>Ga0065711_1048175_pt1 | contig 11950 bp, 10 predicted proteins | sample Hoacrofraction12_FD_59098 | JGI IMG/M metagenome (GOLD analysis project Ga0065711, IMG submission 59098) | Hoatzin crop microbial communities from Cojedes, Venezuela - Epithelial fraction 12 v2 (version 2) | ecosystem: Host-associated > Birds > Digestive system > Esophagus > Crop | place... | reverse complement strand
GCCCAACTTTCCAGCCTATCCAGGTCACACTGAATGGCAGCACAGCCTTCCGGTGTGTCTACCACTCCTCCCAGTTTGGTGTCATCAGCAAACTTGCTGAGGGTACATTCCAACATCCTCAGGAAAAACAGCAGCAACAACAAAAGAGAAAATGAAATCAAGCCATAAAAGTCACCAAATGAAATGTGTTTAGAAGCATGCAAAACATGGACTGCTGTCAGTCTCCAAGTGATGCCTGAGCCAGACTGGCCAGAATCCAGAGGCAGAGCCCACATTCACAACAGCTGGAGGAAACCTGTGAGGTAACTTTGCAGCTCACAGGACAGAGATGCCAACCAGAAGATGACAGGCTGCTGTGGCATGGCACACCACTGCTGAAGCCTGACCGCTGGGCATGGGAGAGCGCTTGTGGCAGCTGGGGGCTTCCACTGACTGGTGGGTCTCAGGCAAGATGAGCAGAAGCTGGGACCAGCCCCAAGTGATACCATCCCTGCCTCAAGGAGCGATACAACGCTGCTCGGCAGGGCCAGACACTGGCTGGCAGATCGCCAAAGGAAGGCCAAGCTGCTGTCATGCTGCACCTTGGTAGGCAGCAGGGCCAACTCCAACTCCATCTCCCAGGACCTGCTGTGACATTTGGGTGAGAGGAAAAGGTCGAGGGGTCCCTCTCCCGCTCTCGATCAGCTGCATGGATTTGAAGAGCTCCTAACATCCCACTGTGTTGCCACATGGCCCCAGCATGTGCAGCACTGGCACTTGCCAGCATCTGGGCTGCTGCTCCCCCCAGGAGCTGCCAAGGACTGGGCATCTCTCTCAGTCCATGAGCTGAGTGGGGTGTGGGGCAGGGGTTCAGAAGGAAGTGGTCAGACATTGCTCCAGAAAGCCTCAGATTTCCTCACTGAGAGGCAGTAACTCCTATTGGTGCTCACAGCTTCTGGCAGCATGTCTGTGCAAGCCAAGGCTGGGAAAATTTTGGCAGCAGGCTGGGTGGGAGAGGGCAAGCAGGCCAGATGTGTGCTCAGAACAGAGGGCTTGGTGCAGAGCTAAGAGGGGCAGCTGGGCACCTCACTCCCCACTGCTCCCACAGCACTGAGAAATAGCTTTGTTTCTACCCAGGATGCAAAACCAGGATTAAGCTAAACAGATGGGGAGGGAGATGGAGGGACAGACTCGGATCTCAGCTTCTATGAGGAGCAAATCCATCTGGGGGAAGGGAGGGAGGAAGGGATGCTGCAGAAGCCAAGAGCATCACACCCCCACGTGAGCACGGACCCACCCAAGGGATGCTGCAACTGAGGGCTTGGGGCAAGGAGTTGCAACGGATGGGGGGAGGTGAGGGAGAGGGTTAAGTACCTGGGGACATCTCCCTGTCCCCTCCCCCGACAGGGCTGTCACTCCAGCTCCCAGCACCTAGGGTAAAGGAGGTGTTGTCATGGAAACGGTTATTCACCACATGGAACCTGACATTTGTGGTTGCCATGGAAACCAGCTCTTGGGGGCATTCCTTCTGCTTTGCACAAAAGAGACATTTTGATATGATCTCTGGGGAGGGGGGCCTTCTACCCATCTGTCCACCCCTTTCCTTCCCCCCATCCCAGGGAACGCTATGCAGCTGATGGTGCACTGCAGGGCCTGCCCCTGGGACAGTGAGCCATGGCTGCCCTACCGACCCTGCCTGCCATGGGGAAGTGCAGCCCACAGGGTCACACATCCACAGCGGGTTGACATGCCCACAGCAGGGCCATGGCACGACGCCTGCAAGACAGCACTGCCAGTAGAGATGCCAGCACTGATGTCAGCACAGTGACGTGGCTTAGCACTGGTGCAAGTCTGGAAGCCACGTCTGGCTGCAGTGACAAGAGGAAGCCAGGCTGCCTAGGGTGACATCAAGCATGTGGGCTGCTCTGCACCCCACAGCTGTGGCCACAGCTTCTTTCTTGCCTACTTGACACAGCACCTCAGTAGGGCACAGGAAGACTCACCCTCTGCCAGTGTCAGGCCAAGCGCTTGGTCAAGGGCTACTCATTTTCAGAGACCTTGCAAGCTCCAATGACTTTGAGAGCCACCCACTGAACTGAGGTCTAGTGTCTGGGCTGGTCTCCATCTGTTCTGGAACACGTGGGTAAAGAGGAGAATACAAGACACGAGAAATTTGTCCAGAAGCTGAGGCTTGGAGAAGAGCAGCAGGATTCTCTGCCTGCTGCTTCCTGAAATGGGAGGTCTCCCAAATGAGGCAGAGGCAGGTACGGTCCTCCTTGCAGAGAACTGGACACCCCGAGGCTTCCACAAACAGGACAACACCACTTTAACCCTTTCAAGTCCCATGTTGCCATTAAAGATGAACAAAACATCAAAGGTCTCTCAAGCAGACCTGTGAGCCTACAAATGCAAACAGAGTCCACAGCTGCTTTAACTCAACAACACAGGTCACAAGACCTGAACTTTGTATACAGGTCTCGGACAACAAGCTCTGTCCCCTGCAAGAACCCAACGCATAGAAAGGATGGTCAAGCTTTACCCATTCAATTTGAGGGAGAAAGAGGGTAAGAGGACAGCAGGGAGGACATGCTTCTGGCTTGTGCAACAGACTCTGGAAGTACAAACTCTTTTGGCCTTCAGTCATCATCTCAAGCTGCACAGTAATCAGAGAATACACTTCACTCTAAGAAAGTCATATTTGTACATGTCCAGCTGGGCCCACAATCCAACAGAGGCAGGATGTGCCTGCCTTAAATTCCAAGTGCCAAGTAGATGCACATGCACAGACTTGCATGTCTTTACCACACAAACACATGCGAACACACATGTGGCACGGAGAACTTCAGCAAATGATTTATGAGCCTGTCCCTGCCTCACTAGCTGAGCTTTATTTTTCTCATTAAATTATTCAGCTGAGCATTACAATTCCTCTTCTCTGAAGAATACCATGTTAACATTAGTGCATGCTGTCAGGCCACCACAGGCCAAATGTCCCCCACTCCATGTCCCTCACACCTGCACTTCATGGTCCTTCCTACTGTCTGCTAATGACAGGCTAAGAGCTATCAGCTCCACGACCCACTGGACTCAAGAAACCTTCTGGAGCTATATGCATCAATGGACACCAGATGGGCAGCACACGGGAGGGGGCAAAGCTCCCACTGACCCCCTTCAGCTTCTCCCTCGCATTTGCCCTCCTGGCTGGATGCACATCTTCCCCTTCCAAACACAACCATGCTTATCCTCCGCTGCCCACAGCTCTCACTGACAACGTTTCTCTGTCTGCATCGCTCTCCCTTTCACACGCAGCCTTTGTTAGCTTGCTTCTTTGGGGTTACTGGTGGGAAGCAACCAGCCAACCTGACGAGGGCACAAAGCTGTACTGACCATCGGTGCACTACACGCTTCAAAGCACAGCAGCCACATTTCCTGCATAGCCCTCAGGGAGCAGTGAGGAGATACTCGGTGGTAAGAGAGTCACCACTGCCCAGAGGAGCCTAGAGGTTTCTGCGGAAGAGGAAGGGGTGAGGGGCTTTGCTGGCGAGTGTCTAGATTACATCCCACCCCACCCCCAGCATTTGGGCAGCATATAAAAATGGGGAACTGTGCTCTGTTTGTATGCTCACCACTGTAGCACTCTTGGGATCAAGTATCTAAGTAAAATTCCTGGCCTTGCTAAAGTCAGAGGAAGCTTTGCTATTGGTTTCACCAAGGCCAAAATGCACCATTCCTCTCACCATGACCCCTGGCTCTCACTTCCTCCGCTTTCAAACTGCAAAAGATGGATAGAGGGAGGAAGCCCCCTGGGACAGCAGGGCAAGCCTCTCTATTAATTAGGAGTAAGTGATGTAAAATAGCCCCTCAGGTGCAATGCAGGGGAACCTCATAGTGTTAAGTGGGTCAGACACAGACAGCATGAAACACACAATGCAGACGGGCTCCTCTGGGACATCAGGAACCAAAAGGCATCCAAGGCCATTGGCAGAATTAGGTCCTGGGCTCTTCTGCTTTGCAAATTGTGTGCTGGTCCTCTCCTGGCCAGTTAAAAATGCACTTCTAGCTGTTCAGAGCACGTATATCTAAATGCCGATTTGCTCATTGGGATTCTGTTTCTGGTCGGGAATGCAAGTAGTGATGGATTGGTGCCAGTCTCAGTGCTTGAGTCTCCTTGCTTGCATCTTTCCACTGATGCCTTGGCATACCTCGGTCCTATGTAGAAGAACCATTCTTCCCTGAGAAAGGGGAGTTGTCTCACGCAGAAACATGAGCAATATTAGCACCAAGCACCATTCCAGCATAGCTCTAGAGGCTGCTTACGAATTCACCCCATCCAATCCCATTATAAAGGAGACAAGGATAATTATGAGTATTCTGTTGCAGGTCGAGGAATCAAGGCACGTGACAACGAAGGTCACGCAGTAAGCCTGTGGCAGAAGCAGAATGTGAAGTCCAGAGTCCAAACCACACAGCTCCTTCCTGCATGGATAAGGCCGCCTCTTTTTGCATGACCAAGGAAGATTGTTGAAGGATTTCACCCAACTGCTTTGTGTCACCAAGAAGAGGACTCAAACGCCAACTCCTCTCACAAGTTTCTTTGGGAGGTATTTTCCCTACACCCAGCACAGAGGGCAAATCAGGCTGAGCAGGAAAGTTATCCCCCATTCCCCACCAAAGCTGAGCGCATGCAGGAATCAACAAGCAGATGTCCGAGCAGGGTGCAGGCTACAACACACATGGACTGGCTGCTTTGCCTCTTGGATTCTCTGCTGCGCTGTGTTCCTTCTCCCTTAAGATGGTCAGACATCCTTGTCCCCACTATAGCTAGTGCTGCTCTGTGAGGAAGGCAAGCAACTTATTGCCATGACTCAGAAAGCCTTTGGATCTCCCTGGTATCTCTATGGAAGTGACAGCACCATTATAGTGCGGGGAGGCCAGTCCAACACAGCAATTACGGCCCCTATCACATAGGTGACTGGCAGACACATTGAAGTGCAACCTCTCAGGACTCCATGGTCAGTCTGTCCTCACAGGGCTCCTTCCTTGATGTTTCAGTGCACCGTATAGCACTGCATCAAGGAGGACATTAGATGATCTCCCCTGTTGCCCTGATCTCTTCTTGTCACTTGTAATTAGTGCCACTGAAGGTCAAAGGAGCTTTTAGGGGAGAAGAGGAAAGTGCCACCTTTCTCAAATCATTTTCTACAAGTGCTAGGACAACAAGTTTCTCCCAGAGTCAACAGGAAGAAAAATCCTGGGCCAAAACCAGGTGAGTACATTTCTGGTTTCAAGGGGTATTTTCAGCAGTGCAAAGAGCAGCAGTATCTGGCCCCAAACTTCCTCCCGCTCCTCCCCACTCTTGCAAGTCAGGGCTGAAGGAACCAAAAACCCCAAAAGCTCCTCTAGCACATTCGTCAAGACCACAAGAGATCATTCTGGCCACCAGAAACCCATAGGCCTGAGGACCCACGCAGAGCTTGGGGCCATAGTCTTGTGTCAGCTGCAGGATCTTGCTTTAGCAGAGACAGGGTCTTACTGTCCCCAGCCTGCCCAAGGAGGGCCTAATCACAGAAGCCACTCCCAGCTCAAAGTAAGGCGGAAAGTGCTTAGCAGACCTACAGAAAGCACAAGTAAGATGCTATGAGATAGGTCATGAACTTACTCTGAGCAAGTGCAAGAAAGCTGCAGAGGGGAAAGACGAAAGCACTGCCACACTCACCTAGCTTTCATCTTTCTGTCAGACCATTTGGAGAAGAAATTCAACACCCATCTTTCCCTGCTCCACTGGGCACCTGGTCCAGTGAACATGCTCAGGTGCTTCTCCATGCACAAGTGGGAGCCCCCAGGGACCTCAGCAAACTGGAAAAGTGCAGAGTGAGAGACCACACAGAGCCGGAGCCGACAGACACAGCCAGGTCTGCAGAGCTTGCACAGGCTGCTCATGGATGTGCTGAAAGGTTAACACACTACAGTTGATCTGGGCCTGACAGCAGGCAATAAAAGCTTGCACGTGTGCATTTGGTCAGCATGTGGGAGTGGCTGCTGGTCTTTAATTCCATTATCCTTCCAATTCTGTAGGCAGCAGGAGCCAATGTTTACCTTGGCAGCTTGCTCTTCCCCCTGTCTCTTCAGGGTATGTGCTTCACAGGGCCACTGCCTTGACTCACTGCTAGTTCTCAGCCCCTTAAGCCAAACCCCCACCAGCAAAAGCATTTGCAATTCTCTCTGCAGTGAATAGGCACTTCGGTTGCTCCTTGCCCAGGGGCTGCTTTAGCTCAGTACCTTCATGTCCTAGTGCTGCTATTTCAATGAGACAGTCTCCACATGCTCTCTGTATCACTACCTTCTGCTGATAATGTTGCATAGCTCTCACGAATTTGCTGATATTGTCTATCAAACCTGCAGGATGGACACAGCAAAAACTTCTTCACCCTACCCTGACCAAAGGTTCAAACTGCTCAACGATTAACAACCAGAGTCCAGCTTCAGCCCCCAACCAAACATTCAGGTCCCCTACTCCACTCCTCAGCATGCCTCCCAGCTTTGCCAGCTGCAATATCCTGTAGTGTTCACACAAAGAAACTTTCAGAAATACTGGTCCAGGCTGGCTTCACACCAGCACTTGTACAAAAGAGAGTGGAAGGGAGAATGAGATGCTTTGACCTCCGTACCAAAACCCCTTCAGTCACTCGTGTTCCCTTATATCATTACGGGCTGAGGATCCTCACAGACAGCCCACACCAAGCCCGTGCTCCTGGCAGCAAAGGAGACAACCTGCCCACAGCGGTGCCCTGTGCTCAAGCTCTGCTGTGTCTCTGTATTAATCCTTGTGCCCAACTATCTGAGTTAGTGCTGCAGCATCTCAACCCCTGGTGCATTCCCAGCATCTCTCTCTGCCCTAATGCTGCTGTACTCGCTGTAATTTTCCATTCCTGTGTCCCTGCATTCCCAGTCCATCATTGCATCCAGGGGATCTCCCCCTGATGTAGTCACATTTCTGCTCTTAAACTGTCCATATTCCCAGCTTGGATCAATACCAATTTCTGCCACTTACTTGCCTACCTTTCAGCAAGCCCTTCTTTGTCCTGCATAGACATAAAACTGTAACCGTACCTTGCTAGAAGAATTATTTTTTTAAACCTCCCCCCCTCCACTTCCTCCCTCTATTCTTCTTCCCCTTCTTCTTCAGGAGTAATTTTATGTAATTTGCAACTGTCTGGCTGCAAATGAAAAGAGACACAAAGCGTTTCTGCGAAATATTGAAAAGCTAGCTGCTTTTCCCTCAAATTTCACTTAGCGAGAGGCTTTAACTTGGTATGTGATCACTGCATGTCATTAATAACCACTCCAATTCCTTTCAGAACTCAGCAAAGTGAAGGCACAATCACGATTCAAAGGCATGGGTTATTGAGATATAATATTGTTTCACGAGCCAGGGAGAAGTGTGCTAGGGAGTGAGGAGAAGGTGAAACACTGCACTGCTAGGCTGGCTGGCAGCTGAAGAGGACACTAGATTTAGGAAGAAGCTTGATTCCCTCTCTGCTTTTCAGACCCAAAGATTTTGCCTCTGTTCAACCTCCATGGGTTGTGCGTCTTTCCCCAAGCCCTGAGGACTCAGGCCGCAAAGGGAGCTGATTTCTGTTTTGTTCCTCAGCAGATCTGTCTCCATCTCTGTTGAGTCTTTGGAGCCCATCAAACTGCTTGCTTGGACGGAGTCAGATTTCACTGTGCAGTTCCCCAGCCTGTTGTCAGCGAGCAAAATTGGGCAACATGAAACAGGGTCTTTGCCCATGCAGGAAGCAGAAAGTACTGTGAAGGGCCGGGAGCAGGAGTGCATCAGGCTGGCTAGGAAGCGGTGCTGGGCACAAGTCGCTGTGAGCAAGATGTGACGTGCTACCTGCTTGTCACGTGTACTGACCAGCACGACGGGCAAACCTGTCTCGCTGCCTGCCAGCCCTTTGGCTGTGCTGAGATTCACAGGTTGCTGTCCAGACCCGAGGGCCCATATCGCAGTGTGTGGAAGCAGGTTCCCTGCCCGCACAGCCACAAGGCAGGGCATTCCTCCTGCCTACCCCAGCTGACAGCAAGGGCATAGACACCTGGCATCATTTCACACTCCTTAGCAAGCCTGGGTGATCAGATACTTCTGCTAATTCACCAAGGATGCACTTTACCTCTCTGTTCCAAGAAGCTCCATCCTTCCTTCCCCAACAAAAGTTTCACACATTTGTTACTTCCAGACTGCACGGATAGCAATTCACCAGCTCTGAAGGCAACACAGGTGTTTTAGATAATACAATATATATATAAGCTGACAGTCTTCTTGCTTTACATCCTGAGCACACTAGCCCTTACAAAAGGGGGTGAAAGCAAAAAATCTGTCTACCTTCGGAAAACTATGCTAAGCTTTATTGTAAAAAAATATGCTTTTATTAGTTTAAATTCTATTTAGCTACCATACATCCACCAGCCCTCAATTTGAAAAGAAGAATTTTGATCTCCAAAAAGAAGAACCTGCCAGAAACGCCACCAAAGCAAGTAGAGACCATGGTGATTCCTAATGACTTATGAGGAAAACCTACAACACAAATATAAAACCTCAGGAAAGCTACACTGCAGCTATAGCCCTGCAGGAACAACGTGGCAGCATTCTTAGATGGGCTGACATAGTTGGCATCAGACCCAGAGGGCCTAAGCAATACCTCTGTGGGCACAGGCCTAGTCAGTGACAGACTTCGAAGAAAACCCAGAAGTCCTGCTCCAGCTGCCTGATCACAGCCTAAAGACCTATCATAAACCATATCAAAGCATTTCCATAAGTCTGTCTTACCAAATCCCCAGTCTAGACTAAGAAAGCCACTTGCCTCTGATCAGGCTCATGAACTGTTGAGATCAACCACTGGTCTCTCCATTGAGACCAATAAAGGAAGGTACTTGGGTACTTTTGGCATCTATGGTTACTTTGCAATACAGTGGCAAGTGCAGGATTACCAGCAAGATCCTTTCTATGCCAGTTTGATCCCTTGCTGTCTTTAAACGTGCTGATGCATTCAGATGACAGTTTGTGTCACCCTACGCTGATGTCACACTCTTAAACTTTCTTCCTGCTATTGCTATGTGCAATAAAGAGATAGTAAGTGGGTAAAATGAACAAGAACTTGCTTGTTTACCAGCCTATGACCCATTTATTGAAACCGCAGCAGTGTGGTCCAGTACGTTCTGTTCTCTGTCCTATGCTAGGGTCGTCACTGTATTTCTGTTGAGAGGCTTTGCCACAGAGTTCATCAGATGATGATCTAGATGTGAACGTACAGAGACGACATTTCACAGTCCTGTTCCCAAAATAGGGAAACAATCAGTTACCTAGCACTCCTGCCTGGGACTCATTTCCAGAGTATTCTCTGTGATCAGTTGGAGGGATGGGTGATACTATACAGACATAAGCAAACCAGACTAATAAAACAGGGTTGAAAGCCACCTCAGGTCACACAGCCCATGTCCATGCCAAGACCAACTCTGTGGACACGAGGATGGAGGTCTGTTCTGTTCTGATAGTGAGTATCTCTAAGTGACCACTAAAATGACCACAGAATCCCTCCTTCTTGGTCATTGAGGTACTTTCCAAAAGATAAACTAAATGTGCTGAAGCAGTACACTGCCAGCCTGACAACTGACAGCTCAAACTACAGCACAGCTCATCTTCATCTTGATCCTGAAGCTTAATTACACCACATGGCTCATTAACTGTCTCCAGACAAACATATTTTAAAGTACTCAGCTAGCATAGACTTCTTACTATTCCCAAGCAGTTTCTTACATCTCCCTTAACACAAAAAGCCTTTAGAACACCACATCACAGATAAATTGCTCCTTTAAACACTACTCCATGCAGCACTCTAACCACTAAGAGCACAAACAGTAGAGGTACTAGGTATAGATATGTCTGTCTTCTCCACTGTGTTACAGCACTGTACCATGACTCACCATGATTGCTCCTCCATCCTTTAACTTGTTCTTACAGACTCTGCCTATTCTGCCCTGGACCAACACACACAGAAGATTACATTGCTTTAGCCTGAAAGGCTGATCTTTTCCCCTCACACAAAACAGTACTTGAGCACCTGGTTATCTGCACTCTTCCCTCTTGCTGCCCTGAGATAACCTGAAACAGTGAAGATCCTATTCAGTGGTAATTAAGTTACATGCATTTTCCAGCGCTCAAATGCCAACACAGGCCCATGCAAAAAGGGAGCACGGGTAACCAAATGTGGAAAAGGATGTGTGCATGTGGAGATCCTAAGGGGAGCTGGGAGAGGTGAGGGAAGCTATTTGGACCTGTATGGGTTAAAGAGGAAATGTTATGGTTCAGCATTCCTAAACCCTCTCAAGAGACCCGTTTTACATTAATTATTCTGTTGCCTTGAGCACTCAGGGCCTCTTGTGAGCTTCTGTCTACAGCTTCTGTCTCTAAGTACCCAATTCCTCTGGCTACTCACCTCCAGATGAATCCTTCCAATATGCTCGATCAACTCCCTCAGCACAGCCAGGGAACTTCCCAGTGAAGCTCTCAAGTCATACCAAAATGGAAACAGCAACAATTCAGAACTCGTTTCAGCTCATCAGCAGGTGCCAGGGAGGCAGAGAACTTTCCTGCGAGAAGGGACCTGTTCCACAGTGCCTGATCTCCTGCAATCCCTACTGCACTTTGCTCCCACCACCAGCTGTGGAATGAGCAGGACCCAGGAACAGACCACAGCTAGTTCAGCAGTCTTGGTCTCATCTATATAACCTATTTCTCTTCCAGACAATGGGATGTGGAAAGTGTATTTTTTTTTTTCCTCTGAGAAGCTGATCCAACTCTGCCAGTGCACCAGAAGTCATTTTGTGTCCTGCACAGAGCCACCCAAAAAATTGTCCAGGCATCCTGGAGGGCAATGGCAGACTAGGAGCGGATGCACCAAGAAATTCTGCACACCTGGAGGAAAAGGGTCTGGCACCTTCTCTTGTCTCCTGTCAGCTTTCAGCATGCCCACTGTGCAGGCTGGGGCCATGCACTTCACTCCAAAGCCAGAGCTCCCTAGTGACAGTGATAGATAGCTGAAGATGTCATGTCTCACCACAGAGACCAGAGCAGCACAGAAACAGGCTTGGCTGGAGTTACATGTGGCAGCCTTGGCAAGTTGGAGAAAAGAGCAGCAGATCTGTGCAGGGCAGCACTGTGCTTTGGCTCCCATAACCATGTTCTAACCCCCAAACCACACTTCTCTTTCACAAGTAGGACAATTAATCTAAGCCACTTCTTGCCCTCACTCCCTCCCCTGACATTCCCCATTCACCTGCCCATGGCACGAGCTCCAGGCACAATTCACTAGGACTTACCCCTGGCAAAGTCTTTTGTTCATGCAGTGCTGTCTGGGCTTTGATGGCAGAGTCTCTGGCACAGTATGTGAGGAACGCACAACCTGCAGTGGATACAGCAAGTGTCAAGTTAGATATGCAATTGCAGATGCACATTGACACAACGTTCCTCTTTGGCAACAGCAGGCGACTGAAGTACAAGAACTACAGATGCTGGCCAGTTCCCGTAGACCTCTGTCCCAATGTTTCTGCTCAGGTACAGAGGAAGTGCCTAGCACGGTCCTTGAGCAAGACCTGACTTTTTTATGGCGGGGGAGAGGCTTGCTAATTAAAGGTGCAAATGTTACGGAATTTGGATGTGTCAAAGACTCTAGGGAAAGACAATGAAACGACATTAAAGGACTTGCAGGCCCCATCCAAGATCTGTTGACGTCATGGAAAAGGGTCCCAGTGAATCAACTAGGTTTGAAACAGGTATTGAACAAGGTGAGAAACAACAGGAGAGTAAAACACAAGCTAACGTTGCCTGTGAGAAAAACACCCCAAAACACAAGGATCAGAGGGGATACAAGGACCAGTACGATTATCGATTAAAAAAAAAAAAAAAAAAAAAAAA
>Ga0065711_1048174_pt1 | contig 11950 bp, 6 predicted proteins | sample Hoacrofraction12_FD_59098 | JGI IMG/M metagenome (GOLD analysis project Ga0065711, IMG submission 59098) | Hoatzin crop microbial communities from Cojedes, Venezuela - Epithelial fraction 12 v2 (version 2) | ecosystem: Host-associated > Birds > Digestive system > Esophagus > Crop | place... | reverse complement strand
AGAAAAGAAAAGAAAAGAAAAGAAAAGAAAAGAAAAGAAAAGAAAAGAAAAGAAAAGAAAAGAAAAGAAAAGAAAAGAAAAGAAAAGAAAAGAAAAGAAAAGAAAAGAAAAGAAAAGAAAAGAAAAGAACGACTGGTTTCCAAAGCTGCTTTTTGACTTAGTATTTTAACAGTATAAAAGCAACTAGCTCCCTTCAGAAACAGTATTTATTCTTCAGAACCTAACTCGTGCTTTCTAATATGCTGAGGAAACAGTCTGCTCCAAGAAGAGAGCTGAGATCTGAAAGACGAAGAGGGATTTTTCCCAGGGAAACAATAAAAACTGACTGCAGCAATGGCTGCAAACTTTTTCCCATTTTTGCCCTTTGGGATTTGCAAGCAGTGAACTAAAACCTTTCTTAAGGAGCCCACGCTGTGTAACAGGGCCCACAGACCTCACAGAAAGGGACACCTAAACGTTAGTGCTTTACCGTTTCTCACTCACTAAGTAGGCTATGGAGGTTACCCCAGTTTACTGAGGCCTCATGAAAGGGTCTCCAGCACACTTGGTCGCTACCCCAGGACTGTGTTTATGTAGTAATTATAGCCATGACAGATAATTGAGTTTTTCCAATCAGTCACTCTGAAAGTTTTGTTTGTTTTCCTGTGCTAGGGAACAGGAAGGTTTTACCCTTTTCTAAACACTGAGAAAGAAATGAAGGACATTTTTCAGGCACAAGCTGAAAATTATCATTGAAGAAAGGTTACATTAGCAAAAATCCTACTTATTTTAAATGGGAGTCCATACATAATGACACTGAGTTTTATCTACACTTCATAGTAGACAATCAAAAGAATTTCATTAACAGAAGTCAGCTCTGCTTCAGTTGATACATGGAGAGGTAAAATAAATGTTACAAAGTCATTCCACAGGCTGGAAATAATTGCCAGGTCTCTCCAGCACTGCTCTCTAAAGTTTATTAGATCATACAAGCTCCAAAAAGAACCATGCAGCTGATCGCAGTCAGGAGTATCCAGGTTTGGTTGCTTCAACGGGGAGAAGAAGGAATCTTCTTGATTAGAGAAATCACACAAGCAAGGACATGAGCCCCTGGGACAAGAAGCTATGTTTTGCCCTTCCTCTGTGCCTTTGCCAAGTTAATTAGTGACTCTGACAGGCAACTAAAGAAAAGCTATCATAAGGCTGGGGTATGCTCCAAGCCTACACATATGCAACTCAATGGGTTAGTCACTCTTCTGGGTTACTGGTCTTTGGGACAAGGCAAATACTCCAGCTCATTGCTTCACTCAGTGGAGTCACAATTCTCTGTTCATGCAAACATTAGCACAGATCCTGTCAAGTTTTCTGTCGTTACAGTTTCTTACATTTTTCTGTTCAGTGCCAATATTTCTTACTACGTGAAATTTCTTACTACATGAAATTAATATCTTGCTACATGAAATTAAGATTAAAGATTGTTTAATATATTTATAAGTGATCTGGATGAGGGGATCAAGAGCTCCCTCAGTAAGTTTGCAGATTGCGCCCACAAAATTGGGTGGGACTGTTGATCTGCCCAAGGGTAGGAAAGGTCTGCAGAGGGATCTGGACAGGCTGGATCTATGGGCCAAGGTCAATTCTATGAGGTTCATCAAGGCCAAGCGCCAGGTCCTGCACTTCGGTCACAAAAACCCCATGCAATGCTACACGCTTGGGGAAGAGTGGCTGGAAAGCTGCCCAAAGGAAAAGGACCTTGGGGTACTGGTCGACAGCTGGCTGAACATGAGCCAGTAGTGTACCAAGGTGGCCAAGAAGACCAACAGCATTCTGGCTTGAATCAGGAATAGTGTGGCCAGCAGGAGTAGGGAAGTGATCCTGTCCCTGTACTCTGCACCAGTGGGGTCGCACCTGGAGTACTATGTTCAGTTTTGTACCCCTCACTACAAGAAGGACATTGAGGTGCTAGGGCACATCGAAAGAAGAGCAACAAGGCTGGTGCGGGGTCTAGAGAACAAATCTTTCAAGGAGCAACTGAGGGAACTGAGGATGTTTAGTCTGGAGAAGAGGAGGCTGAGGGGAGTCCTTATTGCTCTCTACAACTACCCAAAAGGAGGTTGTAGTGAGGCAGGTGTTGGTCTCTTATTTCTTTACTGAAAGAGACGTCAGGCATTGGAACAGGCTGCCCAGTGAGGTGGTGGAGTCACCATCCCTGGAGGTGTTAAAAAACGTGTAGATACGGCACTTCAGGACATGGTTTAGCAGGCATGGTGGTGTTGGATTGATGGTTGGACTTGGTGATTTTAGAACTCTTTTCCAACTTTAAAGATTCTATGATTCTATGATTCTAAGATTTTGAAAAGGGTTCCTCTACACCTTTATGATTCACTAAGGAATAAAAAGACACAGTACACCCCAAAACATTGCATGTCACTGTTCTGTGCACAACAGACAGGCTTTGATTTTAATAAATATGTTCATGAGCTATGGTGATACTTTTCCTCCTACCTCGGGGCAGGGGAATGGACTAAATCACCTGGTTTCCACTTTTCTCTGTTAGGAGATCCCCAAGTAAACAGCCATGGGAGTGTACCTTCTGTAAAACAAATTTAAGCCCTGTGACAGCAAGGCTGTATGACCTCTCACAGGACACATAAAAATCATTTATGCTCTCGTTTGCCATGATATCATTAACCACAGTTGTAAATCATCTGTACAAGACAGTCTATCAAAGTTCCTTCCCGCCTTATTAGAAGCATTTCAAATAAAACTTTGTATATAGATGATCCAAAGGTTTATCATGAAGAAAGCTACAACCTGCAAATGCCCCATTATAGGAGAAGTAAGTCTGCAGCCAGCATGCTAACTACTACCACTTCAGTGTTCACCTTGCCATTTATAATCGAAGAGGAAAATTTCTGCATCTCATGGGAAAGCTGCTTGCACCAACACGTGGTGCAAGGAGAGAAGTCCCTGGTGGTCAGTGGGTTTAAGAACATGCAGGTCTCGGACAAATAAACAGCCAAAGAGTGTTAGTTCCCAACCTCACACTTCTTTTGGGGATGAGGAATTCTTTTATCAACTCCACTTATCCAGCCTCTTAAGAAGAGTAAAGAAACTGAAAGGTCACAAAATCAGCTCTGCTTCCTTCTAGTCTTGGAGAACCACATGTTTTTTTCCCTGGATGTATAAACACAAGGCAATGTCCTACTGATGAGTCTAACAACTGACATGTAATTGAGTTGTAAAATGCCACTGTGGGAAAGTAGAGAAACTAGAAAATTAGTATAACAAATAATAATACACTGTATTGAATGGGCTAAATTCCTAAATGATCCAACAGCAAGTAACATCTGAAACTGTCTCTGTGAAGCCCTGACTGATACCAGTTTCACCTGTTATTAGTAGCATTGAGCAAGGTGCTGGATATTTCCCACACAAAATCAGAGGTGAAAAACAGGATTTCATAAATCACCAAAAAGAAATGTTACATGTTTTCTTGCTGCTGGCAGGACATGGTTCTCATCCCTGGCAAAGGGACAGCAGACTGGCAGTGATATCCTTAATCCCTATCAAACTGTAAAATTTGAGCTAAACTGAGTTTTAAACAATTCTAAAGACTTAGGCTCGTTTTCTTCCCTGAAGACAACTTTAGCTGCTCTGTTTGGGGAAGGTTGGATATCAAGTCCTACCCCTTCTGCCTTGGGAACTGGTCAAAAGTTTCTTTGCTAGAGTTCATCAGAATTATTTTAATTTAAAACTTATATTCAAAAATTCGCTGCTTTCTGGTGTGTCAAATACTTGTCTTGCCTTTCAGTGTAGCAAAAGTTGGCTTCCCAGGACATTTAATATTAAAAATCCCCAAAGCATACTATAAGTAAGATAGATTGCTGAATAGTTTGGGTTGCTTATGGACAGTGATTAAAACCATAAATTCAGTGTTGCATTCATCATGATTCCTTCATTCTTTTTGCCAAAATCTCTATTTAATATGAACTTTTCTCTGCATGTGCTGTACGTCTACTACTGAGATGCAAACAGAAAAACTGGAGACACAAAAGTGACTGAAACAAAACCCAAGACCTCAGCTATGCTCAGAACCAAACTCTTGCTTCAATCTATTAATAACTCAGAAAATACAAGTTACTTGAAATGTGCACAGAGTTTATATATTTAATCCTTTTTCTCCTAATCCTCACTGAGCACAATAATAAGGGTGATCCCCCGTAGGCAGGCAGGCAGTAGAGTCTTTGATGGCAAATGAGTCATATATCAACAGCAAGTGAGAGATGTTAAGGTTGTATCGTACCGAGGAAAAAAGCTATATTTTTAACTAGAATTAGCTACCACCTTGCTTAACACTAATGAAGACAAAGTAGTTGATAGCTTTCACAGAGGTTACTGGGTCAGCATAAACCCTGGGACTGCCCTAGGCTTTAATCAGGTCTGCCAACATCTATCAGAATTAAACTTTCTTCCCTAAGACTTTACCTCATCTTAGTATACTAAGTCCTCTGTCTTGATTTAAAAACACTCTCTTTCTCCCTAGCTACAATGAAGTCTTAGGGGTAAGAATAACTGGAGGTGTATTGACAGTTCAAGTGGAGGGTAGGAAGGACAGGGAGAAACAATGGGAAAAAAAATTGGGAAAAGGAGTGTTTTATTGGCATTAGAGAATAAAAGTAAAAGAAAAAAAAAGTAGATTTGAAATACTTGGTATAAGCAAGGAAGAGTAGGTAAAGATTTAGCTAGGTGTGAAATACTTCCATATATCAATTATTGTAGGATCAAAGAAAATTCAACAATGTGATCTACAGAACTTTTCTGATATCTATGATCTCTTCCTTTCCTCATCAATATGCAGACATTTGGACAGACAGAAAGACTATGTTCCACACAGATATTGTCTTCTGAAGGGAGCAGATAAAAGCAGAAATTATTGTGTATCTGACCACATCATATTGTCCTTCTGCTCCAAACTGCCCTGTTAGGACAGTCAGGAGAATCTCCGCTACAGACTCCCTCAGGTATGGCAACGGTATGGCAACTATCTTCTGGTTATATGGTGTTTTTTTTAATATTCTACTTTTCTCTTCCACAACCTGTTGCCACACACAGAAACTTTTGGAGTAACTTAATAAAAGCTTTTACTAAAACATGCTGTTTGTTTTGGTAGGGAAAAGTACTCCTAAGGAATAATATTTAAAACACACTTATTCACAAGTACTGTTTCAGGCCTCTGAAAGCTTAAGGTTTGAAACAGGGTAAAAGAAGAGGGGACAGATCAACTTCTTCTGTGGTGGTCTCCTGCAGTATTTGCTGGGCTGCCCTTGTCTACTTGCATTCTCTTTTTTCCAGATCGATTCACTGTGTTGATTGAGTCAGGAATTGAAGGAAGTGATGTATTAACCCTGGGACCTCTGTCTGCTTCTGACTGGTCCACCTCAGCAGTGCAAACACAAGTCTTTGATGAGGTTATTGATATTAATTACATTCCAGGACAGAGCTGAAACGTGAAGTGCCATGTCAGTCCTAACTTGGTCTAAATAATCTTCAGCAGTAGCTAGCAAATTCAAATGGGAAGGAAGGCTGGTCTTCGAGTGGTTATAACCTGGTGTAAAGACCAAACAGCATCTTACCTGTTTGCCTGTCACGGGGCTGTTTAATACACATGATAGCCTTTCCTGAAAAACAGAGCAAAGGGTGTCTCTCTGGCTAATGAGGGCACTTCCAACTTTAGGCAGCACCACATTTGCCATGACAATGGTCTATATTTCTGACTGGAAGTGTGATCATCTCTCTGGCTTTAAGTAAAATCAGATTCATTCTGAACCTCATGTAACTGCCTGTCCCTGGGCCTGCTCTCAAGGAGAAGACCTTTCACAGGAGTCATTCATGAGTCTTGCATTCTCTTCTAACCCAAAAAACTTTGTCATGACATTTACTGTCCCGCACTGGAATGTTGCATGAGACCAGACAATGTGAGAAAACTGTTCCAGTGCAATCACTTTCTTGTCTCCTAACCCTCTCATCCCAAGGCATGTGTCTGCAGGCACAGACTTTCCCCAACTGCCTGGAGTCTAATCATGATAGCCTTTTTTACAAGGTCAAGGTGGTCCAAAATGGATGTTTACAGTACAATATAAAAAGCTTCATGATACGAAGCTTAGAGCCCTCTAGAAAACAGAGTTCTGTCTTGATGGCCTGTGCCAGTGAACACAACTGGGAAAGGAACGCATCTGAATGGTCTTCAGAAAGGTTTCAAGTTTGTCATTACCCAATGCTTTCTTGAACAAAAAAACCCTCCTTCCCTCCCTAAGGTGACAAGAAAGTCACGGTCTGGAAGCCTGGGCTGCTCAGACGTAGGACAGGGAGCAGAATCAGTTGCTGTCTTTTCTGCTCTTCTCTTGCAGTGGCTGCTCCAGCCTTAGCTGTAGTTGCTGTTCCCGCTGCTGCTTTGGTTCTTTCAGTCAAACTACGCTTTAGCTGTGCAGTCTGCCTGTGTACCCCACTGTACATAATACATGGGATTATACTATCAACCCAAAGGACAAATGGTGCTATTTGCTCAGGAGATTGAGGTTCTGGCCCCATTGGAAACACAAAGAGAGCAAATTTTCTGGATAAGATGTGGTTCACTGAGAACTGCACCATTGTCCCTCCCATTCCTAAAGACACAATTTGCCTTTTTCTTTCAACTTTCGTTGTATTTTCTGTTTCATTTGAAGCTTTATTGTGAGTAACACGATGCTCTTCACTTCATTGTTAGGTTCTTGTGGCAGCACCACAGTTCACATTTTCTCTTCAAGAAACTGTCCTTCAGAGTTCTTCCTGTCCTCCAGTGCTGCTTCAGTAACAATCAATGCATGCTAACAGGTAAATGTGGCAGTACCTGAAACAAATTTTTAATGCACTGGCACTACATAATAAGTGAGACCCAGTGACATAGGAACCATTACTACTCTGCAGCAGAGCTGGTTGGATCTCATAGCATTTATGCAACAGTAAGTAAGTATAAAATTTCATTACCATTTGAAAGTTTCATAAGCTTCATTCATCAGTTAGATTACTGGTCATATCCCGTCAGAGCTGGATAATCAAGTCTTTGTCTAATCAAAATCTCTTGCTATCATGTTATCATTGACACTCAAGCATTACATTAGCTTAGACACCATATGGAAAAAAATGTAATGATTGATAACTGGGTGATTAAGTCTAACCCATAAACACTGATGTTAATGACTACCAGGCTACCATGTTCTTGTTTTAAGTCTGATGGCTAAGACTACTTTTTCCCTTACAGAAACAAAAACAATTCTTAATTTCCTGGAATAACATGGAATAAATTCCTGTTCCATACAACATTATTTGAGCATTTTAGCTTCCTCAATTATAAGCTCTGTTTCTTGGAAAATGTGAAGTTCGTATGGCTCTGCTTAATAAGGAGCAATTAATTTTCCTCTTCATTGACTGTTTTGAATTTTTGCAGTTCAAGAGAGACCGTCTGAGTCCTTTATGTTCTCTCCCTAAAATTGTGCAACATGATCATTCCTACTAAATGCTCTGATATTCCTTAAAATGCTTGTGGCTACTTTGTCATGGGTTATGTCAGATTGGTCAGGAAATCATGCCTGATCAATCTGATAACTTTCTGCAATGGCATGACTGGCTGGGAAGATGAGGGGAGAGCCGTGGATGTTGTCTATCTCGACTTCAGCAAGGCTTTTGACACAGTCTCCCATAGCATCCTCATAAACAAGCTCAGGAAGTGTGGGCTGGATGAGAGGTTGGTGAGGTGGATTGAGAACTGGCTGAATGGCAGAACTCAGAGGGTTGTCATCAGCGGTGCTGAGCCTAGTTGGAGGCCGGTAACTAGTGGTGTTCCCCAGGGGTCAGTGCTGGGACCAGTCTTGTTTAACTTCTTCATCAACGACCTGGATGAAGAGTTAGAATGTACCCTCAGCAAGTTTGACCACAGAGGTCCCTTCCAGCCCCTACCATTCTGTGACTCTGTGATTCTGTGTGTATGTAATAATGCAGATTAATCCTCTTTTCAAGATACATGCATGGAAGGAATGAGATCTTTATTAATTAGTAATGAATACAAAGTAGTCCAGAGAAAATAGTAATATCTGGGGCCATTATTCTAGATATTTCCAAACCAAAGTATTACACAGCTAGGAAACATTGTAATAAGATGATGATGTAGTATTAAAAACAGAATTGGATATAACCTAGGCCAATCATACATACCTAAGTGAGATCCCTCGGAAGCCTTATTTAAATGAATTAAGGCACAGTTACAGAGGAAGTGCAAATGCAACTAGTTATGCCCCCTAGATCTAGGTAGTTTGTTCACTCTCGGCTCCTCACATTTCCCTACACAAGGATCAAAAAAAGACTATACAAGTGAAGGAGTTCACCATGTGTAATCTATTATAGCTATGACACCATGTTGCCTCCCATTTGCATTGCAGTAATTCTTGCAAAGGCATTTAGGACATACCACCAGGACTTGGACAGTGGGGGTATCAACAGGCGTGAAAACTTTCTTGAATGCTAACATGGAGGACTTCAGGATATGGTTTAGTAGGAATGGTGGTGTTGGGCGGATGGTTGGACTTGATGATCTTAGAGGTCTTTTCCAAACTATGATTCTATGATTCTATGATTCTTCCTGACTTGGTCCTTACACGTCTGTGATTTCCATTTCAGACAAAGTACATAACACCTATGGGTGACCACAGTAATCTCCATCTGACCACCAGCAAATTGGCAAACAGGTGAATCCAGGGAAGAAACAGCATTCATTGTCCAGCAGGCATTTTGTAGGACAATAAGTGTCTCCAGAACAACACATCTAGGAGCATCAGATGCTGTACAGCAAAGGCAAACCCTAGTGAGACTACTAAGCCAGGGAGTGAGCAGTTTCTCCGTGCTGTGTTCATTCCAAGTACACACAATTCTCCTTTTATTTCAGGCATAGACTACACTCATCTTTCATAAGATAATGAAAATTAAGGATTTCCTTACCGGCCAAAGTAGATTGGGACCAAATATTTTCGACTGTGATATGTATTTCACATTGTAATGCCTCTGTGGTGTAGACTTTCTCTACTTCATTGGTTTAGTAAACTTCTTCTACAGAAAGTAGACATTAATCAATACATTTTGCTCTAAGATGACTTTCTATTTGAAGCTGTTTACTTGCCAGGCAAAAGAGAGAACATTATCCTAGTTAAAGAAAACCATTAAGAAGAGTTAAAGGACTTTATCAGAGCCATCTAAGGACCAGAAATAATTCTGCACTATATTGTCTTCTCTGCCAGGCTAAGCATTGTCGTATGTGTCCAATATATGTAGGTGCCATTCTAATGGTTCTCTGATAAGCAGTGAATTTATGTTGTTTCTTCATTTGTCAGGGGCAGTATATTAAAAAACATCTGGAAAGTCTCAGTGCTGTCCACCTGTGACTCCTGACTGTCCATGCTGTGTTCAGACAACTCGCTAGAGAGCAAGAGTTCTGCACACTGAATCCCTACCACACAGGGTTAATTTGAAAAATGTCTCATAAGTTGATCAAAAGCTGAAAACCATTAAGAGCAATTTGCTCTTTTCAACAGAAATAAGCTTATGAGCATTTTCACTTTGATGGTTTCCATTAGCCAGAAAACATGGTCCTGCAGTGAGTCCCTCTCCTAATGCAGTGCTTTTATATATGGGGCCTCTTAGACAATAGAGCAGGGTCTGGTTGGTTTCCAAGCTCTGTAACATGAACTGATGGAAAAGAGAGATTGGATCCGATGTATACCACTATTCATAAAAATAAATTACGCATTGGCAGCACAGCAGAAAGGGATGCTGTGTGTGTATTACCAATGTAGATGTGGGAACGGGTGAAGACAGATGTGAGCTACCCTGCCCATTATGGAAGTTGGTGAGATGTAAACCAAACCCAATCTGGAAGCTTTGTACCTAACTTCATGCAGAGTCTGTGCCCTGGATAATGTATCCTGCCTCTCAGCAAGGCTTATTGCCTCACACGCAGTTCCCACTGCACAACTCTCACATCAGAGCCCTTAGTGCCCAGAGCTCCAGTGCAGGAGTTCAGGTCTGCCTTTAGGCATAACCACTGTCTGCAAGAGAGGTAAAACTAGGAGGTGTGATTTTGTGATTTCTTTTTTTTTTTTTCAGATCTTTACACATCTTCCTCTTTTTTCCTCATTTCTTGGTCCGGAAGTTCTCAGACTGTACAAACTTCATTCACAAGCTAAATGGACATATGGGCCATTTATATCCCATTGCTCTTATAGGCCATTTTAGTTCCTGTGGCTTTGGATTCATTTGATTCGGTTTGTGAATTCCTGCCAACACCTAATTCAAAGATGGGGATTCTTCCTGCCCTACGACCAAGAGAAACAGAAGAACTCAAAGATAGATCCTCCCCTAAAGTGTTAATGTATTTAACCTAAAGGCAGACAATGAACAGGGACAGTTGGGAGAGGGTAAGGAAACCATGGGAAGCATCAGGCAGTGTAGTCACCAACAGTCTACTCACGGCTGAAATTTTGTGATGACCAGATCTGAGCAAGAATTTGAAACAGGGAAGAGAAACAGCTCTGTCAGTATTTGGAAACATCTCTGCCAGTGGCAAAAATTATGAAACAGCAGAGCACATCTGCATTTGAAAACAAAATTATCTGGACCTGCTGGCTGAGTGTATATCCTGGGTTTGCTGAACACAAAAGCTGACTTCTGAAGAAAAGCAATTGTGCACAAAGAGAGGTGGCATAAAAGGTTCAAAGTAAAAGTCTGGAGGAGAAAAGAGGGAGTCAGTGGGAGGAGACTCCGATTGCCTATGACAATATGGGGCCAAAGAAGATGGGAATGTGAGAAAGGGACTGCAGAGCTTTAAACATTCAGAAGTACTCTGTGGGTTCGTCACAGTGCAGATGGCCCACTCCCAGTTTTACCAGGCCTGAGCTGGGGAATCTACTAGGATTCAATGAGAAAAACATCATTTACTAAATCAATAGCAATGTTTTTTGTTGTGTATGTATTTCTTAGAAGGTGTCATTGCAGACGCAAGTTAGGCTCAACCCTACTGAGCTTATCAAGCCTGGCATGAGTCAGTCCTGCCATGAAATGTCTGTAAAACATATTATTTCTTCTGTCTGGCTCTGAGTTATTTTGTCTCTCACTTACTGGAGCTTGTTTTGAAACAAAAGTAATTTATCTAAATGACTGCTGTGACTGTAGTCTGATCTTCCCATTATTTCTACACCCTCTGGAGCAGTTAGTGGTGAAATTTCCTCCTGCTTTATAAATGAATAGATTATTTAGACTTCACTTTGAACTGGCAGCATTTGACTGTAAGAAGCGTAATAAACAGCCCACAGACAAGCAGAATACTCCTTTACCTGTATGCCGTTCTAACAGGCAAGAGTAATATCACATCATTTCTATCAAGTGCAGTCTGAATAACAGTAATCCTTTCTTTAGCTAGCTGGAGAGGTAAAGCATGCATTGCCCTGTAACATGCTTCTGAGAACTGGCAGAGGAAACCATTCTTTCCACCTGGGATTCCAGCCTTTGGACAGAGTAGCTTCAATACGACTAAAACGGTTGCAAAATCCTTAAACAGTGTGCCATGAAGAGTATAATGTACCCCTTCCTTGCATCCACTATAGCAATTTATGCCAATAAGTATAAACTAATCATTAACATCTGTGTTAAATGAGAGCAGTAAAGTTCTCATGTAGTTTCAGAGGATAAAACTGTACTTCAGCTTCAAGCATCCTGGAAGAACAGAACAGGGAAAGAACACTGGAATCCAGAATCATAGAATCATAGAATCATAGAAAGTTTTGGGTTGGAAGGGACTCCTAGAGGTCATCTAGTCCAACCCCCCCCCCGCAGCGAGCAGGGACACCGCTAACTAGATCAGGTTGCTCAGAGCCCTGTCCAACCTGGT
>Ga0065711_1048173_pt1 | contig 11951 bp, 10 predicted proteins | sample Hoacrofraction12_FD_59098 | JGI IMG/M metagenome (GOLD analysis project Ga0065711, IMG submission 59098) | Hoatzin crop microbial communities from Cojedes, Venezuela - Epithelial fraction 12 v2 (version 2) | ecosystem: Host-associated > Birds > Digestive system > Esophagus > Crop | place... | reverse complement strand
AGCAGAGGAAGCTCCAGCTGAACCTGAGGAAGAACTTCTTCCCTCTGAGGGTGCCGGAGCCCTGGCCCAGGCTGCCCAGGGAGGTTGTGGAGTCTCCTTCTCTGGAGATATTCCACACCCTCCTGGACAAGGTCCTGTGCAGCCTGCTCTGGGTGACCCTGCTTCGGCAGGGGGTTGGACTAGATGACCCATGGAGGTCCCTTCCAGCCGCGACCATTCTGTGATTCTGTGAACATCATTTTGCCCAGGAAACAGAAAGCAAGGTGAACTGGACAGATGTGGATAAAATTAGGCGATCAAATGGCTTAAAGGAAGCAACCAGCGAGCATTTTACCCGCAGCCTAACCTTGAATACACACTGCCTACCCAGAGAAGCTGCTTTGCCCATTGCCCCGACGCATTTCCTACAGCTGAGCTCAGAAAACAGAGCTCCTTCAGCAAATACACCTCAAAAACTTGTGACTATTAGTGGAGTGAGTTTGCCAGGTAAATAACATGCTGCAGACTTGTTCCCTTCTCCACCACACCATGCACCTTACCTCCATGCCTCCGTGGTAAATCCACCTGGGAAAGCCAGCTCTGAGTAACGTGCATTTTGGCTGCTTCGAACACAAACTCCCCCAGTACTGATCCTTCTCTGAAGCGCAGGTGGCATCACAGGGGAAGGAGCTACCCCTCCGGCCCCCAAGTTTAGGCTGTGGTGCTAATGGTGCCTTTCCAGGACCAGCTCGGCTTGAAGGTCTTGAGTGCCCAGGAGTCTCTAACCACATGGGGCACGGCCTTGGATCCTTCCGTTATTGGGTGAAAACAGAGAAATTAGAGTTCAAGCTTTATTTGAGCCAAAGGCATCACAAGCTAATTGTATTAAGCCATTTGGCTCTGTGGGAAGAGCCGTTTTCACAGTGAAGAGCAGCACAAAAGCTGCTCTTCCACTGCAGAGGAGCTCCTATGAAGATCAGCTTCTTTCCAGACCTCTTCCGAGAGCAAGCCCTCCCAGCCCCATCCCAATCCTGTTCAGCCCCCCCCCATCATCCTTGCAAACCAGGTGTGAGTGAGTGCAAAGCCTCCCCTCCTGTTTCACCGCTCTCCAGGCAGCACCCTGAGGTTTCGGGTAATTTCATTAGCACAAGTCGTAGCAGCACCTGCTCTCCTCTCCCTGGATTCAACATCATTTCTTGCAAGCTCTGCTGAAAGTGATATTCTTCTCTTTTCTGTTCTGCAGCACTTCTTCACGTACCATTCGACCCTCTAACCTTTTCTGCTTCCTAAAACACGTATGAAATCCTGTACAACACAAACCTGTTATTGTCTACGCTTGTCGACAAGAGGAGAAACCACCCTGCTCAGGGTCTGGGTGGTTTGACTAGAAATAACTTCAGCAGGAACACCCTAAACACTTCTGCCTCTTCAAGGTGCCCCCAGTAATTGCCCTCTACCCTCACCTCAGCTTAATGAGAAGGTTGGCAGCAAACATGCCACGTGTTAGAGGAAAGCGGTACGCTTCATGCATACGTGATAGAAAAGTTGATAGATTGAGAAACAGAAATAAAAGGGAGATCACAGGTCCTCCCTGGCCACTGCCCGCTCAGGCTGACAGAAGAGCTGCTTGATGGCACCTGCGATTAAACCTCTCCGCTGAAAGAAGGAGCATGGTTTCAGACAGAGCCCCCCAGCGAAAAAAAAGCCCTGAGCTCAAGAGGGCTCAGCACACGACCAAAGGACAGGACAGCCTGCAAAGCCCTCCTGACCCTGCAGCCTCCCCTAGTTATCCCTTCCCCGTATATCTGCGAGGATTTCACATCAGTGAAGTGTGACCCATTAACCTTCCCCCCCATGAAAGGCACAAAGCAAGCCAGGGCAATTTCCTGAAAGTGCTTTTTTTTAATACAGAACTGGGTGTGTTTCATTTTCTGTGACCAAATCACCTTGTGCTTTAAAAGTTACATGGATTTCTGGTATAATTTTTTTCCCCAGTCTTTCTTATTAACCATCTCTTGGCCAAGAAAAGCACTTTAAAAAAATAGAAAGCTATAGTAAGTACACCTAAAAGTCTTACTCCAAATGCCTAGGAAACAACTTCCATATCTAAAATTTATACTATTTCATATATAAAATATATTTTCCTGATCTAACCGCATTTAGGCCTGTGGGGCTCCCAGTTAACCCACTGGGCACCAATATGGTGGCCTCACCCACAGGACACAGGGTTGCAGCGGGGACTGGTCCCTTCCTTGCCAAATGCCTCAGTTTCCCCTTCTGGCAATGGGTGATGGCAGCCCACCATGCCCACAGTCCCCAGCTGCTCGCTGGCTCTGGGACACACCATGTCACCCCTCTGTCCTACTCCCAGTGCCACTTGGTGGCACTGTTAGAAAAGGTTTCTTTGCTCGATGCCTACCTCCCCATCGGGATCCAGAAGAGGGAGTTTCTGGAAGGAAACACATTCATCTTGGCATCACAATATCCTCATTTTTCTTCCTTTGTTTTCTTTGGTCTTTATTCACCATGCAAGCACTCCCAGGCGTCTCCTCCCCTGCCCGTCAGTCACTGGGGATCTCCTTTCGCAAAACACGTTTACCAGACACAAGAGTCCCGGGCGTTGCTCGGGCATCACTTTAAATCCTCCAGTAGTAAAAATAGCCTTTTCTGTTAAATTCCTCTGAAGTGTGTCTGCAGGTGGGGCAAGCTTAGGAAGGATCACGTATTAAACCCAGAGAAAAGCATCAGAGCAGAAGTTAATGAGAAAGAGACAAATGAAGACAGGGGCATGACAATGTAATTGGGGTGAGCGACGTTTCGGGTCGCCCCGCTGAAGGGGTGTCTCCTCTGCAAGACGCAGGCTGTGATCCTGAACGGTATATAAGACGCCTGAGAGCTGAGCTGCTCCAGACTGCGCTCCTGAAGCTCAGCGCTCCTCCTCCTCACCCAGGTAAGCCTGGACAGTTTTTACACTGTCTTGAGTTAGCTACCGGCGGGAAAGCAGGAGCTTCTGGCCACGAGGATGACCCGGGGGCTGCCACTGCTGAGCTCTCCTAAAGAAAAAATACAAAAAAATAATAAAAGAGATCTGGAATGGCACTACTCCTTGGTTCGTCAGAGACAACCTCCATTCGCAGCTCTGCTCTGCTCCAGAGAAAGCCAAATGGGATTTTCTTCTCTCCTCTCTTACTGGGTGCCCCCAGCCTTTCAGCTCTCGCTGTCCCCCACCTCTCCAGCCATCACCTGCTGGTCTTCACACCCAGCCATCGCTGCAGCTGAGTTTCATTTTTCAGACTTGTTTTCCTGTGAGATCCCTCTTGCTCTCTCTTTCCCTTCCCTTATAGTTTCATTTTATTTGTGCCTTTCTCTGGCTCTTCTTTCCCTCTTTGCCTTTCCAGCTGTGTTGTTTAAGAGGAACTTATCTGAAAACCAAGCAAAAAAAACATAAAAGCCCCATTTTGCCTGTGTTTTTCTTGCAGGCTGCCTCAATCTTGCAGGGAGATGGCTCAGCTCCACGAAAACATCGACAGCATCGTTGCTGCTTTCTACATGTGCGCCAGAAGCGACGGCAACTGCAGCCCCCTGAGCAGGGAGGAGCTGAGGCAGGTCATCGAGCAGGAGTTCGAGGACGCAATGGAGGTGAGGACGGAGCCGGCCGTCGCTGTGCCTTCGGGTTGTAGGGCTGGGATCGGGCATGCCGCGGGGTGGCTAAAGGCATGCACTCCCATGGACAGGACACCTGGCTCCCTGGGAAAGGCACAGATGCCTTCAAAGCCCAGGATTTGCAGGGAAGAGGAGAAGCTGTTCATTCTCCCGGTGCCAGCAGCTTGTAGAGCTCGTTACGGGGAGCAACAGAAGCCACAGTAGCAGAGGGGCCGTGGGGTTGGATTTCTGCCCTGAGACTGCTCAAGTGCTCCTAGAGAAATAACACAAATGGCTCACGGGCTTCTCCAACACCATCCGTCTCTTTACAGAACCCCCAGGACCCCAAAACTGTCAAGAAGGTGCTGTGCTTCCTGGATGATGACAGCAACTGTAGGGTTGACTTCTGCGAGTTGCTCAGCCTGGCTTTCCGTGTGGCCAAGGCTTGTTACAAGCCGCTACAGCAGCACCAGGCACCAGAAGATGGTCAAGAGCCAACAGCAGAAGAGAAGGCAAGTGGGGAGCAGCCACGGAAGCTGCGCACAGCAGGGAGCGTCTCAAGCAACCAGCAGGTCCCCAACCAGGGTATGAATAATCAGGTCCAGGACACCGAGATGCAGGACCAGGACGACCATCAGACCCAGGAGGGTGAGACACCAGAGCAGGACCAGGACGACCATCAGACCCAGGAGGGTGAGACACCGGAGCAGGACCAGGACGACCATCAGACCCAGGAGGGTGAGACACCGGAGCAGGACCAGGATGACCATCAGACCCCAGAGGGTGAGACACCAGAGCAGGACCAGGCTAACCATCAAACCCAGGAGGGCGAGTCATCAGAGCAGGACCAGGCTAACCATCAAACCCAGGAGGGTGAGACACCGGAGCAGAACCAGGACGACCATCAGACCCCAGAGGGTGAGACACCAGAGCAGGACCAGGCTAACCATCAGACCCAGGAGGGTGAGTCATCAGAGCAGGACCAGGATGACCATCAAACCCAGGAGGGTGAGACACCAGAGCAGGACCAGGCTAACCATCAAACCCAAGAGAGCGAGACACCAGAGCAGGACCAGGACACCCATCAGGATGACGGGACTGATGCACCAGAAGGGGATCCTGAGAGAGGTGATATCCTGGACACTGCCACCCCAGAGCAGGACAGAAATACCCATAAGGCTGAAGAGACCGAGACACCTAAACAGGACCCGAAGACCCACCAGGCCCTAGAAACTGAGGTACCAATTTCAAACCACCATCAGAGCCCAGAGTTGGCATCAGCAAAGCAGGACCTGAATTGTCCCTCTGAGACACGAGGGAGAGACCCAAACAACAAGACCCAGGTCTGCGAGGCCCCTTGGCACAGCCACAACCCCAGCAACACCCAGAAGCTGCTGCCCCCACAGCCGGATGCAAGCCTGCATTGGGCTCCCAAGCCCCGGGGAATGTGCCACGACCTGGCTTTCCATCAGCTTCCTGAATCCAAGGTGCTGGAGCAGGAGCACAGCGGGGCAGAGGCTCCATCTCGTCCAGCACAACAGCAACAAGACGCTCACCACCGAAGACAACCCCCTATAGAGCAACAGCTCCTGCAGTCTCTGTATCAGTGGCCACCACAGCAGTAAAGGCTGAAACAAGCTCCCGTCTAAGGGACAGTGTTGCCCCCTGCGAGGAGATACATTCTGTCTGGTCCCACTCTGGTGTTTTGCATTTCTATTTGTCATGTCTTGTCCAATTCCTTATTAACTCCCCTGGTTCGTACTGAGCTGTGCATGACTAGAGACCTTCCCCCTCGCTCTGTGGTAGGCTGCCTGTGTAAGCAAAGCAATAAAACTGAAGGCAAAATAGCAAACGTCCCGGTGTGTTGCTGCAAGCGGCCCCCAGCCCGGCTCTGAGCAAACAGCCGGGTTGACACGATGCGGTGCAGAGGACCTGAGCGTCCTTCGCTCTCGTGACATACGGCCAGATTGCTCCAGGGTGCGGACGGAGGGGTGGCTGCAGAGATGCAGGCGTGTCTTGGGGGTGGATTGCCTAAAGGAGCTGCTGCCGAGGTGAATCGATCGCTCCCCGTGGGCAGGGATGCGATGTCCCTGCGAAAGGTGTCTTCAGAGGGGGCAGAAGTCCAGATTAACACCACAGCACGGCCGACCTGAACAGATTCCTCACAGCATCCATCTGCTCTGGGTGTTTTTCATGTCTGCTGCGAAAAGAATAAACAGCTGCTTAACACTGAATGGGAGGGATTTGTCCTATTTAACCTCACTTATTAGTAATCTCAGAAGCAAGGGGAATGCGGAGCATGCTATGAAGATCAAAAATCCCTATTAGCTATGGAAGTCTCCAAAGGAAGGAGTAGAGATCTAGCAAACACAGGAAAAATGAGGATTCGGGTACATCCAGTCCCAGTAACAACTGGGAGGCCAGAAATAAAAAGCTGACATACAAACTGGGCACAAAGGGAGCCAATCTCAAACTCAGTTTCAGATCAGCCAGCTCGGGGTACGAGGTCCTCAGGCACTTGTCCAAATGTGCACATAGGAATGTGGGTAACTCTGAGGGCATGAGCAGTCCGGTGAAGTCAGTGGGGTTTATTAGGGGGTTCAGACATGCTGGACCACCAGGCAGGCCCAGGACTCGGCATCCCGCAGGGAGGGTGATGCTCAGCCTGTTTTTCACCATGCTATCTTTCACTTGTGACCTATCAGCAAAATCAGCACATGATAAATGTACCCGCACCTCCTGCTCTGTGGCCGGTGACAAGGAGCACACAGAGACCTCACTGGAAAATAAAACGTCATTCCTCTGGGACACCCCAGAATTTCACAATTTTCTAAGTGCTGAATCAGAAGAACCAGTGTTTCAAAACCATGCCCAGCATGTACATCACAAAACTGACTTGGTTTACACGTGCTAATGTCAAAATTAAATGTATTAGACACAAAGTACACCAGTTTGTTCTATTACTGATAAGGCATATTAGCAACGATAAGTTCTGACCTACCTCACGACAGCTGTGGACACGCAATGGGAGAGTCAAGACTTAAATTTCATCGCCTATCTGTCAAAACCCCACTCCATCAGAGGCATTCCTCAAAACATCTCATTTTCCACAGAACTCCATTCTTCTTGTAGAATAGGTGTCAGTTAGACGTTTGTCCAATACCTCTTTGCTTCTTATTAGCTCTGGCTGGGGGTCTAAAATCACCAGACGCAACCATTCCCTTGCAGTTTCCCCTTGGAAAACCAAGCCCTTGGAGAACAGGGGGCTTCAGTGCTGCCAAGAAGGTGCTTTGAAACTCGGCGCTTTGTCCCGGGAACAGGAAAGCAGAGGCAAGCGGGCGAGCACGCCGGCGTGCGCGTGGCCGCAACGTGACGCACGTTTTCCTGCATCGATCCCAAATTCTGCCTGATGGCTTACGCAGCACCCAACCGTCCTGCGCTGCCCCAGCCCCTGCGGGAGGGATTACAGACTGTTATAGGACACCAAGCCGCACTGTAATACTCTAATTTTAATAATAACTCCAATCTACCATAAAATTACAGTTTCCCAAGGGTATTATTATCCCACAGGTGGGGTATAATTTGCACAAGTATAATTTAATCTTGAAAAAAAGCTCAAAAATGAAGTATGGTTAGTAACGATCCTTCGTGCGCACTTGTATGAGTATCCCCAAGGTGTTACCAGCACTAATTAATTAGGCTCCTACACCCAGTATGATCTTACCTTACAGATGGGCCAGATCAGCCACTCAACCAAGGCTGCGTGACAAGTTCATGCTCTGGAGGCTCTCTGCAATGTCTCCGTCACACTTGTCAAGGCAGCATCCTACTTCCAAAAGCAAAAGCAGGGGCCCAGGTGGCACGGCTGGTATCTTCCTTCTTTGCTCTGTGTGCTGGGAGAGTTTGGGGTGAATAAAGGAATCAGTTAGTCTTTCATTAATTTACTGTTAAAAGATTTAAAGAAAGAAGACTGCAGAGGTAATTACAGCAAAAGCTGCCTAGGGCATCTAGATGAAGATTCCACATGAATTGACCTCTCAGCAGAGAGCATTCTGCTTTTATTTTTAATTAAAGATCAAGCAAAGTTGAAATGAAAGTCATTCCTGGAAGACAGCTATGAAAAATGTTTTATCGTGATTTTTCTCAGTGAAATTAATTGCTTATGGAACAGACATTTTCTTGTAAGAAAATTCATTTTGCAAACTGTCCCATTTAAAAATGTTCTGTTTGTGGTTGGGTTTTTTTCCAACAAACCCCCGGATAATATAACCAAAAGGCTCCTTAATAAGAAGTTACCAAAAATGAAACACTCTACAAGGACGCCACACAAGCCAAGACCTGGAGGATTTGGGGATCTTACTGCTGTGCGCCTGAATGTCACCATTTCTGTAGAGCTCAGGCCTTCTGTCCTTCTGTGAGCGAAAGCCAGGCCCAAACACCACTGACCTCAGGCCCACGGCGCTGAAGGAACTGCACAAAAAGCAAAGAAAAATCATCTCTGGTATTGCGGTACCAAGCTCAGGGGCCGTACGGATCTCGACTGTGCCTGATCTGCTCATAGGGAGCTCTGCTACCATCAGCACTTCTGTCCCCATCCTCAGAATTTCATTTTTATGTGTGCGTGTGTGTATTATACATATATAAATTCATGCCTATGCAGAGGCACATTTATATAAAAATACACCCTCCCATTAACACATATATACGCTTTATAGCTACTCTACATTTTTTAAAATCTGAAATACAATCAGCCCGTAAAATAACTTTACAGTCTGGATTAGGTGGAACCAGCCAGTGCCTGAATTGCCACATGGCAACTGCTATTTCTAGGTTAAAATGATAGGTAAGGGGATGATAAGTTAAATAACCCGTTTGAGGACGTGAAGGTGCAGCTGGGCTTGGCCAAAGATGAATCAGGACAATGTCCACAAAGGGTGTCTCCTTTCTGCAGCTCTGTCCAGGACCCTATAAAAGCACTCGGGTCCTCCAATCACTCCGCACGGCTTCACAGGAATCCCACTTGATCCCGCTGGCGATTTGGGTAAGTCGCTCCTTTTGAAACGTGCGCTTTGCTGGGCAAGGACCTGTTGCTTCTTTAGGATTCGTGCTGGGTGGCGGCGGCGTTCCTGTCGCAGCGTTTTCGGAGAGTCTTTTGCGTTCGTACCCAGTGAAGCGTTGTTTTGCGTTATTCGGACGCTCGCACGCTGTCGTCGTGCGTCCATGTGTAGAGGCAGCTTTCCTCAAAGGGAAAACAAGAAAGGGAGCCAGGTTTTGTGCCTTACTTTGGTCTGGAGTCAGCTCCCAGCCCGAATGAGCAGACTGGGGACTTTTTCTGTTTTCTACAGAAATACTAGTCCCCAGGATTTCGTGTGCAAAGGTGTGCATGTGTGTTCGTGTGTGTGTGCATGTTACAGAGGCGGCCAGGCAGATGTGGCACAGCTTCCCCAGCTCAAGCTGAGCTGTCAGCACGTGTGTTCGTGTGTGTGTGCATGTTACAGAGGCGGCCGGGCAGACGTGGCACAGCTTCCCCAGCTCAAGCTGAGCTGTCAGCACTGATGTGCCCCATAAGAGCCTTGGGGATCCTGCGAGGAGGAAGGAAGGAGGTGGCATTTGAGGTTTCCAGACACAAAGTTCCAGCAGGAGCATTGCTTTCTGCCAAGCTGATCTCAGTAAAATCAAATAAGTAGCTCTAACCTAGGTGACCTGACAACTCTCTTCTGGCCAAAATCTATTTGCTAATGAACCGACGCTGTAATGAAAGCTTTATCAATTGTTTTGCATTACTACTGGTCACAGGAGCATCAGCCACAGGGCTTGTTTTAGCTCCCTGTAAGCACTCTGTCTGTCTTGGACACAGCCAGATCTTGCCTCAGGCCATGCCAGTGCTGCATTAGATGTCCTCTAACCTGCTTCACAGAAGCTGGAGTATCTCAGTGCCAGGCAGACAGCAGCGTGGGTCCTGGAAACGCAGTTGCCCAGTATCGCCCCATGGGGATGGGTTCTTGGGGCATCTCTTGAGTCACCGTCCCCAGTCCCCTCCCTGCGATCCACAAACGCAGGCACCCCGCCATCCCCTATCAAACGTCATTCAAATACGTCAGTAGACAAGTTGGACGACACTCCCCATCCCACTAAAACCCCTAAGCATTTGAAGTTCTTCCCAGGCCTCTGGTGAAACAGAGCTCGCCATGGCACCCAGTATCCCATTAATGCACGCAGCCTGACCCCAGCAATTCTTCCCCCTCTTTTCATGTGCAGAGGCAAGAGAATCTCCTGTCCTTAGGTCTGCTCCTTTTCTTGCAGGCTTGCTTGAATCTGCAGGAAGATGTCTCACCTCTTAGACAGCATTTTCACCATCACTAGCATCTTTCACAAACATGCAACGGAAGATGGAGACTCCTTCTACCTCAGCCGAAGGAAGATGAAAGAGTTCATCCAGATGGAGTTTGCAGATGTCATAACCGTGAGTGCTGCTGCGAGGGGGAGGGCTTGGGGCCAAGACTGGAGTGCAAGGACTGCAAATTCTCCTTGCGGAGAGGGAATGATTCTTATGACAGTGGGATGAGGAGGCTTTCACCAAAGGGGAGCAGCAGTAGCGTTCCTTTGCACTGACTGCTTCGACCCATTTTGTCACGAGCAAATGGGCAAAAGCTGGAGAATGAACTGATGGGAGGTCTGGTATTCTTTCAAACATAGGCAGGAAATGCATCCAGTAGAGGATACATCATACCCCAAAGAGAAGTGTGCTGGTTAGCTGCAGTCAGGGAATAACCAGGAAAAAGGAGAATGAAGACAAGGAGTTGTTTTTGAGCTATAAAAGTGAAGGTGTGCGAGACGGAAGGAGAAAAGATTGCAACTGTACCTCTCTTTGCATTTGTTTGTCACGGAGCAGGAAGGCTAAAATCCCTTTTGTGTTTCCCTGTGTGTGTTTCCTTGCAGAAGCCGCATGACCCTCAGACGATTGACAAGATTCTGCACTTTCTGGAGTGGGATGGTGATGGGAAAATAGATTTTAATGAGTTCCTGCTTTTGCTGTTCAGAGCAGCAAGGGCATGCTACTGGTACCTGCCGAGGGGACCACGCCTTCTGCAAAGAACAAAGCTGACAACCAGTGGCAAATCACTCCAAGAGCCTGAAACTGGGAACAGAGGGAGCCGTCGGCAGCTCCAGGAGGAGGAACGACAAACCTGTGAGAGCAATCATTACCCCCACTGTGAACCAGAACTGCAACGAGCCAACAGGGTCAATGATCTTGAAACACTAGAAAAAACAAAGAGTCATCACCAGCAACAGAAAACACTCAGCAGAAACGATGTAAAACAAAGCAGCGAGCTGGGGGAGCCAATCCCTCAGGTATACAAAGAACGAAGCCAAGAGCCATGCGACAAACAGAACAGCCAGAGAAGACGTCAGCCACCAGAGCCAGACAGACGAAGAGATGCACAACACTGCAAGCGCGGCAGCTTGCAAGCACATGAGCCCGGACCGCAGGTAGATGAGAGGCAAAATGACGAGGGCCCTCAGCCAGAACAACTGGCAGACGTGAGGAGTCGCAGCCAGACCTCCGAACCTCAACCACAGCCAAACCAGTGGAGTAGGCATCAGCCAAATGAGTCACCACTACCAGCATATGATCAAAAAAATCAGCGGCCACAAGAAGCAGATAGAGGAAGTCACAATAAGGCACGTAAGCCTGAATTACTCAGAGAAGAGAGAAGCCATTACCACCTACATAAGCTGGAACAAAAACCACTTAAACAAAGCCACCACCAGCCACATGAGCCTGAATGCCTGGACTCAAGACTGCCACATCAATCATACATACAAGAACCGCTAGAACTTGACCTCAGGTACTATGACACCTTTGAGCTAGAAAGAGGTATCTATAAACAAGAGAAGAACCAAGAATATGAGCTTGAAAATACAGAAAGTAAGAGAGGAAACCATCAGGCTCAACAATGGGAGGAACAAGATGATGGAACGAGGAAAAAATCCATGCAAGAGAGGATGATCAGCCACCAAAGAGCACTGGAGCTAGAGATCTATGAGAGCCAAAACCATAGCCAAAAGTCCGGGGAACTGGAACCGCATGACGACGTGGACAGGAGGGACCGTCCCTGCGAGCCTCAACACGATGGAAGGAGACAGCACGACTCAATGAGGTATGAAAGGACACGAGAGACCGCAGCAGCAGAAGCAGACGTGAGGATCCAGCACGTGTCCCGGGAACTGGAGCCACGTGACGACGTGGACAGGAGGGACGGTTCCCACCAGCCTGAAGACGATGGAAGGAGACAACGTGACTCACTGAGGTATGAAAGGACACGAGA
>Ga0065711_1048172_pt1 | contig 11951 bp, 13 predicted proteins | sample Hoacrofraction12_FD_59098 | JGI IMG/M metagenome (GOLD analysis project Ga0065711, IMG submission 59098) | Hoatzin crop microbial communities from Cojedes, Venezuela - Epithelial fraction 12 v2 (version 2) | ecosystem: Host-associated > Birds > Digestive system > Esophagus > Crop | place... | reverse complement strand
TGTTTACAAACTATTCCCGGCTTTTTTTTTTTTTTTTTTTTCCAATTCATTATTCATACAGAACTGCTTGCTAGACTGGTCCTGTCTGTGCAACTTCACTGGTAACACAGTTTGCTTGTGGCACCAGCTTAAGCTGCTCAGGTGTCTGAGGTGTGTTATGCATGCCAACGCTCGGTTTGAAAACTGAGTGTCTGCAGTAACAGTGCCCAACATTGGATCCTCCATTAATCCATATTCCGTAGTCTTACTCATGAAGATTGCTGCTGTTGAATGGAGATACTGGGGCACCCACCACCAGCCGCAGGGCTGTGGGAGACAGCTCCTGCATTTCTGCATGCTGGCTGCGGTGGCAGGACCTCACGCAGCATTCAGGGTGCCATGCTTTGAGATACCCCACATGCTTTTTTGTGCGAAGAGGCACAACTGCAGCATGTCTGCTTGTGCCTGGACTGCCTGATCCCCCAGAGATCTGCTTCTGAGCTGCTGGCAGCCAGCAGCATGCGCTTCTTGCAGAAACAGCTTTAAATTGTACTGCAAACCCCGGAGTCGAAGATGGGAAATGCTTTTCCTGCTTGCACCACAGCTGGTGGGGACAAGACCTTACTGGACTGAGCAAGGCAGACTTTGTTTCCCAGTTGTGGCCACTGACTGTAGTTCCACTAGTCTGTGGACCAAATGCGTAAAAAGCCAGCCTGGGAACATGTCTCTTTCTGTAGCTTCGCTGTCTTTTTAGTAACTGGCTGTCAAGTGGCAGGGCCAAGGCCATGGGTCCAGTGGTCAGGTTGTCCATGCGGGGACTCTGAACTGACAAATCTCACCTCCAAGGCGACATCCTTGGAGGCAGGATTTTGCTTCACAGTGTATGGTTGTGGAAGAGGCAACTGCCTCTGTTTGCCTGGTGTTAGGTGAAACCTATCTGTGAACCAAAAGGTGAAAACCACCGTATCCGTACTGTTTATTACTCTCGTAACAATAAATCTGTAGCCTCTGAGCTTGTAGTATTGTTTGAGATGACACATACAGATGGCGTTTAAAGCTCTGGGTTGCTGCATAATCATGTTGTCTGGTCGACTTTGGATCCAAAGGATTTTATTACTGATAATTTCTCCTTTATAGTGTTATTATACAGCAGAAATGGAATTTGGATGGTGAGGTGCGTCCCAGCGTTTGTGACCTGCTCTTTTGCAGTTGTGCCTAGGAGAGTGTCCGTGGCTTGGAGGGGAGCCCAGCTTAAGCTCTGAGGCTCACAAACCTTTTGGTGTGGCCAGTTTGGGAGAAGCTGGACCAGGGACAAAACAGCCTGTGCTTATTTGGCACCCAACCTAGGAGGCTCACGGCTGGTGATGAAGTTCTGGGGGCTCCGATTTTGTCTTCAGGTAGTAGCTCTGCACAAACGGTGATAAAACATCTGTAAAAGGCAGGAGACTGTTTCGTATGCTCGTCTTACAAATTGTAGATAATACTTATATTCCTCTGTTTGCCTTCAGGGCTGCCTTTTTGAGGACATACTTACATTTTGAAACTTTGAGGATGGAAGCATGTGGGTGGATTTAAAAACACCCAAAACCCGCAAAATCAAAGATCTAAACCAAAGAGCATCAAATTAGTGAAAAATGTTGCCTGGATGAGGGTTGGAGACAGCGTGCCAGCCTGTAACATGGCTGTGGCAAATCCATGCACCGGGGCAAGTGAAATGCCTAGTGTAGGCCAGCAGGCCCATATGGTATAGCTGCTGTGAGCGTATGCCTGTGCCCTGACTGCGCTGCTGGGTGCAGGGAAACGGCTGGCAAAGGGCAACAGTCAGACACGCTTGACCGAAGAGGTGGATGATAGATTATTTGCAAAAGCAATCAAATTGGCAGGAATGCATAAAATTTCCGAAGAAATTCCCTGGGAGCTATCCCCTGTGCCTTTCCTGTGCAGGAAAAGACAATTTCTATTTTGAAATCAAAGAGCTGTGGCTAAAATAAAAGGAAGAGGAAAAGAGAGGTTGGTAGCATTACCTGCTGAGCTGTAAAGTGTAAGCTGTGATTGCTCTCTGGATTTCTAGAGCTGTTGCTTTCCACGTACTGCAAAGCGCAGGCACCTTTACTTATCCTGTTACTACCACTGCGCTTTCCAGGCCTGTTTATGTGGGAATACTTTTTCAGTAGAAGCTAAAGCCTGTAATCATATTAATTGCACCAGTGTTGCTGGTCCACCTTGGCATGCGGAAACTAATCCAAAAGGGGTAATTCTCACAGGGGAAAAGATGAAGATGCTCTTCGTCCCCATCTTGCCTGTAGATAAGCATGTCTGCCCAGGGGATTTGTTGGTGTGCTGAGCAAAATGCAGTGCAAGCAGGGGTGTGAGACAGCCTGTCATGCAGAGAGCCACCAGGATGCACAGCATTGCTGGCATGACTTTCCGCAGTAGGAGCAGCAAGACTTTGTGCAGCCTGAGAAGGTGTGCTGTGACAAGGAGGTGTCCTGGGTCACAGATTTTTAATTTGGACTCCTGGGTGTTGCTCTAGATTTCCAGTCACAGGTGAGACAGGAGCTCTCCTCTTGCTGCAGGTAAGACTTTCTGTGAGTGGCCTGCTGGTGATACAGATATTTGATGTCCTGGACCTGGAGCTTGGTCTCCTGTATTGGAGAAAGCTATTTCTGAAGCTGCATGAGAACAGAAGCTTGGCGATCCCAAAGAACTTGCACCCGTGGTAGGCTGTTATGAACAACGAGCAGCTTTCTGTCTCATATGCAGGCCAGTCCCTGGACCCCAGTGGGTACTGGGGCACAGGTTGCTTAGACAGTGGGTTTCCACCCAGCAGGCTTGGCATGACCTGTGATGGCCAGCATTAAGATAAAGGAATATGCACTAGATACATGTGCCTATGGTAAGGTACATGTAAATCTGGTGAGGGAACTATACAGGAGAGTTTATGTGACAGTTAATTACCAAAATGTGAGGATTTATAGAGAAGAGTTTTGCGGGGTTCTTCCTGCCATCTGGTGCTGTTTGTTTTTTTGTTAGTAATTAGGACAAAGAAATAAATAATAAATAGGAAACCAGAAGAAGCAGGAAGCCTGCAGAAGGACAGGGCTCTGGTTTGAAACTGCCTTGGTGAGCTGAAGAAATGCCACTGGAAAATCAGGATGCAGTTCAGTAGTGAGAGGTTCAGATCTTCAGATGACACAGTACCGTGAGACCCAGTGCCATTCTGCAGAAAAGTGTCCAGGGGCTGCAGTTCATTCCAGGCTAAGCACGACCCAGAGACATACTGTAGCAAGAAAATGATAAATATGAAAAGGAAAGTGTCTGGTAAATTATAAAGGAAGCATCTGTTCATCCATGTTCGTAAAATAGTTGTATGCCAGTTTTAGGTGCAGCCGCTCTGGAAAAATACAGATCAGCCAAAGAGTGCAGAAGCAACAAAGACAAATTCATGAGCTGTTGAGAAAACGTGGCTGACAGAAGGAGAATGAGGTAAAAAGTGGAGAAGACAGGTAAGCTATGTGTCAACTACAGGGGAAAGCTTGCTGCAGGAAGAAGGGAATAGTCTTTTTCCTGTGATCTGGCTGAATAGGAGAAGAGGCAAGGGACATTGATTGCACAAAAGGAGATTTAACTTTGAAAGCAGGGAAAAGCTTTGTAATCATAAAGACAGCTGAGTGCTGGGATAAGTTTCACAGGAGGATGATGGTCTGTCCATTACTGGAGAATTTTAGAAAAAGATGCTTAGGAAAGTGTATAGAGAAATGAATGAGACGTGGAGGAAAAAAGGTGCTCTAAAAAGACCTGTGACGATCTGTCTCTGTTGCACGAGTTTATCCTTCTTGGGAGACATGTAGGCATATAAATAGGGTAGTGAGAGTCGATTACAAACTTAACCCTGCAGCATGCAAAAAGTAGGTATTTCTCATTTTTCACCAACCACTTATCCATTTGAGGACCTTCTTGCTAACCTCATGCTGCCTTATCACTGTGGTGAGGAACCATACTAGTACTGGAAACTGAGTGCACTGTGTCACAAAGATTTTGGCTTTTGGAGTGCAGTTTGGCTTGTGAGACCTGGCAAGGGTCCACAGAAGCTGTGCTGACTCTCCATCTATCTCACTTTTATCTGTGTATCTGCTGACTTTGTTCTGTATTTTACTTCTTTGATGTCATTTTCCTTTCCTCGGCCTCCCCCAAAAGCCTAACATTGCTTTCTTGCTTTCCTCATATCGTTCGATTTAAAAACAAAGAAGAGAGTGCACGCTGTAGTCCGGCTATTTTTGTGGCTTTAAGTCAGCTGGTTGATTTACTTCTTGTTTTCCTGCCCCTGAACATGGCCTATCTGATGAGGCCCTGGAGGCAGTGTTTTGTAATGGGAGCTTCTCCCATCTCCTTTGTGCTGAATGCACATGGAAAGTTCTGGTCTGCTTTCACTGTTTCTGCTCATGGTGCGCTCTCTAGAGATGAATATGCAGATTTCACAGGGTCGTAGCATGGCTGAGGGTGAAAGCACTTCCGGAGATCATCTAGTCCAACTGCCTGCTCAAAGCATGTTCAGCTACAACACGTTGCTCAGGGCATCGTCTGGTTGGGTTTTGAGTATCTCTAAGGATGGAGACTCCACAGCCTCTCTCAGCAACCTCTGCAGTGTTTGACCACTCTAACAGTAGATGTTTCTTCTTACATTTAACTGCCTGATCAAGTTCAGGCTGAAGGGCCTGTGGTTCCCCAGATCCTCTCTCTTGCCCTTTTTGAAGATAAAGGGGATATTTGCTTTCTTCCACTGCTCAGGGACATTCCCCAATTGACATGACCTTTCAGAGAAAACGAAGAATGACTTTGCAACAACATGGGCCAGCTTCCTCAGCTGCTGTGGGTGCGTCCCTTCAGGTCCTTGTACATGTCCAGTCTGTTTAAATCTTCCCTGACCTGATCCTCCTCCACCAAGGGTAAGTCTTCCGTGCCTTGGACTTTCCACAGGTCTCAGGGGCCCAGGATACCTGAAGGCTGGTCTTAGCAGTAAAGACTGAGGTGAAGGAGGCACTCGGTGTCTCGGCCTTCCCAGTGTCCTTTCTCACCAAGTCAACATTCCCATTCCTCTGCAGGCCCACATTTTCCCTAGTCGTCCTTTTGCTGATGACCTTTCTTGTTACCCTTCATTCACATCACTTGCCGGATTCAACTCCAGATGGGTTTTAGCTTTTCTAAGTCCAGCCCTGCATCTTTGGGCAGTGTCTCTATATTCCTTCCGGCACACTTGTCCCTGCTTCCACGGCCTGTGTGTACCTTTTTTGTGGTTGAATTTTATGAGGATGTCCTGGTTCATCTATGCAGCCCTTGCTTTCTTGCGTTTTGGGATGGACCATTATGAACTTGCAGGAGGTGAATCTTGAAAATCCTGCTGGGGTTGTGCTTGTGAAAGATTTTAGTAGCTTTTGTGCCATTTAGAAATTGTTCCTCATCCCCTTAGTTGTGGTTTTTTACATGAAATCTGCCTAAACTTGAGCCCCTTTCTATTTTCTTAATTTGGCTTCAACTTTAGCCTCTCTTGCTCTCAGTGTAGTGCTCTTGAATATTTTCATGCCACCTTAAAGGACTTAACTATTTTAGCTGCTGCTTCTATCGCTCCTTTGCAACAAACTTTCTTATTTGTGCTTGAAACTACTTCCTGGGCTGAAAGAGAGTTGCAGTTAATGTTTGCACTTTCTGCCTTCTCTAGGCGAAGGATAAGGTTTACATTTCCTTTAAGAAAGAAGCCAAAATGCTGGAGATCTGTTACAACACCTGCATCTTCCTGCTGCACCAGCGAGCAGCCTCCTAGGTACTAGGGGACGGGAAGATGGCCCTTGCAGCACCACTGTTGGTGGTTGTTGGAGACAAGATAACCAGCTCATCTCCATGATCAGTTCTTAGCAATAATTCCTCCATAGTGACAGCAGTTCATTTCATACAGCCTTACCCAAAACCTTTCACACCCCAAGGCAAGGAATGCTTAAAATGTGAAAGGACAGCATAACCCTTTCAACATAAGGTTTGGATGGCTGTATGAGGGTTTTGCTTTGGTTTATTGGTGTGTGTTCTCTTGGGAAGAGCATGATATAAATGAGCTGTCACTGAGCTGGAGAGGACAGGAGAGGGGAGCATTTGCCTCTGTGATGGAAACCTCTGTCATGGGGAAGTAAGAGCTGCTAATAGGATGAGGATGGTCCCAGACCAATGGTGTGAAAGGGTTTCTTGGCAAAGCCTCCAGCTGCTCTTGCAACAGTGCGACAGTGCAGTGATTCCCATGGTGTTTTGAGGGGTCTCCTTTAGTTTCTTTCTTTCTCTCTCTCTCTTTCTCTCTTTCTCTCTCTTTCTCTTTCTCTCTCTTTCTCTTTCTCTCTCTCTTTCTCTCTCTCTTTCTCTCTCTCTCTTTCTCTCTCTCTTTCTCTCTCTCTTTCTCTCTCTCTTTCTCTCTCTCTTTCTCTCCTTTCTCTCCTTTCTCTCCTTTCTCTCTTTCTTCCTTCTAGCTACAAACCAGGGATGGCATCTGCCTGGTGGTGCATAGGTGCATAGGACTTGGTGTTTATGAGTACACCCATGTCATTAGTGACCCTGTTATTAAAAGACTTACCAGCCCAACCCAGGAGGCTTCCCCCCAGGCTGCTGGTGAGTCCGCTCTGGGGGCAGGAGGTGGCTGTCTCTGAAAGTACTCCCTGCTCTGCTCGTTCTCCAGGCCATGCATGGAGAGCTGTGAGCAGAAGTCCCTGGGGTAGATCAACCTAAAGACAGTGGTGTAGGGCACCAGGAGAGTGAGGGCGGTCTCCCTCCTGGGCGTTTGCAAGGTACAGCTGGAGAAAGCTGCAGCCACGCTGATGTGGTGCTGGGGGTGGCCTTGCTCTGAGCCAGAGGATTGTTCGCTAACATCTGTGATAAAAATGTCCCTTACTGCTGCTTGTGATGATAGGGGAGAGAGGAGGGTGGGAACAGGGTGAGGTATAAAGAGATGGCTGCTCTGGTGAAATCACTTGGCAATAATGTTTGTGTAGGGTAGAACGAATGATGGCCGGACCAGACAGTGCTCCAACAGGCTGACTGCTCCTGCCTGAGTCTGATCCATGTTAGCATGAGAGACCCTGTCCTGTTGTCCAAAACCCTGCCGGGATGAGCGCATGCAACTTGCAGAAAACTGTATCTTATTACAATACTTGCTTGATTTAGCAAGAGGACACATTTTCCCACTCAGCTGTTTCTAACGAAGCCCTTTTCATTGCAAGGAAGGCTGGTGGCAAACAAGGACACATGGGATGGGAAATTGAAACCCAGCGCTGGTTGTAGCTGGAAAGTGGCACCTGCAGACCAGCACAACAAGTAGGGACCTTTCTTGCTCCTTGCTTGTTATGTGATCAGTGTGCTCCTGTCAGGGTTGCAGCCAACAGCCTTTTCTCTGCATAAGGCAAGAAGAAAGGGTGAGAAGTGCATGTGGAGTGGCGTGAGGTTGAAAGTTTTAAAACTACCTGGGAGGGAAAAGTTCCTCTACACGCTGTTTTTTCAATGCTTGTCACTTTGAACGCTCGTCTTTAGCTGCAAGGCCAGGGTGTATTGAAGCACGTGGCCTGCAATACCGGGTCTCGGGGACAGAGGTCTTTGATCTGTGGGGGAAACATTGTGGCATTATTCAGAATAGATATAATGATTTGATGTATTTGTCTTTGCCAAAACCACTCCAGTCTAGCTGGGTGGACCTGGGACTTACTTGGCTTGGTCAGTTCGTCAGCTGCTAAGAGCAGCTGTTTCCCAGTGAAATGTGATTGTATGTGAGTCTTGCTCGTGTACCACATCCAGGTGACAGATGTCTTCTGCAGGAGGTGTAAGAAGTATTGACCTTGCTGACCTGATGTATGTACTGCACTGCTCCCCCCCCAGCTGTGCCCTGATGCTGGCTAGGTAAGAACAGAAAATGGTGGAGCAGCCTGCTCTGCAGTGATTCAGCAAGAAGCAAGATGCAGCAAGAAACACGCCTCTCTGACTAGAAGAGGGGCCAACAGTCTCTGTAAAGTGGAAACACTGAAACCGAGACCTTGTGCCTGTGTGAAGAATGCACAAGCCTGGTTTGGGAGCAGGTAGCAGATTCTTCCTGCTTCAAGATACGTCTGTTGCGGGGACAGCAGAGTGAGGAGGGTGGGTGTACTTTTTATTGAGCTCTCTTGTACGATCTGCTCTGTATGGAGTCATGTCATGAAATTTACAGTGCATGTAGCTGGCTCTCAGGCAGAAAACCAGCAGTATTTCATGATATATTAATTGCCTCATTTAACATAATGTATTTAATTGCTTCCTTTCGACAAGTCCTGGGGTACTGGGAACGGGAATGTCTCTCCTATTTCTCATATGCAGGTTGGTGTTCAGTGTAGGGCAGTGTTGAAGCTGACTTCATGTACATCTTGCTCTTGTCATCTGGCTCTAAGCATTGTCTAATTGCCATTGGCAGAGACAAGATAGCTGAAAAGGCTTTTCAGGTCTCCCAGAGTGACTCTTCTTGTCTTTTGGCAGCAAGTTACATTATTCATTTTTTTATGGGGAGGGGTGAATTTTGAGAGGATCAGCTGTGTGGAAGAAAAGGACAGGGAGAGGAGGAGGGAGGATTTAGCAAGAGAGAAGGATAAGATGAATGAAACTGAGTTGAACACTGTAGGAGAGAAGGGGCCAGAGAAAATCATGGACCTAGGCAGATTTTGGGAAGGCCAGTGATCGTTGTTTTTGTTTGATTTTATTACTCAGACCTGAGTGCATGTAAAGATTTTATTTAATGGAGTGCTGATACACGACTGAGAAGAGGATGTGTGTCTTGTCTGGAGCCTTCTAGTTATGTATCCCTGTGCCAGATTCAGTCTGCTTATTTGCATGGAGCTGGAAGTTTGAATCTCTTGTGACACTCTCCTTGGATACTTGCAAACAGTGCTTTTAACAGACTAGCAAGACTGCCCTATGGGTTTTTTGGCCATAGAAGTGTCACCTAATAATAATGAAGCTGAGAGGGAAAAGGCATTACCTATGCAATACAAGTTTAGCATTCCAAAAGAGAAAATGAAAAGATAAATGAAAAGTTTTCGTGGCATTTTAGATGGAAATGTTCATTGTAACTTTCAAAATCCCCCTTATTAGCATTTACATTCTTTCCTTTCTTCCCTTTTTATCTCTGTTTGACCCTACATGTAAGAGAAGGAATGAGGGGTAAATTTATTTTTTTCTGTTGGTCCCTCTCCTTTTCAAATTATCAGTTATTTCAAGACATTTGGACATCAGAGAAGTCCTTCAGAACTGTAAATTCTCTTGATTCTCTGGCAATAAGGACAGGTGAGGAAGACAGTCCATTTTCCCAAGCTGGATCATCTGAACATCTGAAGGACTTTTCAAAGTGGCAGTTGAGGTATAGGCAGAGTCTGGAAACCTGCCTATGAGCAATAGAAAACAGTATTTGAAAGTGTTTTGGGAGATTGTCATGCTATGTGCTTTCTCCAGGAGTGCACTCGGGCAAGGTCTCCAGAGGTATGGCTGGATTTCAGCCCATGTCTCCTGATGCTAGGGCAGCTTTCATGCAGGAGCGCAATACAGGCCATGTGGAGAACAGGTCTCTAGAAGAATTGAGGCTTCATTTGCACAACTGGGGGAGTGTGAAGCAAGCATAAGCTTTATTAATTCATTGGCATGTATTTGTACCCTGCTCAGAGGTGAGCCGTCCAAGAAAACAGAAAACAAATGTTTGTCGAGGGACATGTACCATCCACATCATGCATGATGAACTGGAAGGCTCTCAGCCCAGGCATGGGGTGTTCTGAGGAGTGAGAGCATCTCAGTGTGTGTTTGGATGGGGAGAGGATGCAAGTCTGTCCCTTCAGGAGATGCTGTGCCAGATTCTGGTCTCCAGAAGAGTTCTGGCTGTCCTTTGATCACTGCGGTAGTCCTGAGGTCAGGGGGAGAGACAGGCTTCTCCCCTTGCTTACCTGACAGCAGGCAGAGATGGAGAGCTTTCTGTTAGAGCTTACAAGCTGTTATTCAGGCTAGAAATTATGCATTGTCTGAATTGAGTGCTGTTTCTGCAGCCCATGCAGCCTTTATGAGCCCTGCTTCCATACTAGGATTGTAATATAGTCTTTTGCACCAGACAGCCGCTCGTTTACCCCTCCTCTTCCTCCCTCAGTGAGATGGGGAGGAGAAATGGTCAAAAGGTAAAACTTAAGGGTTGAGATAAAGACAGTTTAATGAGACAATAAAGTAAATACTACTATTATTGCTATGACTGCTACTACTGAATCTGCAAAACAAACTATACACAATATAATTTTTCTCACCACCCGATGACCAGTTCACAGTCAGTCCCCAAGCAGCGATTGTGGAACCCAAAACTCACAGATTTCATGAGTTTTGTGGAAATCCCCAAAAAGACCATACTCCTGGAAAAGTTCAAGCTCCTGGACAAGAGATGATTCAAACTCACAGAAAAGAGAAGAGAGATTCCTGCCCCACAGCCAACCCCCATTCATAAACTATCATCATGTCCATGATATGGAATATTTCCACTGGCCAGCTTGGGCTGGGTGCCTGGCTGTGCTCCTTCCCAGCTCCTGCACACCTGCTCATTAGCTGAACATGGGAAACTGGAAAAAGTCTTTGATTTCACAGCAACAGCTGAAAACATCAGTGTTATCAGCATTCTTCTCATACTAAATCCAAAACATAGCAGCTACTGGGAGGAAAATTAACTCTATCCCTGCTGAAACCATAAAGGTATCTTATGGCTTTGCATAAAGATGATCTTATGGCTAGTAGAGTAGGATACCCATTTGTGAGTTGGCAGTGAGCCTCCTCCCTCTACAGCCTTAAGTCAGTGAAATGTGAATATGTGTTGGCGTGGGGACAGAAGGGGCCAAGGACTTGTGTCTCAATGGATGAATGTTCGGTGGATCCATGCTGGGTGCTGCCAGGCCCCCACATGTGCTGTGCACGAAGGTGGAGAGAGGGGCTTAGTTCATGTCTGGAGCCTGGTGCCACAGGAGCTGGGCACTGGAGTGGCCCAGGAACAGCCCTAGGCACGGAGAGCCAGCTCTCTGCAAACAGGTTGGCAATTTCCCTCCTGATTAGCTTGAAAAAGTTTCTGTAGCCAGAGACCTCAGACACCTTCCCTAAAGGAGGTCCAGGTGGTCTAGCCAAGATGAGAAGTTTCTTGTGCTCACTGGGCTTGTTCGACTCCTGGGAGTTCTCCAGATACTGTTTTGTGCCACTTTGAATGCTTTTGTTCCTCGGTTTCTTTCCTTTTCAGTGAAGGAAACCTTTCAGGTTTCATCATCCTCAGGTCTGCATCTGGATGGGATGGTTCTTTGCCTCCACACGCCCTTTTTGCAGTCCCATATAGTTGTTGAGGTTAATCTCAGGGAAATAGGGCCTGCTTGTTTTCATGAGGGCAGTAGAGAAAGTTTCAGTTCAAATGCAGCATTGAACAAATGAATTCAAATTAAACTTTTGGCCTTCACCAACCATTATACCACTCTTAATAGTGACCCTGAACAGTAATACATTTGAAAGGAGCTACTCTGACCTGTTAATGGCAGGAATGATGGCCATTGCTAAACTTTAGTAAACTTTGCTGGACTTAATAAACTTTGCTGGACTTCAGTAAAGCCTTTGATGCTGTCTCCCACAGCATTCTCCTAGAGAAGCTGGAGGCTCGTGGCTTAGACAGGTGTACTCTTCGCAGGGTAAAAAAATGCCTGGATGGCCAAGCCCAGTGGTGAATGGAGTTAAATCCAGTTGGCAGCTGGTCACAACCGGTGTTCCCCAGGTCTCAGTTTTGGGGCCAGTTTTGTTTTCAATATCTTTATCAATGATCTGGATGAGGGGATTGAGTGCTCCCTCAGTAAGTTTGCAGATGACACCAAGTTGGGCAGGAGTGTCGATCTGCTTGAGGGCAGGAAGGCTCTGCAGACGGATCTGGACAG
>Ga0065711_1048169_pt1 | contig 11951 bp, 7 predicted proteins | sample Hoacrofraction12_FD_59098 | JGI IMG/M metagenome (GOLD analysis project Ga0065711, IMG submission 59098) | Hoatzin crop microbial communities from Cojedes, Venezuela - Epithelial fraction 12 v2 (version 2) | ecosystem: Host-associated > Birds > Digestive system > Esophagus > Crop | place... | reverse complement strand
GTTGGTGCGGGAGGGCGGCGGGGCCCGGGGGCGGGAGGGCTCCTCCCTTTGCCTTGGCAGGGTTTGGGGGCAGAGGGGCGGCCCGCTGCGCGGGAAGGGCGGCCGGGGGTGCTGCCCGAGGGTCCCAGGAGAGACCGGCCAGGGTCAGGGCGCGGCGGGCAGGGGATGCTGCTCCTGCCTCTGCCCGCGGGTCTGGCCCGGGCACACGCGGCTCCCAAAGCCGGGGCTCCGCGCCTGGGGATCGTCGGCACCCAGCTTTCTAAGGAGTTCATTAAAATGCTGGCGGGAGGTGGTGGTGGTGGTGGTGTTCCGAGTATTGGGATGCCAGGGGAAAGCTCGAAAGTAAAAACATCCGCTTTCCTGGAACTCGGTGACTAAATCTCGTCACAGCCTACCTCAGAGAAAAATAAGAATTTGTTTTATGATTTGTCAACTGAGTGACACCTGGGAAGACATAAGAACAAACAAGACACATCCAGGTGTCTGTGTTTTGTATGAAACTTCTGATAATCTTGAACTGCTTTGCTTTCTCAGTCTTTTCCCTCCTCCTCCCCTCGGCCCAAACAGAAATTAAAATCATTAGAAGAAGGAAACGCAGTTAACATAGAGCTTCCAGGAATACTGTTATACAGATAATCCTCAGGATAAAACACTTCATTGGTTTAACTCTGCTTGCCCCTCCCTCCCCATGGTTAAAATAATTTCATTTTCATTTCCTTTGTCATTTATTCTTTTTTCTGTGGAAAGAATTGTATAGTTCTGTTTCTAAACAGAAAAGAAAATGATTTGTGCTCTTCGTGTTGAAACTAAAGCATATGGTATTAAATATTTTGTTAGAGAAGAGACAGCACTGTGCATTTTTTTGGATTAATACAGCTGTAGGTAAACATACATGTGGGTATAACTTTGAGTATGTTAAGCTTTTTCATAGAGAGCTAAAACATATATCCTCTGCTTGAAACTCTGCATTGTTTTGTCAGGTAGCATAGTTCATTCCACAGGACCTGCATGGGTTAAACAAATGTAGAACAGCTGATGGCTGACTTAAGGTACATTGTTAAAGAAAAAGCGATGCTGAAGTTTTCATGAACATTGGAAGTTATTCTGAACAACAAGAAGATGCTTATCATAGGATGCGATACAAAATGTTATAGAGATACACTATAAAGACAGGTAGAATAAACCGAAATTATCTGTTCAAGGTTTCTGAACTGAGTAGAAGGGGTTAAAACTGGTAAAAACATCCTCTCATTCTATAGATTTTACATTAGGTGCGTCACTGGTCTGAGAATCTGCAGAGACCTGCATACTCGAAGAAGCTTACTGGATTTTAATGGCACAGCTTGATTTGTCCATAAGAGTTGATATGCTAGAATGAGCTTCCTCATGACATATGTACTCTGTGATAATACATATCTGATTTATTCTTACTGCTCTTGGGTGTTTATAATTCGTTTATTCCATGTTCTTCATTCATTGCTACTGAAAGAGCACATGCAGTCATCAGTAGCCCCTAGTCTTGTTGAAGGAATCTGGTAAAATTTGTTCAGATTTAAAATAACTAAGGCAGGGAAATACCATTTTGTTATTAATGAATATGCCACCTTTTGAGAGGTGAAATTTAGAGTCTGAGACTTTCTTTTTTTCCACCTAAGAACCTTTGATTTACCTGTATGAGTTTTGACTGCTATGGCAAGTGGTGGTCAAGTGCTGCAAAAATGGCAATGCTGTGCTTGAAAGCTCTGTGATCCAGCAGTCTCCTAATGCTCTGACAAGTTATGTTTTCTGTAGAAATTAGTCTTTTTATCAATGGTGCCAGCTTCTTTACTTCATTATGAATATAGGATATGTAAACTACCATTCCATCCTGAATGACAGATACCACCAAATACATAAACAGGCGAATATGTGGAACTTCCACCAAGCCTTTAGGCATACACCTGGATGGTTGGTACAGGGAATGTAAAATTGTTAACTCCTGGCTCTTATTAGTATTTTGTCCTGTACAGATTTAGAAACTACTTCAATACTTTAGCGCTGTTTGGAAAACAATATTTTTGTTTTGTGAAAACAGTGAGAATTCAACATTTGGATATGTTCCACTATGGACCATTTCTGCAATACTTCAAGTGTTGTGAACAGGAGGTCTCTGGCCACTATTAGCTAGCAACCCAGTGGCAGGACACAATGTGAGGAGCGTGTTAACAAGGCAGCTTTGATTTTATGCTTGGGATTAATACATTCTTAGTATGTATGTACGAGCGAAAATTACAGATTTTTTTCCTTTTCTTCTACTTGGGATCTTTGTATCGCCAAAAGAGTTGTTTGGTTTTATTTTTTTTTCCTGGTTGCTCCCCTCTGCTTGATATTTGAATTCTGTACTGGAGTCCTTTTTCAGCCCATCTCCTGTGCAGAATTGGTTTTGGCTGTTTGTGGACTTGTAGTTACTCTGTTTTCACATCTAAGTTAAATGCTTAGCTGAATGATCTTAATTTAGTAATTTTGCTGTTAATATTCTGTGAGATATTATGGAATTTATTTAATGAGAGAGCCTGATTGGGTAATAACAACTGCATTCTATTTTATCAAATTGCTTTTGTATGCTTCTAAAGAACATCCTGTCATGCTAAATGTACTTATGCGCAGAAGTAAGGTTATGTGGATAGTCCTGTTGGCACTAAGAAGACTGAAGGGTTAGTCTTCCTGCATGATATAAAGTACTGACATCATTGTTCTACATTCCATACTGTATTTGTAGGAACAAAAAATGTTTTACAGTGAACAATTAGTGTTAAAACACTAATTGATTGCTTGAAATTGCTTGAAAACTTGCATATCAAATTGTTTTAGGGCTTGCATGACAAATTTGGCAACAGGTGCAGTAGAGTTTTAAACATAAGCTGTATTTCGATCTAAATTTTGTAAGAAAAAGCTGTTAGAAAAAACCTATTTAATGAATTTACAATTAAGACTTATAAATTGAGCACAAAACACTAGGAAAATACCAATGCTAAGATTTTCTGTATAGCCATCAGCTCCTATGAGTTTATAGTGGAGTTTTTGCATGACTGTGATAGCTTTTTTCATGTGACATATTAATCAACCCTCAACATGAATGGTATTCACTTAATAAGCAGAGTCAGTATCTTCTTCCCTCCTTCCTCAGTGGGTGGTAGCATGCTTTGCTTGCTTTGCACTGTCCAAATCTTGCGAAGACTTAATTACTCATGAGCCCTCAGCTCTGTTCACCACTACACTCAGTATGTGCCTCACAAACTGTTCATGAATTATCTCTACAACAGCGCTACTTTACAATGGAGGGGTTAAAACAGAGAGAGAGGTAAAAGCGAAAAAGAGTTGAATTGCTGGTTTCAGAGCACACAGCATTTTTCTCCCACTCCCTTCTGTGTTCTCAGTTGCACCCATAAATGATGAGCCCTTCTGCAACCCAGTTCCAGACTCCTCTGTCTGTGTGCAAGAGGAATAACGAACACAGGATTCAGTTAACATTTTGTTCAAGAGACAGCTCCGAGAAGGATATGCTAGATATGCCTAACCCACATAAAGCAAACACTGACAGTGCAGAAGTCTTTCATAAAACATAGAAGTGTTTGAAAATACAGCTTCTGAAAGAAGATTGTAAGTCCTGCCACCATTAGATACTTTATAATAGTGTACTGTAAAGCAAGAAATGAAAGGACTGGGTACTGTGCCCTCCTCACACAGCAGTTTCACACCCATATCTTGCTTCACTAGAAAAAGTCACAAGAAAAGACCATCTTCTACTGTTTCTGCCAAGTTCGACACTGGGAAGTAAAAAATTCAGTATCAACAGGCATCCAAAAGGTTAAAAAGTGAGAGCATAATTTTGTAATTCAGACAGTAACTGAGCAATTTAGTTTGCAAGTCTCTATGCTCAAAACTGTTAATTTAAATGAGATCATTATTTGGTAAGAAACAATAGTAATGATCAGGGTAGAACCAGGAACTTAAAAACGTGTATTCTTAAACTATAGAATCAAAACAGTCAGATAAGCATTTCTTTTGTATTTTTCTTTTCTGATCTCACAAATCTTGCATTTTGATGCTTTTGCCCGTTAACCTCTCCCACTTTCAAGTCTCTCTGCTTTTCTCTTAGCAACTCACCGCCTTGTGGTTAGCATGCTGCTCTAGAAAGTTACCAGTTTGAAACCTGTCAGGATGAGCAAGAATTTCAATGCAGCTTTCTAATTTAAAGAGAAAATATTTTGATAATTTTAGAAAATGTTGGGAAAATTGTCAAGTACTTGATGTACTGTTGTACATGTATCTAGTCTCAAGAGAGGATTCTGGGCTCTGGTTTCTAAGTAAGTTGAGTTTACCATTTACAGCTTTGACTTCGGTACCCGAACTTACAGAAAGAGGGGAGTCAAGACACCTTCCCATGTCTTAGTCTATCCTGTGAGTTCTCACACCTTAAGTATTTTCTCAACTGAACATGGCTACGGCTTTTCTGAGGTGCTGTCTTCTGGGTATTATTTATATACCAAAATATGAACTGTGGATACTACTAAGATAGCCAGATCCTAAAATTAGATACTGTAGATATCAAATTTATAGCTGCTTACGTTTTCCATTGACCTGGCTACCTCATATAGACTGCTGTTACGAATGTAATTTAATGCTAGGGCTGGAATATAGATCACACATCTGCATTTCTAGGTTATGGAATCAGAAGAGAATAATTCATTTGTCTTTACCATAAGCTGGCTTTTCAACTTGGTTATAAAACTTTTCAAAAAGGTTATATAACTTCTATGCTTTTATACTTATACTTTTGACTTTCACAACCAAAGAGGCAGGATTCATACACAACACAGACCACAGACCTTTCTCCTCCAAAGTTCGGATTCATTCTCAGAGGATGTATATTCTGCGCATGGGATGCAAAAGAATCTGCTGATAAAAATAGTGCATGATCATATAGCTAAAAACTGTATGTATACATAGATGGCATTGAATTAAAGTTACAAGGAAAATCTAGTTCTAGAATTTCCTAACTGTGAAGCCTTTGGCTTTGCTACTTCTAGACCACCATTTGTAACATGGGCTGTTTAGGAGTTTTGGTTTTTAACGAAGAAGCAGGAGAACGCACAAGTCATTTCATGTGCTCTGATTTCTTTTGTCCACCGCTTGGATGCAGGACTGAAACTTGAGGATTTGCTGAATATCCCACTGCCACTTGAACTGATGGAATAGCTGATAACAAAAGGAAGTTCTTAATTTTTTTGTGGATAATTACAATGGTGATTGCGTACTTTCTGCAGAAAGATTGAGGAATAGGACAGCTGAAGGGGTAGCAAGTCTTCAGAGTCTTCTGTTGCATTTGAGATTCTAATGGCAAGCACAGCTTCATACACTTTCCTTCCTGGTGCTCCCAAACTTACTTACTTCTGTTCCGTCCTCTTTAAACTCTTTTTGTCTTAATTATGTGTTCTCCTTCTGGATTTTATTCTAGCTTTTTTTTTTTTTTTCCTCTTTTCCACAGTCTGAAATTATTCCTGACTGCCTTATTCAAATCCTAGGTTCCTTACTTAGACAGTGTTACTTGATTACTAGCTTCTCTTACAATCTGTCTCCTTGGTTTATGCACCAGGTTGCTTATTCTAATGCAGAACTGTCCATTCTTTCCTGTATCTGGTCCTAGATGCTTTCACAAACCAAGTCGAATTGTCCCTTAGTTCATTAACAGCTTGTCAGAACTCTCATTCTTCCATTTCTCTGCCACTATTTCCTAGTCTTCAAATTTCAGTATTCTTTTACACCTTCCTCTAGCTCCTTTGTCAGTTTTAATGGAATCTTAATAGAATTCCCATTTCTTTGTTTTCTCCTCAGCTCCCAGTTTTACTGTGTTTCTCTGACATGTTTCCTCAACTGCTGCCAAGTTGATGGTACTATTTGCTATGTTTAATGGGTCAGTAAGACACCTAAGTTTGAGTAATTCATTCTGTCAGTGATAGGGATTTATCTTATTCTTTCTTAGATGCACATTTTAGAATAAGGTGAATTGTCTTCCAGACATGTCCATTTCTCTTCATTGAGTGTAACAGTAGTCTAAAGTGGCTATTTCAGATTTAAATGTTCAATTTAAATGTTTAATGTTCAGTTAAATTTGAGAAAATTAACATAATTTGAAGTCTACATTGCAAATTCAAACTGTTCTAAAAGGATAGAATTAATTAAATCTTGATAGATTTATATAGCACTAGTAAAGAGCATATCTCCCATCCCAGTAAATGCAAGGGGATGCTCTGAATGCTCTGAAACATGAGCCCACTAAACCCACCAGAAAGCATGACTGCACAGTTATTTTTGTTGTCATTATCAATGTACTTTAAACATTGGCTAAACCAAAATTTTTTTCCTCTGGACTTCTTTTCAGAAATGTTGGCACTGTTTTGCCAGAATATCTCCAAAAGATTCAGCATGAAGAAAAGATTTGTCAGTGAAAAATATCAGCTGCACAGAGAGTGGCTAAATCAATAAAATACCTCTGAAACTATGGTTGTCTTAAGATTAACAGCAAACAGCATTAGAAAAGAGAAATGCTGTTCAGCTTTTCCATAGTAAAAGTGAAAGCACGTACAGAGAAGAACAGCTATCTCTGGATAATCTAGTTGATGCTGGATCTTTATAGGTAAGCCTCCAGCAGTACTGTTGGCTTGAATGTCTTTCTTGATGAAACAATTTTCCCTGATAAAAACAATGTCGTAAAAATAATAGTATGGACATATATAGGTCTATATGTGCACACAGATATCTAAATCTGTATCATCTGAGTTCCTCTCTTTATAGAAACATCATAACACATACATGTATAAAATGTGCATATACATATACATATTTTATATATTTATGCATATACACATACTTTTAATCTGTAGATTCCTACACAGTTATTATTATTACATTACTGTTATTATATTAGTTGCTATTATTATAGTTGATTCCCCTGTGTTATTTTTGTGAGCAGTGAAGTTCACTTAAATAGTACACATGGAAAAAAATTAGAGCATATTGTTGGAATCTGTGCTAAATTCGTAAGGATGGTGCTGCTACATATAGGTTAACATATTCTTAACAAGTGATCATTGCTTTCTAAAAGCTACCTCTTATCCTTGTGACACGTTTTTTTAATACCTTGTTGCAAGTGGCTTAAGAGGTTACTTTTTCCTTTTATATCCCAAATTAACATTTTTTAGGTGAAAACTACACTTAAAGAGTATGCTATGAAGTTTTTGGAGAATTTCCTAGTATATAAATTTCCTGGTATTATTTGAAAAATTTTTTAGAATGCAAGTTTGATGACCGAAAGTAAACTATTTGCACTAGGGAAGTAGCTAGATGTGTGCCTTTATAACTTTCAGAAAGGAAATCTGTCCTGTAGAATGTTGAGAACTACTGCAACTTCCACACAAAGGTAAGTAACTGTATAGTCATCTCTAGTAATACTGAAAACAAGTCCCAAAAATCCCCAAACGTAAACTTTAACAAAAGTATTATTTCAGCAGTGCCTAAAATTTCTGATTTTTGTTTCAAAAAGTCATAGCTTACCAGTAATTTAAGCCAAACTGAGATCTAAAATATTAAAATAATATTTTTAAAGTTTTACTAAATATTGTAATTTTGTTTATTTTTTCCATTAATCATTCCAATCTTTTATTTCATTTTTTTAAAAAATGTTAATTTTAAGTATAACAACAGATTGAAACACTATCATAATTTACACTTTTAAAGTATTTTTAATTTATTACAAAATAAGAAATGAAAGCATTAGCTGCAGAAGAAACAAAACAATGTAAATTTTTCAAAAATTCATGTTAAATTTTACCTGGAAATTTCAATACATACTTTCCATTTATATCAGGTTGTTCTTCCCTGTGTTTTTCATTTATTTCATCAACTAAAAGAAATACTGTATTATCTGTAATGTGCATGACTATAATTCCATATCTCCTATTTCCAACTTAAGTCTTGAGTATTTGTGCTGACAGTGTTGAGGATTACTGTAAGTTTAGACCAGCGTTACAGTTACATAGTCATAAAGATACATATTCAGAACACCACTGGTCATTGTTATGTGTAGCCTGGTTTTCCAAATGACATTTCTAATCTACCTCCAGTTTCTTCTCTCTTCAGTCCTTTACTGCATATCTCCCTGCCACATTTTGGCTGTGTCACATACACCTTTTCTAGCAGTTAGGGTCCAGAATCCAGCCTTTCACTTACCTAGGCACATTCTCCAGATTTCCATTTTCACTACTTCACATGGAATTTGATCTGTTCTACTTGACCCAGTTGGGCTGAGATGTCTGGAGGCTTTAAAAGTAAAAGATTTACAGTAAGTCCTAGGGCTAACTTACAGAAATCAGAAGATACTCATTCTAGCCTAGTGCCTGTACAGAAGCTGCTTTTACCTCAGACCAAAGACATCAATTTACAGGAGTTCACGCTAATATTTTTCACATGAAAAACATTGACTTTAATTAATGAAATAAAATGGATAATAAAGGATGAACGTGAGTATTTAATTCTCAGAAACAAAACAATAGTGTGGAGAGAATTAAGACAGTTCAAGGTGGTATGTGTTACACAGTTTGGAATTATTTGCTTCAAATTGTTATATTAAAATTGAAGGTTAGAAATGAAATGTAAAATCAGGTCTGGAGATTTTACCTTTTGACCTTTGGCATTGTTTCAGTATTTACCGTTATCTCAAAATGAGTTTGAAACACGGAAATGTCTTTTTCAAAAATTAAAAATTATTTCTTGAATCTAAACCAATAATCTTTATCACACTGATTTGATTGTCTGGTTTTAAGGCACTTACTTTCTTATTGTCTAATAAGTGACTGGGCTCATGGTGAGGAACGCATCACTCACCATCCATTCTTTTTTAAGCTGTATCTGTTGAGTTTTCAGTTTTATTTTATCTTATCAACATTAAAATGTTCAACATTTTATAATGCTTGGATATGTCTGTCATCTGTTTTTGTCTTTCCTCCCACTCTAACCATGTGGAAAAAGCAGATGATTTTGACCTTATGATATCTTTTTGGTGCTATTGTAGTGTTGCTTTATGCAAAGCTCAAAGAGGAACCCAAAACAAAACCAAACCAAAGATCATGAAAAATCCTTTCACCTGAACGGGTATAATTGCACACTTGTATCCTCTTTGCTGAATGTAGTCCTAGGACTGAATCTTATTTGGGCTCCTAATTCTTCCTAGTGATTCTCCAACTGTGTGACTGATACCTATAAACAGGGTGTAGAAACAGTTAAAGAGAAAAAATACATGATGTATACCTAATGCATGGTTTTGTTGTACTAGGTAGTTTTGTTGAAAGTATCTCCTCCCAGAATACCTTATAGTTTAGCGATGAAGAAATTCTTTCAGAGCACAGAAGTTGTCTTATATTTCTTGGGCAATTGTCATAAGTATGGAGAAATCATGCAAAAAGAACAGTGCATCTGTATTTGCAAGAAGAAGTGACACTTCAGATACTCAACTTTCTGTTCTTAGATAGACTTCTGTCTCCTTATGGACATGTAAGTTCTTTTTGTGTCTCAGGTTAGGTGCATCACTAATCCAGGCCTGCAGGCTGACCTGGTTCACCACTTTTTCTCAAATTCCATGTTATTTTTCTACTTATAAATTGGAATCTGGGATAATACATCCATTAATTTGTAAACTACACATGCACTGTTCTATTTTTATGCATACAATTGAATTATGATAATTTGTCAATGTCTGAAAGATTATTTTTATAAAATGATTTCTCACAGCTTTCCATAGTGCTAATCATCATGCTAAATGTACACCTTCCGTGTGTAATGTCTGGTGGCTCTATTTATGCAAGTTGATTTTCTTTTTTATCAGTTGTTTTGTCTTAATTCTTATTATTAATTTATCCACAATGATAACCTACTTTTTATAGCAATTATCTGAAGCTCAGAACAAAAATACTGTGAAAAAAATACCCACCCCCCCAAGTAGCAATAGTAAGCACAACTTCAAAATAAATAAGATTCAAAACAAGGAAGGAGAGAGGAGAAGGAAGGGGAGAAACAAGTAAAGAATATTAAATAAACAATTCTTAATATTTTCAGTTAGTGGGGACAATTTTTTTAAAATCTTTTTAGTCTTCTATTGACAGACATGAGGACTTCAAACTACTGCCGCATTTCAGAAGATTTTTTTAATAGAAAAAGCTTCAACAAATAATTGATTGTTAATCAACAATGCCTTCACCAACATATTTGATTATAATTAATCCTCCTGAATTGAGTTTTGCATATCTTGACTTCTATTATTTTAATTTAGAAGGTTAATGACTTTCGGTTGAAAATATAATAGTCTCTGAGAGGATTGCAAGTTAGGTGAAAGTGAATACTTCTGTACACTGTTCATCTGGGGGAGGGAATGGAATTTATGAAAACTGCTACAAAAGGCGTGCAAGAGGAAAGTCTTGTTCACATGCAAAGTTACAAACAATAGAAACAATAGTTGTATCAGTTGGAATTTTTCATATGTTTCTTTTGGGCCCAGTACTTTCATTGTAGTCATCAATGACTAAATAATGAAATAAAGCATATGCTTCTTAAAAATAAAGATGAAAAGAGTCTTAGAGGATTCATCAGTATGTTACAGGAAAGAGTTAGAATGCAAAATAACCTTGAAAAACCAGAGACATCCTCTGAAAAAATAAGCATCGAATAGTTCAACTTCCTACTCTGTCACAACAATAATCAGCAGAGACGCCCAGTGGAGTCATATGTCTAGACAGCAGTTCTGCAGAAGATTTGCAAATAGTAAACAGCAAGTAAAATACGAGTCAACAATGCCATGCTGCTAAGATATAGTCATAGGAGTATATAAACAGATACATAGCCTGCAAAACAATAATTCCTTTTCTCTGATCAGTTTTGGTAGAGCCTCAACTCTGCTGTCCAGGACAGTCAAGAAATATATGGATTGTTTGGAGAAATTTTAGATAAGAAAACACTAGAATTTTAGGACATGTTGTACCAAAAAATGATTACCATTTTTTAAGGTTTGATAGCAATATTAATCTACTCTTCCTATTAAAGAAATGTTGGAAGAGACTTACAGGTTTTAAATCACACGAGATGATCAGTAAGAAACTGATTCTATGACACTGATGCACAGGAACAGGTTTACTGGGAGTAGTGTGGACCATTTTATATCTGGGATTAGAAGAATAGGTTGGACAAATGTCTGTCAATCATAACATGTTTAAGCATGACAGCCCTTTTGTTTTGAAGAAGGAAGTGCATTAAATAACCTCTCTAAAACTATCAGCCAGTATCTTTCTATGGAAAGGGTGCCTACAGGTGCTGACAAAGAGTTTAAAAAAACTCTAACCTTTCTTACGGAGATTAAAAGATTTTTGTTATCATCCCATTTTTACAATATTCATTGAATATCTCCTTTATAATTGAAGTACATCCTCTCTTTAAATTGTATGGCTTTCTCATTTGATTTGCTCTTTCCACTGGAGTACTGTGATGTGCCAAATCTCATGACTACACATAACCAAAATCAGTCCCTGTTGTGTTAGGCATTTAACATACACACATACTCATATCTTAAAAAGCTTAGAGTTTAAGGAAATTATACTGATTGGAAGTAAATGCCAGTACTATTATCTGTGTGGTTTTTTTTTTTTTTATTTTTTTTTGAGGGGCAGTACACTAAAGCAAAAATACCTGCATTACATGAGGAAACTTATAAACTGAAAACAGGTGTTTTGAGTCCTTAAAGGTGAGACCCTATATCTTCCTCATGTAATTTTTATACTAAAATAAATTCATCCACAGTACTCATAAAAATGAGGATAAAGTGTATATCCAAAACTTGTGTATTTAGTTCCTCAAACTCCAAAATTTTA
>Ga0065711_1048171_pt1 | contig 11952 bp, 12 predicted proteins | sample Hoacrofraction12_FD_59098 | JGI IMG/M metagenome (GOLD analysis project Ga0065711, IMG submission 59098) | Hoatzin crop microbial communities from Cojedes, Venezuela - Epithelial fraction 12 v2 (version 2) | ecosystem: Host-associated > Birds > Digestive system > Esophagus > Crop | place... | reverse complement strand
CCCTCAGCCTCTCCTCGTGGGAGAGATGCTCCAGTCCCCTCACCATCCTCGTAGCCCTCTGCTGGACTCTCTCCAGTAGCTCTTCATCTTTCTTGAACTGGGGAGCCCAGAACTGGACAGAGTACTCCAGATGAGGCCTCACTAGAGCAGTGTAGAGGGGGAGGAGAACCTCCCTCGACCTGCTGGCCACGCTCCTCTCAATGCACCCCAGGATCCCATTAGCTTTCTTGGCAGCCAGGGCACATTGCTGGCTCATGGTTAACCTGTCGTCCCCCAGCACTCCCAGTTCCTCTCCACAGAGCTGCTCTCCAGCAGGTCCTCCCCAAGCCTGTACTGGTGCATGGGGTTGTTCCTCCCCAGGTGCAGGACCCTGCACTTGCCCTTGTTGAACCTCATCAGGTTCCTCTCTGCCCAACTCTCCAGCTTGTCCAGGATCCAGGGAATGATGTGTCTCCACAGCATGAATCTCCACTCACTGTTTCGCCCAAGCAAAGGGCTTGTCATGTGTAGCTTCTATCCAGAAGCAATTTCTTTTACCTCAGTAGTCCGCGACTTGTTACTGCAGTGCAGAAAGTCACCGGTCTGTCACCTTTTGTGGGAGAAGATGAAAGTCCCTCATAACACACCTGGGCACTTGGGCAGCACAATGCGAGGTGCGGAGAAAGATGAACCCAGGGGCGCAGAGGGAGCTGGGGGAAATTACAGTGCAAGAAAGCAGATAAGAGTTAGAAAAATGCAGCTTGTAAACAAAGACGGTTCTGTTCTCAGGTTGGCCAAGCGGCTGCTGCTGAGCCGCGGTAACCCCGGGCTGTCACCTTCGCGATTTGCTTGTCACTCTGATATGCAGTACAAGAATGCGTGTCGTCTCACCACGCTCCTCGCCTGCACGGCTTGCCTCACTGATCTCCTGCAAACTGCAAAAGCAATTCCTTGTGCTAATTGCCCTGTCTGCCAAGTGACCAAAGAGGAGGCCAGGACGCTGGAATAAGATGGTTTTCTCTAGGAGAGAAAAGTGAGACGTACAGATTCAGGCTATCTTGCCCTTGCCTTACTCGTTCACAATATATGTACGAGGCTTTCCCATCCTTACGGAAATGAGAAAGTCTCCGAAGCGCTGCGGCAGACAGCAGTGGCATCCCTGAAGTTTGCTCACTGATCTTCATGTTTAAATTTAGTTTTTTCCATTTATTTTTTGGTTAGGCATCAATGACTGCTAAAACGCAGCAGCCTGCGGAGACGCCCTGGCTGCTCTTCCTGATGGTCACAACGTGTACGAGCTGTGGCTAAAAGCAACGCAGCAGCAGGATCCTCTCCCCCGTTCACAAGCACAGCCTTCGGGGAGCCAGAGATCTCACGGGTCCCCAAGATCCGCGGGTTGGCAAGGTGAACTGAATCTCCTGTAACTCGGGAGTTGAACATCCAGCCTGGAGATGCGTAGGAAGAAAGCATGGAAGCGCAGTGGGTCGCAGGCGGTGACCGGCATGCTGCGCAGACAGTAACGCTAGATGGCTGCACAGCCTCCAGGAGACCGCTGCTGCCTGCGAGTTGAATCACGTAGCTTGCGGGCCTGAAATATAGAAGGTAAGATGAGGTTCTCGGTGAAGCAGGAGCGTGTTTGGGTGCCAGCCCCTCTGTGTGGGTGAGCAGTCGAGTTCTCTGAGCCGGCAGTTGGAGCTGGAGGGTGCTGAGAGTGGCGTTTGCTGCCGGCCAGCCTGAAACGTCCCACCAAATGATGAGAATATCACGCTACAGTGATGCAGCCTTACTGTGTCTCCGTCAGCAGGAGCTAAAGCACACGTGAAGCAGCTCCCGAGGCACACGTTTCCAGCGTGACCTTCGGAGTAACCCGAAATCCCCGTAACTGCCAAGAGAAGAGTGGGGTGCGCAGAGGGAGCAAGAAACCTCTGTGGTCATCCAGCTTTAATCAGCCATGTTTGCTTGTTGACAAAGACATCTAAATCACACCACCCACCCCTCTGTACATCAACATCCCGAGGTTTTTCAGCACACAGCTCTCAGCCTGTAGCTCCTGCGGCAGCGTGCAGCCCAGACAGGACAGAGCAGGGTTAGGGTTGTCAGGGAGCAGGGTTGATAGCGTGATGTTACCGGTAAGCGGTTCACTTGGGGACCAGGATCCTTCCGTACAAAGCTGCTGCAAAAGTGACCAAAAAATCACCACGTTAGTCTGCCAGCTACAGCGGGCTCTTAGCCTGGCGTTTGAATACGCAGCTTTTATTCATGCACTGCTCAAAAGATTGCTTGTGTGCTTTCAGAGTGATTAGGTCTGGATGTTACAGCACTTCTGCTTGCAACTGAGAACACGACATCTGCTAAGAAATGGGAGTTTCATCCAGCCCGCCACCTGGTCCAAATCCTTCAAGCATGAGGTCTGTCACCAGTGTGTTTCCTGGCTTACATTTGGCCAACGGTAACAAAACCCTCTCCTCGCTTCTCTGCCCGTGAGCGTTTGGCTCTTTGCAATGATTTGTGGCTGTGCATTCACCCAGGCACCGCCTGCCTGCGTGATGAGAAACAGGCTCGTCCTGATAACCTCCTGCTCCAAAGCCACGGGCTGCTCTCACTTGACAAGAAGACGTGCTAGGGTCAGAGCTCAGGGCTTCGTTTCCAGGCACCCCAGGTGGCTCCAAGCCCTGAAGGCATCCAGCCCCACCAGACAAAGCTGCTGGTCCCTAAGCCACCTTGCAGCTTGCGTAGGAGCGAGGCGGAGAGGGAGAGCGCAGAAATCCTGCCATGCCGCAGCGTGCCTCCTGCCCAGCCCTCTTGCCAATGTGCCGGTGAAGCCTGGGGGTCACAGCGCGACCGGCTGCGGCCTGCGATCCCCTGGACACGGGCAGGTCACAGGCTGTTTCCGAGGGGTCTGGAAAAGCTGATCATGGGGTGCAGCAACCCACAGAGGTGCAGGCTCGGCGAGAGTCCTGGCCTGTGGTTGAACATCCCAACTCCCTGCTTCTCCGCATGGGCAGAGTCAGCTCCAACCAGGAGGGATCACATTTTTGAGTGTCACAGGAGACAACGACCTCTAAGTCACTCTAAAGGAAAACCCTTGTGAAATTTTTGCTGGCAGGCAAAGGGGGAACACAGACATCTGTGAGCTCCAAGTACCAAGCATCTTAGTACAGGTACCAAGCATCTTACTACCGGTAGAGTGCACAGAGCGGGGAGACACGTATGTACAGGCAAATCCCAGCGCTGACGACGTGGGAGAGTGGTCCAAGCACCACAATGGTCACGACACTCTGTCCATGGGTGGTAGATCGGCTCCTTCATTTGTGGCTTTTGATCACCGCGATGCAGCCATGTCGCGGGACAGCTGGTTTGCATGAGGTGATCAGTCTTGTCTTTTTGAAAGCCCTTCAGAACTGGGCTAGCTACACCCTTTATCACCAGGTAAATGTTCTTTCCCCATTTAATTCTCGTTACAAATATCTGGGAATGCTGTGTCATTCGCAAGGCCGTGGTTTAACCCCGGCAATAAAGAGGGACAGATTCACATCGCCTTCCTGACCCACAGCCATGGTGGAAAAGGGACCTGTCAGCGCCGTTAAGAACCTTTTCCCGGGGCTTAGTTAACACCTTTTTTGCCAGGCTTAGATTGTCTTTAGGGAATCTGCTTTGTACATGGCTTGCCTGCAATTGTACTTACTAATGTGATTGATTTATGTTTTGTAATACAGGACCCAAAATTCACTTCGTTCACAGCACGCAGACAGTATCGGATTTGAAACCCCATTCCTTCTGATTACTCCCTACTCACTTTTTTGATGACTCCGAAAGGACTTCCACCCTGCAAGAGCGTATTGACCTCCAGCAACGGGCAGCAATACGCTCAGACGCAGAGTCTCCAGCCCGTCGAGTGCCAGGGCTGTGGGATGGGGCGGCCGCAAACGGCTCCGGCAGCCTGGGTGGGGCGGAGAGCCCAGCCCGCAGTGCGTGCTGTGAGCACGTCTGCTGAGAATTGAAGCTCCCTGCTCTTGCACTCACCACAGCACAAAGGTATTCTGAGTCCTGCAAAAGGCATGCCAAAAATCAAATTTCTTGCTGGCAATAAAGAGGATGAGGAATGCGTGTAGCTGGTCTGCTGGGCTCAACGGGGGAGATGATTAATCACCAGGGAGGGAGGATGACTGTAGATGGCAAGTCAGCATCTCTGAGTATTTTGTTTTTCCTCCCCTCATCCCTTTCTCCTTTTAAAATGAATTTTAAGAGATTGTTTACAGTAGAGTCCCCTCTGTGTGCTTTGGCAGCTTGTATGAAGTCAGCAAGCACCATCCTTTCTGCCAGCATTCAGAAAACACTGGTCTAGAAGACAGAGCCTGCCTCGAAGACAAGCCAAGGGGTGCAGCGTTTCAGGAGCAGCTGTAGGTGAGGCCTTGGAGAGGGGCTGAGATGGCCAGCAAAACATCCAGGGGCAGCTGGAGGGAACCCCAGCCTCAGCGAACCCTTTTGCCATCTCGGCGCATATCCTCTCCTCGCCAAGCTGCTGTCAAAATTCCCAGGATTTCACCCCAGTGATATTCTGCACCTCTGGAGTCTGCTGTTCATGAAAGCTTCTGCTGGGATCCAGTCAGACTCCGCAGCCTGAGAAGGAGTGACTCACCAGAAGGGATGAGCAGAAGACAAGCCATGAGAAGTAGTAGCCTAGTGATGCTCTTCTTTTTTCCACCCCCAAGTCACAGAAAGCATTAGGGTACAGACTACACGTGGAAACAACACAGGAGAAGATACAGGTCCCGTGCTGGTGGAGGTACTGCGCTTGGATTTAAATATAAACCTGGAGTTTTCATGCAACTGCATGGTCCCATAGTATTCACTGAATAATAGAGATGTTAATGTTTGCACCCAGGTGAAATTCTCTCTCAGATCAGTTCCTGCCCTGTGGTTTCACTGCTCTCTGTTTTTTCTCAGACCCTGGACTGGGACTGAGGAATTTCCTTTAATGCTGTACATTAAGACCAAGACCTACCTCACTTGTAGAGTATTCCAGGTTCACAGGGACTGGGCAGCGCTACAAAGGCGTCAAAGTGCAGCCTCTCCCTCCTTCTTTTAGGTAAGAGAAGAGGCAAAACACACCAAGCTTCTCTCAGAAGATTTTTATGTTGTGGTCTTGATCCTGAAAAGGCAGAAATACTAACAAACAAAGCCAGTGGTTTTCACCCAAAGGAAGGTTTTGGGGGGTTTTGCTAAAAAGCATATCTACACCTGCCTCCCTGGTACGAACCCACTCCGTAACCTTAGCGCTGGGTACCCAAGCAGAGCTCCGCTGGGACCTGTCCATGCATCTGCTTAACACAGACCTGGCAGGAGGGAGTGGTGCTGGGTGAGGGGTGGTCCGCTGCAGAACAAGGGAGGGCGAGCCTGCGGCATCCTAGGGTGCTGTGCCATGTCACACGGGTGCTGCGGGGCTGGCACTGACCTTGCTCTTCTCCCGCAGCACTGAACATTGGCCCTGGGACCCAGGCAGGAATCACCAGGAGCTGCGAAGTATCGTGACAGCACTCTGCTCACGCGGAAACAACCCCGGATCAGTAAACCTGGCCTACAGCAAAAAGGCAAAGAAATCCGAGCGTTGTAGGCTGACAGAATTAGGTGCCAGACGGGAGGGCTCAGGACACATTGTACAGACTGTTTGTAAAGACGCGTTCCCGGTGTTCTGAGTCCATAAATAACGTTTGCAAAAAGGTATGAGGTGCCTTCCCCAAGGGCTGCCAGAAAAAAAGAAATAAGCAGAGCAGAAGGAGCTTAGGCACATTCCAGTTTGGGGAGGAGAAAGACATCTCTAGCAGACTTCTTGTGGTACCTTTATGATGTTTGCCTTTTCTCAGCCGGAGGGCAGGGGTGGGGGAAATACGACTCCTGGCTCTGACAGCGGCGGAGATCGAATGCTGTCTGCGTAGGCACAGCGCTGGCTTCTCCTGGAGCCACTCCTGAAAGGTGTCTTGAGGCAGGCTGACAGCAGCCGGAGGGGGTTCTGCAGTTGCTCGCGTCCCAGGGACGCAACAGGTATACGCACCCACCCCATTAACCCTGGGAGAAAGCGGGAGGAAGCAGGAAAGCGTCTGGGTCTGCGCAAACAAATCTTTTCTTGCTCTTGTTTACAAGGTTGGTCCAGGGCAAAGCATCACCTCTTCAACCCGAACCATGAGCACAGAACAAAACCCGAACAAAGAGCACTGCAAGTCTGCCGACATCCTCGCCGCGATCCCGCAGGGGCCTTGAAGCACGCACAGTTAAAAGAAAGAGAGCATGGAATCATAAAATCAATCATTAAGGTTGGAGAAGACCTCTAAGATCATCAAGCCCAACACCCCCATGCCTGCTAAACCATGTCCCCAAGTGCCGCATCCACATGGTTTTGGAACCCCTCCAGGGACAGTGACTCCCCTGCTGCCCTGGGCAGCCTGTCCCAGTGCCTGCCACTCTTTCAGTAAAGACATTTTTCCTAATATCCCATCTAAATCGTGATAAAAGAGCGTTATCTTCGCTTTATCATCATAGGCTCGGTAAACTCCCATGAAAACTTTGCAGGTTCCCCCTGCTGCTTCCCCAGATGCCTGTGCCTCAGGCCCAAACTCGGTTACCCCTTTAATCCTCTGCACCAGATCCAAGATCAAAGTTGGTGGGACTTTGTTTCATTGCAGCTATTCCCAGCACTGTCCCTGGAATTCAGACAGCTGCTGGTTTTCATTCCTCAGCCATGGGGCAGCCAGGTCTGACGCTTCGGTGTGAACCCCTGGGCTTGGCACGGGCGATGAACCGGAGTCTGTCTCCTGAGATCTCTGCAGAAGATGGCTCACCTTCGTGACGGTACCCCATGGGGATCCATTTTTCAGTGGTGCTTGCCCTGTGGGTAACAACATTTCAGTGGTAGAGGAAGCAGTCCCTGCGCAACCCGGGATCTTTGGAGATGGAAGGTGACCTATTACTGTCCGTTATATTATCCCCGGGAGAGGGGGGAGAGAATTGAAAACATTAAATATTTACTGGAAAAAAACAGGACCAGCCCTGTATTTAATCAAAACATTTTGTTTTGTTCCATTTGTAATTATTTCCATCCAGTGGACAAATATTTTAGCAATGAAAATGACAGTTCCCTTCCGTGGGCAAACAAAACAAGAAGTCATGGCAGTTCCCATACAATGCCACAGCGAAGGTGACACAATTTTTAATGCTGTGTTGAAATCTTCTTTACTTGTGTTCCAGTAATACTGAAGGCGTCAATTTAAGTGTAATGATCCATTGTGCTCAGCGCTGGAGGGTTTTGTTAGGGCAGTGGTGGGAAAACCAAAGATTTGTGGGGAAAGCAGCTGAAGTGACACTTCATTGCCCCTGCAGCGCGTGAGAACATGAACATGAACGTTGAATATGCCCTCGAGACCAACTGAGGCCGAGGTTCCTAGCAGCTGAATGCCAACCTGAGAGCCCACAGGAGTGATCGCTGTTGCCAGCTGTACTAGTACCCTGCTTTTTTTATAGGAAACTCTAGTTTTCACCTGCCGCAAAGAGGTAAACAGGAAAAAAGTACCCATCCCTGTACAGGAGTTGCTTTTATACTCAAATGATTGTCACAAATCGAGGCGATGAATTGCAGGCAGCTTGGTTTCAGTTTATTGAGACCTCAAAGGCTCTGTGTGTGTTTGCTTTGATCGCCCTGTGTCCCTAGAGAGGGTAACGGTGTGTGCAGGTCTCCTACAACACCCGACTGCCCTCCCTTCCCTGTCCCTCGGCTGCCTGAGCTCTGCGTTCCCCGCAGAGAAGTGAGAATGACCGTGGAGACCTCCGCCGCAAACCAGACGGAGATCTACTGGTGAAGCACCAGCAGAAACACGTCGCCGCTTCCACGCACCGGGATGTTTCTTCCCAGAGCCCTCAGACAGTGGTCAGCAATCACAGCTGCATTTTCCTGCCTAGAACAGGCCAGCCCTTCCCTTCCCTGGCTGACTTCTGCGCCCACGTGAAAAGGGATGTGTAATTCACGGACACCGCTACTTGCTTTGAAGTGATTTTTCACCCAGGAACATCAGGCTGGTTTCCGCCCCGCCCCGGTGTAAATCCTGCTTCCCGGTGCTATCTCTGCGCCTCGCCCATCCAACCTGGCGGGGCTATTTTCGTGCCCTCTAGCAACAGATACTCCGCGGAGGAATCAGTGTCTGCCAAGTGTGGTTTAATACTAATTAATGCAGGCTCCTCGCCATTTTTTCCTCCAACTCGAAATGGCAGCGCACCAATCGCACGTCTTTTCTGACCACGAGATCAAAATACCCCACCGAGACCCAGCCGCACGGCCCTTTGCGGCAGCACCAGCAGAGATCGGCTGCCAGCCGCTCGGACCAGTGGGACATTTCGGGACCCACCTTGCATTCACTCAGCGTCTGGTTTGGGGAGGAGGAGGAGGGTGTCGAAGGGGCAGAGGTTGCCCGAGGTGTGCCCACGCGATGGAGGGAGAGCCAGCTGGGAAGCAACGCGGGAAAGATGGGGAAGCCGGTCTGCAGGCTGGTGGGACGTAATGCCCTTCGTCGCAGGAGGCCAGCACCCCGAGAGCAAGGGGGGGAAGACCACTCCTTTCTCATGAGGGGAAAGCAGGGCAGCCACGTCATACTTGGTAGGCCAGACCTTCACCAAAATACCGGGATGAAATCGCAACTGTTATCTGAGATGCTGAGACCTGCTGGTACCAAACCTCACATGACTCATCGAGAGCTCCACCTCATCCTCCCTTTGGCTGCTGCTGACCTTGCAAAATCTTTTCCTTGCAAAATCTTTTCTTCCCCACAGTTCTTTCCACATAGTATTTTCTGTGCCAGCAGTGAAGTCCGGTCTGCTCTGAGAGGCCGGGAAATCTGCAGAGCACCATCCTTCGAGTGCTTTCAGCTCAACGTGTGATGGCTTGCAAGAAACTGAGAGTTAAAACTCGTCAACGATCCAGAAAGTTTAGGATCTATGCCAAAGAATCCCCTGAAAATAATCACAATCAGCGACTAACTAGAGCTGTGGAGCCTATCTAGCTTTGGCTGTCTTACATCCTGCTGGCTTCCTCCACCCATGGCTTTAAAGATGGCCTCTGTTTCTCCTCAGGCTTTCTCAAAGTGTTTGTGAGCTGCCCAGGCCAAATTTATGTTTAATCTCTGTAAAGGTCCAGGTGTTCAGGTCCAGGGCTTCGATTATGTTCATGCCTCAAAACTGCCAGAGCATTAGCTCGCGTGTGGGGGGACAGCAAGGGAGTTGCGGACTCCCTGCTACATTTGCATCATGATGGATTTTCTCTAATTGTCTTTCTTCTGAATTCTAACTGCTGTGAGGCATTGCAGGCATGCATTCATATAGGCAGAAAGGTTAAATATAAATATATCAATCTGCTGGCCACCAGGAGAGACTAGCATATGAATAGAGGGGCCAGGGAGATTCAGAGTTAAGGAATATTTCTATTTCAAGTGGACAAACACGTAACGCTACCTGCAAGGCTTGCTGATAAGAACATGCAGACGCTCAGGTTGCCGCTGGAGCCAGGAACGCTACACCAGATCTGTTGGGGATCAGCATCCAGCAGCGCCGCAGCCACGCCGCGCAGCTCGGCAGCTTCCCGGGGCCGGCGGCAGGACCGCTTGCCATCCCCCAAGCTTCTTTCTGTGTTGTGGAGTTACCGCTGGCCCACCTTGTCAAAAAAACAAGAGCTTACCGTTAAAACAAAAACAACCTCTAAGGTATGATCCTGCCGACCTGTACCGTCTTCGCAGGACCATCCCCAGCAGCTTACGGATTTCCATCTTGGCTTGGGCCAAGCCACCTACGAACGTGAGGACGGAGCCCATGGAGGCTTGCTGTGTTTGAGGTTGATGGTGGCTGGGATGAGTGGCTGCTGGCAGCACGCTGTCGCCCGTGCCCACCGTCGGGATGGCCAAAGGGACACTCCTCAGGGCGTCTGCCTCATGCCTGCGAGGAGCGGGGACACCCCTCAGCATGGCAGGCCCTGGATTTTCAGCTGAGGGACCCAAACTTGTATGGGGAAACTGGGAGAGAGTGGAAAGTAGCACTCCTGGCCTCCCCACACCCCCTCCTTTTCCCTGCTTGCTCCTTCCCCTTCCCTCGCCGAATCCTCCCCCGGCCTTATCACATTCCCTTCGTTCCTCTCGTCGCCTTCTGCTGCACCCCACCACCTTCCAAACCCCCTCGCTCGTACCCGTGGCACGGGCTGCCCGGCCACCGCGACGACAGGGCTGGGCATCCCCCAGCCTCCCACTCTTCATCTGCTCCCATAGCTCTGAAAAATATCTATATGCTCTCTCACCGCCTCTGCTACGCACGGCACCATGTAGAATCCCCTTCTTCTGGATGCTGTTTACCATAGCTCAGTTTCCATAAACCCTCCTCCATTTATTCCTCACTGGAGCACTCTTATCTTATCTCGCAAACCCGACCTGACATCAGGCCGTTTGGTGTTTATATGAAAAAAGGGGTTGGCTTTTAAAACAGTTCAGCGGCCACAAACAGAGCTGGATCTTCAGAACAGCTTAGCCCGCATCACTGGGCACCAAAAGGAGCAGCCGGCTCTTCCCAGAGGGCTCTCCGCGATGACGCGCTTCGCAAACATGGTGTTAAATATTCCTGAAAGCGGTCCGATGGGGAGCCTGCGCTGAAAAGTCAGGCTCGGTGCCTCCCCGCAGCCAAGCTCACCCGAAATCCTCTCTGGAGCCCTCCCCTCATCGCCTGCCGCCTTCTCCGCCTGCCCGCACGCGGGTCGTCGGGGCGAGGGCAGGGCTGGTCCCCCTGCTGCTGGCGGTAACAGACTGGGACCTGACTGATCCAGTTCGCAAACTTGGGATGATATTTTATCGTGTCTTTGCTTGTTACTTCACCTTAAAATTAGCTCAAGAGCAAGCAAATTGTGCTGCCGGCCTGCAGACCACCTCAGTTCACATCTGGGTCGGCGGGAGGGCTGTATTCGCTCTCGCGTTGTGGAGAGCACTGCCAGAAACTTGGTGGAAGGCACCAAAGCTCTCCTTGCACAAATCCACTAAAAATGCGTCCGCCCGTGATTTTCACCCGGCACGGAAACCCGCCTGCGGCAGCCCATCCATTCAGTGGCACTGCCCTTCAGCACAGGACCGTCATGCGGCAGCTGTCGCGGCGTACGACGGTTCGGCGGCACCCGTCCTCCGCCCCGCCAGCCGCGGAGCAGCGCCGGGTCACCAGGCGACGTGTCGCGAGCCTCCGGATATTTCAGGATACGGAAATCTCTCTCAAGACTACGGATTCATCATCAGCCAACCTGGAAACTTCAGCCTGAGCGGCAGTCTTAAATTAGTAAGCGCAGGGCAGCCTGCAGCGCAATGGCACGCTGTCTCCTTCCAGCCCACGCTAAACAAGCGTACCGAGAGAAGCAGAGTTTTATAGATGAAAGCACGAGGAGCGTGGCTAAGATAAAAGTCACAAAGGTCCTGGTCCCAACCCCTGAAAGTCCTCGGTAGCTTTTCGTTTTCTTCAGCGGGCTCAGGTCAGACCTGAGCAGAGGGGATGTGAACGTATCCCCGGCATTTCCCACGTGGACCTAGAAGAGCCCTGGCTTTGGGGTTACTTTGGAGGGGGAAAAATGTCTCTTTATGATCTCTCCTTCCCCTCTACACCGCGCTAGTGAGGCCTCATCGAGTACTCTGTCCAGTCCTGGGCTCCCCAGTTCAAGAAAGATGAGGAGCTACTGGAGAGAGTCCAGCGCAGGGTGACGAGGATGATGAGGGGACTGGAGCATCTCTCCTACGAGGAGAGGCTGAGGGAGCTGGGCTTGTTCAGCCTGGAGAAGAGAAGGCTGCGAGGGGACCTTAGAAATGCCCATAAATATCTGCAGGGTGGGTGTCAGGAGGACGGGGCCAGACTCTTTCCAGTGGTGCCCAGCGACAGGACAAGGGGCAATGGGCACAAACTGAAGCAGAGGAAGCTCCA
>Ga0065711_1048170_pt1 | contig 11952 bp, 8 predicted proteins | sample Hoacrofraction12_FD_59098 | JGI IMG/M metagenome (GOLD analysis project Ga0065711, IMG submission 59098) | Hoatzin crop microbial communities from Cojedes, Venezuela - Epithelial fraction 12 v2 (version 2) | ecosystem: Host-associated > Birds > Digestive system > Esophagus > Crop | place... | reverse complement strand
ATATCATGGGAGACTGTGTCGAAAGCCTTGCTGAAGTCAAGGTAGACAACATCCACGGCTCTCCCTTCGTCTACCCAGCCAGTCATGTCATCGTAGAAAGCTATCAGATTGGTCAGGCATGATTTCCCCTAGGTGAATCCATGCTGACTACTCCTGATAACCTTCTTTTCTTCCACTTGCGATGATTTATCTGTTTTTCATAGTTACTAAAAGCTCAGGGTTTTTTAAGTAGGTGTTTGTGAAGATACAGATTTTATCTTTCTGATGAGTCTCCAGATTTCTGATGTTAAATATACGGAATGTAATTTGGAAAAAGGGAGTTGTTTTGCCACATTGTTTTTAGGGATGCAGAAATTAATGTATATGCCTCTTCTACAGGTTTTCCTTGTGTTATTTGCCAAGATATGAGCACCAGACATTTCTTGTGCCCATTCCATAAAATGATGCTAGTGTTTTTTACAATGTGTTGAACTCCTTAGTTTTAATGAGGTTTTCTTGATGTTGATATTAGTTCCCAGCAAACATGTATAAGTCCAAGTTGGTAAGTTTTCAGCATTAAAATACTGAGCAAGACAGGCTGAAGATTCTGGTAGTAAGGATGTATGAAAAACCCAAGTGTCTTTAGCATGTTGTTTGTGGGCTGGCAGCGTTTCCATCTGCTTTGAACTAACCTGAATTTTGATTTTGTACAATGAACTGCGTTGCTGCTGAGTGTAAATGAAGTCACGGTATGAGACACTGAGAGTCAGCAGTGCTGAAAGCAATGTATGTTAAAGTACAGCATCTGCGAATACAAAGCTGCCCCTCTGGGACACTGTGCAAAATGATGTAACTGAGTGAAAAGCTCTGCACAAATATATTTGACTTGCTGTAATTGAGTGTCTTCATTGCAATACCTTCATGAGGCTTGAGTATGGTGCTTTCTTCACCGTGTGGTGGGATTGTGTTGTATGAAAAAACCGTTGACATTAACAGGTAGAGATACTGAGGTTTTGTTTTGCTGCCCTGCTCTTGTGCTTCAGTGCTGCTACAAAGGGGGAACGCTGAGGAAAGCCTTTAATGCTGTGGGGTAAGTTTGCAAAGAAATCAGCTTTTGAAAAATTCAGGTAGCCCTTTTAAAATGCTTAACTGTTTGTACACTCACAAAAAGTTCAGATAATCACCTGCTTCTTTCTCAGAACCTTATCTAGGTATTCATATCCCTGCAGCAGCAACATGATGTCAGACTTTCATGAAAAGCACAGTGCCGTATTTTAAACATTTTTGTTTTGGTGAATTTATTTCTGTAACTGCTAAAAATCTCTTAGTTCTTGTATTGAAGATCTTGTACCGGTCAAAGTGTTTGTTTCTGGAAATGTAAATGCCTTGTGCCAAGTGTCAAAGTTTTAGAATTTGCGTATCAAGGAATTACACTGAGAGGTTGTTGCTACTGAAATAAAATAAATGGTGTTCTTTGATAAATATGATGTTAATGAGAGGTAAAAGCATGTAAGTAAAATTACAGCACATTAAAGTAAAATTTTTAGTGCTTCTGCATTGCTACTAGATGAGAAATGTTTGATAGTTTGAAAGTACTAAAAATGTTTGGTAGTCATATCAACACACTGCTGTGATAGCAGCAATATACTGCTGATGAGACAAATCAAGTACTAAACTACCTTTGCTTGCCATTATTATTAATTTTCCAAATTAATGAACATTGGACTTAAAAACTATGCGTTAAGTCAGTCTGTCCGAACTGTGAGTTGTTTCGTGATTAAATTCTATTTCAGACTGCACTCACAGTTGTCACTAGCACTGAATTTTTGGAAGAGCATGTGTGACTAGGTGAGCTCATTCTTCTCGTAGCAAATCTCATTTATGAGAAAATACAATGGTTTTCTTTTGGCTGTGGATCTCAGTTACTTATCAGTAACTTTAAGATACAGGTCACGTATCAGCCAGGTGATACTACAGGACTTTAAAGTAGCTTAGTTTCTAAAAAAAGATCCCTCTTGGCTATGTTAAACTAAAACCATCAACAATAGGATTCCCGTCCTTCTTAGGTAAGTCACTACTAGTTTGGAACAGGACAAGAATACAATGTTACAAAGCTAAGAAATTGTTTGGGTTTTTTGTTTTTTCTTTCCCTTTCTCACTTCTACGATTCCAACGGGAAGATTCTTGTGACCTTGTGCCTGGGTAACTCTTGAGGATGGCAAGCAAAGGACCCACGACTTCTACATCAACAAAGAGCTCCAATACTGGAGGGACCAGTGGCAGCAGTAGCAGTAATGGTGCTGGGGACAATGCTAATCAGGACAACACTTTCGAATGTAACATCTGTTTAGACACTGCCAAGGATGCAGTTATCAGCTTGTGTGGACACCTCTTCTGGTAAGGACTCAAGCCCCCCCCAATAAAACCGGAACACTGTGTGTGTCGCTGAGCACGTAAAAGCCTTTGATTTATATAATTCTAGGTGTCTGTCACTGTTTAGAGTTAACAGAGTTAGAGGGTTAATAGTAGTGCCAGCTGTGAATTTAGGCCTGCAAAGGCGTTATATTCGCATTGTTCTTGCACGGTTTAGATTTGGTGTTTGTAGTGCCTTGTATCTGATCAGATTGTTCAGCTGAGAGAGTATAAGGAACCTACTTTGAAAGAAATCCCGTTTTGAGTCAGTAGTCTAACCTGGAAGCCAATGTATCAAAAAATGCAGTTACTTAGAAGAACTTAGCTGTAAGGAAGGTTCACTAAAAGAGAATTGGTTCTATTTTAACCAAAACCAGAACAACGTCAAATCAAATATCCTGTATAAAATAAGTAAGGACCATGGTTTTGGTTTAGGAGCAGTTTGGTTTTGCTTTTTGACTGGTTTTCTTTGCTCACGTTCCAGAGATTTGGTTTCTTGCTTCTTAAACGTCCTATACTTCTGGATTATTTTGTAAAAGCAAACAAACAAGCAGCCCCACACAGACAGTTCAGTGTTCGTTGGTACTGCCTGGTTATGTGTGTTATTTTATTTGTGCTGTCTGGTCTACCATAGATACCTTGTTCAGACCAGAATTCCTTCCTAACTTGTGCATACCTAAACCTGCATCTGAAACTAGGTTCTGGAGGCCAAATTGTAGTTTTTGTGCTTCCTACAAGCTTGCATTTTTTTCCTTTGAACCCATAAAAAAAAAAAGGTAACAAGCTTTTACACTCAGGCTATTTCTCTCTGCCCATGGTATTGTAGTTGTAATACTAATCTTTCAGTTCTTTGATCTGACTTGGGAATGTATTGCACAAATATAATAAGCTCGTAACATTTCTTATTTCGGTAGCGTGGTCTAGAATATACTCTTTCTTGAATCTTAAGAAGTTATTAAGGATTGACATGGCCAAATGTTTGGGTGTTTTTGGTTTTTTTTTTTGTTTATTTTACCCAGTAGGCTACATTGTGCTCTTTAATAAAGACAAGCCTAGAATAGCATTTCTTTTCTGTGTAGATATATGTAACATCTGAAAATCCAGTTTTTTTGTTCTAGGAGAAGATGGAAGTCTCATTACTGACATCTTCCTCATTTGCATCTTAGCTCAGGGATATCTTTTCATGGTATCAGAAGAGAAAATGTGTACAGTAAACAGTAAGATTAAGTAAGCCTCTGTATGGGCCTTTGGTGTGGATGAGGACCCAGGGATCAAAGGTGATATGCAGAGAATCACATTAGCAACTTAGATTGCATAACCTGAAAAGACCGGTGGAGATCAGGCTTGGGCTGAGCTTTCAAAAATTATCTTAATGGGAGGTTATGGAACTGGCCCAGCTGGATTCCAGGATTCTGTTGTCTCCAAGCTGTGCTGTCTGTGGTACACTTTATACATTTGTCGGTTCGGGTGTCAGTAACTAATTCTGTTTTCCCCTCTTTTTCTGCTCTGTGAACAAATTGTCCTGGGAATGCTCACAGTTGGCCTTGTTTACACCAGGTAAGACAGGTTTCCTTTTACTTTGTCTTTCATCAGCTCCTGTTACTCAATAAAGCCCTTGGTTCTCTGGAGTATCCCCCTCTTTTCAAATGCGCTTCTTTCTCTCCAGGGCAACTGCAGTGTGCTAATGCAACTTCATGCGCAACACCTTGCAATCTGCTCTTTCAGCAAAAAGAAAACTTAGATTCTGTTCCACTTGCCTCCCACTTTCGGGTTTCTTAAACACTGAGGATTCCCAGTTTTGGTAGGAGACTTGCTGTAGGCAGTTCACAGAGGTTTAGTTTGCAGGCTTAAGTGCTGAGCATACTTCTCTTTGCATATGTAGTGTTTTACATTGTGGTACAATTATAGAAAAGTTAGATGAAAGGAGGGTATCTACACTAGCTCTTGGCCTGTGCAGGACTGTTGGTGCTGTTTATTTCTTCATATTTTACTCCAGTGCAGTTCTGAATGTGTGCACGTCAGCAAGTGGATCGTACCAGAACAATAGCCAAAATGCCAACACTTTGGAGAGTACTTGGCGCTTATTAAAACGTTTTACTCCATGGCTTTCCGAGAAATTGCTAAGGTCTCTCTGCCTGGTGGCAAATGAGGTTTGCATGTTGTTATTTTCGTGGTCTTTTACTAGTTTTCTTGCAATTTCTTTTCTTTTAGTGGCTAGAGACCAGGCCAAACAGACAAGTGTGCCCTGTATGCAAAGCAGGAATCAGTCGAGATAAAGTTATTCCTCTGTATGGAAGAGGTAGCACTGGGCAACAGGATCCCAGGTAAGAAACCTAAATACAATGATTTTTCTGTGAAAACTGAAGATGAAACTTTGGTTTAAGATCTTAAGAGATGAAACTACTAAAGTACTGCATTCACAATTTGAAATACTTTGTCAGAAGGCAGATAGAACTGACATTTCTGTCATATGTTTCTGGCTTTTTCAGGGCCTGGGTTTGTACACCTCATTTCTTGTTCAACTGGCAATTTATCTTTATTTGAATTGGGTGTTAATTATCAGTTATAAGTGGCAGGTTGCAACGAATGTTGTCTGACTGGAGAAGTTTATATAAACTGTTTGTGTCGTCAGTTTCTAGCATTTGCAACGGGACTTTGTTATTCAAAAGTGCAGTATCTTAATTCAGTGACGCTGTATCTTAGTGCAGTATCTTAATTCAGGACGCTGAAGGTGCGTGCAGCTGGGCGGTTTACTCGTTCACACACTACCTCCAGCTCTGCTGCAGCACAGCCCTGTGAGAACGTGCTCTGTGTTTGTTTTGTCCGTACTATTGTCATGTGTTCTTGCACTTGAGCTAATTTCACAACTTCCTGCAGAGAGAAAACTCCGCCACGACCCCAAGGACAGAGACCTGAACCAGAGAACAGAGGGGTAAGTGAAAAAACAAGCTCGAGCAGATAAGTTGTTTTGTTGATGGTGGTATTTATTAATCCTGGAGAACATAATGTGTGCCTGAGATCCTATGTGAGGGTCCTACAGCTTACACTTCTTGCTCATCCCCAGTAGGTTATTCATTAATAGTTCATATCTGCAGTGTGACAGAAAACTCCATTCCTATAGTTCCCAAATAACGGGCTAACTTGAATCGTGCTTCATGAGAACAGCCCTGTGTGGCATCACTGGAAATACTCTTCATACTTGATCATTCTCCCTATACAAATACAAGGAACATTTTGCTTTGAAAATTCTTTGTGGAAGTGTATTTCTGTCAAACTGTACCTGGCATGGAAATACGTACTCCATATGCGAACTTGCTTTTTTGGCACTGACGCCTGCTTCTAGCATTTCTATGGGATGTTACAATACCATGGCCTTACAAGCGAAAGAATGTAGATAACTGTTGGATACATGTTAATTTTAAGAGGGATCTGTGGTTTTGCTGAGGAAATGACATAGAGTGAATGTAAACAGCAGCTGGGTAGGTTGAACAGACTCGGGAGTAGGCAGTAGGGCAGACCACAGTGTTTTTAGCACAAGGGCCACGAGCATGACCTGATGAAACAGTTGCGTGTTTCCCTGTAACGCAGCCTGGGGTCCTCGGAGAGCGTTTGTATACCTCATGCTTCGGGCAAACAACTCTGCTGGGTGTGATTAATGAACATTTCTCTATTGAATGTATTGGGAGCTGAGTTGTTCTCTCTCGCCAGGGAGTTGCCTTCTTATTGAATCAGCTGCTGTACCTTGGTTGAACCTTTTAGCTGCTGCTGCCGTAAGTCAGAGGCGTCTGGTATGAAGCCATAGCAGTACTGATGCTGCCCGCCTGTTTCAGGCCACGCAGGGTGCTTTGCTGTCCCTGGTAGTTAGTGCGAAATGCTTGAGAAGAGTCATAAGTCAAATCAAAGATCAACTCAGACATGTCTGGCTTTTATTGTATGAGTGAAATCATCTTTGTCCTCCCACTGTTAGGAGGTGATAGACCAGAGGGTTTTTTAGAATTAGTATTGCTGTTTTAATTCTGAGACGAGAGGACAGTTTGCTGGGTTACAGAACATGGTGACTGTGAGCTCTCCATGGGTTTTAAACATGAGGCAACTACTTAGATTCATAGGTTCTCAAATAGCGCGCTGCTTTTCTACAGGCGGATTCATCTTGATTCAAAAGACTTAGCTTTTGACCTGATGTGGTATTGTAGTCTGGATCCCACAGGGGTGAACGTTGTTGCATTGTAACTCTTCCTTTTTTCCTCCTTTCCTTATGTCTTGCATTCCTGCCCAGATGACTTTATCTGCCACCTTAATTAGAGTCCCCCTGGTAACTTTTTTTTTTTGTACTGTTCTCTATAATGTTCTATGCTTCCCACTGGCAATTGATCACTTTACTGCATGTTTAAATGATGCACATGTATCGTGAAAATCAATGCAGCTTATTTTTTTACAATGCCTTTCTTAGTCACATGACCAATAGCTATTAATACAGAATTATTAACACATTGTTAAGACATTCCAAACAGAATTGGTAATGTTGATTTTGATATCTTGTCAGATACATACTACTTTAAGTTGAGAAATGTTACAGAAACACTCATGGCCTTCAAGCAAGAACTGCGTTTCCTAGTTTGCATTTTCACAAACTTTTGGGTTGCTCTGGCAAGTAGTTTGCTACTGTGTGAAACATTTTAAAACCATGAGAACTAAAGACATATTTAACAGTAGTGTGGCAGACTGAAAGTTGCCAGACAGGGTGATAACTCCTTCAGCTGTAGGAAAGCCAGTGAGAGGGAATGCCTGCACTTTTACAAAATATTCTGCAATAGGCTTTAAATGATTAGTACCTTTTTTTCTCTTCTGTTGCTTTGTTTTCTGCAGGGATTCCAGGGCTTTGGGTTTGGCGATGGTGGCTTCCAAATGTCATTCGGAATTGGGGCGTTTCCCTTCGGTATATTTGCGACAGCATTCAACATAAATGACGGGCGACCTCCTCCAGGTACCATGCATCCTGTCTTCTCCGAGAGTCCTGTTGCAAACAGACGTTTTACAGACTCCCTTCTAACTTTTAAACAAATAGCTTGTGAAATGACATAGCTTTCTGAACAGCCCAGTAAATCAGTGTTGTATATAGAAACACAAAATGAGGGAAAATGGCCAGCAGAGAGCATAGTCTATGGCTTACACATTTTGTACAGGTGCTTAGAGAAGAAGCAAGTTGGTCACTGCATAGGATTTGCTGAAGGCCCTCCTGAGAGGACAGGAGGACTGGAGAGGGACAGTGGCACTGGAGACTTCTCCCCTTTAGTTCAAATGTCTCCTCTGGTACTCCAGCAGCCTCCCTCTGCAAAACGAGACAAATTGGACTAGAGTTTCTAATAATAACAAAAAGGAGTCGGTAGGGGTGTATGAAGGAGACCCGTGTTTTGAAAACAGCAGGAAAGGACCATTTCCTGAAAGGTGGGAAGGAAAAATTTAAACTGGTGCTCTGCACCACGAAATAATGACAGCAGAGATTGTTCCTTTTTCAGAAATTTGTCGCTGAGACAGTCATCTGCATTCCACAGAAGTAACTTTCTAGTGAAATCATTTTACTGTTTTTAGTTAAGAGAAAACATTTGGGTTACGCCAAGTAGTGGCCTCACTCTCTAAAAATTAAGTAATCCCGAGAAAGCGTGCTCCCCATCTGCACTGTAGACAAACCGAGTCTACCTGTTTTGAACAAGAAAACCCTACTGCCCAGGATTTTCTGGACTTCCTCTGTGGAAGGTTGTGCCTGGCAAATCTTCTTTAACATGTCATATGGCGTAGGAATTTGAGAAACAGAAACACATTCTTCATGTCACAGCTGTGTTGCTGTCCTTGGGTCAAATTAACGTGCCTATTAACTACACTTCACTGTCTGCTGCAAATTTGGAGGTGTGACTGAGGCAAAGAATATGGAAATACATGCTGTTGTAACAGCCACAATTTAATCACCTCCTTTATCTGCTTTTCATCTGTGGATTCGGTACAGCAGTTCCAGAAAGGCACAGGTTGAGCTTTAGAGCTCTTGTGCTTTTCATTAGTTCTCTTGGTCAAGCCTGCGCATGTGGCTTTGACTGTTCTACCATTTCCTTATTCAGAGATGTTTTGCCTTGATGGGGAGGAGCGCTCAGGTGGAGTTGGTAGAGTTCCTTAGGATGGAAACAGTAAGCTTAGCTCAGCAGTCAGCAGTGAACTAAGCCGTGAGCTTGGCTCAGCGCTGGCCCCAGAAGTACTCCGAGCAGCCCTGCGAGTACTCCAGCACTTGGAGCTGCCTGCTGCTGTTGGTCATGACAAGGTTTACCAGGAGTCCTGCTGCAGGGAGCTGGTGCTTGTCTTCCCATACGGTTGGCCAGTCTGAGGGTAGGAAGTAGCAACAGTTTCTCACCAAGTAGATTTCTTGTGTGTCTTTCCATTTATGAATGTAGTATGTTCAGAATATACACTATTCTGGAGAAGGGGAAGGAGCTGAACTGTTTTTTTCATTTCCTGTTTTCCAGCTGTTCCAGGGACTCCTCAATATGTGGATGAGCAGTTCCTCTCCCGCCTCTTCCTGTTTGTGGCTCTGGTGATAATGTTCTGGCTGTTGATTGCATAAATCTTTTCCATTTTTCTGTATGTTCATGGCCAACAAGGCCACTGAAACAGTTACAAACTGCATCCCCGTCCCATTTTAAACCTCTTGGTGTCTGGTTCCGTAGCTAACTGTGGGCTTCAGGAATTGGTGGTACCACAGCACAATGAGGAGTCTCGGATTTTGCACCAGAGTCGGAAATTAAACATTGGTTAAAAAGCATATTTCAGCTCAGCTATCTTGTACAACAGGTTCCTGCCACAGACCATGGGCCTAACTTTGAGCTCCGCTCCTAAAAGGAGCGCTGCTTTGAAATCCTGTGCCAATCAGTGACACCAGGTGTACGTGAAAGACAGTTGCCCCAAGGTAGACCGGGCAGGTAAGGAAACTCCTGCAATGTGGTCAGTATCTCATGCTTGGCATGCTTGGCGACGGATCTGCCGGAGCTGCGGACGTTATTTAATGTCTTTACATCAGCATCCAGCCTTCTTCAGGAAATCATCTGCAGCACCGCTGAGACTCTGGGCACAGCATGCGATGCAAATGGAGCCAGGTTTGGAGACTGGTTTCGTTTCTTGCTGTTGTTTCCCAGCGTGGTGGAAAACCCCTCCTGAAGCAGCTCTGATGGCTGTTAGAAGAAGGGGGACATATAAATTTATGCTGCAATTTTTTAAAGCCTGACTTTGCTGGAGCCAGACACTGGAAGATTCTCTCCTTGCGGAGCGGGGTGCGGTTGCCGAACAGTACGACGCACGTATCTGCCTCACCCGGCCCAGTTCCTCACTGACTAAACAGTGTTGTCTTCCTTGGTTCTGCACAGCAGCCTGTGGCTGCGCTCATGGATAATCCCCTCACAACTTTGTCACTGTAGCTACATTTATTCTTCCCAAGGCTTTGAGACTTTCTACGCAAGGTCATGTACTCCAAATAAAATCCTATTACAGATCTGAGATCAGCTTGATTGGGGAGAGGAACAAAAGACATCTTTATGTGAGTTTTGAAGTTAAACTTGTCACACTGTAAAATTATACAGGAGGAAAAATGAGATCCTGCCTTGGCTAGCACATGCCACAGTAGGGAACGTTTGGAAGAGCTTCCCTCTCTGGGTGCACACAGCTGCTCCATGCCGCAGCAGAGTGGCCATGGTGCAGGAGTCTCTGCAGAACCTACCAAAGATACTGACTAGAAGTGCCGGAGGAGACCACAACCGTGTCTGTGCTGAGAGGAGCAGGTTTCAGAAGGTGAGCACTCGGTAGCCGTTTTGGGATCCTGTTGGGTATACAGCTTTAAAGAGTACTCCGGATGTGTTTGTGTAGATTCCTTCAGAACAGCCGATACGAGAGATTCCCTAGCAAGATGAACAGTTTTCGTATTTCTCTGACTAGGCAATTCCATTTTTTTTTCTCTTATTGCTTTTAGATTATTTTGATTCAGGTCGCTGATAGTCATAATGATTTCCTTCAAGATTAATATTGCGACTTCTCTGGCAACAGACAGACAACTGACAAAACAAATCAACTCATAGAAACTTTGTGTTAATAGCTAGGGATTTTCTAGTGTATGGATGAGGTTCCAGGGCAGGACACCTTAATTAATTGTTGTAGAAGCTTATTTATGTAATTATAAACTGTTCACTTTTAACATCAAGACAAAGGATGACTGAAGTTTAACTTGCCTACCTCCAGAATTTCACGCGGCAAGTAGTGCTTTTGCGGTGTTTTGCCACATCTAGTCAAATTTACACCTGACTGGGTGATAATCTGGCAGAATATATTGCTCAGCTATAAACAGTCGAAGTGGTGCTTCACCTTCTGCTGTGTGGCACTTTGGAGAAGCTTCGCTTGTGCGTGTGGCTCTTCTCAAGTGCCTGACTTGGTAACTAGGCCCCTTTCTAGGAGAAAGGCTGTTCGCTGGGTTCCCAGCCAGCTGGAGGGCCGGCTCGGGGTGCGCCGGCAGCACCACCTGCTGCTGGGAAGCGGTGGGTTCCCCCTGCTCCTGGTGCTGGGAAGCTGGGTGCTGGGAGCAGAGGTTACCCAGGGAGGAGCAGGGCAGCCCTTCAGAGCGTTTTTCCGAGAAAGAGGACAAAAAGTGACCGTGATAGGTTCAAAGGGTATTGAAACTGAATTAACTAGCGCTTATGTCTTAAAATACAGAATTCTAACAGCTTGGGGTTCTTTTTCCATCTATTGGTGAGAGACATGATGGGTTTAGACGGAGGTGGCTGCAGAAACATGCCCGAGAGTCCTTATTTTCTGGCAATCCAAGAATGAAATAGTCTAAAAGTGTTACCGCTTCCGCTCCTGCCCTTTCCTTGGTGTGCTTTTTGTATCGTACCCTACTGCACACGGCCCGTAATGGCTTGTTTAGTGCATTACCGTTACTGTTCACTAATTTTCACTGTTGTGAAAGTGATTTAGAATTAAAAAATGGTTTTACATTGACCCGAGTGCGCCGCCCTTCCTTTGCGCTTCGCGGACAGAGTGCGGTGAGGCGCTCGCCCGAGCCCTGCCTCCACGACGAGGACCGGAGGAGCCCGTTGCTGGTCCGTGCCTCGGCGGGAAAAGCGGGGGGATTGAGGTGAGGCCTCACGTCTCGCTGCCCGCCGCAGCGGGGCCGTTCTGCGGCCAGGCCGGGCCCAGCGATCGGAGCCGCTGCGTCCCGCCGACCGCTGCCCGCTACGGCACGTGGTGGGAGGGGTTTGGGGGCACGGCCTCACGTTCATTGGCCCTCGCCGCGGAAGGGGCGGGACGCTCACCGCCAAGGAGTGCGGGGATTGGCGTCTGGCCGTGAGGGGGGCGGAGTGCCGATTGGCCTGCGGCGAGGAAAAGGGCGGGGCGATAAGCTGCCCCCTTGGGGCGGGGCTCGGCGCCGAGATAGCCGCGAAGGGAAGGGAGGGGCGGGGGGAGCGCGCTCGAGCGCGCTCCCGGCCCAGGTGAGGGGCGGCCTGCGGCGCGCGCCGTGGTGGCTGACGTCGGGCG
>Ga0065711_1048085_pt1 | contig 11953 bp, 11 predicted proteins | sample Hoacrofraction12_FD_59098 | JGI IMG/M metagenome (GOLD analysis project Ga0065711, IMG submission 59098) | Hoatzin crop microbial communities from Cojedes, Venezuela - Epithelial fraction 12 v2 (version 2) | ecosystem: Host-associated > Birds > Digestive system > Esophagus > Crop | place... | reverse complement strand
TTTATGGCTTCTTTGAATAAGGTTCGGATTTTTAATGGATTCGGATCAATATTAAAATTCTGCCCTGACCGATCATCATTTGTTACAGCCGGCTGATTCTTTCCTCAATCAGTTCTGCCATTGTTTTCTTCGTTGTATCATCCACATCCATCTCTTCTGTAAGAGAGAGAAGAACATCCTTCTTCCCGTTTAATGTTAAAGCTGTTTCTTCGCTGTCTTCCGGAAGAACCGCATTGACAGGCAGAAGATCATAAGCAGGAGAAAGCACAAACTCTCTGGATGCAGGTGCGGTTTCAATGAGTGAAAAATTCCGTGAGATCAATGCCGGAAGCACATTTTTCATAGGAACTGGAATACTGATCCGCCGTCTGCCGTTCCAGCAGCTGGCAGAAATCCTCCATGGCATAATAATCCACATTCCCGTTCCGATCCCGCTTTCTGTCTGCTCTCTTTGTAATATACGCATATCCTTCTTCTGTATGAAGCAGGCCCTGCCCATACACATTGCCTCATGCGCAAGCTGGGGAAGAGAAGAATACAATTCCGACTGAGGTTTCAGGATATATCCTGCCGGCTGATTTGCAATCGTCAGCCTCGATTTTTTCCCGATGCCGGAAATATGCAGGCTCAGTTTTTTCTGTACGCCTGCGACAGTACTTTTCCCGGAAACCGACTGCTTTGCGGTTTCGGGCAATCCTTCTGCAGCCAGATCAATCGTCGGGATGACATCAGTGCCGGAAAAAGTTCTCACACACCTCTTATGCCAGCCTGATTTGATTTCTTCCGCATTCGGATCAGCGATTTCCCTGCCGCAGCACAAACATTTCATAACCGCTCCTCCTCAATTCTCACATCACCAATGCAATCCCTGCAGGAGACAAGAAGAAGTCCGAATCTGTCATTTCTGCTTACCTTCCAATTCTCAGATACTAATTCCAGGAGCCATCCTTCCGGAATTGACATTTTATTTTGCAGGTTTCCGGGTGAATGCCGGAATGCATTCAGGAAGGGAGGCTGTCCTTGAGAAAGGTTTCTCAGGATTGGGATGGTTTTGTCTTCTTTTTCTGAAGTTCATTTTCAAAATGAAGGTATGGAATGGAATGCGGGTTTTCTTTTGGATATGCTTGGGGCAGGAAGGTAAATCATGCTTGCGGATTATAACGTTAGAACATATTACAGCGCTGACAGTGACTATCCGATGGAAGAGGCGGTTCTGGACGGGCTGAAGAACAATCTGGATGAGATCTGCTTTACGGACCGTGTGGACTACGGGGTAAGGGTTGACTGGGATTCCGTGGACCGGATGATGTTCAGTGAGAATGGGGATCCTGCGGCGAATGTGGATTATCCCAGTTATTTTGAGGAAATCGGAAAACTGCAGAAAAAATATTATGGAAAAATCGTTTTGAAAAAGGGGCTGGAATGCGGCGTGCAGAGTCATACGGTGGAGAAGTATGAGGCACTGCTTGCGAAATATCCTCTGGATTGTGCGGTTCTCACAATCCGGCAGATTGAGGATATGGAGCTCTGGAATGGAAACTTTCAGCTGGATCAGAGCCGGAAGGAGGCTGTGTCCAGGTATTATAAAGAAATGTATGAGATAGTGGAGAAGTTTTCTTCCTACAGTGTGATTTCGTATTTTGATCAGATCGGTACGGGGGACAGGGATCTGATTGCGGCAATTTTGAAGAAAGTGATTGCGGACGGGAAAGGTCTCATGGTGAATACATGCTGGAAGAATGGTCTTCTTCTGGACAGTATGCCGGAGGACGATGTTCTGAAGCTGTATTATGACCTTGGCGGGAAGGTTCTGACCTTTGGCAGCGGTATGCCGGGGTGTGCGGGAAATTCCATCCGTATGGCAAAGGAGAGGCTTGTGTCTCTCGGCTTCAGGGAATTCTGTACGTTTGAGAGTTTTAAACCTGTGTTTCATGCATTAGAGGAATAGGAGGAGATTCGCATGGCATTCAGAAAAGATTTTTTATGGGGCGGCGCCACGGCAGCCAATCAGTTTGAAGGCGGCTGGGACGAGGATGGCAAGGGACCTAATGTCCCGGACCATATCCGCGGCGGCACTGTTTCCACACCGCGCACCTGGGATTATGAGATTGACCCGGATGTGTACTATCCTTCCCATCAGGCAGTAGACTTCTACCACAGGTATAAGGAAGATATTGCACTGTATGGTGAAATGGGGTTCAAGTGCTTCCGTCTTTCCATCAACTGGGCGAGAATTTTCCCCACGGGCATGGAAGAGGAGCCGAATCAGAAGGGACTGGATTTCTATCATAATGTGTTTGCGGAATGTAAGAAGTATGACATTGAGCCGCTGGTAACCATGTCCCACTATGAGCTGCCCTGGGGTCTGTCCGTGAAGTACAACGGCTGGGCCGGCAGGGATGTGATTGATTATTTCATGCATTATGCAGAGACGATCTTTAAAGAGTATAAGGATGAAGTGAAGCTGTGGCTGACGTTCAATGAGATCAACTGCGGCTGCTCTCCTTCCGGAAGAGTGTTGTCTCTTGGCATGCAGGGAGAAGACGGGAAGACCTGGTTCAAGGATTCCGAAACGGATGAAGAGGCTTCCGACAGGTTTACGGCTCTCCATCATCAGTTTGTGGCAAGTGCCAAAGCTGTGAAGCTTGCCCATGAGAAGTATCCTGACTTTAAGATGGGTCTGATGATTGTGGCGAATGAACCCTATCCCAACACATGCAATCCGGATGATGTGAAGGCTGCCCAGGATACGCAGGATCTGCAGAACTGGCTTTGCGGAGATGTGCAGGTGAGAGGTCATTATCCTTTCTTTGCGAAGCGTTATTTCAAGGAGCACAACATCACCGTCCGTATGGAAGAGGGCGATGAGGAGATTCTGAAGGAAGGCTGCGTGGACTTCTATTCCTTCTCTTACTATTCTTCTGCCGTGGAGGCAAAGAAGGATACGGAAGAGGCGAAGACTGCAGGAAATATTTTCGGCAGTATCAAGAATCCGTATCTGAAGGCTTCTGACTGGGGCTGGCAGATTGATCCCATGGGACTGCGTATTTATCTGAATCAGGTATACGCAAGGTATGAGATTCCTGTGATGATCGTGGAGAACGGTCTTGGTGCGGTGGATGAGATCGCTGAGGACGGTAAGATTCATGATGTGTACAGAATTGACTATCTGAGAGAACATATCAAGGCGATGAAGGAAGCTGTGGAAGACGGTGTGGATCTGATGGGTTATACCATGTGGGGCTGCACGGACCTGGTTTCCGCGTCCACCGGTGAGATGAAGAAGCGGTACGGCTTTGTGTATGTGGACCGTGACAATGACGGAAACGGTGACTTCCACAGGGAAAGAAAGGATTCTTTCTTCTGGTATAAGAAGGTCATTGAGACAAACGGCGAGGATTTGGACTGATTGAAGGAGGATTTTGAACAATGAGCTTTCCGAAGAATTTTATGTGGGGCGGCGCTACCGCTGCCAATCAGTATGAAGGCGGATATCTTTCCGGCGGTAAGGGTCTGGCTGTTGCGGATACGCTGACAGGCGGCGACGGTATCCATGGCATTCCGAGAACTTTCGTCTGTGAGATGCCGGATGGGACAAGAGCTGTGTTCGGCGCAAGGGATGATATTCCTGCAGGAGCGAAGGCGATTGTGGATCCGGATACGTACTATCCTTCCCATATTGCGACGGACTTCTACCATCATTGGAAGGAAGATATTGCCATGTTTGCGGAGATGGGCATGAATACGTTCCGTCTTTCCATCAACTGGACGAGAATCTTCCCGAATGGCGATGATGAGGAGCCCAATGAAGAAGGACTGGAGTTCTATGAGAATGTGTTCAAAGAGTGCCATAAGTACAATATTGAACCGTTAGTTACACTGTATCATTTCGACTGTCCGCTGCATCTGGCCAATGAGTATGACGGCTGGGTGAGCAGGCATACATTGGATGCGTTTGAGAAGTTCTGCAGGACAGTGCTCACAAGATATAAGGGTCTTGTGAAGTGGTGGCTGACGATCAATGAGATTAATATCAACGGCAATTTCATGATGAACGGTATTCATGAGGCAATTTCCAACAAGAAGAATTACGAGCAGTGCATGTTCCATCTGTTCTTAGGCGGAGCGAAGGCTGTGCTTCTGGCCCATGAGATTGACCCGGAGAATAAGGTGGGTCTGATGCTCAACCATGGTGCGACTTATCCGTATTCCTGCAATCCGGATGATGTGATGGAGGAAATCAAGGCTGCCCATAATTACAAGTGGTTCTATGGTGATGTGCAGTGCAGAGGCTTCTATCCGGAGTATAAGCTGAAGGAACTGGAGCGTGAGGGCATTGTCCTGGATAAGGAAGAGGGCGATGATGAGATTCTGAAGAAGGGTGTTGTGGACTTCTTCTCCTTCTCCTATTACAGCTCTTCCACTTACGCGGCTCATCCGGAAGAACATGAGGAATCGGAATCGAATATGACCAGAGGCTTAAGCAATCCTTACCTGAAGAAGAGTGAGTGGGGCTGGACGGTTGACCCTGTGGGTCTGCGTGTGAATCTGAATCAGATTTACGACCGCTATCATATTCCTGTGATGATCGTGGAGAACGGCCTGGGTGCTCTTGATACGGTTGAGGAAGACGGTACAATCAACGATACGTACAGAATCCAGTACATGCATGATCATATTGTGCAGATGAAGAAGGCCATTGAAGAGGATGGCGTGGATCTCATCGGATATACGCCATGGGGTCATATTGATCTGGTATCGGCAGGTACCGGTGAGATGCGCAAGCGCTACGGCTTCATCTATGTCAATAAGGATGATGAAGGGAATGGCGATCTCTCGAGGTCAAGGAAGAACTCCTTCTACTACATGCAGAAGGTGTATAAGTCCAACGGCGAAGACCTGGATATGTAATGTTTTGGAAAGCAGGGCGGTGAATTCCGCTCTGTTTTTTGATAGAATGTTAGACAGTTAGAAAGAGAGATTCCAATGAGTGCTGTTCATTCCCATACCCACGATCCGGAAGAGATGAAGAAGATTGTCAACCGTATTTCCCGTTCCATCGGCCATCTGGAGTCGGTGAAGCGGATGCTGGAAAACGGAGAAGACTGTTCGGATGTTTTACTGCAGATTGCGGCGGTGAAGGGAGAGCTGAACAGTACGGGGAAGCTTCTTCTGCAGGAACACATTGAACACTGTATTGTGGAGGCTGTGGAAGAAGGAGACAGCGAAGCTATTGATAAAATGAATAAAGCCATTGACCGCTTCATGAAATAGCAGCCGATGGCTTCTTTTCTATTTCCGCATATCAATTGTGACATCTGCGAGACTTTCCAGAGACTCCTCATGGGTAGTGTAGATCAGGATTCTGTCTTTGAGATCCAAGTTCTGGATAAGGTACTAGGAATATGATCTCGGTAGTTTCTAATTTCTAATCGCTTATTCGAATTTTTGAAAAATCCATTTTTGAATAAATGAACTTAAATTCCCGGGTATAAATTTTAACTACACCTCATCAGGATTGATTTTTGGCAGTGTGTATTGAGGTGTGAGCTTGCCTCCTTTGCGCTCAATATACAGCGGACACTTGATGGAGAATACATTATAGAATTCATTGGCTTTAGCCTGTGGAGCGGAGGTTGTGATCCTGTCATTGAATACCATGCATTTCTGATTCCGCATTGCCATAAGCATTTCTTCTCTGTTGTCGTAGATCTGATTTGTAATCTTTTGAATGTATACGTTGATTGTAGCTGCGATCTGTGAAAGGATGAGATGCCCGTTTAATGCATCTTCGCTGTGTACTCTTAACGGTGTCAACTTGGAGCTTCCTTTACTGATATCAAAGTACTGTTCTACTGTCTGACGCACGTAATAAGCAGGAAGAATCTCTTCACTCTCAAAGGGCAGAGAAGAGATCAGGACAAAGTATCCTGTTTCAGTCAGTTCCTTATGAACTGCTGAAACAGATTTTTTGTCTTTGGCTGCTTTCTTGAGAAGTTTGTGTGATTCTTCTCCTGCTCTTTCGATATCATATCCAAGATACAAATAGGCAGGCTGATCTTTATGTTCTCCAATCTTCACTTCAAATCTTTCGAGGTATACATATCTTCCACAGTATTCCACCAGATTCTTTTTCACTTTCAAAGAACTTCCGTGTTTCTTGACAATCTCATTGTACAGAGAATACTTGGCAGGGAATCTGGTCAGGAAATCGATGTTGGCAAAGTACAGCTGATCGATGTTTTCATTGTTGTAAAAACCTGCATCCAACAGCAGGAAATCCGTATGAACATCAAAGCTGAGCAGAGTATTGACGGTTCTTGTGACAATGGACTGATCCACGATATTTCCAGCGTTTGCTTTAAACATGAGCGGATAACCGCTGTCACGCTGTATGGCAGTTTCCATACGAACTTCGCGGCTGACTTTCCCATTGTGACTGCTTATTTCTGTTAATGGAAAATGGATGTTGTTGGGAAGACCAGTGCTGTCGACGATCACAGCCGGATCTTTAGAAACATACTCCATCAGCCATCCGATATGAGCTTTGAAGTACTTCATCATATTGTCATCTCGTCCCACAGACTCCAGGAAGTCAGAGATCCTTTGTGAGGTAAGATTAGCATTAGGATAAAGAAGGCTGGCATAATTACCGGAAAGCCATGTTTCAGCGTGTGCGTTGGAACTGTTGGTAATCAGATAGTATTGAACCATGGCGTACAAGGTGTCTTTATTACGATAATTCATTTGATCCAGGACAGTGTCATAATGCATGGAGCGAATCAATGCATCAATGAAATAACTGTCACCGAAATCAAGACAGACCCGCTGTCTCTTTCTGCCATCTGTTTTCAACTCAGACACATATCTCTCATCCGCTTTTCCATACGTATCTGTATCAGGGTCATAAGTGAAGATGCCTCTTTCCTTGTTATAGAAGACATTGTTCTTCTTGTCTATGACTCTGCCTAAATAGACAACATTTTTCTTTCTGACTTTTCCATCAACACGGTAGGACTGACCGGGCAGTTTAGCATAGGTCACATCGCCTCTTTTCTGGTAGCTGATCTTCATAAAAGTGCCTCCTGTAGTTAGATATCATAAATATCTAACTACATTATACCAGATCCTATGGAAAATGGAATACCAAAATGCAAAAAAAGCCAATATTCTTAGGCGCTTTTGAGAATTTTGACTTCTAAATAAATCATCGATTTTCAGCAGTAGTTACAGATTATGAACGGGAATTCAAGATGAATCGCAGAATTTCAATTTTATGATCTAAATCATTTACTCTGAAAATCAAAATGTAATTCTTAATGGGGATATGGCGATATGCAGTATTCCCTATAAAGTAATGAGAACAATCAGGATAAGAATAGGGATAGTAGCGGCAATTATGAATTTCTGCCTTTATTTTAGTATAAAGATCATTAGCAGCTTTAGGATTTGCGAGAGTTTTACTAATATACTCTAGGGATTTATCAATATCTTCGTAAGCTCTTTCGGAGATTACGTAATCATAAAGCATATTTCTTTTCCAGTGCAGCCATTGCTGTATCACCGTCTATTACATTTCCCTTTTCTACCTGATTAATCCCTTCTATTATTTCATCATATATTTTTAACCTTGAAAGCAATTCGTCGTAGTATTCTAAGCTGAGAATTACCATATCGCCATACCCATTTCTAGTGACAAAGATAGGCTCATTTGTGGTGTGGCACATTTCCGATATTTTCACGGTATCTCGTAAATCTTTAATTGGAATAATCTGTGGCATAATTAACCTCCCTAATATTATATTACATGGAAATCATAACATAAATGTGCATAAAAAACAGCATAATTATGACAATACTGTGCCGCAGCCCATTCGCTTTCGATTTATAAAAATAGATCACAAAAAACGAATGAAAAAAATCTTGGTTTCATAACGAAAAGCGGGGATACATGTCTATGGTGACATCTGACAGACTTTCCAGAGATTCCTCATGGGTGGTGTAGATGAGGATTCTGTCTTTGAGATCCAGGTTTTGGATGAAGTCCTTCAGCCAGTCCCTTCCTTCCTCATCAAGACCTGACAGAGGTTCATCGAGAAGTAATACCTTCGGCTCCATGGCCAGTACTGCCCCGAGGGCTGTGCGCTTCTTCTCTCCGCCGGAAAGGGTGAAGGGTGCCTGATGCCGTACTGCATTCAGATTCAGAAGGTCAATGTATCGGTCTGTAATAGAGCGGACCTGATCTTCGTCGTAATTCAGCTGGTACAGGCCGAAGGCAATCTCATCCTCCACGCTGGAGGTGAATAACTGCAGGGAAGGATCCTGGAAGAGAAAGCCGATCTGTTTATGGAAGCTTTTGGAAAAGGCTTTGACCTTCAGCTTTTGTTCGGTGATGGTTTCACCATTGAAAATATATTCTCCGCTTTTGGGAAAGGACAGTCCTGCAAGGATCCGTAACAGTGTGGATTTCCCGCATCCGTTGGGTCCTTTCAGGCAGTATTTATGTCCTTCTTCAAATTCCCGGGAAATAGAATCCAGGATGATCTTGTCTCCATAGGAGAAGGTGATGTCTTTCAGCTGTATCATCATTGCACCTCCAGAATGAAAAATAATAACAGGATGATAATGGTCAGTATCAATGGAATCAGATCCGTCTTGTTCCAAGTGTGTTTACGGGATATGCGGTACGTGCCGTCAAAGCAGCGGCACACCATGGCTTCGTGGGTTTCCTCGGACCGTTTCATGGCTGTGAGAAACAGGGTGCCGAGGATTTCTCCGGTTTGTGCTGTTTTCCAGGAGTCTTTTCCCACGGAACGCAGCGTCAGCGCTTCCTCCATGGACCTGGCAGTCGAGGCAAGCTCGTCAATGAACCGTACCGTCAGGTCCAGCGTCAGTAAGAACATCTCTGGTAAATGAAAAAATGACAGTCCCTGCATCAGGGAAGAAAAGGACAGTGTCTCATTGAGAATGCATACGGCCGTTACGGTAACGATGACTTTGATCGTAATGGTCAGCGTCGTCTGCTTAAGCAGAATGGCCGGTAATGTAATCAGAATCGACAGCGCTGCCGCAGCCAGTACCGTATGGACTGTGCGTTTCAGGGCTGCTGTCTTCATTGTGCATAGAATCAGAAGCTCTATGGCAAGAACGCAGTATACGAAAAACATATTCTTTGAGAAAGCAGTCAGAAGAATTACGAGGATTAAAAGAAGAACGCAAAATCCCGGATGCACCGGCAGATTGTCTTTTCCGTTATGTCTTCTGAAACGGCTGACAGCCTTCAGGATCTGTTCTGTCATATCTCGGCTTCCTTTTTGAACAGCCTGAAAATAATCAGGCATAAGCTGACGCCGATGACTGCACTGAGAATATAGGCAGCTTGATCCGGTAAACCGTTCAGCGTATAGTCCGGCATAATCGCAGGGAAGCTGAAGTCCTTCATGGAATAGCCCAGAGCTTCCATTTCATCTATGCCCCATTCGCCCCAGGCAGTACCTTCCGCCAGTAATCCCAGTGGTGTTAAGATGATTAATAATACGAGAAGAGCGATCACAGGCTTCGGCGTACTGTCAGCTTTCTGTTCCGTTATTTCCGGCGCAGTCTTTTTGATGAACGCATACACGCCGCAGGTGAAGATGATCTCCGCCAGTCCGAATACCGTCAGATGCGGTATCATCATTGCCGGAATGGAGACCGATAAGTCATAGGGACAGTATGCGTTATTGAACAGCAGCGGCTGGATGCCGAATTCAATGGCGGCACAGAGTGCGGCCGCATTGATTCCGACGTAGGATCCGATGCCTATAGATATGTTTTCGTTCTTTATGATTCTCTTTAATATTTTTTGTGTGTAATAGCCGATAAACGGTAGCACAAAAGCCATGTTAAAGCAGTTGGCCCCGAAGGACAGTATGCCCCCATCTCCGAAAAGAACCGCCTGTAAGAACAGGGCAATGGTGACCGCAAGGCAGGCGGCTTCCGGGCCTAAGAGGATGGCAATCAGTGTGCCTCCGATGGCGTGTCCTGTGGTTCCGCCGGGCATGGGAATGTTGAACATCATGGCGGTGAAGCTGAAGGCAGCTCCCGCACCGATCATAGGAATCTGCTTTTGAGGCAGTTCTTTCTTTACTTTATGAATGGAATAAGCCCATACGGGTATCATGACTGCGGTTGTGATGGCGCAGGTCTCCGGGCTTAAGTAGTTGTCAGGTATATGCATATTAGTCTCGCTTTCTATCTGGATTTTACGATATGAATTTTCCGATTGTAAGCTTCCCCGGGGCATATCACATGAGCAATTTTGTATATGGTGTATAATCTTTCCGTTGATAAGCAGGGAGGGAAAGTCATGGAGAAGAATGTGAAAGGCGGCGAAAGAACCTACAGTACGAAGGTACTGTTTCAAAGGTTCTGGCCGTATCTGAAGAAGTACAGGGTACTGCTGTATCTGGATCTCTTTTTTGCGGCGCTGACGACGCTGTGCGATATTGCCTTGCCGATGATCATGAGACGGATTACCAATGCGGCACTTGGAAACGGGGCTGCTTTGACGGCAGAGGTTGTTATAAAGCTTGCGTTATTGTATGTGGTGCTGCGTCTCATTGATGCGGGAGCCTTCTTTTATATGCAGTCCCAGGGTCATATCATGGGCGTGTATATTGAAACGGATATGCGGAGAGATGCTTTTGATCATCTGCAGAGATTATCTGCGTCCTATTATTCCAATCATAAGATCGGTCAGATCATGGGCAGGATTACCAACGACCTGTTTGATGTGACGGAGTTTGCACATCACTGTCCGGAGGAGTTCTTTATTGCGGCGATTAAGATCGTTGTGTCTTTTGTCATCCTCTCCCGCTCTTCCCTGTTACTGACAGTGCTGATTTTCATCTGGCTGCCGCTGATGTTCTTTGTGTGTTCGAAGATCAACCACTGGCTTCGTGCAACCCAGAAAGCGCAGCGTGTGCAGATCGGTGAACTGAATTCCGCCATTGAAGACAGTCTGTTAGGCGAAAGAGTGGTCAAGGCTTTCACCGCAGAGGATGAAGAGAAGCGGAAGTTCGAACAGGGCAATCTGGACTTCCAGACCATTAAGAAAAAAGGCTATTATGCCATGGCTTCCTTCGGCACTTCCACCCGTCTTTTTGACGGCCTGATGTATACGGTGGTCATTGTGGCGGGCGGTTTGTCTCTGGTGTACGGGATGATCGATCCCGGGGATCTGGTGGCGTATATTCTCTATGTGTCCACTCTGATTGCGACAATCCGCAGAATCGTGGAATTTACGGAACAGTTCCAGAGAGGCATGACGGGCATTGAGCGTTTCTATGAGATTATGGATACGCCTATTGATATCAAGGATGCCCCGGATGCGAAGGACCTTGTGGTAACAGACGGAAGCGTAGAGTTCTCCCATGTGGACTTTGAGTATCCCGATGATCATAACAGGGTGCTGCAGGATCTGAATCTGAAGATCAGGCCCGGGGAGAATCTGGCCATTGCCGGCTCTTCCGGCGGCGGTAAGACCACCATCTGCAGTCTGATTCCCAGGTTCTATGATGTGACAGGCGGTATGATTACCATCGACGGCCAGGATATTTCCAAAGTGACACTGAAGAGCCTTCGCAGTGCGGTTGGCATTGTCCAGCAGGACGTGTATCTTTTCAGCGGTACGGTCAGGGATAATATCCTCTATGGAAGACCCGGTGCCACGGAAGAGGAAATGAAGGAAGCGGCACGGCTTGCGGGAGCGGATGAGTTTATCGAAAAGCTTCCGGAGGGCTATGACAGCTATATCGGTGAAAGAGGTGTCAAGCTTTCCGGCGGTCAGAAGCAGCGTCTTTCCATCGCAAGAGTGTTCCTGAAGGATCCGAAGATTCTGATATTGGATGAAGCGACTTCTGCTCTGGATAATGAAAGCGAAGCGATTGTGACGGAGAGCCTTGCGGAGCTG
>Ga0065711_1048168_pt1 | contig 11954 bp, 10 predicted proteins | sample Hoacrofraction12_FD_59098 | JGI IMG/M metagenome (GOLD analysis project Ga0065711, IMG submission 59098) | Hoatzin crop microbial communities from Cojedes, Venezuela - Epithelial fraction 12 v2 (version 2) | ecosystem: Host-associated > Birds > Digestive system > Esophagus > Crop | place... | reverse complement strand
AGTTTGTGCCTGTTGCCCCTTGTCCTGTCACTGGGCACCACTGGAAAGAGTCTGGCCCCATCCTCCTGACCCCCACCCTGCAGATATTTATTAGGTCCCCTCTCAGCCTTCTCTTCTCCAGGATGAACAAGCCCAGCTCCCATGTCCTAAACCGGGCGAACACCTTAATTTCTGATCTGGCATCGATGACCCAGCCTGAAGTCCTGCCCTAATGGACAAGAGACGCCAGACTCGCTCGGGCACTAAGTAAGCAAACAGCTTCTCTGCAGACGGCCATCTCCCTAACACGGAGCCAAGCGCAGCACTGGGCACGAACAGGACGTTTGGTAACTGGAGCTCAGTCTTGGTTCTGTCAGAGAGCAGGGCCACGACGTAGGAATGGCCCCTAAGGAGAGGATGCCAGCAGGACTGCCAAGCAAGACGCAGTAACATTACTGTGATCGACAGATGTGAAATCTGCAAGGTAAATAACTCACATTTGGGTTAAACAACCCAAAATGCATTTTTGCAGACTAGTCCTTGCACAGTTAAAGTAAATCTCACCCAAATGAACCTGCCTGGGAACACCCCCGCAGCACATTTACTGCTGCGCACCTTCCACCCCCTCCCTTCCCTGTCAGACCAGAGCTCCAGTGCTGCGTAGCATCTGGAGCTGAGTATTTAAAACCAAGACAAAGAGAAGAGTCAGTTGTAGTCTGAAGCTTCAGAAACATCTGCACGCTGGTACGCCAGTGATCAGATGGAGGTACTGAGCGGCTCACGTATCAAAACTGACTACTATCCAAATTGCTTAAATACTGAGGAACATCCCACGGGAATTCTGCAAGTCCAGCAAAATTGCTACTAAAAGTTTCCATCGTGGGAAATTCCGCCATCCAGAGCCACCTTTCTGCAGCACAAGGGAAACCCAGCACGACCCCGGAACAGCACCAACAGTTTTGAAACTCCTGCAGCTTTACACCGATGTGTTACTGTGCTAAATAAAACACAGTCACCCTACAGCAGCAGTGTGTTTCTCTGTGAAAGAAATTTTAAATTAGGTGCTGACTTTACGTTGACTTTCCAGCTGGCAAGAGGGAGGAACATAGCTGCTAAGAGACTCAAGGTCACAGACAAATTCCACGTCTCATTTCAGAGTTAGCTAGCTCCTGGCTTTCAGCCCCTTTGCTTTAAGTCACTGAAGTTTTGTATTTGAACTTACAGGGTGGCCATAAAATACACAAGAGCGAAACACTGTCAGCTCTCCATGAGATCTGTTTATCATTGTAAGAATTAATGCCAAGCAGCAGCCGTCCAGAACTAGTCACCCTGCAAACAGTGAATGCAGCCTTCACTGACAAGTACCGGATATAGAGCCCTCCACTGAAAGTCCACGGGACCAGCACCCCAAATTCAGGAGACATTACATTTCTGTTCCGCATGAGCTGTGCTAGGTTAGTGTTCTTGGGCACGGTACAGGCACAGACAGCTTATAACTCCATTATAAGCTCTTATGAATGAATACAAAGACAAAACATGGAGAACAACAAAATTACTAGAGCTTGATAAGAAACAGCTCTCACACATCAAGTCATGCCCCTTAAAACTATGAAAGTAAGGATCAAGACAGATGAACACTTCCAGAAAGGATTTTAATGTGGGCAATAGAGTAACCTTGCTGATGTTTATGGGCAGCTCCACCCATACATAAAGAGTAGAGAAGAATGTTTTATTGTTGGAAACCCTAATTTGATCTTACCCGTAAAAATATTAATGCTTTACTGCCAGGAAACACGACACTGGGCAAGTTTCTGCTCCTAATAAGCTCGTTAGTGCCAGAGTAGTACAAGCAGACCTGTTACATGTTGGAATCCCTCTGGCACTGCTGACAGCTGCAGGAGCAGTAGTGTTGAGGAGCAGGGGACAGTGAGATAGGGGTGGGCACCGTATTTTTCCACTAGACCGGTCATGGAAACGGTTAGGGTGTTTGTGATTCTCGTGCAGCATATATCGTCACTTTGTAGGCTGAAATTATACTTTTATCCTCTAATACTGTTTAACTTGCTAGTCCTAAAACTATTACTCTAATAGTGAAAATTAAACCTTCTAATTTTCTCAAGCTGAAAAGCTTTCATCGCTTTGAAGGCCTAGAGGTACGACAGGGAATCTTCCAGTCCCTGTGGACTGCTAGGTGAACCACTGCGGCTGGGCACATAAATCGACAGAGCCTTTTGAGAAACAGCAGCCTGAAAACCTCAGTATGAAATGCATTTCTCTCAAACATAAGGCTAGAGGTGTTCCTTACGAAAGCCAGCCTTAATTCAGTGCATCGGCTCTGGGAAGGAGCTCCTACCTCATGACTTCAGAATAGCCCTTTGCCGCAGCAACATGAAGAGCCGTGGCACCGGTCCGAGGCTGCTTGATATCTTCAATTCTCCCACTGTTCAGCCACTGTCGGGCATCCTGTAGCATTTGCTGCTCCTCTTCTTTTCTTGCCAGGTCTAGGTCTACACCTAAGAGGGTGAAGCACAGAAGAAAAGATTATCAAGTGAAAGCTCTCATGTACTTGCTAAACTCACTCTATGTTTCACTTGCTATACAATATTAGTAAAGTGTGTGTAATATTCAACAAAAGAAAACAGCAAAGGCATCTTCTAGGAGCTGGGAGAACTCCTGCATCTTCAACAGAGACTTCAAAGCTGTCTGACTTTAAAAAAATCTGCAAATTGAGCCACTGGTTGCAAGCCAGCCCAATTAACTAGTAGCTCAACTGTGAACCGTGAACTACGGGTGGAAGGACTGTGTTCTAAATATGCAGTGTCCTCGACTGAAATAACAGAGTCATCAACAACAGCTTAACAAACTGAATTAAACTATCGTGAGACTATAATCTACAGTGAAGATCTGAAGAGATGACCCTAAGATGTCTCCTGGAAGAGCAGTACGACCCCAGCTGTACGCTCGCTCAAAGCTCAGTACAATCCGCGAGCTGCACGCAGAGATCTGCACTGCACCGGAGCCATCCGTACCAGGCACACCAAAAGAAATATTTAGTTAATTCCAATGAGCAGCAAACTACCAGATTCTGACAAAACACAATTCTAAATCATTTTGGGGATAGAAGGCCCCAGAAAAAGTCTATTCTGATGGCTTAAGAGATCTGCTTTAGATGAAGTCAGGTCAAGTACGTTCATCACCACGCACACCTGGTACAACAGACACGGGCTATGGGGCTTTCCAGTAACAAGACAGACAAGTTTCCCACCCCAGGAAACAACTGCTGTGATGTGGGGAGACCGGGTGGGTCTGGCTGATGGGCTGTGCCAATTGCCACTAAGCCAACAAGAGGCAAAACTCTCTCAGATCTGTTTTTGTGAGGTCATATAAGGACAATATATCAATCAGGAGTACAATACAGCTCCAAGATGAACCAGACTAGAGCTCACTGACTCAGGAAAAAATATGAAGGAAAAGACAAATCTCAAGCAAGCTGAAGAGCTACTGTCCCTATGGATTAGTTCTTCCAGTATAAGAACGACATGATTCCAAATTAAATTATGGGGCATTAGGTTCCAAACAGAACAAAAGAAGACATTTACCAGTTCAGAATCTGAACTGTGAAACACTACTGCAGGATGTTGCAAAGATTAAAAATACAGCTTGCTTCAGAACAAGAATTAGACAAATTTCTAGTTGTTAAACATAATGCTATACATGCCAGGAGTTCCCAAGAAGGGCTGCACAAGTTCACGAAACAGAAAGCCATGGGGGGATTCATGAGTATGCAGAAAGCCCTTCTGGCTCAGGAATTCCTCGAGGCACGCTGGCTGGAGGCTGGGAAATGTTTGGGAAGGGAATCACACACGCTTGTCCTGTTGTAGTTTGCAGCAGGCATCTGCTTATAGCTGCCGCTGAAGACAGGCCACCGAGCGGGATGGACGCTTATTTAAAGTTTATGCCACATTTACTCCAGCAGCTACGATCCTTTTAAACTGTGTCAACGGGAAGCTTCTCGGTGGAGACAGATGGTTGTTTCAGGGCATCTTAGCAGGATGCCGCTAATGTGGTGAAGCAATGAAAAAGCCAAGCAGAAACCCAAGAAGTGTCAGGCAAAATATCTGCAGCTGAGGCAGAATTACTGCCTTCATGTGCTGTAAGGTTTCAACCATGTTATGACCACGTACAGTTCTCAACACCCACTTTAAAGAGAGACAAGTTACATGGATGTAAAGAAAGGATCTCTGGCGCTCTGGGCATCCAAGGAAGCCTGACTGCAGAGAGGAAACTAGTATGGTTTGGACAGCCCAGTAAAACAATCCCTGATGAAGACACAATTCTTCTTTTTAAATACGTCAGCAGACTAAATGTAAGGGAGAAGGGCTATTTAAGCTTATTTCAAAGCAGATGGAAAAGGGGAACAAAATGGGAGTAACCTTGTCACAAATACCACTAGGCTGGAAAGTGAAAAGTTCCTATTTACCAGAAGGAACACGATCCTGCATCAATTTTAAAAAAAGGAATGCTAACACAAATAACAACTAGCTCCCAAATGGACAGCTACAAACTCACCAGAGAAACAGTAACACGGCTGACAAAGTAGCAAGGCACTGATCTCTTCCTAACTATACCTGAAAATAGCTTCAAAAATAGAGTAACCACTACGTGCCAAGCAGAATACATCTGTTAGAGAGGACTGGATTCAGTCCAGCAGGCCAACAACCCCAACCTGCAGCCATAAAACAATCTAGACTGGAAAGAATCTTTGGGGTTCTCCCACCCAAATCCCTGCTCAAAGGAGGGTAACTTCAAACCCAGATCAAACTGCTCAGAGCCGAATACAGCTGAGTTTCGACTACCTCCAGCGATGGAGATTCCACAAGTTCCTTGGGTCCGTGTTCCAACACTGTACCACTTTCCTGGAAAACATTTTTCCCCACATATATCTCTCTCTATACATGCAGTCAGAACGTCCCTTGTTCAAACCTCTGACTTTTTCCTCTCATCCTGTCGCTTCGCAGCTCTGAGAAGAATCTGGTTCCACTCTCTCTACAGCCTCCCTCAAGGTAGTGGAGGACAGCAATTTAATGCCCCAATCAATCTTCTCCTCTCAAGGCTAAATATGCAGTCCATGTATCTCCAGTGTGGACAGTTTGGTCTGCATCAGCTCAATTTGTCTCAGTTTGTCACTTCCCACATCGCTGAGATAAATGCATCCTTCAGAAACGCTCCTGATGAACTTCTATGATGGGGTTACAGCGTTGGTGGACAAAGCGCGGGCAACTGACATCATCTACCTGGACTTGTGCAAGGCACTCGACACTGTCCTGCATGATGTCCTTGTCTCTAAATTGGAAGGACATAGATTTGACAGCTGAACCCCTCGCTCGATAAGGAACTGGCTCAATGGACGCACACAAAGAGTTGCAGTCAATGGCTCGATGTCCAGGTGGAGACCAGTGACGAGCGGTGTGCCTCAGGGGTCGCTGCTGGGGCCGGTGCTTTTTAATATATTTGTCGGCGACATGGACAGTGGGACCGAGTGCACCCTCTGCAAGTTTGCCAATGACACCAAGCTGAGTGACTGACACACTGAAAGGAAGAGATGCCATTCAGAGGGACCTCGACAGGCTGGAGAGGTGGGCCTGCGTGAACTACATGACTTCCAACAAGGCCAAGTGCAGGATCCTGCACGTGGGTCAGGGCAATCCCAAACACAAGCACAGGCTGGGCGGAGAGTGGCTCGAGAGCAGCCCTGAGGAGAAGGACTTGGGGGTACCGGTGGATGAGAAGCTCACCATGAGCCGGCAATGTGCGCTGGCAGCCCAGAAAGCCACCCGTAACCTGGGCTGCATCAAGAGAAGTGTGGCCAGCAGGGCGAGGGAGCTGATTCTGTCCCTTTACTCTGCTCTCGTGAGACCCCACCTGGAGTCCTGCGTCCAGCTCTGGAGCCCCCAGCATAAGAAGGACATGTGTGTGTTGGAGCGGGGCCAGAGGAGGGCCACACAGATGATCAGAGGGCTGGAGCACCTCTCCTATGAGGACAGGCTGAGGGAGCTGGGGCTGTTCAGCCTGGAGAAGAAAAGGTTCCAGGGTGACCTTAGAGCAGCTGTCAGTACCTGGAGAGGCCTACAGGAAGGATGGAGTGGGGCTTTTCACAAGGGTGTGTAGTGATAGGACAAGGGGAAACGGCTCTAAACTAAAAGAGGGCAGATTTAGGTTAGATATTAGGAAGAAATTCCATGAGGGTGGTGAAACACTGGCACAGGTTGCCCAGAGAAGCTGTGGCTGCCCTCTCCCTGGCAGTATTCAAGGCCAGGTTGGATGGAGCTCTGAGCAGCCTGGGCTGGTGGAAGATGTCCCTGCTCATGGCAGGGGGGCTGGAACCAGATGATCTGTAAGGTCCCTGCCAACCCCTGCCATTCTATGATTCTATGATTTAACCTTCCCACGCATACGTACAGACATCTAACCACTCAGAGAAATTTCACGAGTAGGAAGAAAATTTTACACTGATGAAGCATTTCTCAATTGTAACACAAGTTACACTACGACATTTCTTCCACCAGTGATGTTTCTGCAGGGACAGGACAGAAAGCAGCCCCTCAGACAGGCACACCTGATGAGAAAGGGGAAGGGGCAGAGCAGATGGGCTGCAGCAGAGGTCTGGGGAGGGATCAGGCTAAAGCACGTCACTCCAGGCCAGGCACACTCATTTCCTGGCCCCCACTCTTGGCAGGGCTACAAATCTCACCTCTGGATTACCAAGCATTAGTGAAACAAGACCTTTCCTTGGTATTAGAGGTCAGAAATAAATCTCACTTTAAAAGCAAACAGATCTAATGAATCAGCTTTCAGTACTATGGTGTCTTGCTTTGCAGAGTCCTAAGGACAGAGACTGAACACCACAAACCTTCTGTATCTGTTCCACTGTTCTGCTACCAAAGCAAAATCTGTCTGCTGCCTCTTGGGCCAGATTTCAGATCTCTTCACCTACAGACAGTAAGCCAACAGAATTTTCTTACAGAAACTCTCAAGAGGTCTAACTCCCGCACATTCAATCCCGCTACTGATTTACCTTGTTTCTTTACTTGTTCCAGAAGCAGGTCCTTCATGGCTGCTTCCTCTGCGATGTCGGACGGGACTTCACCTTCGCTGTTCACAGTGGCCACATTGGCTCCATGACTAATTAAGTACCTACGTGAACGAGAGCCATACCGACGTCTTAGACCTCGTGTGCAGGTTTCGGTGCAGCTTATACAGTAAATCAAGTAGCAGAACAAAATACTAGGCATTCTCATTCAAGTTCAATTACCAAACGAGTACCTTATTCTCACCAAATTTCTAGACTACAAAAGTTCTTTGTCATATACAAGGCCCCTGGTCAGTGGCTCATAGTTGCTGTTTCTCTACAGTTACTCAAATATCTCTAGTTCTTGTACTAATCTGATCGATGATGCTTTTTTTAAAAAAATAAATAATCATAATTAATAAAAATAATGTAAGCCATCACCAACTTTTAAGCTTTTTTTTATAACTATATCAAAAGTTTATTCAAGAACAACTGATGTCTCCTTCGGCTTGTGCATCTCGTAACCAGTAAAATTCTGGGAAGTAAAAGAAATATCTGTTTAAACACACAAACCTAGGAGGGCGAGGATGCTCGGTTTTAAAATTTATTTTCAGTGTCTTTGAGAAATAGCAATCAGTATTCATATTTTGGTAACTTTTTGGTAGCTGTGGTAAACTAAATATACAAGCATGGTATGACTGGTAAAGAGTAATAATATTTTTCATTTGAAGAACAAGTATTTGGGGAAAAAAAAAAATGGACTGACAAAGGATCATCCAAATAGCTAAGGATTGTTTCAGGAGGATTACAACACACACAAATACATGAGCCACAGAAGTTTTTTTGTTTGTTTGTTTGAATATATTGTAGAGCACTATCTTGAGAAGTACTATTGTTTTCCCTTATTCTTCTAAGCTACAATGCAGCCTTTATCTCTGAAAAATTAGTTAAGTTGGGAAACTACCATTTACGCTTGCCTATTCCTTGGTTCCAGTTGTTCTAGCACTCCAGCTCAAGTATTTGAGCCACTTTCAAATTCTCAGAGCAACTTGCTGGTGTACAACAAGCAGTCTGGTATCGGTACCCTCTCCAGGACAAACGGACTGTTAGTCCTTTGGGAGTGTAATGAACGCTCAGATCAGGCGCAGAACGTTCTTTCAAACCCTGGAGTAAGCAACTGTGCCAAGAAGACTCAAATCTTTGCTGGGAGTTGCCCATAGCAGGTTACTGCTTTGCTTTAAACATCTACTGGACAAAACTCTGTTATATTTACTGTGTCTTTTCATATGTATTTTATGTCTGTACTCAATAGATTCTCTAATCTCTCTATGGCAGGCCACAGAATTTCACCTGGTTATGTCCAAACGGAGCCCAGTATCTTGTGTTATAAATAAACAAAAAAGAAAAGATAATGCTCTAATTGTAAGTGGGCTAAAGTAACACGCAGTTACTTTTATCTACTTCCCCATCTTTTGTCAGAGTGTGCCAGAAACAGAAACGTAACATCTGAATTTGAAGAAAAAGAAACCATGCTGCTGGCTTACTGGTGACTGTGGAGCCCCGAACACTGCATTTCTCTCACAGTCTCCACACAACTGCAGCACTGCTCACAAAGTCCCGTCCACAGCAAGAAAACGTAGTCGCTTTGCAAGCCTCAGAACAGGGGTAAGCATTGGTGCAGGCCCCCTTTGAACTGTTTTGTAGTACGCCATGTATCTACTAGGGGTTTACACCAGCATAGCCATAGGCATGTCGTTACACTCACACGTTTTGTACAGAAACAGAATTCGGTGAGAGGAATAAAATCCCCAGTCGCTCTTAGGTACCACTTCAGCGTTCGAGCTGGGCTCCCCGCTGACGGAAGCGCCAACGACAGTCGGCAGCCGCAGAGCAGTGCTTCATCACGCGTCTCCGTAGTCGTGTGCCTGCCCGCCAGCCATCGTGTTTCCCTTTTGCTTGGTATTTTACCTGAAGTACCTCATGAATCACCAGTCACCGCAATGGGATCAGCAAACGGCAACCAGTTGCAGGCTCTGCCTTAAGCCCCACAAATTAAGAGCACAGGAACAGGAGAGATGCATCTGTTTTCAGCATTGCCTCCCCAGATGTACAGATCTCAGAGCATCAACCGCCTGCGTACCTGCTCCGAAAAGGAAGATGTGGAAAGTGTTCCAAATACCCAGAATAGCCTGAAACTCACTCACTCTGCTATGTTCAGATAGCCACACGATGCCACCGCATGCAGAGGGGTCCAGCCCTCGTTATCTTGCTGGTTCACATTGGCTCCGTTTTCTACAAGGAACTTCACCATGTCCAGGTTCTCATCTATGCAGGCCTGAGGGAGAAGGGGAGGGGGGACATCCAGGGGAGGGGAGGGTTGAAGAGAAAAGGAAGAAGAAAAAAAGGTGTTGGTGTTAAATCCAGTGTACAACCTCCATTTGCAGTTTACTGGCAGCAGGTAACTCCCGGGCTGAATTTCCCACACCGTGAGCTAGCACACCTTAAAACTTAAGGTAGCATGGATTTGTGAACTAAAAGAAATTAATTTCCGAACTTTCAGAAATTAATTGTAACTCATAGAATCCCCAGGTAGACAACCTCTAAATGTGCTCAAGCTTTACTTCTCACCAACTGATCTGTTTCCTTCCTCTCTCCCACACTGTTCTCTCCCCGGAGCGAGGACGCACTGTAAAACGATACATCTGTATTAGTTCTGGGTATGGCATCAAATTCCTCTAACCAAGGCAAGCCACGGATTTATTGAGATTAGGTTGTTCCCTCAAATGTCAATGAAATAACGTTGTAACAACGAACGCAATGAGCTCTCGCTAGTGGCAGGGATGAGCAGGGAAAGCCTGAGCTCAGGACGCCTGACTGCAGCAGGCCATCCGTACACTGGATGTTGCCCTTTACAGCGGTAACCATAGCAAAAGCAGAATTTTAGAGCAGTTAACTTCTTTATTCAGCAGTATCTATGCATTTTCCCCCGAGTATAACAACATACAGCTTTCCCTGTTAGCTCTACAGGCCATCTGTAGCTACTGCAGAGAACGACAACCCTTTATTAGCCGCCGTATTAATCCCAGAGCCTGCATTTACAGAGACCTGCCAGCTTTGAAGTTGCCAGAAGAAAACCTAGCTAGATTTTCAAGTCTCAGCAGTTCTGTTGGGTGGAATTCCTCCTTCCTCAAATTCCTGGCTACAGCACGTTCTGCACTGCATTTACATTCACTGGAGGCTGCTATTTAAGGATGAGCTGGCAATTTAATACATACGTACAACTGCATGTGCCTCAGCTGAGAAGCACCAAGCACGTCCAGGAGGAGAAAGGACTGGCTTTGACTGCGTGTCCATCTACAGGCAGAAGCCCGGTCCCCCATTACTAGAGAGGGAATCAGCTTGGTTGAAATTCCTCCAAAATCTCAGCATTGGATCCTTTCTCACAGCTTGACGTGGGCATATCTATCAGTTACGGCAGTCAGATGACTTCCAGATGGTTGATCTTCTAAAACAAGCAACACCGACTATCCATTCCTACCCTAGCAAGTAATGGAAATGAGGAAATTGTCTCTAACCAACATCCCCCTCCCCTCCAGAAGAGACAATCTTGTATTACCTAACACGCTCACCTACTTTGCATGGTTTATTTCCAAGGAGAGCTCCTACACCAGGACATTCAACTCGTTTGGGATTTGCACTTGCAGTAGAAATAACTACCCTTTTACCCGGCAAACACAAGTTACTCCTACATTCGGCTGGTTCACAAGCAGCCATGCAAAAGACCAGCTTTTAAATCTCTAAGGAAGCACGCTCCTGAAAACCAACTCCTAGTACAGTTACCTGGCAAACACAAGAGCACACAGGGTGCACCTACGGCACAAGGATGCCCCAGGAGCAGACTCCAGCACCCAAGCCCCAGCCGAGCCTATGCTGAAGTGTTACCATGCTTCCCAGCCCCGTTTTAGACTGCTTTACCTTAATCTTTGCCAGACAAGCACAAGCATAAATCTCGAACTAGTTTACTTCAGGGGCTGTTCCAAACCCAGAATGGATGAGGCTGCTCCTGGGTTGGCTTTGTCCACTCTGCTCGGTCCATCAACATCCTCCCACCCTCAACCACAAAACAGCTTCATCCTGTAAACCCAGCTTGGGGGGCCTTCCCTTGGATCATTCCAGGCAGTAGAACAGGAGAAAACCCAACAACCCAAAACAAAAATCTTGGGGACTGAAGAGCATCACACTGAGCTTGGAGGAGTCCCAGGTCCAAGCACGACGGGGTAAGAAAGGGTTAGGTCTGAGCAAGGTGGATGCAAACCAGGTTCTACCACCAGCCTCAGGAGCAAGGTTTGTTCCTTGGGTTTCCTTTGTTGAGATCATCTGGTCCAACTCAAAGCAGGGCTAAATCTGAGGTTAGCTCAGGTTGCTCGGGGCATGCTCCACCCAGTTTTTACTGTCTGCAAGAATGGAGACTCCACGGCCAGGCTGGGCCCCTGTCCCCGTGGGTAATTTTTCTTGCTATCTAATCAGGATTTTTCTTGCTGCAGCTGTGCCTCCTGCTGCAGTAGTACCGATGCACCCTCGCCATCTCCACAGGTGATGAGAGCAGGAAGCACAAGCCAAACATTCCTGTGGTACATGGGAACTGATGTGCGCCCAATATGCACATGATTAATTTTAAGAAGGGGTACAATCCTGATTTCCATAAACCAGCAAACTACGCAGACAATTCTGTTAGTGGCTTATGTCCATAACGATGCACTGAAGGGTAGTAGGAAAGTAAAGTATGCAGCACATACAGAGGTGGACATATATAAATAGAGGAACATAATAATCTTTTCTCAGTTCAAGGAGCATTTTTTTGGGAATTAAAGTCTGAGCCTGCAAAACTCAGAGCTAATCTATATTT
>Ga0065711_1012596_pt1 | contig 11954 bp, 11 predicted proteins | sample Hoacrofraction12_FD_59098 | JGI IMG/M metagenome (GOLD analysis project Ga0065711, IMG submission 59098) | Hoatzin crop microbial communities from Cojedes, Venezuela - Epithelial fraction 12 v2 (version 2) | ecosystem: Host-associated > Birds > Digestive system > Esophagus > Crop | place... | reverse complement strand
CCCCGCAGCCTTCTCTTCTCCAGGCTGAACAAGCCCAACTCTCTCAGCCTGTCCTCATAGGAGAGGTGCTCCAGCCCTCGGATCATTTTTGTAGCCCTCCTTTGGACCCGATCCAACAGTTCCATGTCCTTCTTGTGCTGAGGGCTCCAGAGCTGAATGCAGGACTCCAGGTGAGGTCTCAGCAGAACAGAGTAGAGGGGCAGAATCACCTCTCTCAGTCTGCTGGCCACGCTTCTCTTGATGCAGCCCAGGACACGGTTGGCCCTCTGGGCTGCCAGCACACTTTGCCGGCTCATGTCCAGCCTTTCGTCTATCAGTACCCCCAAGTCCCTCTCAGCAGGGCTGAGAAGTAGGCACACAGCTTCAAAAATTGCAAGCTGACTGTTCAAGTGGAAAAACACTTGAAAAATGTAGCTGTGTTTTGAAGAGGAACGCTCTTTTTTAACATTATTCTGAAGGTCTTCATTATTGCTAGTGCATAACTGCACATATAGTGTGTTCCTTTCAGGTTGAATTCCCACTCTGAATTATACAGGAAGAAAAATGGATGTCCGATGGCTTCGCTGTGAAAAGAGGTCATGTCAAGTCCCAGCAGTTCTCCTGCATATTTCTGTATATGCCTTCTGATTTTGGACACCGTGAGACACACAACATTTCCTCTGAGAGCTGTATTATTAGAGAGGACAAGAGCATCTCTGTGGGACTCGGGGACAGGAGGTTGACCTGAACACACCGATGCAGACAAAGCTGACTTTGCATCCAGCAGAGATCAGTGCAAGATATATAGCATATTTTTATATATACCCAAGTGTATGTATATGTGTATATGAATATATATTAGTTCAGTACAACATAAAAGCCTGCCCAGCTGAATGGTGTGACAGGAGCTGAGAAGCAAATTGAAGTCTGCATGGACTTTCTGTCTATTGACAGATTATTTTTAAACCACCCCCTGTATTCCCACAGTGCAGTTTAGTTTCACGGATACTTGCTGCACCTGCTAGCAGACAGCGAGGAGCTGGATGTGACTTGTTTTGCTGCTCCTCCTCTTAAGCACCGCACGTAATTATCTGCGTGGCTCCCGCATCCTTGATCAGCGCTGCTGCCGCTCTCTCCTCCGTGTCCCTGGCACCTGGTCCCACGGTGAGGTGAGAGGCAGTAGCAGCCTGCCTGGGAGGGAAGGCAGAAGAAAGGAGGCGAATGTGAAAAAATAAAAAAAAGAAAACCCTAGAGAAAGATGGTCACGCATATATTTACAGTCTTACAGACCATTTTTGCATTGCAGCCTGAAAGGATAATGTAAGCGCTTCCTCTCCTCCGCCGCTACCGACTTCCCGTGCAGTCTCTCCCGTGTCTTTCAAAGCTGCTCAGAAGGACAGGGAACAAGGTCACTTTTTCCCTTGCCAAGAGAAAAGCTGATGCATGGAACTTGTGGCTGACTCTCGCCTGCAGACAGAATGGTCTAAAGCTGCAGTGCATCCACTTTCCCTAGGGATGGGAAACTTCACAACTATAATGCAAGGCTGTAGCGAGATACACGGAATGTGACTATTCTAGAGCCCGGAATTATACAAAGGAGTCTCAAGTCTACGGTCAGATCTATGTGGAAATGGAATTATATACTGAATTATTGCTGCCTACCTGTTTCCTAACAGAATCACAATGAAACAAATAAAGCAACCCTGTGCTGGAGTACTGCTGCCTTATCTCAGAAAACATTTTAAAACCTGTTACTTTAAGTAGTCATTCCCATTCAGCTATTACAGAACATGGATGGGCCTCAGGTTCCCTGCTGAAGGTATTATTCCCCTGGGCACAGAAGCTGATATGCACTCTTTATTTTGTTTGTACTAGCACCCAGATCAATTCTAAACTGTAAATATGCAGAAGAAAAATATTACATTGTGTAATTGTTGTACACGAAAACGTAACCCTCGTGCTAAAAATCTCATTGGGACCCTTCTGAGCAGAGAGGCTCAGGGTGGCAGTGGCTTCAGCCAGGGTCTGGGTTGGTTCTTTACTCATGAAGAGCATTATCCTTAGTACTCACACAGGACAAAAGCTGAGGAGGAAACTGGAGACTTACGGTGACATTACTACCCTGTGAAGTTTGCGGGTGTTTGTATTTCAAGTGTCCTTGATGCTCTTCTGTTACGTTACCAAAAAAACAAAAGAAAGAAAAAAGTACTACTGAAAGGCATATTGGTTTTAAATGTATGGAAATGGATTTCTGCTTTGACTGAAGACAGCATAGGTAGCATTTGCTGTGCTTGAGCATCCTCAGATAAGCCATGGAAGAGGCTTTTTTCTCAACTCAGGTCCTGCAGTTCATATTCCCCTCTTCTATCGCTACACAACAGGGTTTTGTTTATTAAGAATGAACTGACATAGCCGTTATGTTCCTACTAATTGCAACCCACAGCTATTCATGTATTTATGTTTATGTCCTTTCTGGCTTTTATTCAGTCTTTCTGAAAACAAGCTTAATTATTCCTATAAGGAGATAAACAAAAAGCAGTTTGCAAATACAAAACACATACCTATGGTAATCACTGTCATTCTGCTTTAGTCCTTAGCACTGTGAATTTCCACCAACATAGTCTCTACTGATATTGTTGTGAATTAAATCTGCATTACCAAAATATTTGCTGTATTACTCAGCAAAAATAACGCTGGATGAGGCCCATTGAGCTCTGCTTAGTATGAAACTGTGGAAGAATTTAAGAAACCAAAGTTAGGATAATTCTGGCTGGGAGAGAAGATAGTTTAAGGGATGGTGGTAACCCAGTTCAGGGTAGCAGGTTGGTCAGAACACAAATTGCAGCTTGCTGATGACTTCTTCAAATCATCAGTAAAATTTTACACTTTCTCTCTGCTTCTCTGTCACACAAATAGAAGTTATCCGGGTCTTTGTAAGCTCCCCGGGAGAATTGCTTTTAGATGAAAGAATTAAAATATACCTCATTTGTTAAGGCTTAGAAGCCACAGTGCTGCTGTTCGCAGAAGTGCTGCCATGCGATGGTGGTTGTCTAGCCCTGTGCAGAGAGAACCGTGATTTCAGCTCAGCCTGTCAGCTTGCACCGAGAGCAGGAGTGGAAAGCACTTGTCATTCATCCGTCATGCTGTTGGCTTCCCCGTCCTTTGAATTCAGTCTAAACTCATCTTGTACCTACGTTGTAAGGGCACATTAGGGAACTGCGTGCACTGACTTGGCCTGCTCGTGCAAATCCTTTGGTGCAGAATAACCATTTTCAAATACAAATTGTGACATCTGAAGCTCATTTAATGAATGTAAGAATTGTAATAGAGGAATAAGAGAAAGGCATATTTATTGCTAAAGCTAGAGAAGCCTTCCGTGTTTGTGGTTCTGTGAAAAATCCTGCACAAAGGATTCAGTAACGTTAGGATTTTTTTTTTCCAAATAATTTAATTTGCTTATGAAGAAATGCATTTCTTAAGTTGAAAATTTCAGAAGCATTTTAATGCCATGTTCACATCTTGCAAGTATCCATTTTTGCCGAAGTATTACTCTTTTTTTTTTAAACTGGTATGGTTGGCTTCTTTTCATCTAGCTACATCTGTTACATTTTTAAATAAGCCTTTTCTCCCCTAAGAATCAAGCAGAACTTCTTCCAAGCCTATTCTCAAGTGTAACTTCAGAAGTGCAGAAATAATAGCTTTAATACTTGGCCTTTATTGGCTAATTCAATAGCTTTATGTACTGTAACTGAGAAAAGTAAATGTAAGGGGGATTATAAGGCAGAGGAAGAAAGTTTTTCTTGTAATTCTGACTCCAAAAGAACTTCTCTGCAAAGGTCCATCTGGCCAAGGATCCTGCCACTGCCAGGACTCAGTGCTTGGGACAAATAAAGAAGGCTGGTGGAGAGATGAGGTGTGCGCACCCTCTGTGTTGGGAGATCAGCCCCCCCAGTGTCATGTGGCATCTGGCTCACCCTTTCCTACCTCATTTGATGAATTTCTTTCATCCCTGGTGAAATGTTTTCAATCTTTTCCTCCATAACAGTGTGACCACGATCGTGTCACTGGAACAGGTTGCCCAGGGAGGTTGTGGAGTCTCCTTCTCTGGAGATATTCAAGACCTGCCTGGACACGGTCCTGTGCAGCCTGCTGTAGGTGACCCTCCTTTGGCAGAGGGCTTGGACTGGGTGACCCACAGAGGTCCCTTCTACCGCTGTCTAATTCAAGGACTGACACAGGGTAGATCTGACTCTTTCCAATAAAGTAAGCCATAGCTGACAGCTGTTTTGACAAACAGGCATATATTTTGCTGTATTCTTTGAGCTTGTAAGCAATAATGAAACTCTTCCTACGATTAGCTATAGTTTATCATCTGGAAAAGTATGTAGTTTATTAATTTTCATTTTCCTCTTACTAATTTCTCCTGAAGGCTGTAAATTTCAGCTCATTTCATGGCACACATCTGGAGAGTATTATAGATAGCAATATAAGTTCACTGGGGTTACATAAAAAAAAATCCGTCGGGAATGAATGGTGGTTATTGTCAGTGACGTGAATTCTATTACAATTTTAAAAATTAAAGTGTAATCTAACAAACAATAATGTACTGATAAATGCCAGTGTATCTGCATTAGTTCCTTTCTTCAACAGTCACATTTACTGAGTGCTGTTTACGACGTCTCCGTAATGTAAAAGGTTTATGGTGAGGTCGGCGAAATTCGTCCATCAAATTCAAGTCCTATTAACACAACAGTCTGAAACATCCAAGTTTTATTATTGGTTGTCAAAACCATTTTTCTCTGACTTCAGATAAAGTAGTTTATTGAATTAAGGGGCCTAAATCAGTTTTGAAAACATCTCCTTCCTTTATGGTGCTGTAATACTTATAATCTTTTTCTTTTTTTTTTATTTCAAATTGCACAGAAAGAATCTTTCTTTTGAAACATAAAGATAAATCCAAGAACAAAATATTCAAAGGAAAATTCGATCTCCCACTCATCCTACAACTCATTTTTTTTCTCAACTGCTGTCAAATGTGTCAGCCACTCATGTGAGTAATGTAATCCCAGATTTGCAATGTGCTGGTGGTTGGACATATGTGGGACTCCAGTGGGAGTCCTGCTGCTGCTCGGTACCCGAGAGCTCATTGTGACTTTCTGGTCTTTGTTATTCTACCTTCCTTTAAGATGTGTGAGATGTTGCTGGTACCAAATAAGCAGGAGCTTTTGAAAAAGTATGTGTTTTATTTTTACCCAACAGCAGTTTATGGAATCGAAGCGATGAAAGTGGCTGCAAAATGAGAGTCATTGTCACAGTTATAGCAATACAGATGTGACCCTCTTCAGTGAATTCTTGTGTGCATAAGAAGCCTCATATCAGTAAAGAAAAACATAAATCTAATACCTGTGCTTGCTTTCTAAGGCCAAATCCACAGAATGGGCGGATTTTCCGAATTGTATGATATACAATTTTAGAGTAAAACTCACAGGAACAGACTTTGGAGGGCAAATACACAAAATGTTTTAATTTTAGTTAGATCAATCCAAAGGTCAGTTTTGCGTCTGGTCTTGTTTAACATCTTTATCAATGATCTGGATGAGGGGATTGAGTGCTCCCTCAGTAAGTTTGCAGACGACACCAAGCTGGGCGGGAGTGTCGATCTGCTTGAGGGTAGGAAGGCTCTGCAGAGGGATCTGGACAGGCTGGATCGATGGGCCAAGGCCAAATGTATGAGGTTCAACCAGGCCAAGTCCTGCACTTCAGTCACAACAACCCCACACAAAACTACAGGCTTGGGGAAGAGTGGCTGGAAGACTGCCCGGCAGAAAAGGACCTGGGGATGTTGGTCAACAGCCGGCTGAACATGAGCCAGCAGTGTGTCCAGGTGGCCAAGAAGGCCAGTGGCATCCTGGCTTGGATCAGCAATGGTGTGGCCAGCAGGAGCAGGGAGGTGATTGTGCCCCTGTGCTCAGCACTGGTGAGGCCACACCTCGAGTGCTGTGTTCAGTTTTGGGCCCGTCACTACAGGGAGGACATTGAGTTGCTGGAGCGTGTCCAGAGAAGGACAAAGAGGCTGATGAGGGGTCTTAGAGAACAAGTCTGATGAGGAGCGGCTGAGGGAGCTGGGGCTGTTTAGTCTGGAGAAGAGGAGGCTGAGAGGGGACCTTATTGCTCTCTACAACTACCTGAAGGGAGGTTGTAGTGAGGTGGGTGTTGGTCTCTTCTCCTGAGTAACTAGCAATAAGACGAGAGGCAATGGCCTCAAGTTGCGTCAGGGGAGGTTTAGATAGGATATTAGGAAAAACTTCTTTACTGAGAGAGTGGTCAGGCTTTGGAACAGGCTGCCCAGGGAGGTGGTGGAGTCACCACCCCTGCAGGTGTTCATAAAACGTGTAGATGTGGCACTTGGGGACATGGTTTAGCAGGCATGGTGGTGTTGGGTTGACGGTTGGACTTGATGATCTTAAAGGTATTTTTCAACCTATGATTCTACAATTCTATGATTCTATGAAAGAACATCCATCATTAACTGCTAGTGAAAACTGTGAGTTATATTTTCTTGTGAGTTTTGTAGCAGAAGGAAACTGTCGATATTGTACATCTGTAAGGCTTTTAATTCATGGTGATATGTATATTGATGTAAGAAATTTCAAATATCTGTCTTTCCTGAGTAAACCACACCTTTGATCTTTATAGGTTCAGAAAAGTCTGGCTTTTTTGAGGTTGTCTTTCATATTACAAGGGAGTTCAAGAGGTGTCTGTTTTGTCAGAAGTAGTAGGTCCTTTGCTTGAAACTCCAGAGGTATACTGAGCAACAGAGATGGCTATGTATTAATNNTTGCATTCTTTATTAGTTGAAGCTTGATGAAATTTCAGAGGGCCAAAATAAAAATGAAGAATTAATATGCATAGAAGTTGTAAAGTTAATTAGCCAGTTTTCTTAATTAGGCACACTCACTAGAACTCCAGTATGAATTTCGATTTAGTGTATCTGCCGAAGCACTGGACAAAATGCAAAATGAGTATTCAATTAAGGAATGAAATGGATCAAATATTCTGTTTTTTCATCCAGTAATCTGCTAGAACCAGTACAGAGGTAAATATTTATTCACTGGAACACTCAGACTGGTAATGACCTGTTTTGAACAAGTAGGGTGTGATCCTGTAATTCTCTCTGCTAATTTCTATTAAGTGTAAACCGATTATTAGGTTTTGATCTAAGGGTGGACAATTTTAACTATTATATTATGGGCACAGTTCTACTGAGCAGTCTATTTTTCATCTATAAAACACTTTTAACAATTACTATGATCAACTCACAGAATTATTTATCAATGAATCTAAGAAATTAGAGATAAAATATTTATATCTTCCGGGCATACCTCTTTTAGTTAAGGATTGCTCACGGTAGTATAATTTTGATAAGCCTTCCACCATTTCACTTAGAAAAAGAAGTAATTGTGAGTGGTACATTAAAAAAAAAATCACTTTTCCTTTAGATTGTAAAGTATGGGCAGGAATTCTAGCAGTTGGAAAAGTGAACTTGCTGGAGTGGTTTCTCATTCCACTGCTTATTAATAGTCAAAGGAAAACAACAACAAAAAAAAGATGATATATGCATTTATATAATCTTTAGCAAGGGTTTTTGGATTTTTTTAAGTGTAAGGGAAGACATTCCGAAAGACTGTCATGAGACTGTCCTTTCCCAGTACACTGAAATGAAACTGAAATGCAGCACGTGCTCATTTGTCCCAACTTTGTTGTCATTGGTTTTTTGTGGGTTTTTTTTAATGTCACAATGGGGTTTTGTGTGAACGGGAAGAGAGAGGAAAAGAAGGAAAATACCACCTTGTCTCCTTCCTTACTAGGTTTTCTTCTGGTTGTGTTTCTTCCTGTTTTGCTCATTCATCTGGGGCATTGGCTAAAGTTCTCAGTTTCTGGGGTCCAAACACCAAAGTAGAAAGGAACTTTTAATGTAAGTAATGTTTCAAGAAATGTAAGTAAGATAAGAAGAAGAAATTATCTTTTCTCACTGGATGTAAGCTACTCATTGAGTTGTATCAGGTGCCTGGGCAAGCGGAAGGGCAATTTTAAAGTGCAGCTCTATTCTGTGGAGTACTATCCAGCATGATCTGAGAGTTGTTTGCTTTGTCACTAAGCCACTAGAATATTTCTATTTCATTAACATCACCTTTGTTGATTAATGCTTTAATTAACATACATTTTTGGTAGATCCAATATGCATCATTGGCTAACACTAACTTAAAAAGAGGGTTTGTTCTGAAATCCAAGTCTGTAGAAGTGGAATCTGATTACATGTTAAATCTGCCCCCTACCTGCATGCAATACCGTCAAGAAGGAATACCTGCTGCTTTTTTTAATAGAGGCACATCTCCACGATTTTTTCAGTGTGAGCCAGTAAAAGAAATTGGGCTATTCATGCATCTCCAGGAAAATGGGTAAATTACAGATACAGGGAATTCTGCCCTCAGTTACTGGCAAAAAATAGTAATTTGTATAATAAGGTTACATTTATGTTAAGTAGCCACAGATTAGCACACATTACACATTTTAAAATATTTACAGCATTAATTTTGGAAAGTGTTCATTGGTGTCGAAGTACAAACTAAAATTTGGAGAAATGTAGATAATGAGTTATAATATTCTTTTGTAGGAAAATACATTTTGTGCTGGTGAGGTTCCTGAACTAACCACCACAGTATCTGAGACCTTAATGCAAGGATCTTGAACGGTGTGACCAGCATATCCCACATGTGTTTAATTGCTGAATCTCAAACCAAAATATCATCTCATAGCGAAAAACAGTTGTCTTATTAGAAGATTGTTATTCTAGTGATACTAGCAGGGAAAATATTTTACCACAAGGAAAAATAGAAGCAAAATATTTTATAGTAAAAAGAGTTCTAACATGATGTAGTAGTACTTTAAAGAATGTTTCTTTGGGATTTTTTAAGCTCAAATACCAATGAAACACAAGGCTGCACTATAAAGCTATCAAAATCAAACATCAAATAAAAAAAAAATCATTATTTATATTTTGTGGTTTCTCCTTGCTTTGAAATCCACAGACAAAGAGCAACCTGTATAGGTGGCAGCTTTTCCTGGTAAAAGCCGGCTCTCGGCACCCATCGCGCTGGAGCTGGTTGTACCTCATTTTGGCGACTGAGCGGTGGGCAAGCAGTTATTGCCTGGCCTGGCTCAGCTTTGGGGTAGCCTGTTATTACTGAGGCTGTTCTGTGTTAATTACAGAAATTGGACTAGAGGACTTTTATTCTGTGAACCAGAATTGGACTGACAATGAATTCTGTGGTCCGTGTAGATGGTGTGGTCCCTTTTGCTCAGAACCAGACTCTGAGCCTGGCCCTGCAAGCCCTCACTGCTGATTCCTTCGGAGGAGTTGACAGTTCATCGTGGTCCGCTCACGCGAGGGCGGCTGGTGGAACTATCGTGTGGGCGTGATGTTAGTCACTGTGTGGTAGACAACATTTGGATTTACTGATCTTCAGTCCTTCGAACTAGTTTCCAAATCCTTCAAAATGTACAAACGGAATTAAATATTCTGGGAATATATTTCCTAGTTTTATTCTCCTCAAATGTTATATACTGTTTCAAAATGAGACTTGAAAGGAACTGTTTTGCCTCTTCCCTGGATCAAAACATGTATTTTGAACAACTTTGAAACAATAGATGTGGTCAGCATAGGGCTACCCGCTGCTTCTTGGGTAGGGCAGGTGTTTTTATTTGTTCCTGGATTTCATATATCAAGTATGAAATATGAATCTTCATAGCTGAAGAAATCTTACTCCGCAGAAAAGGCACCTAATCAAAACTAAGCAAGCTGTTAGAAAGACAGGGCATAAGTCTAGGCTAGAGCCAATTGTGTGAATGAACAATGAAATGGGCAGAAAAACATCAAGTTAGGTAAGATCCTTAGGACAGTAGCGAGGCGGTAAAACACTTGGCATTCCGCATGCCTAAAATGCACAGGGAAAACACAATACCAGCTTGCAACGGGGAGTGTACCAGTTCTCATCGAGATGAGTGACAGTCATCACCAAAGTGCAGAATAAAGCCACTCTGAGGCAATTGTGGGGTTTCGTTTCATTCGCGTGATGCAACTTCTGTAGCTTTGAGGGGGGCTCAGCACCAGCTCCTGGCCGTGCCCGTTTGCTGCTCCCTCAAGGTTCTCCTTTCGCACAGCTCAAGAGGAACAAAGCTGTCACACCGAGCGTTTCTGCTGTCCCAAACCTGAACATTCTGAGAATGGAGATTCCTGTGAGGATTCTTGATGTTCTTGATGATATGCTGGTGTCACCAGGAGGCACTCGGGCAAGTGTCAGTACACCGTGGGGTACCCAGCCATTACCTGTATATGTAAAATGTGTCCTTTGTCAGCTACGTTTTCTTCTGACTATTCAAGTTGTCCTTTCTATCCTCTAAATCTCTTTTCTTCCCAGTACTAATCCACCTCTGCCTCAGCCTCTTATTTCTGTGCATTTTCTGTAGGCTCATCGAGCTTCTCCTGTTTTTTTAAGGTTCTGACCATATTCCTGCAGCTAGATGGTGGATGCCATTTTTCCATTCCAGCCACAGAGGGTAGGGTGTTCTGATAGAGAATAAAAAACATGTTACAATCTTAATCTTAACCTCTGATGGAATAGTGAAATTAAAGCTGTTTTGGAAACTACACGAGCTGCCTGCCTTGCCTCATGAGGCAGTTTGCAATGCAGAGCCTGCAAAATCTCTGGCGTTACAGTAAAAGCTCAGGAGCCTGCAAACTTCCTAACAGAGGGAAGCTGTTGGCTGGGAAATTGGAGTTTTTATTCTTCTGATATAAAAAGTTTCACAGAGTTGTAGTGAAGTAGTTTTCTACCAATAGTGAAGACTGATTTAACAATAAATTTTCACAGTAAGTGGCTGAAGAGTCACGGGACCAGTAGTTTTCACACTAGAACTGAAAATGTGTACTAGGTCTCCCCAGAGACCAGACTCTTTCTTTCTTCGTTTCTCGGCCTATGCCAGGCCCACAGTTGTGTCTTCAGCAATAATTACGGTTCTGTGGTATCGGATAGCTCCTGTAATGTGAGATCAGATAGATTTCTGTAAGTGATGCTTAAGCAAGCAAAGGACAATCTAAAGAAAAAAGTGAAAGAACAAGAAGTGTGAAAGCGGGTGAGCACGTGAACCAACATACACGCACAGGTCGCTAGATATGCAGGACATGGTTTTAATTCTGACAGGACAGGTTATGAATGCACGGCCATGGGCAGATACACCGAGGTGAGGCAGCCCTGATGGGGTCAGGCGCGATCGCTCGCTACCAGCTGCCTTTGCTCTGAAGCAGAGGAGCAGTGCTCAAGCGTCTCATTGATTGACTCCGCAGTACCAAAGAAGTGAAATGATGGCAGCCAGCTACTATTTTCTGTGCTAGCTATTTGCTGTGTGAATGTGCCTCCACACGCTGAAGAATTTGGAGTTCTCCTGCTGGAGTGTCTTAGGTGTTTAACTGGAGGGCAGTTGGTCCTAGTTTGACTTTAATAAGTGAGCTGGACAAATATATTCAAATTAATGAGAAGTTTTGTCTGATTTAGAAGCTTTTTTTTTTACCACATGCATGTTCTCCATCTTTAAAAAGTAGATTCAATCCTAGATATCAGAACTTACATGATTTCTGCAAATGCCGTTGTTGTTCACATTGGTTTTCTGTATATTTTTTCCTTTTTCATTGCTACTCGCACAAAATTATATGTGTATTGTTTGCAGCATGATTCAGATGTCAGAGAACAAAAAATTCTTAAAAAGTTAAATGATATGGTTATGTGAAGAGAGTTTCTTAGAGTTATGTGGTACTCTGAAAGATTTTTACCAGAATTTATATCTTATTTTTAAAAAGAAATTGTAATCTTGCAACCTGATAGCATATGTTCTTGTTTTTGTTTGTTCCCCCCCCCCCC
>Ga0065711_1048166_pt1 | contig 11955 bp, 6 predicted proteins | sample Hoacrofraction12_FD_59098 | JGI IMG/M metagenome (GOLD analysis project Ga0065711, IMG submission 59098) | Hoatzin crop microbial communities from Cojedes, Venezuela - Epithelial fraction 12 v2 (version 2) | ecosystem: Host-associated > Birds > Digestive system > Esophagus > Crop | place... | reverse complement strand
TCTGCCCAACTTTCCAGCCTATCCAGGTCTCACTGAATGGCAGCACAGCCTTCTGGTGTATCTACCACTCCTCCCACTTTGGTGTCATCAGCAAACTTGCTGAGGGTACATTCTAACTCTTCATCCAGGTCGTTGATGAAGAAGTTGAACAAGACTGGGCCCAGTACTGGCCCCTGGGGAATACCACTAGTTACAGGCCTCCAACTAGACTCAGCGCCGCTGATGACAATCCTCTGAGTTCTGCCATTCAGCCACTTCTCTATCCACCTCACTGACCACTCATCTAGCCCACACTTCCTCAGCTTCCCTAGGAGGATATTATGGGAGACCGTGTCAAAAGCCTTACTGAAGTCCAGGTAGACAACATCCACTGCTCTTCCCTACCCAGCCAGTCATGCCATGATAGAAAGGTATTAGATTGGTCAGATTGGGTAATATGTTTATGAATTAGAAGAATGAGAGAGTACCATAAGGCGAGTGAAGGGCGTGTGTGCATTGAGACCCAAACCATCTCTCAGTTGTTAAGGTAAAGAAATGGTCCTGCTAATGCCTGGTCTATGAGATTTTGTTGTCATGAGGATGTTTAACTTCATTAGGTAAAGTTCATACCAGAGTGTGGAGGACAAAGGAGTGAATTCAATGCTGTGGCATTTGATCTTGCACCTTCCCACTTGCTACTTTTAATAAAGAAAAATACAGTGAGGTAATCACACTGTTTGTCTGAAAACAAACAGAATGTCGCTCAACCTTATCAAAGCTAGACAAGGTAGCAGTAGTTTCTTTCCTATTTCAAGGGCCTAGACTGTAGAATAAGGAACTGGAATTAAAAACTGTAGTAATAATAATAATTTCTTTTTAATCAGCTTCTGACCCAGATATATTTCTAGACATCTGATGAAAACGAATGAAGTATACATTTCAAAAAGCAACCAAATAGAATAAATAATGCAAAAAAATAATTTTAAAAATCTGTTGAAAATAACCTCGTGGTACACATAAAAGCAAAAATAATATCTCTTTACATAGTGGTGAATTTATAAAAAATTGCATTTATTGGTGGAACAAGGAAATCTTTAATGGGAATAAGAATGGATTTTTGAAGTTATTCTGGAAAATTTTCAGAGCCCAAAACTGTCCAAACAGATTCTTTTAGATATTTCATGTGTGGAAGGTATAATATTTAAAAACAAATTAATTATTTGAAAATAGTTAATGTATATGGGATTTCTGATTTAGCACAGTGATACAAAATATGTTGCACAACACAATATAAAAGTAAATTAAACCTAGCAAAATAAAGCACTTTTAATACACAGTTGAATCACAATACCAATGTTGTCCCCATTGTCGGTCTCTGTAATATGTTCACTCTCAGGACGCTGAATGTCCTCAGTTGCTGGGAAGGAAAATGTGTGTCAAAGCCAACTCACACTTGTTGCCATCTTTTAAATTTTTTTGATGGTTATCTAGTTTTATACTCTATATTGAGCTGAGCCATGTATGTATTACCCCCATGCTGGTCTAGCTAACCCAGGAAGACATTCAAACTCTTATAGTGAATTATGGAGAAACGTTAATACCACCAGTTGATCCACTCAGCTGTTGATAGCTGTTAATCTAAAACAAAGGCCATGCTCTGGTCCCCTTTGTGATGAGACAGTCAGCTTCTTTGCAACACATGTGGTCAGTCACACCTTTCATAATTCCCTGACCTTCATGGGCACGTCGCCCTTGCCCATCTCTTCTGAGCCTTCTTCCATTTTAGGGTTTTTTTTGTCAGTCACAGAAACATAACGCCAAAAGCCTCACAAAGAGAATGAATGTGCTGTCTCACACAGTGACAGATGAGGTCAATGGCACCTAGAATCTGACAAGTAAGCCATTAAGACCCAACACAATATTCACCATAAGAATAATAAAGAATAAATTGCAAAATATTTCAGATTTTCTAATCTAAATTGTGAATACTATTAGTCTTTAGCATGGTTTTAGGAATTTAATCTGCCTAGAATTTTCAGCTGGAAGTGGCTGAACCTTCTTCAAGTGAACAGAGTAGAAATATCTTAAAGGGCACGGTCTGCATTCTGCTATGCCAAAAAGGGACAGGAGATTTTATCTTCTAAAGTTTCACATTACAGGTAGATGATGGCTATGTAGCACTTCTCATAGCCTAGTTACCCTACTCATTAGAACTTTTGTTTCTCTTTTCACTGCATGGTATCAAGCAAACATACCAGGAGATTGTTTCAAACATGAAGCTGTAGCCTTGGATGTAGCAAGCGAGATGCTTACCTGCCACTGTGCAGAAAAGAATGCAATATTCATAGAGGGCACTGAAAAATCCAGTAGTTAGTGTGGCTCTCAAGTCAGCTGGTTACGTTATTCACTTGGGACTGGAAAGGTCTAGGTTGCTCAATGAGCTACTTATACATGTTATCCAATGTCTGTCTCATTTAAAATGTATAGTCTTCGGAACACAGAAAAGAATCTGGGTCTCTTTTCTTAAGTGAGATTTTGAGTGCTCTCTTTCTGATCCTATAAATTTTTAATTATTTTCTACACAGTGAAACAGCTTCAGAAAGAAGAGGGAAGAGTATTCTTAACCTCAGTACAGCCTACAACCCAGGTATCAAGTTGGGTGGTTTGGGTATGAGGTTAATTCTTCTCCTTACTGATTAAAGTATATCACAGTCAGCATGTGAAAGTGAAAAAATAGGTAAGTATATGTGACTTTTTTTTTCTTCCAGGTGTGTTCCAGAAAGAGAAAACCTGATGCATTTTGTAAGCAGTCTGTTCCTGTAGATGTATGAACCTTCACAGAACATCTAACAATTATGGAAACTTAACTGGAGAAAAGACTAATTGTTCCATTTTCATTGTACTTAGTTGTTATGTGTTTAATGAGATCTTAAACTTTATCAAGATCAGGATATGTGTGTATGCACAAAACCAGAATGTGATATTACATGGGAACATCTTTATCAAAAATTCAGCTGTATATATAGTTTAACATTATGACTGTGTAGAATTATGTATGACTGACAGGCTGAATTATATTTGCTGTTTACTGGAGTCCCTTATGCCTTGTACATCTCAGGTGAAAGTCTTAACATCCTGAGTCATTAGCTTAAAGTTTGTCTTTCGCTGCTTTAAGAGAAAAATTAGCTTAGCTATTTTTTCAACCAGTAAAGTTTTTGTTTTTAGAATAGCCATACTACTCATCAATAACAGATGTCCATCAATCTGAGCGGCTAAAATTTTACATGAGACCGCTTTCAGAATGAAGTGCTAGCCACAAAATTTTATTCATGCAATTTTACTAAATTTCTTCCAATTTATATGGACAGATGTATATGTGTGTCCATACAAATTAGATATTGTATGACCACATCCACTGTCATACAGAAATGTACAATTAAAAATATAAAAATATCCCTTTAAATTAATTAAGGTATTTTACATTCATACTGCAAAACAAAAGATTTTTCAGTTAAATAGTTGAAAATAAATACTTAATTTTTAAAGCTATGAAGTTCCATATAATTACCTGGGCACATGGATCTCCTAACATTATAATTACAATTGTGTTCTCCATATTCTAAAGTCTAATGAAGTTAAAACTACATTTAATAAGTTTTTTTTCCTCGTGAACTATTCCTATATTTGTCTTATGACACTGTTTTTTGTTTTGGATCCTTATCAGGACATTTTTTTAATTACATAGTCAAGGAGAAAATAAAGACAGAATCCACTGAACGTAAGTGTGTCTGCTTTATGACTCCTTCACTGCTTACTACCCATCTTATGTGATGCCACTTCTTGTTGTCATTCATCAGGTCGCAGAACAGAGGAAACTGAATGTTTCAGACCGAAGGTTTTCAGTTCTGCATTACGATTAGAACAGTGCAGTGGACCCAGTAGGATATTTGGTAAGTGGAACAGCTGTTATATAGCACTGGTGTGCTACAAAAGTTGGCATTCAGAGCAGATAGTTGAAAAAATATGGCCATTTTCTACAGGTCAGTCTGAAACCCAAGAATTGATCAGTGGACCACTTATACACTACCTGTAAAATCATAGAATAATTCAGGTTGGAAAGGACCTCAGGATGTCACTAACTCAACCTCCTGCTCAAAACAAGGTCATGTTCAGATTAGGTTCTCAGAAATTTGTACAGATGGGCTTTGAATACCTTTAAGGATGGAGGTGGCACAACCTCTCTGGGAAACATGCTCTGCTCCTAGAAAATACGTTTTTTACTTCTATCCAGTCTGATACTGGATCAAAACATGCAATCACCAGCCATTTCAGCAACAGCCAAATAAATGCATGCACAAAAATAATCTTATCTGTAAGCAAGACTATAGGATAAGATCATAGAAGAATTGAGGTTGGGAGACAACTGAAGAGGTCTCTAGTCCAACCTCCTACTCAAAATGGAGTCAGCTGTGGGATCAGACAAGTTTGCTTAGGGCTTTGTCTCGTTGAGCTATTTTCTGACCTGGAAGACATTTGCTTTCAGTAAATATTAGAAAATCCTAAAGAAAATCCACAAAGCTCTCTGGACTTCCCCTTGTGAATTTTATCCTTAGAATTAATCTGTGTGATCCTGTACCCTTTATGTTAAGAAGCTTAGGTCATGATTAAGTTGAAAAGGCAGAATGTGTTATTCGGTTAACTATCATCTTCATCTGCTCATTTGAATATCTGCTGGCAGCTGATATCCCTAATGTCCTAATGCTGTTTATGTACTTGTTTTCATTTCTTTTTCTATCCTTCTATTTGTTAAATAGAAGTACCAAGTATTAGATATAAAAGTAGTCGTGGTATAGTAGAGAATGACCATATGGAGGCGTACAGATATGCAGAAGCAATAGCAGAGTTCTTCGTATTTCTTGGTACTTGTTGTTTCATGTGACTACTGAAGAGATCAGGGTGTGGTAGTTGAGATGATCCTCTGATGGAGAATTTAAAAAATTCCTCGATGTCTATTTCAACATATCTTGGTTATGGGTATATCTCTAATTCAGCTTCTCTTCCACAGAAAGGAACAAGCAACAAATCTATAACCCACTCTGTCCTTGGGATTTTAAAGACTGGAAGTTCTGAGGTCTTTTCAAATATTTATGTCCCATATGGAAGCAGAGAATACTGCTGCCATGCCAACCAGCCAACTAACATCTATTTTCAACAGACAAAACGTGTACCTCCCCAGCTGATTTTGCCCAAAGCCTTTTTCATCCTTTTGACTTTCTACTTGTGTAAGCTGATAATTAAAAAACAAGATAGCAATTATTAGCTTTTTTTAACAACAAAAAACTCTTATTAAAATAAGTTATTATCTTTTTTTCTTCTGTCTTAATGTTTATAATTTCAGATATTCTACTATTTTGTAATTGTTCCTGTGAGGTGCAGTGTACAAGCTGTTTACATGAGATGAATGGAAGTATGAAAAGTACATGCTCCATTACACTCATAGTGTATTGCTTCTTAATTTACATCTTGCTTTGGGCAATACAGGGGATTATTCTGGCAATTTTTGTTTGGCTGTTTCAAATAATGTAGGTTTATCTCCCAAGGCTACTTTTACTTCTGATTTGAAAAGCATTTGGTAGGCAGAAATTTCACCATGCATTTGTCAGATAAATTTCCTACTTTCCTTATTTTGCTTATGGCAACGTAGTGGTATAAGGGAGGAGAGAAGCATAATGACCATGACTTACTATAATGGGACAGGAAAATGTAGAGCTTGAAGACAATGAAAATAATTACATTTTTATGAGCAATCACATAAATATATCATTAAAATACTTCTCTTAAGCAGCATACTCTAAATGAGAATAAATTTTGATAAAATCAGCCTGAATAGATCTTCTGTATACTTCCCAGAGTATTCCTTCTGCCTAATCTAAACCCAGTACAATTGGAAATTATTAGCTAAATGAACCTAAATTGTATCCAACAAATACTTCCTTATACAAATCATATTTTCTTGGCATGAGACACGGATACGTGTGAAACGCAGTTTTGACAAAAAATAGTCTGACACAGAAAACAGGGGTATTATAAAGATTCACTTTATTTTAGCCAGATTATGTAGTATACCTCTAACATTCACATAAGCCTTTTCTGACAAGAGGAATTCTTCTACGGTGCTGGATGCGCCTTCCTCAGCCCGTTTAAAAGTCTGGTTGGAATGGAAGGGCTCACCACTCCATGCCAGGCTTAACAATTCAATAGCTACTTGTGCTGGCTTTGGCTGGGTAAGAGTTAAATTTCTTCGTAGTAGTTTGTGTGGGGCTGTGTTTTGGATTTGTGATGAAAACAGTGTTGAGACCACCATGACATTTTACTTCTCACTGAGAATTGCTTGAATAGCATTGAGGCCTTTTCCGCTTCTCACTCCAGGCAGGGGTGTAGGCTAAGGGTGCACAAGAAGCTGGGAGGGGACACAGCCGGGACTGCTGACCGCAATTGACCAAAGGAATATCCCATACAACGTCATTCTCAGTGATAGAAGCTGCAGGGAAGAAGGAAGAAGGGGAGACATTTAGAGTTACAACATTTGTCTTCCCAAGTCCCTGTTATGTTTGATGAAGTCCTTCTCTCCTGGAGATGGCTAAATGTCTGCCTGCTGATGGGAAGTAGTGAATTAATTCTTTACTTCAATTTTGCTTTGCCTATTAAACTGTCTTTATCTCAACATATGAGTTTTCTCACTTTTACCCTTCATATTCTCTTCTCCATCCTGCCAGGGGGGAGTGAGTGAGTAGCTAGCTGTGTGGGACTTAAAAGCTGCGGACTGGGGTTAAATCATGAGAGTCCTCTGTGACCATAAAACGCAAAGAAGAAAGTAAATACTAGAAATGCATGATTATGTTATGAAGTTTAGTCTCTCATTCTGATTATGATTCAAGCAGAGTTCACTCTGAGAACAGTTTATATAAACAAACACAAAAACAACACTTCAGGTTAAAACCCGGTGTTTTGGTATTGATCTATTTGAGCTGACTTAAGATCTCCAAATAAAATGACTAAGATAGGAGCTGAACTAAACCTGAATTAGTTTCAGGAAAGCCTGTCAGGGTCCACCAACCACAGAGTAAAACAATGACAAATGTCTAAATTACACAGCTACAATTATCTGTATTATCAGCAAATAATGTCAGATGGGATGACACTGAGCTTTTTTTAAATCCCACAGTATTAATGAAGCTGAAGTAGATGTAGCCAATAAAATCTAATCAAATATTCTAAAAATAAAATAATTTAAAGGTTTTTTATTGAAAAGGAAAATGTTTGCTAGCATTGATTCACAGTATTTCTACATATGCAGCTCATAATGTTTAAACTGTTTCACATTTCAAAAACCCAAATATAATATTTATCTTTTTTGCCTTCATGTTTCCCACGTCTATGAGGAGCAAAGAAGAATTGTTTATGATAGTACAAACAAAAGGCTTGGAAAAAGAAAAACATTGGATTTAGAATACCGAAATTTAGGCTTAAAATTCAAGGAACTGTCTGTTCTGGGACTTTTAAAACTAATTTGAACAAACCCTAAAATATTTAGTATTGAATAATAATTTGAAGTTGGATTCAAAGGTCATTTGAATCATAGATTTTTTTCTGCTCTGTCGCTCTGTGTCTGCTGTGACTTCTTAGCTGCTACATGCAGATATGTTCATATTCTCTCCCCACCTGAGGAAGGAATCTGCACAGCCTATTGCATTGTTCAGCTGCTCAATATGTTGCTCAAGCTACATGTAGCTCATAAAGAACTTGGTGTACTCCCATACAGGCAAAAGTCCTGTCACCAGACCTGGGAGTGCAGTTGACCTCTTGACTGTGTTTGACTGGGTTCAAGAGGCAAGTACGAGAGACTGGCAATGCCAGCACTCATGAGTTTCCGAATTGAGGTGCTTGCCTGATCCCTTAAAGAAAACAAAGGTTGGAGAGAACCTTTCACACTATGAAAGTAAAAGTATTTTGAGTTTATTCACACTTTAACTGTGCAAAGAATAGGAAATGGGCAATGTAGTGACCTTTAAGGTTTTAGAATCTGGTTCGGAGTTGCAGAAAAGCTGGTCACCATTGCCCTAGTTAAAATAGCTAATGGTAGTGTTTAATAGCTCGGAATAGTAACACCATGTGTATTACACAATTTATATAATTTCCATTCTCATAGAAAATATTAACAGCTCGAAAGTAACCACCTTATATGACCTCAGGTTTCTTTCTATTGTTAAATTGTTGATCTTAATTCAAAAATGTTGCTCTGACATTGATTTCTGTTGGTCAGAAATTATCTGGCATGGATATAAATGAAAGGAAAATTACCAAAATGATGATACTGCAAACAAAGAGAAATTTAAGAAATTAAGAGTATTTAGCCTAAAAAAAAAAAATCAAAATAAAAACACACTTGCATTATAAACCCTTGTCAAATGTGAATACTATCCCAAATTAAATAAAAAAATATTATTTTTATGCACGTATCCAGATAAAATTTGTAAAATGTAATATCTATATATCTGGATTCTCTACCCTATAAAGGCAGCCACGAACAGTTTATCAGGATTCTAAAAATATTTATATTTGTGTAAATATTAAGATATTTTTCAGCTAGAGCTGTGAAAATGAATAAAACCAAGCACATTGTGAATAGCTATTTGCCAGTAACATGTTTTTATTAATACTGGAGCGTTTTATTAATTTATTGCAAATGTGTTAACTACTTTCACCATAACTCACAACGCTATCAGAAGAAACATAATTAGTTGCCTTCTTTTATGCAGTAGATTACTGACCAGAGTTCTTATAGTTATTCATAGAGGTTTTGAAAACTCAGCTAATTTAATATCAAACCATATTCATATTGACTTAGGTATTCTGTCCTCATAACATCTTTCAGTCATTCAGACCTTTTTTCTTTTTCATACTTATCAGAATACCTGTACAAACTAGAACTGTTATAATAAAAACCTAAAAAAGTAGCTTCTAAATTGCTCAGCAGTTACAACTTTACAGATAAGTACTAATTCAAATGCATATGCCAAATCGGAATAAAAGGGGCAATGAGACCAAGTTTCTAAGCTTATAGATGAATGCTTCAGCTACCATGCATTCTGATCTAAATCTTTCCAGCACTAGCTCTAAGGTTATATATAAAAGAGAATGAGCCCATTTTTAAAGTCGAAAAACAAAGATTTAAATACTATGATCCTTCAAAATGAACATCTGCATCAGTGTGCCTTCATATCACTCTATGCTGAGATAACTGAGATATCTTGGACAAGACAGCAGTAAAGCCACATAAATTATGCATACTCGCATGTGTAGGTATAACCTGATCATTCAAATTAATAACGAGAACAAATTTTATGACAAAACAAAAGAAATAGGAGAACTTTAGGAATTGTCTTGTGCTGTACATAGCTGGACTTGCAAACCTGTACAGCATAATTAGAAAGATACATATATACATGTATAAGTATATACATATCAAACATATATTACTTAAAAAAAATTCTTTGTCACAGTTTTGGTATCTCTTGGGTAATGTTATTCATTTGAACTGATTAGCTTGAAAGATTTAATTTTTCTAAATTTTTTTAATTTCTTGCTATAAGAAAATAAAGCTATGATGCGCCATTTTAAACATCAGTGTTCTGCCTTTTCCTAGAACATTTGAAGTTTTAAGTTACAATATGTTAAACCACTCATTCAAAAACGTTGTTACTGAAACTGAAAATGACTGTGTCTCTTTCTAAGCAAGTAAGGCTTTTCATTCCTTTTTCTTCCAATAGTATTCCTCAAGGGATTTGTTGTTGTGAGGAAGCCATAAACTCAGCTGTGAATAAAATGTAAGTTGAAGATGGGATTATTCTTTAATTTAACAATTTCTGGATTAGTCAGCTACTTAAAGAGCATTTTTAATTTAAACTTTAATATATCAGCTATTATTTTTTTAACTTTAAATTTGTCTGAAGGCAGAGAAATAGGACATTAGTCTTGCATTTCAGCTTAGAAGCAAATTGTCTAATCTGATAAGTGTTAACTCTGAGGCATAAAAATAACACTCAAAATTGCTCTTCAATTACAATTTAATTCTAAAGGGCTATTTTGTGTTTGAATATATTTCTAATGTTACTGTAATGCTAATAGTAGAATAGAAAAATTCTGAAAAAAAAAGTAACTTAATCAGTAGTGTTTGAAATTTTACAGTAAGATCAGGAGCAAAGAGGCTTATGAAATACAGCCTTGAAATTGTGCTTTTAGTCACTGAGACAACTAACGTGTTCTCATGCCAGTGTTAATGGAAATTTTACCAATGGCACACATGGTTGATTTAATTTAGAAAGAAGAGGACAGACATCCAGTTTATTTCCAGAACTTCATTGTGGTTATGAAGCAATAATGAACATCAAAAATGTGTCTTATTGAAGGAGCACAAGATACATAACCTTCCTGGAGGACCACACAACAGAAGAAGGAAGAAAAAGAACCATGTGCCTTCAGCAACAGAAAAGTTCATAGAATCACCGCATCACAGAACAATTTAGTTGGAACAGACCTTAAAGATCATCCAGTCCAACCCCCCTGCAATGACGAGGGACATCTCCAACTAGAGCAGGTTTCTCAAAGCCCGATCCAACCCTACCTTGAATATTTCCAGTGATGAGGCACCAATAACTTTTCTGGACAACCTGTTCCTGTGCCTCACAACCCTCATATTAAAAAAATTCTTTCTTATGTACAATCTAAAGTAAACCTTTTTTACTTTAAAATCATTACCTCTTATCCTATTACAACTGGCCTTGCTAATATGCCTGTCCCCATCTATCTTTTAAGCTCCCTTTAATACTGAAAGGCCTCAATAAGGCCTCCCTGGAGCCTTCTCTTCTCCAGGCTGAAAAACTGCAACTCTCTCAGACTTTCCTCATAGGAGATTTGTTCCATCCCTCTGATCATTTTTATGGTCTCTTCTGGACCTGCTCCAACAGTTCTGTCTTTCGTTTCTCCAGGCTGAAAAACTGCAACTCACTCAGACTTTCCTCATAGGAGATGTGTTCCATCCCTCTGAACATTTTTATGGTCTCTTCTGGACCTGCTCCAACAGTTCTGTCTTTCCTTTGCTGAAGGCTCCAGAGCTGGATGCAGTACTCCAGATGGGGTCTCACCACAGCAGAGTAGAGTGGCAGAATCACCTCCCTCATCCTGCTGGCCATGCTTCTCTTGATGCAGTCTATGGTTGGCTTTGTTGGCTGCAAGCACACATAGTTGGCTTATGTCCGGCTTTTCATCCACCAGTACCACCAAGTCATTCTCCACAGGTAAGAAATTTGAAGAATTTGCAGCCCAACTGTAGTTTGCAGTGCTCAAAGAGCAGCACAAAAATTCTGATCAGAGTTTATGTGTACTCCTAACTTCTTTACTGACTGTAAGTTTGTGTAGCAGTATCAGTAAAAAAGTATTTCCCGGCATTTTCAGCTGGCTAGAAAATCCTGGCATATAATGAGCTGGCCTTAGTTATTCACATTTTCATTAATGGTTAGGTTACAAAAATGTGAAATACCTGGGCAAGAAGCCTGGAGTGTTTAGGTAACTGTAACTAAATACAGAAGTATAGACCACCAAAACCAGATCAAAGCTGTTTTGTACTTTCTATGCTAGTTACCATAAAATTATGTTCATGACACATTGTGGCTTGGTTCAGAGATATCTAAAAGACCTCCAGAAGCTCCAAATTACAGAATCACAGAATAGTACGGGTTGGAAGGGACCTCTGTGGGTCATCTAGTCCAACCCTCCTGTCGAAGCAGGGTCACCTACAGCAAGCTGCACAGGACCGTGTCCAGGCAGGTCTTGAATATCTCCAGAGAAGGAGACTCCACAACCTCCCTGGGCAGCCTGTTCCAGTGCTCCGTCACCCTCAGAGGGAAGAAGTTCTTC
>Ga0065711_1009193_pt1 | contig 11955 bp, 16 predicted proteins | sample Hoacrofraction12_FD_59098 | JGI IMG/M metagenome (GOLD analysis project Ga0065711, IMG submission 59098) | Hoatzin crop microbial communities from Cojedes, Venezuela - Epithelial fraction 12 v2 (version 2) | ecosystem: Host-associated > Birds > Digestive system > Esophagus > Crop | place... | reverse complement strand
TCAGTTACATTTACAAATACAAGAAAGTCTCAAAGCTGGTACTTTCTTTTTCCCTGACCGCTTTGGAGTTTGGTGTGCTGGTTGGTCTGAGACTCTCTGTGGATGGCCCAAAGCATCCTGTCTGGTGTGTGTCTGGTTGTTACCACTTTTTCCCATTGAAAAGGGCTTTTGTGGTGAACATATACAATAACTCCTAGCTGTCTCCATTTGTAATGCACAGATGCTACTCATTGTTCCACTGAGATGATGATTAAACGTGAAGTTGTTGGGGTGAGGGAACCTGGGTACCTTTGTCATGAAACACATCTTCATTTGCAGGAAGACTGTAGCTTATCCTAGAGCTTGCTTTACTGCAGTGAAACACAGCACCTAGTTTCTAGCCTGGCTTGAAATCACCTGGCCTTAGAATCATAGAATGGTTTGGGTTGGAAGGGACCTTCAAAGGTCATCTAGTCCTACCTCCATGCAATGAGCCTTGGGAAGAGACAGAACTGCTTAAATGTGACTTGCTGGGATGCTCCAGGTGCAGAGTGAATGGAGATCCTAAACTGACTTCATCACACTGCAAGTCTTCAGAAGGGTTTGTACCAGCCTTGCAAAACTGTTACAGGAAATTAGCAGCCCGGGAGCAAGCCCTTTCTCCTCCTCCCCTTCCTCACGTGTCACTAATGCTGGGGGAAGGAGGAACCCGGTGATACTGCTGACTGTCAGAGTCATTCCTTGCAGGCACGTGTTGAGCTGAATTGACAAGGCCGGTTTAGAGAGGGTTACTTCAAGAACCGTGCTTTGTTGCAGGAGTTTCATAATTCTTTAATATTCTTGTTCCTTTTCCAAACCGTGGTTTTTTTTTCCATGCGTTACGTGGATGTGCAAGAGGGCAGAATTGGCACGGAGGGAACAGTGATGCCTGATCTTGGTGATCCCTCAGTTTCTCAGTTACATTTACAAATACAAGAAAGTCTCAAAGCTGGTACTTTCTTTTTCCCTGACCGCTTTGGAGTTTGGTGTTGACGGAGAGATATTTTCACCTGGTGGTAGATGGGCTTCAGAAGTGTAATGGTCATGGTGCTTTTTTTAATTTCCATAATTGTTTGACAGCAGACCATATAAAAGGATTTTCTTCCTTCTGGGGAGTGCAAGATTATTGTAGAAGGATGAAGTATGAATTGGGATGTTTGTGATACAAACCTGCTTTCAAAAATCAGTTCATTAACTGTTGTGAAGGGACAACTCGACTGTCCAGACTCACAAACGAACACTCAGCTCTTGCGGTGGCTGAATTGCTTACTTCCGTTAGCACTGGCCAGGGAGAAATGTGGACTTCAGAGAGGAGAGCTGGAAAAGCTCCAAGCTCATCAGCCATCCCAGAGGAGCATTCCAAGTATCCATAGCTTAAACAATGCCTTTGATGGCCCTGTTTTCTGAGGGCCTCTCCAAGAGACCCAAGTGTCTTTATGAAAAGAGAACTCCATTGACCTTCAGACCAAATAGTGGGCTTTCAAAACAGCTGGTAGCAGCCTCTGGAAGGCTTTGTGGCCCAGCATCCATTGCTGTCCTTATCCCTTTGAAAGATGCTCTTTGTGCCTGTGGCTCGATGGGTCCGCTCCACCTGGGATGCGCCCAGGACATCCCTCCTCAGATGTCTCCATGTTCCTCTAGCCATAGGCTGCTTGGACATCTGCTCAGACCTATCACATCCTGCTCCCTACCCATTACACACCCCAAACTGGGTGGCCCTGATTATAAAGCCAACTTAACTTCAAGCAGCAGGAGCGTAGTGTCACTGCGTGTTCCTCTCTCATTTTCTGCCTCCTCCTCCATCTCTTCTTCTAAAGCTCTGCTTTCTCTGGCTGAATGATTTTTTTTTGTTGTTGTTCCCAAACCTGTGCCTGCCAATACATTGTGGTTAGCTTTCGGTAGTGCTGAGTGACTCCATAAGGTGAAGAATTAGACAAGAGGGAGCGAATGTTAAGTGCCCTGTAAGATTTCTGCGCTGTCGTTAAGGCTTAGCAGTATCTGATGATGTTCTGCTGTGAGATGTTAAGACTTGAGCGCCTATCTCCCTTAAACACTCCACACTCTTAATTCTGCGGTTGCTTAGCATTTTTTTTCTTTTCATTTTTTAAACTGTGTTTATTAAAAACCCTTCTGACTGCAGCAGCGTGGTGTGCTGCTAAGCATGATATTGCTGTGTCAGCATGTTGCTTTGGGTTGGAGGGGAAGTAGTTGGCACAGTGCACGCTAGAAATGGGAAATTAAGATGCCAGCGACCTTTGTGATGAGGGACTTCTGCAGGCAGTGGTAAAGCTGAGGCAGCGTTCGCTCCATAATCTAAAACTGGTTTTTGTTTTCTCTCTAGCTCTGAGGGTCAGTGCTCCTGGCTGTCTCCTGATTCAAATGGGATTTGTATTTTAACCCCATCTTCTTTCCAGGCTTTACAAGAGTATCCTATTATGAAGATGGGCTCCTTGATTTGGAAAATTGCATTATAATCAGACAGGCTGTGCTGGGTTTATCTTGATTTCTGAGTGCGGACAACTGTCCCCCTGCCCGTGATAGAAACCGTCACTGCCCGTGTGGTGTTACTGCTGATTCAGTCATGGAAAATTGGGCTGGAAGAAAGTTTAAAGAGCTTTTTACGTTTCCCAGAACCATTGTTCTGTAACATCTAAGTGGCTTAAAAACCAGAGGGCATGCATTTGGCTATTTACTTTCATCTCAGAGGCAGCTTTTCTTTAAAATGCGTGAACTTAACTCATGTGAGCATAGCTGTTTCCTGAAACCAGTTCTCAATTGGAAAAGGCAATTTCAGCGCAATTTTGGTAGCTTGGAGCCCTTGCATCTTGCTGAATGCCTGTGAACGTTAGGTACCCATCTAGTCTGAGAGCCTTTGAAAATCTTACTCATCATCTGCTATTAATGATTTGAGAATAGTTTGTGTGTGCACACAGGGTATGGAAAACCTCTGACGTTATCAGGAGCTATAGACATTGCAGAAAGCTTTGGTTAGTGTGAGCACTCAGGGTGGGTGCTCTTGTCCAAGCTACTCAAATTTGGCACTCTAAAAATTTTTTGGGGGGTAGCGGAATGGTCAGGGGGGAGGGATGGGTAGGGTTATGTCAACATTTGAATGACTGCAAACATCTAGCAAGTATCCAAGAGCCTTTTTCCTTTGAGTGCAGTCCCCAACTGGTGTTGGGGATGCTGAGGATGTGTTAAGCTGGTTGAGATCTTCACAATGATATTGATGTGAAGCCGCATGAGAGACTGCAGTGGGAACGGACACTTCTCTAGTACTGCGTACGCAGTTGTGCACCTCCACCTGTAACGGGGCTTCTCACTGTCTTTGCAGCTACGATGGAGTGCCATTTCTGATGCATGACAAGACACTCAGAAGAACAACAAACGTGGAGGAAGTGTTTCCAGAGCGGGCCTACGAGCACTCCTCCATGTTCAACTGGACTGACTTGGAAAAGCTCAATGCCGGAGAGTGGTTCTTACAGGTGCGTACAGCCATGGAGAGTGTGTCCTGGAGCCATGGCTGTGGGATGCAGGCTCATGCCTAACCCTCTCTGAGGGGAAGAGGTGTAGATCCATCTCCTCAGTGGGGTGGTCTGAAGTGCAGCTAGACCAAGAATTCATGAATCGCATTTAATTCTGTCCTGTACTAAATTTAGACTTGGTCTAGAAGACATGTTGTCTTTCTGTGCCTCTTCCACCACCTGGAAGGAGGGGCCTTAATAGCTGGTTGACACCACAAAGAACTTCAAGACATCCAAGAGGGTGACTGTGGTTATAAAGAGAACAGAAAAGACAGCATGTTATATGCTGTTCCTTTGTCTTTAATTTACTTTTGGAGATAATTGTCCTACAAAGAAAAAGCAAGAAATTCAGCCTTTGAAGTCCAGGGGGGTAAGAATTACTGTGGGACGGGCTTGACCCATCCTTCAGCATGCAGCCAGGTTGCAGGTGGGATTCCTCTTTGCTGAGCTGTTCCCTGGCCTGAGGCCATAACCTTCTTGGAGATCATTATTTGTGGTCTGGAAGGAGGGCTGCAGCACTCTGGCATGCTCATGCAAGCTTGAACGTGGCTTGCTGAGGCATTGCTGCAGTGATGCCAGCTCAGATACCACTTTCACATGCCTGCTTGGAGCTCTCTGGGTGCTCATTTGGTGGAAGCCTGAAACCACTGTAGCTTCACTGCTGTTTGAGCCAATCGGATGGAGATGTCTATGTATTACAGCTGCATGTGCTGCTGCACAGAATCTTGCTTGGTTTGTGGATGTGGGAGTGGGAATGCAGGGAGGCTGCTGTTTGCCAGATGAGGAGGGCCAAGATGGCAGCTGGAAGGCTGCTTTTTGGGATGTACTTTGAAGCAGAGTCATTCCTGAATGTCCTTAAGTCAGGAGCCCATGTCTTCCAACAGCCCCCATCTCCTCTGCGATCACTCTTACTTCTATAACAATTGGTCCTTTTATTTCTGGATTCTGAAGAATCCTCAGTGATCGTGTATATAGAGTGAGAAAGTACATTTTTAACTTGCTACTTTGGAAAATTACGTTACTGCCTTATAGCTCTGCTTTTCTCCTGGAAATGAGGTGACCTGACTAGCACACCTTGCTTTCAGTAAGGATCTGTGATCTCCCCTTAGGTAGGGAAACTGAGGCATGGAGTTTCAGCAAGCTGCAAGATGGTCATCAAGCACAGCTGTCAGCATCCCCCACTGTTTCCAAGGTGTGATAGGAAAGGGTCTTCACCTGTATTGGAGGAGTATGGGCTTTGTGGCACTAATGCTGAGATGTTTTGCTTTCAGAATGACCCTTTTTGGACGGCCGGGTCTCTCTCAAGGTCTGACTACTTGGAAGCTGCCAACCAGTCGGTCTGCAAGCTGGCAGACATGCTAGAGGTGATCAAGGACAACACATCGCTCATCCTGAACTTCCAGGACTTGCCACCGGCTCATCCCTACTACAGCACTTACATCAACATCACTCTGGAAACCATCCTAGCATCAGGAATTCGGCAACAGGCTGTGAGTTCTGTGGGGTGGTTGATGTTTCCAAAAATTGCTCTCTTTATGGGTTCCCCCAGTTCTGAAGTGTCTTATTTGATCTGTTGGAACATGTGACTTGAAATGCCACTTCATGCCTCCGGGCTGGTGGTCCCAGAGACTTGATAGCATCTTGGACCATACTCATAGTAGTATATCTAGTAGATGGAGGAAATTGATTATTCTGCTTACTCGACAATTGTGTGGGGCTCACCAGTGCAAGACATGTACAATTCTTCCAGAGGCCACCAAACTGGTCAGGGGACTGAACGTAAGAGGAGAGGCTGAGGGAACTGGGTTTCTTCATCCTGGAAAAGAAAAGACTTGGGAGACATCTAACAGCAGCTCTCCAGTACTGGCAAGGAGGTTGTTGAGAAGTTAGACCCAAGCTCTTCACTGGGCTGCGTGTCAGGAGGATGAGAGAAAATCATCATAAATTGGAACAGGAGAGGTGTTTGCTGGATATAAGGAAACAAGTTTTCCCTGTGAGGGCAGGCAAGTGTTGAGAGGGGCCAGGAGAGACTGAAGGATCTCCATCCCTGGAGCTTCCCAAGACACAACTGGACAAAGCCCTGAGCGCTGTGTTTGAAATCAGTGCTGGTTGGGTTTGTGTTGGAGTAGAGATCTGCTGAGGTCCCTTCCAACTGAGTGATTTGATAAGAGCCTTGGACATGAGAGAAGAAGCTGAGATCTGGAGGCCAGTTGCGAGCAGCAGAAAGCTCTTGCTGTCCCTCCAGCAGCTTGGTTTTAAATAATCCTCCTCCCTGGGCTGAGCAACTGTTTCAGCCTAGAATCAGCTTCTGTCTGGAGGAGAAATGAGTGTCCTGGAGATAAGGGGTCTTCAGCAAAAGGAGGTCCGTGCACCTGCAGGTCTGTGCATATGCAGAGATCTCTTCTAGACTTTCATTTCTGCCCCAGAATTGTCGTTGCTAGGTTATGCCAAGCATTTTCATTTCCAGCTATGTGCCATTGCAATCAGAGCCCAGCCAGCCTTGCTAGCAGTGTCATCTTTGACCACAAGGCTTAGATCTTCATCCAGCCCATCAGGAGCTCCCGCTGATGCAATCATCTCTTCTGGAGGAAGAGCACCACTTCCCATGTGTCGGAAGGGCACCCAGACCTAGGGTCTCTGTGTATCCCTTGGAAAACTTCTCTTTGTGACCTGTCTTGGGAAGGAAACCTGGTTCTTTCACTTGTTCTGTGCTCTCCCTTGACTATGGAATGGTTGAAAATAGTGTAGTGAGGCTGGCAAGTGGAATGACTACATCACTTGCAGCTCAGATATTTCATCTGTACCAATTAGGTGCACCTGCATGCAGAGATAAGTTCAACACCAGCTTGTACAGTGATGGGCCCAGGAGGTGCTTTTTTTAGCTTCCATCTGTCTTCCTAATGACAGACACTGCCACCCAATTTCTAATTAACTATGTGGCTGCAGTGATGATGTAATCCACAAGCCTCTGCCAGCTTGGCTGGATCCAAGGGAGGACCATGCTGTCTTCTCCTTGGATATTGGAATGGAGAGCAGGAGAATAATAGCTGAAACGTAGAAGAGGTGTTGTGCAGTGATATTTCTGACCCAGGGCTTATCGTTGCCTGTTGAAAATGCATATGGTTTCATCCGTACTGCGCTGATGCTTTCTTAGAGTGACACCAGGTCATCAAACATGGGTTAAAGCAATGCAATGCCCAGTGGTACTGATGAGATCATTTGCATGGCACAAGCCATGAAACTGCCCAGCTTGGTTCCTGCATCTGGCAGCTGAGCATGTTAACGGTGATTAATTTGACATGCTTTCAAAGCGTGGTGTGAGCTTAGGGAGATCTTTGCCCTGGGTTGGAGTAGATGTAGCCCCAATAAAAGAGGGTGGATGAAACTAGTCTTACCCATGGGATAGTGAGAGGCTTCTCCTGTGCATCCTGTTTGCACTGGCGGTTTTAGCCTCATGTCCTTAGTTCTCTTTGTGCCCTGAAGTGTGCAGGGAGGGCAGGTTTTCAAGGATACACCATGTCTCTTCTCATGAGCCCTTGGCCTGATCCCTTTGTGTCTCAACTCTTTTCACCTCCAAGATTTCGTGCACTACAGTCCTTTGGGCTCAGGGATAATCCTGAAACGCATTTGACTAAAGATGTGGGAGGCTGTAAGTGTCTTCTAGACAATTTGTGTGACAAAGAAGGCAGTCTCTCATATGATTTTGCTTCTGGCTTCGTGTAAACTGTCTGTCTGCAAAGCTGCCTGGTGTCACCAGCTTTGTGAACCATCTTTGCCACAGCCACCCTCTGTCTTGCTCCCTCCACAGGTGATGTGGCTGCCGGACACGGAGAGGCAGCTGGTCAGACAGATTGCGCCGGGTTTCCAGCAGACTTCTGGCCTCAAGCTGGACGCAGAGCACCTGAGGGAGAAGGGCATCGTGAAGCTCAACCTGCGTTACACCAAGGTCACAAACGAGGATGTCAGGTACAGGTCTCCATTTGGACGCCGCGTGATAGCCTGTGTGCTCCACAGCAGGTGTCCATGGCTCTGTGTGTCCTTGTGCCCTGCGTGCACCTTGGCCCAGCATTCGATCACAGAATCATTAAGGTTGGAAAAGACCTCTAAGATCACCAAGTCCAACTGTCAACTCAACACCACCATGCCTGCTAAACCATGTCCCCAAGTGCAATATCTACACACTTTTTGAACACCTTCAGGGATGGGGACTCCACCACTTTCCTGGACAGCCTATTCCAATGCCTGGCCACTCTTTCAGGAAAGAAATTTTTCTCAATATCCAGTCTAAACCTCCCCTGATGGAACTTGAGGCCATCGGCATCTTTTCTAATTGTCTTGTCTGCATAGAGGTATCTTTTCAGATGGACTTGCTCCGGAAAGCTTGAGCTGTGTGAGCTTGTCCCTACCCGTCACTCAGAAACCAAGCTGTTCCCAGGAGCAAAGAGCTGACTCTTAACAACTCCACATGCTAATTCAGTGTATGATGATCCTTTTTGAAATACAAATATAGGAATCATCTGATTCTTATTACACTGTCAGCTCTGGAAAAAGTGAAGGCTTTTCACACTGAGTTCCTCCAAGCGCAGTTTCATCCTCATTAGCAGCTGCCCTTTGCTTCTGTTCGTCTGCTTCAGAGTTGCTACCACAGAATTTTGATTAGTCCAAAACCTGGATGTGCTTTCAGAAATCTCTCTCTGCAGAGAATTCACCCGTTTCATTACTGTCCTTTTTCAGCTATTTAGGCTGGTCAGGTCTCCTCTTTAATGTGATTGGCACAGCATGGGCTTCCCCTTCTTCTGCCTGAGCCTGTATTTAAACCATGCAGTCTGTAGCTCCCAGCTTTGCCCCCTTCTTGGAAAGGGTGGGTTGTCTCTAGCAGAGCTTCTCTAGTTTTTAGAGTTTGAATTTTTTCCCCAAAGAAATACTTGAAAATGAAACAGGCTTGCAGAAGAAAAGAATCTTTGAAGGATTTGTCTTGCTGTACATTTGGGCTGGGAGCAGGGAAGAGCTGAGCCTGCAGCTGTTTGGATTCGTGGTCCTATTTAGTGTAATCCAGTGGTGTCTGCCAGTGATCAGTCTAGTTGCTCACCCATAAAACCAGGTCTGTGCTTCACCTGCAGGATAATTCCTGCCTGATTTTCCCCTACCTGCTTGCTTTATCTCTTGGAGAGTACCATATGCCAACTTCATCTATCCTAGCTCATCAATCCAAATATCTTGTTAATCCCACCTCAGCTGTCTCCAAAATCAAACCTGAGTGTTTCCTGAACCCTGAATACCTTGTAGTGCCCAGCCAAACGTTGCTGCATTCCTGCAGCATGAGCCAGAGTGGGCTCAACAAGCCCTGGTTTAACACAGTTCTCTCAATCCCTCAGAAATCAGTGTCTGGGTGTAACGTTGCTGTAACCACCTCTGTCCTTGAGAACCCCTTAAGCCTTTGGAGCAGCTTGATCACATTGTGAGCTTTGAGTTGTCCACATCTTGTACAGCAGCCTTCCACCTCAAAGTGCTTTGCAGATAATAAATTGCAAGGATTAATCTCTGTGCTGGAGATTAGTGATGCTTCTGCTTCGTAGATAAGGAAACAGAGCAGTTTATGCAAATAGTGTGGGTGCAGGGACTCCACTGTCAGTGCCTGGTTTGCTGCTGACAGCTCCAGTACCCCAGCTTGCAGTTTAAGCTTCTTAGAAAATGACCTCAGGAGATGAAGCTGTAACTCTGCGACTGTCATGAAGGGCATGAAGCTGGAAATGCAGTCTGTTGGTTCTTAATTGAGTAAATTGCCTATGAGGTGGTACAGGCATCTGAGCCAGATGTTAATTTTGCATCTATATGATTAGGCAGTTGTTATAAAAACATGCTGTATCCATCATTCATGAGAAGTATCTGAGATGGCCTGTGGTCTGGGTCAGATAACATCTGAGAAGTGAAGAAAGCATTCAAATTCAAACCATTTGATTGCAAAGCCCCCGGGTTGCTTATGCAGCGACCGTGCCATGTTAAGAAACCTATTTCATGCAATTCAAACCCAACAAATCTAGCCGTGATTACAGCGGTGGCAGGTGGCAAGAGCTCTCCGCTTGAAGGTGAGGGTCTGATGTTTGCTGGGGGACTAAGTTCTCATTCTGTCTCCTGGCAGGGACTATGCCATGGCGAACCTGAGCGTGAATCTCTACACTGTGAACGAGCCCTGGCTATACTCTATCCTGTGGTGTGCTGGCGTCCAGTCGGTCACGTCCGACAGTTCCCACGTCCTTCGCAAGGTGCCTTTTCCCATCTGGCTGATGGTAAGCACGACGCCTGGGAAGCTGCTGTGAACCCCTGGAAGGAGGGGGTGCGGTGGAGGGGTGCAGAGGTGGCCATTGACCACTGGAACTATAGGGCTAGTGGGTTTCTCCAGGAAGGTTTGGTTGGGTTCGATGTGCTATTGGGCTTGAGGGTTTTCACCCTCTGTATGTCTGAGGTGCTAATGGATCAATGCTCCTCTTGCACAATCCTTTCCTTCACATGGCCTTGTCTCTCCCCATACAGGGTGTGGGAGCCTTGGAGGTTGTGTTGCATGCCCCACTTAACCCACATGACCTTTTTATTTTCCTCTGATGGAAAAATACCTTTCCAGAGGTGCTGAGAAGCTGTTAGAGTTGCAAGAGAAGCGGGCACGCAGGTGAACCAGCAGACCTGGATTCTGTGTTTCAGGCAGGCTTCAAACCTAGCTTTTTGCCTACTTCTAATACTATAAGTTTTACCTCTGGCTACCCCACTGCTAGACAAGGAACAACCAGAGACCAAAGGTAGCCCCCCTTACCCATCACGTTAGCCAGTAAACTCTCTGTAAACTCCACTAGCACTTTGGGTCTCTGAACCAAACAGAAATATTCATGATGGACTAGAGGGAAAATGATGAAATAATTGCATCAAAGTATTCACAAAACAAGAGGTCAGCTGTGGGGGTCTCAGCACACGTGACAGAGGGGTTATTTTCTGACGACAGATCCCGGCGAGGGTAGGACAGGAGGCAGCTGTTTTACCTTCTGCCCTGGCAGATCTACTAGGGAAAAGGGAGAATAAGATAAGCACAAGGAGAATTAAACTTCAATGAGTTATCTGCATCTTTAGCTGGAGGCAGGACCTGAAGACTACTGCCTAGGTGGATGAACATCTATGCGTGATGTCCTCAGCCTTGAGCTTAACCCACTGCTTATGTCTGAACACAAATTCACACTGATGTGCACTGAAGCTGGAGATTTGGAAATGGTTTTATTGGCAGAAGAGACTATCATCATCTGAATGGTGCTGCTGCAAACATCTGTTCTCCGCTGCAGCTAGCAGGAGTGGTGTTCACATCACTGGCAGCTTTTTATTGCAAAAGTCCCTTTGCCAGCGATGAAAAGCAGCTGATGCTTGGAGCCCTCGGCCAAGGGCTCTCCCATCTGCTCGATTTCCAACTCTGCTGTGAGTGCACGCTCTTATATCACCGCCAGCATAAAAATCCCTTGATTTCCTGCATATTGAAGTGCCTGGGTGATATAATCTAACCAACTTTGCCATCTGAGCCCTCTCCACCGTATGAGACACCGCTCAGAAGCTGGAGTGAAACGGTTGTTTCTGCCAGGCTTTGGCTACACAGTGCCCTCTGGGGCTTTGTTGGGCTTTATCGCCAGCAAATCTGTTCCGTTCACCCAAGGGCCATTTGCAATTGCAAAAATAAATTTAACTTCTGTTTCAGTTAAATAAAAGGAAAAGCAGAAAAGAAAAAGTGACAGTCTCTCTCCACTCTGCTCCTGGTGGAAAGCTGCTGGTAAGAACAGNGGCCATCAGACATGGCATAGAGAAGGGCTTTGAGAAGCCTGAGCTGGGGTTCAACCCCTGACTAGATGTCCTTAAAGCGGGTGCCCCATGTGAGACCCACGTTCTGCAATTCTGGGAGTCTCCCTCAGACCCAAGGTTTGAGTTGCTCTCTGCCCAGACAAATGGATGAAGGGTTTGATGGGCTGCAAACGTGAGGATTTCAGGAGTACAACTAATTTGGGGAAAAATTTATATATTAAAAAATAAAAACAATCCCAGATTATCCCACTGAAACAGCTATGTCTAAAAAGGCGAACTGCAGGTGAAATATAGCAAATTCCTGAGTGGGTCTTGGTGTGGGTGAAGCAGGACAAGAAGTCATCTCCACAGTAGATATTTGCTGACCCATGCTCCCTCCTCTGCAGGGCTGAGGAGGCATTTGCTCACTGGACACTCCTAATAACCATGTGTGTGGAGTGCATGTCTTTGGAAAAATTCCAGTTTTCCCCTTTTGATCACCTTGAAATTCCGCTTTTGTCACTTATAAAACCTTGATTTGGTACCAAAAACTTCTCGTTTTGAGCTGTCTGCAGGACTTTTAAAAAAAAAAAAAAAAAAAAAAAAA
>Ga0065711_1048164_pt1 | contig 11956 bp, 7 predicted proteins | sample Hoacrofraction12_FD_59098 | JGI IMG/M metagenome (GOLD analysis project Ga0065711, IMG submission 59098) | Hoatzin crop microbial communities from Cojedes, Venezuela - Epithelial fraction 12 v2 (version 2) | ecosystem: Host-associated > Birds > Digestive system > Esophagus > Crop | place... | reverse complement strand
CCCTCCGCTGGACTCTCTCCAGTAGCTCCTCATCTTTCTTGAACTGGGGAGCCCAGAACTGGACAGAGTACTCCAGATGAGGCCTCACCAGGGCAGTGTAGAGGGGAAGGAGAACCTCCCTCGACCTGCTTGCCACACTCTTCTTGGTGCATGAACAGGAATGGCAAGAGGATGGCTAATAATGCAGAGCCTGCTTACACCGAGTGAAACAGAAGTTTGTCACGTGGGACTGTTCTTCAGAGTGCAGCTCAGGTAAAATCCTTAAGCAGAGCAGCCTTTAATGTTTAATAGAAATAGTATCTTAATCACCGAGGAGTCCTTGGGCCTTGCACGTGAGACACTCTAATTTAAAAGGCATTGAGTGCTGTACCCAGCTAAAGAGATTTATAGATGACCTTCCTCTTACTGCCAGTCATAAATGCTTCAGCCAACGGCCACTTAGAAGTGCTAGCAGAGATAATTCGTGTGCATGAGAGAGAGGGGGTTACACTGATGCAAAGAGGCTTCACATCATCCCCTAAATACACTTAGTTAAGCTATTTTATTAAATCACTGTGCCAGGACATGCATGTATGGATCTTGACTGCTTAGGAGAAGGATATTAATTTTTGATGCGGAGCTGCAGCTTAATTGATGGAGTGCCATCTGTACTGTTTAGCAGTGCTGCCATGCCACAGCTACACCAGTAACATATCGCCGGCTACCACCAACAACCTCTCAGCTGAGGAACCTGACTGCATGTTCAGTGAATTATTCATTTCACTGCAAAGCAGTGCCACCAGCCTGGGCAGCAATAGCCATGGGCTTTGAGCAAATATGAAAGGAGCTGAGATCAACAGCTACTTGGCCCCTCACAAGTTATGGCTCTTTTCATTGTTCATTGCTGGCAGCTTTCACAGAATCACAGAATGGTAGGGGTTGGAAGGGACCTCTGTGGGTCATCTAGTCCAACCCTCCTGCTGAAGCAGGGTCACCTACAGCAGCTTTGCTTGTGCCTAGTGCAGAATTCTCAGTCCTATACTAAGAAGACAATTAAAACGCAGGGGAAAATCTTCTCATTAAAAAATGCGCTTACTACTTATTGCACATAAGCCAAAAAGTCCTTGCATAGAGCAACTATTGCTGCCTTCAGTACTTCTCCCATGTACCCTCTAGAGGCTGCTCAATATTTCCCTGAAAATTGTGGGAAGCTGTGTCAGTCCTATCATCAAATCATAGAATGGTTTGGGTCGGAAGGGACCTTTAAAGGTCATCTAGCCAACATCCTCTTTGGCACAAAGATGTTCCACGGATACACCTAAAGAAAGTCACGAAACATTGCTACTTACTGACTTCAGAGAAAACCCACGCTGCTGCTCGGAGCATCATGGTGACTCTGCTGATACTTGGCAGGCTTCTGAGAACAGCGGCTACTGCAGTCCCGAGAACTTCGTCTGGTTTCAGTGTCTTCTCAGAGATGCCTCTTGTGATTACTGGAAAAGCTTGGACCCATGACAGGAGTGAGCACAAGCTCAAAATGAAACTAAAAGATGAGCCTCTCCTGAGTTTATCAGCAAAGCTTCGGTATAGCTCAGAGCATGACCATCACTTACTCACGTGTGGTTACTGCCCGAGCCGGGCAGTGCAGCCTCCTTCGCCCGGGTAGCCGGGTCAATGCCGTGCGGCTCTGCCACGGTGCGGATCCAGAGGAGCGTAGGGTTCATACACACAACACACATCACGGAGCGTCTCCAGGCTCTCTGCCGACAGCAAGGCTTTCGTGAGGCAGCAGTCAAGTTTTATATACAAAGACAAGCTCCCATTCCAACCCATCTTTCACCATGGGTGCAGCAGAATCAGCTCCAGGCCAACTCTCCTCTCCGGGTACAGCTGCCATCACAATATTTTTTTCGGTTTTTGCCCCTGCAATTCCAGCCCTGCTCTGTAACCAAGATGGAACAGAGCTGTATTCATTCTTCACCAGGCTTGAGATAAAGAGATTGGCTTGTGAAGAGCTTACCACAGGCTTACAAAAGGGACTTGATAAAAATCCCCATTTTGTCTGGAAACTGAGAGTTCAGCTGTAAGTCCTCTTCGTGGGGGAACAAGCACTGAGTTAGCCTGGAAGTCATGCACTTCTTTAAGCCTCCTCTTGCATAACCAAGCACTGTTGAGACTCTTTCCCACATGAAGCTTTCACCATGCACAAACTCACCTGTGGCACCCACGGCAGTGCACGGGCCAATCTCTGCCCCTTTAACCCACCCCAGGCACCACCTTCCTGCACAAATAGCCCACTGGAAAGCAAAGGGATGGCTCAGAGGGTCGTGGGCTTGCTGGCACCAAGGCAGAACAATCTGCCCATAAGGCAGCTGGGACAATAATACCCAGCTGGATCTTTGCTAGTGTGAATTGGGTCAGCTCCATCACAGCTGATGAAGCTGTGCTGAACAATAAGGTGTGAAGGTACTGAGAAGTCTTAGTTGTGGTGAACTTTGGGGTTTTTTCCTAAGGAACGATGCCTCTGGGATTGAGTCCAAGATGCAGCCAGATATGTGTGCTGGAGGGTACCAAGGCAGTCATCAGCTGGTGTCCGTTTGACTTTTCATAGCCAGACGTGGAAACTATCTGAGGGGGTGGCAAAAGGCTGTGCACTGCCACTTCTGTGAGAGCTCTCTTGGGAGGTGGGAATGGGCAGGAGAGGAGGGCCTCACGGTAAATCCATGCCTGCTTCTGGCTGGGTTGCTGTCAGCGTCTCCCCCAGCTGAAGCTGTGATGCTCAGGGGAATCAGAGGGGACACCACTGACAGCCCAGTACTTGGGAATCGTGTGTTGCTGCATGAATGGCATCAGATTCACGGGCCATGGAGATAAACAGCTTATGTGCAAATTATCTTTCATCCTACGCAGATCACAGGCAACACACAGCCCTGTTTTGGGCTCAGGCCATTGCCAGCATCCAGTTCCGCCCAGTGCATCACCCCTACCATCCCCATGGCACCTGGTGGATTACATGTTTTCTTCAAGGAGGTATAGGCAGAGAACATCTTACCTCTGTCAAAGCCAATGGCAAAAATTCAATTGTCTTCAGAGCAGGCACAGCCATATTTATTTTAAAAAATTAATATGCATGTTCTCAGGGGAATGTTCAGCTGTCAGAGCACAGTAGGTCACAGCAGCATTTGATCTATAGACTCTAAAGCTACTGGTGGACATTGTGTTCTTTACAGGCAGTTATATGCCTCTTTTTGTCTGTATCAAGCAGATGATTGCACTTGCAGCCATTATTTTTTTTAAGGACTCTGTGCTTTTAAATAAACTACTAAAATAATGATTCAGGCTCCAGCCTCATCAAGACCCACCACAAATGGACAGATGTACTGCAGTGTGAATGAGGTCTGTGGTTGCCCCAAGCCACAATAGCAGTTTGGGGCCATCTTGCTGCAGTGCCCCTATCCCAAATGAGAGCCTCTCCAGGAGAGCAACAGAGCATCACCGATTGAGACAAGCTGCCTCCAGCTCCTCAGAGGCATTTTCTGATCTATATTCAGAACTGGGGTGTTTTCTGTGCCCTAAAACATGCCGAGATCCAGCCCTCATGGCCTCATTAACACTAAAGGTGTCCAGGTCCACAGCTGAAGCTCTCGTGTGCTATCATAACATCATAACGTAGAGAAAAAAAGACATTTTTAGGGGGGGAGCACTGAGAAGTGCTGATTTAGGGCACATTTGTTTATCTACCATCCAGGAGTAGCAGGCAGCAGAGGCAAAAGCAGAAAATGCCCTGGCACGTGTACCAGCGGTTGCAGGAGAAGGGAGAGGTGAGATATGGCTGGACACAAAAAGTTGTTGATCCATGTATGCAAGGAGTTAAGGGAACAGTATCTTTGTCCCAATCTCTGAATGAAGTTCTTCCATTCAGCTCTCTTCAAGGGGTGAATGAAATTATCTGGAAGCAATAATTACTCAAGGAAACTCAAACATAATTTTTTCTCTTACCTAAAAGGTGGACGATCCCTTACAATTGATATGCTAAATGCATTAGCCCATATTGGGCCAACCCCTCTCTTTTCCCCCGGGACCTTTCCGCTTCTCTACATCCCACAGATGGTCTCCAGCATCTCTTAAGCAGAAACCATCACTTTCTAGGTATGATCATCACTTGAACATGTCGGCGTAACTAGATGTACCATCCTTCTTCGGTGGAAGGCCAATAACTGCAGCAGATGCTGGCCTGAGCAGTTTGTCCCTTGGTAGTTCTCAGCCCAAGGCGGCTCTTGAACAAAGTTGAAAATAAATTGACTGACTTCAGCTTCCATGTACTGGGCAAAGGACCTGACTTCAGGGGTGTGTCCCTTGTTGGGTGCTGGTTACCAACGAAAGGCACCAAAAGGGGTGGCAGCTGATCGGCTGCAACCAAATGGTAGAGCTGAGCCAACCAAGACTCCATTCATCCACTTACTTTGGTGGATTCATCCACCAGTTTACCGACCCATACCTAGATGGTTTTTGCCCACATTCAGGCAAGACGTCTCCAGTTTCTTCTCCCACATGAGGCTCCCTGGGTGATAGCATGTCACCACCCAAAGCTGTTTCATGAAGGTGACCTGTGGCCACCACCTCCCCACCACCTCAACACCGTGGTGGAACCCCAACTAGCTGCATCCACAGCAGCACGGGGATGCCCAGCTGGGAGCTGCCAAAGAGCAAAGTGGAGAAGCGAGAGGCAGATCTGCTTTCCCCACTCCGTACGTGAGACGCAGTAAGTCTGTGACTTGCACTTCCAACGCACTGCTGAGCAAAGAAAGGGGTCTCGCTTGCCTTGAAGCAGTGGGAGTTTGGGCTACATACAGCCTTTCTTTTTCCCTTGAAAAGCATCTGTTAATAGAGTGGAGTTGGAAGGGAGCATCAGACAGAGAGACATCAGAAGCACGATCCTCCCCATCAGTGGAACTGCTGCTTGTCAAGAGGGTTTCTCATGCAGCCTACGCCTGTGATGTGCTATTATATTTTATGAAAAGAAGGGAAAGTGTCAAGTTTAGAACACCTCAGCTATTTCCAGAGAATTAATGCTATTACCGCTCTGAGATGACATGCAGTGGAGGCTGCTGCCTGCTCCCAAGCAGCAATTCAGGGCTCTTTGAGGAGGCATATGAGCCAAAATAAAACCCATCCCAGACTAAGGCAGAAGCTCCCCATTTGGCTCATTTCATCCATCAGGGCTCCCCAGATCTCACCCTGAAGTGCCAGTCATTGACCGGGGCACACCTTGGGCTGTACGGACCGGGAGGGGACGGTGAAGGGCTCTGATCTCATGTGACAGTTCCCACACTCCGGCATCACAAACGCAATCTGCCACAGGGCAGCCTCCTCCCCTGTGACCTGAGCAGCTCCCACTGAAGCCCCGGGGAGCCCCTTCAGCAAAGCATCCTGACAGCAGCTCCACGGTACCTGCAGGGTGCCATTCCATGGGTAGGGGCATGGACCATCGAGCTGTCGTGCGTGCAGCACCCTCCCTTGGTGGTTGCTCCCTGGGCTTTGCTGCAGCTCAAGCCACCACCCAGGCTGCTGAATTTCTTCTCCTTTATGGAACCTCTCGTTTTGCTGTTCCATCTGCAGCAACATGAAGAACTGAAGCCTCATCTCCTGCATCCCAGGTCAGTCCTCAGATACTGAATCATCACACCCCCTCGAAAGGAGCTTAAAAATGTTCCATAAAACCTTTTGCTTTGTGATCCTTTATTAGACACTCCAAGTTTCCAGTTCAACATTCAATTTCTCAGGACACCAGCACTTCAACAACTCTCTTCTTGTTAGGGATATTATTCTAAAGGGCAGAACAATTGAATGCCACACACAGGTTTTCCTTGCAGCATTTGAAAAGAAAGTCCCTTTAATTTGAGATTGGACACATCTTGGTCAGGTACGGGGAGGGGGGTGGGGAATAAACCAGATCAGAGAGATTGTGCTTTCATGTGGCTACAAGATAAATCATTGTCCAGAGCAATGGGCAGTAATTGTAACTCCCCTTTGAGTTTTACAGCACATCAGAGGTTTGCAAGGGCTGAGATTGCTCGATAGCTACTGTGCCTTCCAGGCTCCAATTACCCTCCTCTCTGCTTTCAGTATCAAAGGCAAAAAATCACTTTCTTCACACTAAATGATCCGCAGAGTGGAGCCAGATGGGCAAAGGGACTTGGAGAAATTATCACTGGCTCTGCCGTGCCCAGGTCTCATCTATTACTTTTAGCTCCTTCCAGAGGAGGAAGCGCTGTGTGGAAGGTGTGGGACTGCAGGTGCTGCTTTCTGCACCTCACGCTCTCTATGATGAGCTGGTTATTAGCTTTAGGGAAAAAAAAAAAAATAACCTGTGCTCAATTTGTTCATTGGACACTTCAATATATCAGAGAGGAAGAATCAAACTGCACAGAAAAACCTTTTTGTCTTCTGACATTGCGCTTCCACTCAGGGAAAACACCCGCCCCTGCGACAGTGACTGTCATCGGCAGAAGCCACGTGCATTGCAACAGAGCCATTTGCCCTCTTAAAAAGGGGAAAATTAGGCTGACTGATTAAATTAATTTGCTAATTCCCAGCAACCTTGCCACATGTGAACCTCAGTCTCCAGCATCCCAGTGAGAGCCGGCCCGTCACGCCCTGCTGCTCTCCTAGAAGCAGAGACGTCCCTTTGCCAACTCTCCATCCTGAAATAGGTTTCCCCCCTCCCACACAGTGCAAGATCTGCCAGAACGCTCAGCCATGAAGCAAATCACTGTCAGGCACTTGTACTAGCAAGGACACGTCCTCCCCGTCTATTAAATCAACATACAAAGAATTTGGACACAAGCTGGCTTGGCCCAAGCCAAATGTTAGCTCCACCACACACGTGGCCGCGCGATAGCAGTCTGCTACGTTCTTTGGGCTACAAGCACTTCACACTTGTAGTGCCCCTTGTAGTTCCATGGCTGTGCAAAAGTTTCCATCACTGCCTAAATTGCTGCAGGTCCCGCCAGCTTCATTAACGACAGCTTGGGTTCTGCTGGATGCAGACTTTAATTAATCAGGGGGATTGGGCAGTATTCCAGTGCTCAGGTTCACTTGCAAAATCTCGGTAGTCTACTGCATAACTTCCCTTCTCCACCGTACCAATTCTTGATGACATATATACTTATTTACTGTTGACTAGATCCAAAATTACATATATTTTTTCAAGTTTGTCTTACACACAGTGGCCATAGGTGTGTCACCTCAAGGACAGTCAGGCAAGCAAGAGCCCTTCCTTCAGCTTCACTGTTCTTCAGATCAAATGTTCAGTCCATAAAATAGCACTAACAGTTTATTTTCACAGTGCCAGCTCAGAGGGATCTCTCTTCTATAGAAAATCCCAAAACTGTGGTGTTCCCATGTGTGAGCATCAGAGTAAGGGCTTGGGGCTTGCTATGGCAGTGGAGCTCGCAAGCAATTCACGCTAAGATTTTAGCTTCAGATTTCTGTCAGACCAGGGCATCTAGAACAGAGTCTCTGTGCAGACTCTCAGGCTCGCATAATGCTTGATCTATACGCATTTCCCAAACCACACATGCTTAAGGCCCTCTCTGGACCATGCCACACTTGCAGATTTCACCCTACACTTTAAGTGGTCTGAGCCACCGCGTGCCTGTGGGTGTTATCCAGCACTGCAAGCCCCAGCGTGATGCCGAGCACTCTGCTTTGTTAAGTAAATGTTAATTAATAAGATGTTTTTCTTGTTTCCTGTCTCCTCAAAGTCAGTACTCTGCCATCCAAATAACCCCACGTATCTTCTGGCTTAGTGTTTCCACAGCCTCATCTCCTTTCTACACTCAGGTGTGATCATTTAAATGTTTCAGGGCAATAGCATCTAGTTTTAAGTCCAGTAGGCTGACAAACAAACATCCAATTAAATACTCATTTTTAAAAGACGCTGTACAGCTTGCATGAAGCCAAATCCCTTTATTAGCTTTTTCTTTTTAATACTATTAAACCACATTCTTCAGTTTCAATTTCAGAGAAATGTCTTCTCTAGCATGTGCTCACCAGCTCATTGACTGCTATTGAGCCTTGAGCAACTCACTGCCCTCTCCCATGCTTTGCTGGAAATAAGGATGGACTTGGGTTATTTCTGCTGTATTTTTTTTTTACAGAAGACAAATTCAATTCTAAATTATAAAAGTTAGCTTTGACTTAGAGCTAGACATGCAAAGTCACCCCTGCACATGCCAGAGTTATTATTTTGTCAAACCATCTGGAGAAGTTAAAAGCACAGCAACCTCTGTGCCGCTAAGGAGATGTGGTCTCCATGCATGAGCCAGCCTCCATCCCTGCAGCACTGGGGCCACCACCAGGTCCCCCAGTCAAAGACCTCGCTCATGCTTCACTGCCAATTTTATGAAGGTTTCAGGGATGGTGAAGGTGATGCTTATATGATGACACCTCCCAGGGCATCACCATAGAGAGATCGAGCTTTCTGCTCTGCCCCGTGAGTTCAGCCCAAAGGTCCCTGTGCAGAGATCAGGTAGTTGGTGCATCGCCTCAGCGTCACGTGGGGAGCACAGCTCATTCATCAACACACCGAAATGTCAGATGTGAACGCATACGCATGTGTCATCCTTCTAATTTTTTCTCGTTTACGGCACCCTGGAGCTGTAAAGCAGCCATGTCCAGGAGCTCATTTAGCACCTAAGTACATTACCCCCTGTGGAGGAGATTAAATGTCATCTTCTGGATTAAGTTTGACATCAAAAGCAATTACTTTTGGCACCGCAGGTGAAGAAGTGCCTTTGTCCCTCACTGACACAGAGCTGACGAAACTGAGCAGGGAGTTTGGTGAGCGACGAGCACTGCAACAAGCCTACAGCTGGTTTCGGTGCCTTCACCTCCCCACGCTCAGAGGTGGGTGGCCCCAGCGCTCCGGTGGGACGAGGTCCCGTGGGCACGTACTTGGCATCTGCTGAGCTCCATGTCAAACACCACATCCATATTTCCCAGCAAGGGCTGCTTTGTGGGATCTGTCGCTCTTGATGGGACAGGCACTTTCCAATTAGACTGGGATGCTCAGCAGCCTCAGATGTTAGGGGACAAATCCATTAGCAAAGCCTCGCGTGTCTCTTATGCCTAGGAGTGTCCTCCATAAAGAGGGTCAAACAGATGGCTGCTCTAGCAGCAGTGAAGGCCGTATCGGGGTGAGCAGACCCAGCTGCTAACGCTGGCCCTGGGCTGGTGAGCAGAGGCAGAGCCGGCCAGGAGGAGATGCTTCAGCCAGGGACAGGTTGCTGGCAAAGGGGTGCACAGCATCCCCCTTCTCCAGCCCCATGGCCAATGGTCAGATCCTGGAGGTGATGGTAGTTTTGGAAACTCTTTCAATCACTTACAACAAGCACAAAACACCTTGACAGACCTCCGCCAACGTTCTTGATGCAGGCATGGTCCAGAGGAGCCAGAGACCCAACACCTTTCTGCCCATAAATAACTGTCACGCACCCAGCACCAATGCACCGCGCGGCTTTCTCTCATTCCAGCCCTGACGTGAAGATGCATTTTATTACCTCCCTCTTTTTCATTTTAAACCCAAGTCCAGAGTATTTTTTATGTATGTCTCCTTGGCCATGGTTGCGCCTTGAACATAAAATCAACATTCTCTCTAGCTAGCTCTTCGTGCCCCACCACGCTAAGGTGGTGGCAGCTCCGGTCTCCCCTGGGACGCAAGGACCGAGGTTGCTGACGTGTTCTTTAGTCTCGCAAACCACAGCCCCACCAGCAAACCCCACTGGTCCCGAATGTTCGCACAGCAGCAAAGCTCCCACCCGCAGTGGCCCTGCTGCTGCTCTTATCACAAAAATCCAATTTCTGGGTATTTCAGTTGAATTTCAGTCTGTATCCAAGCGAGATCTAACCGGACCAGACTGCAATGCAAAACCAATCAGCCAGTGGATTGGAAGGATGTTATTTGCTCTTTTTTAATAATTAAAATGCAAAATGTAAATAATCTGAAAAAATATATCAGAAGCCCTGAAATTGCTTTAATAAGTGCACATAAGTGCAGAGTAAGTTGTGGCAAGAAAAAAAGTGCAATTCCGTGAGCAGACAGTCTCCAGAGGCAAATCAATAAGATTTAAAGGGCATATTGACCAGCAGTAATGAATCTTGGGAAAACAGCTAAAAATAAAAAAAACCCGCTAGTTGATCAATTATTTAAAATAAGGATTTCCAGCTTCCTGATACGAGGCATGATTAAATCTGGTGATTTAAATATTTCGACTGCAAAATCCCAGGTCAAATTACAGCCTGATGCTGGCAAATGATTTCATTAGCTAGACTTTGCTTGTGTAATAGCAGATGTTTTAAATTCACTGCAGAAATTCTTGATTTATTTCTGAATATCCTTTTATATGAATAAGGTCACATTTTTGCAGGGGTTTTCTTTTCTCATTTTTACCACATTACCGATTTGTCCTCCATTAAAGAAAAAAAAAAAAGATTAAAACTGAAGTGCAGCAAACCTCTGTTAACATCAACCTTTTTCTCATTGCCCGGTTCCATTTCCTCTGCTTCAGATGAAAACGAATTCATTAGGGAAGAGCCTCAATGACTGCAGTTTATCCTTCGAGTCATTTTGTATGTAGGCTTTGGAAAATTCATCTTGCTGGAGTGAACTCCTGCAGGTCCGGGCGATGCTTGCTCACACCCCGCCAGCAGCAGGGCCCGGGCAGCCTTGCCAGGCACCACATCGGTTCTCTCCCCACCCACCACTGGAGATTTATTTCCTGCCAAACCCACGGGCTTCACAATGAGGATGCTGCGAGCAAGAGCTGGAAACACCCGTGCCACGGAGCTTGTCACACCACGCTGGACCTGGCATCCTTCCCTAGGTGTCATGTCTGGCCCCCAAGCACTGAATTTGGAGCAAAACTTTAATTGCTTTCCCTCCAGTGCCTTCATTATCCATCATACTGACATAGACACATTGCCAGGAGCCCCTGGAAACCTCCAGGAAGGGTACATCAGTCCCCCACTCCCAAATGCTGGCCCCAACACAGACGTTAACGTTTCTCTTCTTGTACAACGTAAAAGACCTGGGACCCTTCTGGGGACATTTTTGGAAAGGGACCATGAAGAGCTGCTGTTCGTTTCCATTCGTGTCCCTCCACAGACCCCTGTGCTGAAGTTGCATCAGCAGCTGGGCAATGCCAGCGGTTGCTTAGGTCTCTGGCAACCTTTTAGGCTCAGAGCCCTTTCATCTGGGCATGGATTTGGCCAAAATGCACTTGCCAACACGAGGTATGGACCTGCCCGTGAATATTCCTGCCTGGACTCCGCTGTGGCCTTTCAGCCCCGGAATGAAATTGTGGGTGTCAGCTAAAGGCAGCACCAGGGTCCACCAACTCCGCCCAAGACGTGGAGCTTGTCTCACACCAGGGCTGTGCTTGGGGTGGCCCCATGAAGAACTAACCAGCTCGTGAGCCGAACTCCCTCTCCTCCCATGCCCGGGCCGCTGGCACCCTCCCCTCCAGGCAGGAGCCCGCTTCGGTGCTGCAGTGAAGCCTCAGAGCTCCGTACGTGAAGGCAGTGCCGAAGCATCCTACAGGCAGGTACGGCTTTGCCATCACAGCTAATCGGCCAAGAGGGTTTGTGTGCTCCTCCTTACTGCATTGATGGTAAAAGCAGCGACACCAGAACTGTAACTCAGCCTGTTCCTACTGGGAGCCTGGGGAGATTTTCCCCACCATTCGGATGCTAAGAAGCCTTTTGTTGGACAGAAAGAGAGCGTGGCACATTTCCACTGCTTCAGGAAGAGATTTTCAATGTTTATGATCCTACCTTTGGTTTCTGCCTCAGAGGTTTTGCCCCCAGAGCCCAGTCACAGAATCACAGAATCACAGAATGGTAGGGGTTGGAAGGGACCTCTGTGGGTCATCTACTCCAACCCTCCTGCCGAAGCAGGGTCACCTACAGTAGGCTG
>Ga0065711_1048163_pt1 | contig 11956 bp, 20 predicted proteins | sample Hoacrofraction12_FD_59098 | JGI IMG/M metagenome (GOLD analysis project Ga0065711, IMG submission 59098) | Hoatzin crop microbial communities from Cojedes, Venezuela - Epithelial fraction 12 v2 (version 2) | ecosystem: Host-associated > Birds > Digestive system > Esophagus > Crop | place... | reverse complement strand
AAATGGAGTCTCCTTCTCTGGAGATATTCCAGCCCTGCCTGGCCGCGGTGCTGTGCCCCCTGCTCTGGGTGACCCTGCTTGGGCAGGGGGTTGGGCTGGGTGACCCACAGAGGGCCCTGCCAACCCCCACCATGCTGGGATTCTGTGATTCTGTGTGATTCTGTAATACTTAACCTGTAGTTTTTATTTTTAAAAAAGGCAAGGAGAGTTCTTTAACCTTCGTTTGCAGCAGCCTTACCACCACGTGTGAATTCCACCCTCACCCGTCGCAGGCTGACCTGACTCTGCCCTGGCAACGGGCGCCGCGGCCGCCTCGCAGGGCAGCGGAGGTGCCCGAACCGCCGCGAGGACCACCCAGCTCGGGATGAAACGCTTCTCCCGACGTGGCTGGCTCCAAACCACGCCGTCAATTAGCAAATATCGCCCTTCAATCCGTCTTTTTTATCTGACTCAGGCTGCTCGTAAGCGCAATTTGAGGGATGCTACAAACACGGGGTTACTGGGGGCATCGTCTCCTGCGCCAAGCACATGTGCCTCTCCATGACATCAAGCGCTGGTGAGTCTGGTTTTGTATTTCAGGACTGGATTCCTACAGATCTTGCCTTTTATTGAAAATAAACCCCAAACAAACATATTTCTGAAAACCCTAAAGCTGCTCCCCCCAGGGAACGCAGCAGCGTGGGACGCAGCAGCGGCGGCAGGGTGGGGAGATGGGGAAAAGAGCAACATTTTACCTTCACCTTCTGGCTGGGCAGCTGCCCCAGGAGGGTTTCAAGCAGGACCACAGGGCCTGAACTGAAAAAAAGGCTGAAATTTCTGCGCTGATGAGTCCTGCGAGCTCCTGGATGTCTGGGACGCCCCGTCCCTCTGCACTGCTGAACACAGCCAGAGAGGGAAGGAACAGCTATGGGGAGGGAAGCAGTAAAACCCAGATTAAGCAAAGATTTAGAAGCAAGTGGATATGTTTTATATCACACATTTAAGCAGGGAAGGCAGGAACTGGTGACCAAGCACAGGGTGCAGGCAACTGGGCTGGCAGAACGGCTGCCTGCGGCGCTGGCAGCTCGGTGCAAACCTCCCTGCAGGCTCTCCATCCCCCCAGCGCCGGTGGCTTTTTGCTTTTCGGAGTAAGAAGTGGAAATATTGATGTTAAGGCCAGGGGAGCGAGGCAGTGCTGTAGAGGAGATGCTACAGGTGATGCACCTGCTGCCTAAAGGCATCGTTGCCCCCTTATAGAGCCTCATGGCTGGGAAGTAGCAGCAGCAGCAAAGGCTGCAACAAGCCCATTTCACAGAATCACTAAGGTTGGAAAAGACCTCTGAGATCATCAAGTCCAGCTGTCACCCCAACCCCACCATGCCTGCTAAACCATGTCCCGAAGTGCCACATCCACACGTTTTTTGAACCCCTCCAGGGCTGGGGACTCCACCACTGCCCTGGGTAGCCTGGTCCAAGGCCTGACCACTCTTTCAGGAAAGACATTTCTCCTAAGGTCCAACCTCCCCTGACACAACTTGAGGCCATTACATTTCACTGCAAAACTTCACAGCCAGGTCCCGTCTTCGCGACTACGGGGGAAAGCAGCCCGCCAGCGGGGTTTCACCTCCCCCAGTCCAGCCGGGGGAGGAATTACCAGTTGCCGATGACAGCTCAGCAGCCCGGGGGGCTGCGGATAATTTGACAAGCGGCTTCACGTTTCCTGGGGCGAGCCACCGCACCCGGCTGCGGCGACGAACAGCTAATTATTCATGTCTGATGCTTTCTCTCTGTTTCCCAAATAACATGTATTTAGCGCTAAGATGATTTAAACAGCTGATCTAATCTGAGCCCCTGGTAAAAGAGGATGAAACTCAGCGAGGCAGCGGCGGTTTAAGCTCCCAGATGGCTGCCCCGGAGGTGAGGATCATGTTATTATCAGCAGCCCCAAAAAATCCCAGCGATGGGAAAGGCGCGTGGCGACGCGGTGGCAGGGCGGAGGCGATGGAGCCGGACCCACGCAGCTGCCGGTGGTTGTAGGAGGCGAGTGGACACGTCCCTTGTGCCCCGTGGCCACCCGACCGTGATGGTCGAGGCTTCCAACCCATCCCACAAACAGGAGACTAGTCCTTGGCTGGTTGAGGGACCTGAACCAGCTCAGCCTTAGGCAAGCCAGGCTCCACCAGAAAAAAGCAAGGGCACTGCCTTTTGGAGGATTTCTCCCATCAGCATTTAACCACAATTTTTTCCCAAGCAATTGCTGCTATTCTGAATTTTTTCGAGATTTTTTTTTGGCTGGAATGATTTCTTGCAAGCCTTCTCATTGATTGTGATCTCTGCTGAAAAGCTTTTTTTGGTTTAGAAAGTTAAATGCTGAAGATGCCACCAGTCGCCGTGCAATGGGGGAGCTGGGGCTGTCCCACGGTCTGGCTTCCCGTGACCAGGACGTCCCGGCAGCGAGCACCCACCCCTCCTGGCAGCTGCCCACCGCGCTGGAGCCCACCCTGAAACGAGATGGGGAAGAACGTGAATACACCAAATCATCGGAGCAGACACTGTCCATGAGGAAAGACCCTTCCCAGCTCATCTTCCAGTTCAAACGTTCGTTTTCAGGCTGCGAAACCCTTGAAAAGTTTCTTTCTTCATTCAAGAGAACCATTTGTTTAAAAAAAACCAAAAACCTTTCGTTACTTTGTTCCTTAAAAAAAAGTTCAAAACACTTGAAGGCAGAGAAAAGTGTAGGAGAAAAGAAAAAAATCTAATTAAATCTCCCATGAGATTTAACCTAGATTTCCTGGAAAACCAGAACTGAGCTTTTTACCATTTATTGGAAAGCTCAGACCCCCAGGCCAGCGCTGTTGCTCCCAGCTCCTCTCTGACCACGCCAGCATAGTCAGGACGAGGGATTAGCTGCTATGGCTTGTTCCTGTCCTAACAAACCCTCTTGTATGGGAGATTCTTCAATTTTTGCCATCTTCTGCTTTGCATCCCCCCAGAATTTCCCTGTGGAAGCGGGGAGCCCTATGCAGGAAAGCTGTCCCCAGCGCAGGGCTGCACCCTGCCTACCCCTGTGGCACCCTTCGGAGGAGCCCACAGCTGTCCTGGGTGATCTGTCACGGGGAATAACCCTTCTGGACACTTCTAACACACGTATGAAGTGTGTCAGGCACTGGACCAGGCTGCCCAGGGCAGCGGTGGAGTCACCATCCCTGGAGGGGTTCAAAAAACGTGTAGACGTGGCACTTTGGGACATGGTTTAGAAGACATGGTGGTGTTGGGTGAACAGTTGGACTTGATGATCTTGAGGTCCTTTCCAACCTATGATTCTATGATTCTATGTAACCGTGGCCTTGGCGGCCTGAAGGCAGAGAGGCTGGGAGATAGAGGATGCTCCAGCCCTGGGACGGGTTGTCCCCAGGATGGGATGTCCCCAGGGTTGGGTGCTGCAGGCAAACAGCATCTCCAAGCCACCCCACTGGGTTTTTCAAGCTCTGAAAGGAAAAGGCCAGGTCCAGCAGAGCGATGCCCCGTCAGCGAGGGTCCCCCTCGGCTCTGCAAGGCAGCACAGGGAGCTGTGGCTGCCTCGGTCCCCGGGGAGAGGGCAGGGGGTCGGCCGGGAACCGGGGAGAGCCACCGCGGGGTATGGGACCCGGGGGACAGCGCCGACAACACAGGGCAGGCTTTTGGTAAAAAAAAAAAAACTAGAACAAATAGTAGAACTACTAGAAAGCCTGCTGTGACAGTAAATTATTGCCAGTCTGACACGAACAGGGCTTCTGGGGGAAATGCTTTAAATCACCAGACTAAATTTAAACCGTTCCCGGCATCCGCCTCTCTGCCTCCCCAGGGCCCTGCGGCGTCTCCAGTCCCCTCGGCATCAGCGGCTGCAGGACCTGGGGAGCCCCTCGCTGCCCCGGGCCAGCCCACGTCTCCCCCCGGCACCCCCTGCCCTCCTCTCCCGTGGCCTCTCTCCACCTGGGGCTTCCCCACTTCCAGCAGATGCTGATCATTAATTTAAATCAGTGATTTGCTCTTAGAGGTCTTTTCCAACCTTCATGATTCTACGACTCCATGATTCTATCCCACCTCTGCCACCTTTCCACAAACGTCTCCCAGCATCTCCTGGGATGGGCGATCACCTCAGCATCACCTTCTGGAGGATTGCTCATGGTGTGGGGTCACCAGGGCTGCGCAAACGGCAGAAAGACCTTTCCTCCCTCAGTATTTCCAAGCAATAACGGAGGAAGGCTGAATGGGATGGAGAGGCTGGGACTTCTCTAAGACCACCCAAGTGCGGTGGCCCTGCTTTGGGAAGCTGGAGGATGCAGCCACAGGGGCTTGTGCCCCACGCTGGAAGGGGGATGTGGGCACCAGGGACGGGGCGTTGGATGGCAACAGCCACAGAAACACCCCCCACTTTGTGCTCTCACCGGCTTCCATCGTGCCACTGCTCCCTGGATTTTGGGAGAGAAAATTTGGGCTGGCTGAAGGAGCCGGGTGACCCCTGGCATGGGTTCCCTGCCCCCTCCTAAATCATAGAGTCATAGGTTGGAAAAGACCTCTAAGATCATCAAGTCCACCTGCATGTCCCATCACTGCTGGAAATGAGACCCAGGAGCTCCTGCCACCTCCATCCCTGCTGCAGCGAGCGGTCACTGGTCGGTCATGCTTGGCCAGGGAGGGGAGGAGACAGAGATGGAGCCGAGGAGAAGGAGAGGAAGGAACCAGCGAGCTCCCTCCTCCGGGAATGCTCAGCTCCAGAAAAGCAAGGGCTTCCGGACTAGATGACCCACAGAGGTCCCTTCCAACCCCTACTATTCTGTGATTCTGTGATTCTGTGATGAATGGCCTCCCCTTCATCGCAGCCAGCAGCGAGAGCAGCACATGTTCTCGCTGCTGGGGCGGGTCCCCTCCCGCGGCGCCCGCAGCCTTTGCCAGCTCCCGGTTCCGTTTCCAGCTGACACGATGAAGAAGATGCCCTCCATTCCATTAATTCAGACCCCTCTTCCTCTCCCCTCGAGGCACAACAGCGGCTCTCCCATCGTAAATGATTTAGGAGCGGAGCCAGACGAAGACAAAGCTGACGGATGACAATTCTCTGCTTGGGGGACGTTTTCCTGCTGGAGATTTTTTGAAACAAACACATTGCTCCTCGTTCACAAAGGGAACGCAGCCCCCACCCCGCGTGACTCGCCCCGTGAGTCAGGGCCCAACGGCAGCGTGGCGGGGAGCGATGCCAGCCCGTGCCACGGGAGCATGAGCTGGACCAGGCGCAGGGCACGGGGGCTCCTCCAACCCTCCCCGCCTTTACATGGTGAAAAGAATTTTTGCCCATTTTGCCTTTGGGACGGAATTTCCCGAGCCCCCCAGGTCGGGCACTGAAGCAACAGGTCCCTCCTCGCTGGGAACGGCGCCCGGGAAGCACATCGTGCCCTGGCTTGGGGCAAACCCCCCCAGACCGGAGGGAGGGCCGTTGTCTGCGGGGGTCCTGGGGGCAGCGGGGAGGATGGAGACCCCCCTGCACCCCAGCAGCACCCAGAGGCGGGTGCTGCTGGAGGGCGGCTCTGGTCCAGACCGAAACCGATGGGAAATGGGTTGGCACTACCCAGTTATTAAATCAAATATATTTAGCGCAACAGAGCGTGACCATCGCAAGAGCATGGGTTGATCCCGAAATCGTGACTTTAGAGAGGTGTTCCCAGCCTGGGATCTTATACCCATCTCTGGCAGAATAGAAAAGAATTATCTAAAGATTTTTTTTTTTCAGAGTGCATCCCACACCATTAAAGCTTCCCTATGAAAAAACCCCGACCTCTGGCCTCAGGAGCATCCCGGTGAGCGGCAGTCTATTTTAAATCCAAAAGAACCAATTTCAGGTGAGGCATGAAATGCTGCTGAGAGCGGGTAAAAAAAAAAAAATCTCTCCAGCAGCAGCGAAGCTCCCCGGCCCCAGCACGCCCGGAGCACGATCCCCGAGACCGCCCGACGGCGGCTGCAACCCACGGCGGCCGGCGGGACTTCAGCCCAGCGTGTCCCCAGAACAGCCACAGCCGGCGACTGGCCTGCAGTCACACAGCTGAAAGCTGCTTCTGTCAGAGGACTGCGTCCGGATACGCAGTGGAGAGCTCTGCTTTGAGCACACGGCAACTCAAGTGCGATGGCAGGAGTGAATGCTGCCCAGATCGCTCTGGGAGCAGCTTCCAGATGTCAGCGGGACCCCAGGAGGGAGGAGCGGGCAGGACGCAGCCCCGGCTCCCAGCCTGCCTGGTGTTCAGGGGCTCTGTTTGCCCTCTTGCCGCTAGCGGGGGAAATCATCATTTTTCCTAAGACACCTCAGCTGCCAATCCACAACTTTGGCCTCAGTGCAGGTCACCCACCTCCTCCCTCTCCACTGTCCTCTCCTCCAAGCCCTAGCGGTGGTGGCCCCATTGGCCCCATCACCAGGGCTGCAAATCAGCCACCAGCACCCGCTCGGAACAGACTTGCCCTGGAGCACAGTGGTGAGGACCAGGGAGAAGGATGGAGGGAGCATGAGGACACAGGATCAGGAGAAGGATGGAGGGAGTGCGAGGACGCAGGATCAGGAGAAGCATGGAGGGAGCAGAGGGGGGGATCAGGAGAAGGATGGAGGAAGCGCAGGGAGGATCAGGAGAAGGATGGAGGGAGCATGTGGACACAGGATCAGGAGAAGGATGGAGGGAGCACGAGGACGCAGGATCAGGAGAAGGATGGAGGGAGCGTGAGGACGCAGGATCAGGATGGAGGGAGTGCAAGGACACAGGGAGGATCAGGAGAAGGATGGAGGGAGCGTGAGGACACAGGATCAGGAGAAGGATGGAGGGAGCAGAGGGGGGATCAGGGGGAAGGATGGAGGGAGCACAGGGAGGACAAGGGGGAAGGATGGAGGGAGCGCGACTACACAGGATCAGGATGGAGGGAGCATGAGGACACAAGATCAGGAGAAGGATGGAGGGAGGGCGAGGACACAGTGAGGATCAGGAGAAGGATGGAGGGAGCACAAGGGAGGACAAGGGAGAAGGATGGAGGGAATGTGTGGACCAAGGGAGGATCAGGGAGAGGCCTCTTACAGCGCCAAGAAGTCATTTCAGCTGAGCCAGACGGCCCGTGGAGAAGCACGGTGTAACGAGGACAGCAGCAATTTGTGTGTCCCAGGGGTGGCTGGGTGAAGAAATAGAGCTCATGCCACAGCACAGAGCAAACACACAGAGTCTTCTCCAGGGCTGCCCTAGGATTTCCGAGGGAAGGCTCCGTCGGGGTTTTACGGAGCATTTTACACAGTGCTAACCACCACGGCAGCCATCGGGGTGGCAGCCCCAGGGCTCCTCTGGCACAGGGGTCACCTCTCCCGGAGCAGCACCGACCGCTACCAAGGCTCACTGCGGATGAGCAAGGCGTCGGGTGAACATTGGCTTCATCTGTCAGGGAGGTGGGTGCAGGGTGGAGGTGTCTGGCCCAGAGAGGAGGAATAGGTGCAGAAGAGCTGGCATCCATCGAGGGGAATATGGCAGGTTATGGTGGACACCAAACACGCCAGCCCAACACTCCAGCCCACCCACACGCAACTGATGCTCCAGAGTTAATGAGTCCCACAATAAGCTCATGTCTTGCCTAAGCTGCTAATGATCTCAATTAACCTGACCCACAGGAGGTTGGTAATGAGGAGGCAGTGAAATGCTTGTGGACCTTTACTTCTTATAGCATGAACAACTTCCCTTCCCTAGGACGTGGCTACAGGAAGGTCCCCCCATGCTCTACGTTTACAAGAGGTCACACAGAGGAACAAGGATGACAGTAATCCCACAGCTGATCAGAAAACTGGGAAGACCACTACCTAAACACACATCTGGTGGCTTGGGAGATGCCCTGGGACAACTGCCTGGGCTGGCAGACGTGAGCCAGGTCTTCCAAGAGCTTTGCAGAGCAGAGCTGGTGGCTGCAGAGGTCTCTGCCCCTACTAAACAACCGTGTTCAGGTAGCTGCATCTCACCCCTAGCATTTTTACTCAAGCTGCGTTAGTTCTGCAAAATAAGATCAGAACACAACAGTTTTTAACTCAAACGTGGTCCAACACTGGGAATTTCAGAGAAGTCACCTTCTCCACACAGCATCCCTCCCATCAGATGCAGGAGTCGGAGTACAGGTTTCACTAGTAAATGTATTTTTTCCTGTTAACAGCTTCAAATCTTTCAGCACACAGCACCTGGGCTTTCCAGTACCGCTAACTTTCACCCCAGAGCTCAGATGGGATTTAAAAGGTGTCAGACGTGACCAAGAGAACAGAGGAGCGACTGAGCAGACGATGGGATTACTCCTGGTGAAAACAGGACAAATCCTTCTCCCCGAGGGGAAAGGAGAGCATCCTTTCTCTAGCTCGTTTCTTAAGGAAATCAAATCCCTAAGACTAACGTCCCATGAGGATTTAGGAGGTATTTTTTGCAAATATGGTCAGGAAAGGAAGAAAAAAGTCGTTCTGGGGACCTGCTTGAAGACAGGTGCCCACCACTGACCCAAACACAGAAAGATCCTCACCCAGAGTTTTCAATGCCTTAATGAACCCGTGTCTCTCCTCCACCATTCACTGAACAGCAAAAAAACATCTGCTGGTGGAAGAAGGCAAGAAGCAGGTGCCCTCCCAGCTCAGCTTGGTACTCACCAGCTCCCATGAATGGGGCTGTGAAGGGTGAAACACATGGACACGTCTTAGCTAGGAAGCAGCACCAGCAGCCCAGAAGATCAGATCTCACCACGACCGTGGCCTGGCTCACCCTGACGGCAGGTTTCAAGAGGGCCCAGGACACACGGTGGCCTGGGCACAGGGTCTCACCAGCCTGGCTGGGACACTCAGCACACCGAGCTCAGCCTCCAGCCAGACGCAATCACACAGCCTTGGGATGGAGTCCCACAGCTGGGCTTTGGTGACACAAGGCACACAAAGCAGCAACGTTACCGTGCCAGGTTTCTGTTGTGGGAAGATGGACAGATGGCTTGAAAACGTCCTGTCCATCCCCATGGCCTGCTGAGGCCACCGGTGTCCTGCTTGGCACTGGCCTGAGGAAGCATGGTGACTTCTCCTCACCACCTCCAACCTCCACTCAGTGCTTTGGGTAGAGGAACCAGGTGACCGATCTGTTAGAGCAGCCTCCCATCAGCCGAGCCCTCTCCATCGTCCACGGACACACAGATGCTCTCCCTTCCACTCCACGTGCTAGCAAGAAAAAAAGAAGATATTCTGCAACGTTGGTGCTTTTGATCTTCTTAAAACCCCTTTAGCATCCCTCTTACAGTCTCATACAGCAACGACAACAAAGGTGCTCTAGGGAAAATTACTTTATTTTCTTTCTTCTTTCAGAAGGCATTTAACAATTTAAGAAACTGAGGTTCTTGTTTAAAAAACAAATCACAATCTCAGGAACAGTCCTGTCCCCAGTGCTGTGGGCACTGGGCATCGCAGGCTTACGGACCTCGTTGTTCAGGTGGGAGCCTCTGAACGCCTCTGATGTGGGCTCCTGGAGTTCAGCAGGAGAAGAAAAACACTCGAGCGTGACTGTGTTGTTCATCCCACCAGAGCTGACACCTCGGGGTCTCGGTTAAAGCTCTTTCTGCAGCTGGTTCGGTCAGGCTCCTCAGCTGAAGGGCTTCAGATGGAGCGGGTCAAGCCACCGTGCAGGCTGAGGCAGTGGGAGAGCCCTGTTGTCTGCTGCCCTCCCACGCCACAGCCGCTTCACCCCAAAAGGCTGGGCACAGGGAGGGGGGAGGAGAGCCCCAGCGCTGCCTCGGGGGCTGCCAGCGGCTGGAAGCCATCGGCAGAGGCGCGGGGACGCGGCAGCGTCGTAGCCTGGTGCAGCCATTCGGCTCTGCCCCGGGGGTTCGCACGCTGAGCCTCTGCAGCTCGTCGGGGACTGCGGCCGATGTGGCACACACAGAAAGGGAAAGGACATCGGCACGTGAAGGTGGGGATTTTCCCAAGAGAAAGCCACCCAGACCCCCCCTTATTTCAATGCCATTTTCCAGCCAGGTTGCAGGACGTCCAGGCACGGCCCAGGGTCTCCGAGAGCAACTCCCGGGGCCAAGTCACCGGACCTCGTGCCTAGACGTCACCTCTCCAGGCTAACAGAGCCGGTTTCTCGACACAAGATTCAGTTTTCACTTACATCAGATCAGCACCTCCACCCAAACCAGCGGCGACGCTGCCGACGTGCCCGCGTGGAGCGACGGCCGACAGCTCCCCACAGCACGTCCTCGCCGTCAGCAGGACGCTGGCCGCACACGGGGCTCTGACGGGTTGCATGCGCTGCTTAGGGCTGCTGCGGGAGCGGGATAAAATGACTCGGAAAATATTCATCACCAAAGGCACGAAGCTGGAAAATATTTGGAGAGACACCAGAAGCTGCAGACGATATTAAGAGCGGTGCTGTGATTTAAACCATTTCCAAGCTTCAGCTTCTTGGGGCTGGGGTCTTTAAAATGTTTAAAATCACATCAATCTTTGTTCCTGTCTGTACAACGATACTCCCAGCAGGGCTCAGGCTTTTAGATCCAGGTCCTTCTGCGGTCCCACCTGCACGGATCCCACCAGCCCGCGGCGCTGAAATCCCCTTGGCTCTCATCCTTACGGACGCGGCCGGTTTGGCTGCCGAGCTGGCTGCCAGCACGTGCCGGGCTCTCCTCGCAGCAGGGCACCGAAGTCGAGCGACCGCTGCCCCTCCGCACCCAGCTCCAAACGCTCTCCTGCCGAGAGGACAGCCACTGCCTCCCTCACCGCGCTGCCAGGCACGACACATCGCCGGCACGCACCTTTTGGGATTTGTCTTGAGATAGAGAGCATTACAAATATTTTCATCCAAAAAAGCCCTAAGAAAGGGAGGGAAGGGTTAAATAAAGGCTCTACCCTCCTTCTCAACGTCAAATATCAGAAAAATCTAGGGGAATAGAGTCAAAATCAGTGTCAGCCTAGAAATGGAGACCAAAACTCAGCAGCCAGCCAGCCCAGAGTTCAGCGAGCCCCAACCCGACCTCAGCACCCAGAGATGTCCCTCGCTTTGCTCTTCCGCTGGTATCTGACGTCCGAGGGATCGAACCCCCTTTCCCTGGAGCCAAACAGGGCCCAGCGAGGAGTCCTGGCTGCGTAATCGGCCGCCGTGAAAGTCTTGCACCCGCCGCTCCTCTCGTGCTCTCGCGCCAGCTCCTGGAAGCGGCCGTAGTCGATCCAGGTGCACCACTCGCCGTTGATCTTGAACTGGAAGGAAAAGCAACGCGTTACCAAGCCAGGGAGCAACGGGGCGGACAAAGCACCACATTTCTGCTGAGATAGGGTGGGTGCATCTTAAATTGGTTACCCAGCTGAAGTCTTTTTACTTTTCTAGCCATATCAAGGCCCAAGATAAAGTCATCCAGAAGCTGCTTCAACAGAAAAAAAATTCAGGCATGCAATTACCCACAACTTACTGCTTCAGAGCCACATTTCACCCAGGAGGTTTGACGACACGCACAGATACAGGGTGGCCATTTTTCTTACACGGAATCACAGAGCGTTAGGGGTTGGCAGGGCCCTCTGTGGGTCACCCAGTCCAACCCCCTGCCCAAGCAGGGTCTCCTACAGCAGGCTGCACAGGACCTTGTGCAGGCGGGTCTTGATGCTCCAGTCCCCTCATCATCCTCGCAGCCCTCCGCTGGACTCTCTCCAGTAGCTCCTCATCTTTCTTGAACTGGGAAGCCCAGAACTGGACACAGTACTGCAGATGGGGCCTCACCAGGGCAGAGTAGAGGGGGAGGAGAACCTCCCTCGACCTGCTGCCCACACTCCTCCTAATGCATCCCAGGATCCCATTGGCCTTGGCACCCAGGGCACGCTGCTGGCTCATGGTCACCCTGTCGTCCCCCAGCACTCCCAGTCCCTCTCCACAGAGCTGCTCTCCAGCAGGTCCGCCCCAGCCTGTACTGGTGCCTGGGGTTGTTCCTC
>Ga0065711_1048162_pt1 | contig 11956 bp, 7 predicted proteins | sample Hoacrofraction12_FD_59098 | JGI IMG/M metagenome (GOLD analysis project Ga0065711, IMG submission 59098) | Hoatzin crop microbial communities from Cojedes, Venezuela - Epithelial fraction 12 v2 (version 2) | ecosystem: Host-associated > Birds > Digestive system > Esophagus > Crop | place... | reverse complement strand
TTACTTCACGGGTTAACCGCTATTGGCTATTAGGAGAGGGGGGGGACACTACCTTTCCGTACAGCGCGACATCTTCAGACCGCCAAGCCTTAACTACCCACAGTCTGGGAACAGAAACTTACGCAAAAGTACCAAAAAGACAGCTATATACTCACTTACTTTCCTCCCACGTGCCATAAGCTTGTACTGAGTTTCACAGGAAATGCAGGGACAGATCTGAACTGTTCTCAGTTGACTTAGCCAGGTAAGGTAAACACACTATGGACGTCCAGGGCATTCTCTTTACATTTGAAGTTGGGGTCTTGAGCCAAAAATGTGAATATCTACATGAATTTGGGGATAAGAAATTGAATCAAATGGAATCCAAAATGCATTTAGAAGAAAGTTTGGAGAAAAAATTTTATACCACTTAATGGTGGAGCGGGCAAATGTTATATCTTCTCTCTGGATCATAATCAACTTCCTTTCACATTAATTAATTGCTAATACACTTTGCTATTAATATTTCGAAGGCATTGGGTGGTTGGGAGAGTAAAAGCAGATGACTGTTCAAATGTAATGTCAAGAATTCCTTAATGAAAGCATGAAACTGTCAACATTTCAGTGACTACATTATCTACACAAAATGCCTGGTATATAACTTGAAAGATCACTATGACCACTATCTACTTTATTGCCCATAGGTGTTATTTAGGCAAGAAGGCCAGAGCAACAGTCAAGTTATAGAGACACAGAAAACCTCTGCAGTGGTACTTCTTCCTGATGTTGGTGTCTACATCATTGAGGTCTGTGCAGTCAGTGAAGGAGGGGATGGGACTGCGAGTCCCCAGATCAGAGTTCCATCTTTTTCAGGTAAGGTTACACTTATATTTGGAAGAATGGTGATTATAGCAGTGTTCATTAACTCTATTATTCTCCACCTGAAAAAACTTTTCTCACAGTTCTCTAGGTATTAGATAAAATCAGTGATCAGAGTCTTCAGTTCTATGCTGAAACAAAGATATCTATATTGAACATTCGAGATGCTCAAGAGTATCTGAGGCATCTGTGTGGGGTTGATGGACAAAAAAGAGGATTTACAAGAAACTTCTCCCTTTCTGGGATAACATCTGGGATATAATTGAGCTATGGGTGTCCACATATCTACTAGGTGTCTCAAATAGCATTACAGTCAGCTGAGATGTAGTCCGTACAGACCGACAGTGGAGCCTAGACAGCAATTCAGTTGATCTTCTGAATTTAAATATTCAGATAAAGGCACGTAAGGACATCTGAGAGGTCCTAAGGTATCCTAAACATTTGCAGAGACCTGGCAGATATGATATGGGACTGAGAGGATAGGCACATCATTCTGGATCCCTAGCCACAGGTGTACTACCTAACACAGCTAAAATGGCATGCATTTAGGTGGCTGAACCATGTGTATGTGCCTGCTTTAGAATAAGCCGAATTTCTCTGTAGGTTCCATTGCCTGCTTTGAGTAGCTATTAATTTATGAAATTATAAATGCACTACAGTATTAATGTACTATCATGATGTAAATCATGATGTCTAGCTCCTGTTTTCTCAGTTACTGCAATATGTTGAAAGAATTTAACGTATCAATATTACAAAGGTAAGAAAGGGATGGAAGGATTAGTTGCAAGAACAAGAAAATAACATTGTCTTTTGCCTAAACATTCTGGTTCCCTTCCTTTCCTGCTATCTGTTGCCACTGCCAGCCCATAGCGTATTTTCTCTTAGCACAGCCTATTCAAGGGCTGCTGTGATCTAAAACCATCAATGGGCTACTGGGCAAAAGATCACTTTTTCCTCTGAATAAACATCAAGATCAAGGGACAGCTTTCTTTCCTTGTTTCAGGAAGAGCTTTTGTGACTGTGACTCAGGGCATCTTCTGCAGCCTAATTCTTTTTGAGGATTAACATGTAAAACCACACCCTTTTGGAATGTCCTATTCATTTGCAGACTGAATATGGGGATTCAGCATGTGACTTTCTGTAGATATCATCGTAAAATCCTCCATTACCTCATGTCTGCGTAGTAAGCCTATTTTGCGATTGCAGTTCTCACAAGGTAATCCATTGCCTAAAAATTAGGCTTTTACTAGCGTAATAGAATACAAGTTTGGGGCAAAATCTAGTACCTAAATACACTAAGAACTGTTTGCATCATTTGTTCCTTAAATACTTTGTTTTTCATTTCAGGAGGGAAAGTAACAAGTGCTCAGTCCACCTTACATGTGTTGTCCACTTCCTCGACCTCTGTAACATTGCTTTTGGCACTGATGGTTCCTTCAGCCTCATGGTGAAGACTGCAGACTTTGTTGTTGTTGTTGTCATTTATTTGCTTTAGCTTGATGACACCAAGGGACGGAGTTTTATGTCCGTGGAGAAACTGGAAACCCAAGCTAATGCTTAAAGACCCATAGAAATGCCTGTGGTGCACTTAGAGGAGTGTTGGAGACACAGTTAACAATTCATCAGGTTTTTTTCTCCATTTTTTGTAAATGTCCTCTGGGGAGGGGACACTTCTTGGCCAAAAAATATGCAGATTGTATGTAATAAATTTTTGTAAGGAAATGTTATTTCTGTCAAATGTATTTTACTTTTCTAATACATTTGATTTTGGTGAGCCCAGTCATGTTAGGTGTTTAAGCAGTGGTGTCTAGTACAGTACATCTGTTTCATTTGGAAAAAAATTCTTTTTTAAATATAGAACAGTTTGATATAGCTTTCTCCTACAGTTGGCTGTTCCAACTGACAAGAAAGAAAAATACAGTTTAGATACACAGCCCACTGCAAAAGTACAGTGAAAATGTATGAGTATGTATTTAATTAGCAAAAAGAATTGCCAATACAATACTAGACAGCACACTCAGAAAGTGGCAAAACGGAGCAGAAAAGAAGTCATTTATTTTGTTGCAAGCTAAATGGAAATTGATTAAACAAACTTAAACAGGAAACAAGTTTGGTTTTCATCAAATACCACATGATTTAATGCCAAATTAATCAAATATTTATTTTTAATAGCAAATAACAAATCAGTTCCTACTGCATATGACAATGAAAACTCCACTGAGCATTTGAACATGATGTGCATTAGGCTGCTAAGTGGACAAGTAAAGCAATTCAGGGAGGTAAACCTACTTTTTCCTAGCACTTCTCAGCTGTAACTTTTTTTTCCTCTTTTACCATTTTTAGTAACATTCTGTGCTTTTTACATTTGCTAATCAAGATGAAGTATATATGAAAGCATATTATGCAGACAATATTAACACTTTTTGTAATGTAATCATTCACGTATATATAAACTCCAGTAGGATATATTTTGGAGAATGCTGTGTCTGAAAAAAAATACCTGGATAAGTGCTACTGAACACCATTCCAGTTACTTAGCTAGTTGCGTCTATTTCTACAGGTCACTAGAGATTATTCTTGTAGGGACTGTGTGCTATCAGTTTTAATCTCCACTTTTTTCTGTTGACAATTTGGACAATTTTTCTACTCTGGAAAGCCTTTCCACATACTGGCACCTGAACCAAAATGATCCCCAGTGTATATGGTGTGCTTGTTTGTAGAATTATGGTGTGCACGGTGTTATGAGGGAGGGTGTTTTGCTACCATGTGTCTAGGGATCACACCTAGAATGAACATTCCCTTGCCTGGGAAAAATCAAGTCAAAATTCTTTAACAGGCAAGTCCTAATGGAATAGTTCTTCCAGCTGTCCATCCCTCTAAAAATTTTGATGCAAATCTATTTTGCTTGATGTGTTCTGGGTCTAAAATCCCATTATTTTGCAAGCTCAATAGCAAAAAAATATTTGGCATTTAGCTAGTACACTCTAACTGTGCCCTTTCTAAGCAGCTTTAAAATAGTGGCCAAGAAAGCACAACACAGACCAAGTGCTTGGTAGGTGAAAAGCTGACTGATGACTAAATTTTTTTTCTTCTGAATATTTTATCAGTGTAAATTTTCAGAGGTGGTTTAACTCTAATCTTTATTACCCACTAATATTTTAAATAATTTTCTAAAAAATAGGTTTTAAATTTACTTACCATGTTGCTAGGAAAAAAAAGGCAAGATAGCTAGCTGAGTGTAGACTGCAGATAGAGACAGAAGGAGATCTTCTATATCTCTGCTTCTGGAAAGCCTTTGAGATCAAAGAAAAGAAGGTGGAATGTACCTTGCTGATATAGCAAACTCACAGAAAATAACTACATGCTGTCATTTAGAACAGCAGCATTGCTACTGTGCAGAGAACTTGCATTAGCAAACCATCATTTTTCAAAAGGTTAAAATAAACAAGAATAAGATGATGAACCAAAAAGCAAAATGGCTATTTTATAAATGAGTTAAGTATAATTTCTTCTATTTTTTATACAGTTGCTTGCTAATGCAGTTTATTTCAGAGTATTTGAAACGGCTACATTTACTGTTGGTGGCTTTTTAGTCAAAAAACTTTCTGAATACAATAAATGGCTATGCTTTATAAGAAGAATGAAAATTTGATAATGAGATAGAGCTGCATCTAGTTATATCTCGATCTCTAGTGTCAAGATACAGATAGTAATACTGAACGTACCATCAGGTAATGCAGTTGTATTGCAGGGACAAAAAGGAGTATGTTTTATATTCAACATGAACATAATATGTATTTTGCATCTTAAATATATTAATAAACATGTTTGAAATGTTTAAGTACCTATGTATTACCTCCTTGTTACTTTGTAGAAGAAGATGTTTCTTTATCACGACATATTATTTTTACGTTGTTGTGGAGAGCTCTTTCCTTTTTCATGTAAAAGATTGTAACAGTGCAGTCTAGCGTTACTGAGGAGACTGTATTTTTGTATAGTGCCACAAGATTTGTTTGGAAAAAAATAATTAGAAAGAAACCTTGTTGTGCAGACCAAAAGAAAGATACTGTGATGGCCCATATCAAAATGTCAGATAAATTGTATACAATCTGTATATATACTATATATAATGGAATATACGATGTGGAAGACACAGTAATATAATAGTTCCTGTGTACTGTTATTGTAACATTAGATCTTTTTAATAAATAATTCTCTTTTTATTGACTTTTATCTTATCTCCTGTCAGCTCCTGAATTGTATTCATAAATGACAGGGTGACACAAACTTTTTGGATTCCAGCAGCAACAACTTCTTAATTTCATGACTTACTTTCAAGAAAAAAAAAAAAATACAAATCTGCAATAGTGAATGTGGACCATGCAGTCATTCAAATCAATTAATTTTTTGGCATCTTTCTAATTTCACGTATGTATTGGTTTCCCTGGGTAGATATTGCTTTTACAATTAAATAACTGAAAGGTGCAAGAAGGCTGGAACTATCAACATGAAGCTATACCTAACAAAAATTGCAAAATAAGTCTGCAAATTAACTTCAGAGATAAAAGTTCTCTACGTTTAAAAAAAGAATCATGAAAATAAGTGCTTTATGAGGAAACCACCAAGGACAATCTTCTTTATACTGAAGTATTACATAGTTTCTGGAACTGCTCTGGCATGTATAATGTTCTTTTAGGTGTCACCGATACCCCATGGCCATGCAGGCACAAAAGCACAGTGTGGCCATTTCATGTTCAGTGGAACAGTTTAGTTGTTTTGGCTTATACTTGACATACTTTGTATGATAAATCACAACAAAAAAGCCTTCAAAATTATACATACCCTTGTGGAGGAGAAAATGTAATAATGGATGACCCAATCATAGTAAATATTTTTCTTTTTTCACAGTTTTATTTGAGTTTTTAATAGTCCCCAATAACCTCTTTATGAAACGCATATTTACAGGGGTAAATGACTTTGCAAAACCGTACGAAGTCAAAAAGACCATTTTGGAAATAAAAATTGATTGCCACAGTCACCAATTGAACTGAGACTTCATTTACAAAATGGGTAAGGCTTAAATAGCAGATTATATCAGGACTTCCACTAAATTAGTTACGAATGTCACAGAAAACCATAATGGCCTGGTTTTGCTGACATGGAGAACTGTGCATATTTAAAATCCATATCCTATCAGAACTTCTACCAAACTGAAACCCACTCTTGCCTTTTTGTGGCCATCATCCAGTTCCTCTGAAGATGAAAGACGTTTTCCTTCTTAATTCCAATTCTTTTGAGCAAAACAATGTCAGGGATAAGAGAAAAGGACCAGCATTTTATTACAATGGGATAGTGGGCTTTAGGCTATTACAAACAGCCTTCCTAAGCATGTCTACACGCAGGCTGCTCCCTGAGTTTGCTCTAAGACTTTTCTCTCAATTCCAGTAAAGAAAGACTTGAGCACTGACTTTGCCGTAACGGTGGTACATCTTTTTAATACTTTGAACAAGATAATGATATATTCAAGACTCAAAAGTCTAGAAGAAAAATCTATGGAAAATTGTACACTATCAATTTCAATATTCACATTACATCTTAGAGGGCTCAGCTGCTTAAGCAAACTGGCCCAGATGTTTAGATGCGCATTCGTTCTCCCCATGCTCCTTTTCTGCTGTCAGACCATTAACTAAGCACTCCAGCTTGTATTAGAAACCTATCTAGTCATCAGAAGGAACTCATAAAGAAATCTGTGATGCATCTTGGTTCATCATTTACTTCGATGAAATAGATATGTCTGGCTAGAGAAAAATACCCTTATTTTTGGTATATTGGTTTGGGTTTTTTTTTCACTTTTATGCTCAAACTCATCAATTCTAAAAAAACACAGTCTAAAAACATAAGAGAGTCTCTTCTTCCTCCCCCTGCCCTGTCCTGCCACAAAGTGCAAAAGGGTATGTGTGTGTATGGGGGCGGGGGGAAGAGAGAGAAAAGGAGCAGGAAATCAGCAGGCACAGTTCCCAACGAGGATGGCCTGGAGTTCACCCAGCATCTTGATCTACCAGTGTTTCCCTTCCAAGAAGCCATGTGAGAGGGTAAGCCTTTTCTGTTCCAAACATACAGGAGAGGAAGAATTTTCCCCCATTTGAGAATGATTGCACTAGATTACCCAAAAAAACTAAGCTGGGTTTCCACTGTGTTGGGTTGCTATCTGTCAACACTTTCTGACTTTCTCAGAGGAATTGAAGCTAATCACACAGCTTTTGAATGGGAAGTGAAAGGAATTTCGTCGCTACAGATTTCTCATTAAAAAAGCTTTTGAGTACCCCAAGTACCCACAATAGAAAATATTAGTCTTCAATGCTCTTCACAAAAGCTGTGGCCATTAAATGCATGAGATAAAGCTGGCAGGATGCTGAGACAATGAATTATTGCAGCATGAGAAACAGATGTAGTGGCAAAAATTTCATCAGATTTCTAGATCATAAATGGCTTGAATATTGCTGGGTCTCTGCAAGTTCAGTTTGCAGAATGGTAGACTCTTTCCTTTTAGATCATTTTTTATTAGACCCGAACATTTCTTTGAAGTTTCTGATTTCCTATGAGCTATGACATTGAAAGTCCCTCAGTACAGATCTGCAGCACCTTAAACCTTGGTGTGACAGCATATTGCCAAACATACTTTGCTTGCTCAAGGCATAGCTGCTCCCACAGCCCTTCCCTCCAGCAATAAAATATTTACTTTCATGAACTACAGTGAGGTGGTGAGGAATTTCTGTTCTTAAATGGCTGCTGAACTCTTTCTTACTTCTAGTCAAAGAGCAGAGCTGTTGATATACTGTAAACATATAAAAAAGGTGAGAAAAATACAGAACAAAAAAGCCCCAAATCCAGTGTGGCCCCTTGTGTAGACCAGCAAACAAGCCACACACAAAATGAAACTATGCGACTCCCATAACCCTCTGCATCCAGATGATGTGGGGAGATGGGAGGTCTGTCCCCCTGTACCCCTGCTTTAATTTGTTGACTCTCAGTAGAGTAGGTTCTGTAGTGTCGTAACAGCTTTTCACAAGGCTGTTGGCAAGATGCTATAGAGAAGGAATGCCAGCCAGGAAAAGGGAGCAACAAGCTTTCAGTCTGTTTTGTGGTTGATGCTGCCAGTTCTACAGAGCTCAGAAGTAAGGTGAGAGACATCTGGTCACCTTATATCTTCTTTGGACACTTAAATCTAAAAATCATGATGACACTAAGATCTTTCAGGTAATTAAATGGCAGATAACGTTGAAGCACTCCAGGACTGAAAAAAAAATTGAGGAAGGGAGGAAATAAGCAGCAAGTGTGTTTCAATCCAGTAAATGTGAGGTGAAGAAAATCTAAACTGTGCTTATTTCATGCTGAGTGGAAGTGAGAGGTGAAACTCAGGAAAGGGGACTTGGTGTTATCTCAGACGGAGTCAGAAACTTAAGGCTCACCATATAACAGCTGCTAAAATGCAGTAAAAGTTGGGTATCATCAGGAAGGTTATTGAAACAAGATGAAATATTTTTCTGCAAGACAACACTTTGGTTTTATCACAATACTGGTACTGTGTGCATTTGAGGTCTCCACAGCTTAAAAAGGGCAGAACAGAGATATCAAAGAGAAAGACAACTAAAATGATAAGGGTACTATCTAGCACATCTGCCTCTCGGGGAGAGGCTGAAAGGACCAGGACTCCTCAGTCTGGAAAACAAACAGGCAATGGATGAGAAGATCTCACACCCCAATTTTCTCTCCTGTTAGTCTCTCATGTGCAATGGACAAAGCTCTCCAAAGCTCTCTCTCCAATGAATATTGAACTTTTCACACAAAAAACTCCAGTATTGAAAAGATGCCATTTCAGAATACCCCCTATTCCTAGGGCTAGAGAAATCAAATCTACTTCCAGACACATGATACAAGTCAGTAAGAAAACACGCTTGAGATCTGTAAAATCCTCATCTGGATTGTTAAATCATTTGTGGTAGACAGAAGAAAAACCCTGTCTGCCTCTGTTTTACAAAGGGACACTCACGAACATGCATGAAAAACTAGTGAACTTGTTGAGGATAATAAAACCACCCCTCCCACATGGACACAAAATGTAGGAGCTGAAACTGGGTCTCCAGAATGAAGTCCAGCATTTCCACCACTGATTGCCTTTAAATCCTGTTGTTACTGTTTTAATTATTGCTGTTTAGGTTGTAACCCCGGGGTAGTGCTTGCAGGTCATCTTTGTTATCTGCTAATAATTAATCAACTAAAGACTGTAGAAGAATGAACACAAAACTCTACTAAGAATCTTCCTATCCCTGCACCATCTCTTAAGCTAGACGCAGAGCCTGGGAGAGTTTTAGATAAGACAGCAGAGCACAAGCAAGTTTCTGTTCTTACTCTTTTATGAATAACAACACATTTACTGCCAGACCATCAGAGAATGGGGGAAATGAAAATGCAGCATTTTTACTTTCTTTTTATGCTGAATACACTAAGTGGAATGATTTTGGTGTTATGTAGAAAAGATGCCTGATTGATGTAGGTTATAGTTTTAAAGCTTGGTTTTCTGCTTCTGAGTACACACATACTCACTAATTAACTTGAACAGCAGTTTATAAGACCAGTTTTGACTCTGCCCATATAATGAACAAAATCCAATCAACCACCCTGTTAGCGTAAATGGAAAATACATGTCTGCAAGAATGACAAATAACTGATTGCCATAGTGATTAGCATAACGTGCCTCCTGGGAACCTGTTTGGCATTCAGCTCTCACTAGTGCTTTTTAAGGATTGATACAAGTCTTGGTGCGCTTTGCATTGGATTTGCAGCTTATTTAAATTGGAAGACATCTTTCTGGATCTGATGACTGACATTTTCATTTTCAACTTTTACATTTCTGTTTATAAGAAAATGAGTCATATTTTTCAAACTGTTGTGAGTGTTTTCACATAAAACCTATGTTTGGCTTATTCCATTAAAAAAATCCAAATTTACTTTTAGTGGTCCCAGATGCTCCAAGCATTATAGCTGAGCTAAACTAGCCTCAGTATAGCTGTTGCTGACTCACAGTTAAGCAACCTAGTGACTTAGGAGGCTGTGTGCTCTACTCTGGAAGTTTTTAGAGCCATTGTATATTTCAGCTAACTGGGTTGTAGAGGCATCCAGAAATTAAATACATCCAATGATCCCGTGGATTAAAAAAACAGATGTTATTTTGAATACACCTGAGCTAATTTGAAATTCTACTAACAGGGCACAGAATATCTTACACTTGAAAAATGGGCAATTCAGCCACTCTTTTTAGCTCCTCAGCTTCAGCTCCAGTTAGGATTACGCTTTAGTATATTGGGCCATATTTTTAACTTATTATCTTCCTTGCTATCTGACAAAATCCCCTTCAGATACAAAATAAATATGGGAGGCTTCATGGCAGGCTGCTGTGCCTTTCACAGAACTGACTGAACTGTGGGCTGTGGTGGGCTAACCCTGGCTGGACACCAGGTGCCCACCAAAGCCACTCTGTCAGTCCCCCTTCTCAACCGGACATGGGAGAAAAAATATAACAAAAGGCTCATGGGTCAAGATAGGAACAGGGAGACATCACTCACCAATTATCATCACGGCCAAAACAGACATGACTTGGGGAAAAATAATTTAATTTAATACCAATCAAATCAAAGTAGGATAATAAGAAACAAAACCAAATCCTAAAACACCTTACCCCCACCCTTCCCTTCTTAGGCTCAATTTCGCTCCCGATTTTCACTCCCTCTTCCCCCTGAGCAGCACAGGGGCCAGGGAATGGAGGTTGCAGTCAGTACATCACATGTTGTCTCTGCCGCTCCTTCCTCCTCAGGGGAGGACTCTTCACACTCTGCCCCTACTGCAGCATGGGGTCCCTCATACAGGAGACAGTTCTCCACAAACTGCTCCAAAGTGGTCCCTTCCACGGGGATGCAGTCCTTCAGGAACAGACTGCTCCAGCGTAGGGTCCCCATGGGGTCACAAGTCCTGCCAGCAAACCTGCTCCAGTGTGGACTCATCTATTCACAGGTCCACAGGTCCCGCCAGGACCCTGGTCCAGCATGAGCTCTCCATGGGTTCACAGTCTCCTTCCGGCGCACCAGTCTGCTCTGACTTGGGGTCCTCCAAAATCTGCAGGTGGATATCTGCTCCACCGTGGACCTCCATGAGCTGTAGGGAGACAACCTGCCTTACCATGGTCTTCTCCATGGGCTGCAGCAGAATCTCTGCTCCAGTGCCTGGAGCACCTCCTCCCTCTCCTTCTTCACTGTCCTTGGTGTCTGCAGGGCTGTTTCTCTCACATATTCACAATTCTCTCTTCTGCTGTTGTTTATGTTCTGTGCAAATTTTTTTTTTTATTCCCCTTCTTACCTATTTTATCCCAGAGGTGCTACCACAATCACTGATTGGTTTGACCTTGGCCAGTGCTGGGTCCGTCTTGGAGCCAGCTGATATTGGCTCTGTCGGACACAGGGGAAGTTTCTAGCAGATTCTTGCAGAAGCCACCCCTGTAACCTCCCCACTACCAAAACCTTGCCACTCAAACCAAATACATGGGTAAAGCTCCTTCTGGAGTCACCATGTCAGACTGGGTCATTAGAGCTACATAAAGTGTTCCATATTTCTTATGTATGGGTTCACTTCATCCCCAAAGAGCTGAGTTGAAAAGAAATTCTATTTAAATTCTGCAACTTAATATGAAAATCTTGAATTAACTGATCAGGATAAACAAGCAACTCATATATTGAAGCCAACCTATAAATTTAAAGGAGGTACAGTTTCCAGAGAGGAATGACAGAATCACAGAATCACAGAATAGTAGGGGTTGCAAGGGACCTCTCTGGGTCATCTAGTCCAACCCTCCTGCTGAAGCAGGGTCACCTACAGCAGGCTGCACGGGACCTTGTCCAGGCGGGTCTTGAATATCTCCACAGAAGGAGACTCCACAACCTCCCTGGGCAGCCTGTTCCAGTGCTCCGTCGCCCTCAGAGGGAAGAAGTTCTTCCTCATGTTCAGACGGAACTTCCTGTGCCTCAGTTTGTGCCCATTGCCCCTTGTC
>Ga0065711_1048160_pt1 | contig 11956 bp, 8 predicted proteins | sample Hoacrofraction12_FD_59098 | JGI IMG/M metagenome (GOLD analysis project Ga0065711, IMG submission 59098) | Hoatzin crop microbial communities from Cojedes, Venezuela - Epithelial fraction 12 v2 (version 2) | ecosystem: Host-associated > Birds > Digestive system > Esophagus > Crop | place... | reverse complement strand
AAAAACCCCCCCCCCCCCCCCCCCCCCCCAGTTTTGAAGGCGATAGATGCTCTTTTATGTCCCGATCAATCACTTATCTCCTGAAATTGTGTTTATATCATGCTGGCTTGATAGTCTCAAGGCTTTTTAAGAAGCCTGATCAGGACGTGCTCATGCTATACATCCTTAGGCTCTTCACACCTTGGATGAGGTTTTCCCAGTTTGCAAACAGAGTATTTGGCCCAGTCGGAGAGGTTGCAATGTGCTGAAGTCAGTGATTGCTAGCCACCTTACATCAGCTCTGGATTTAGCCCAGTTTTATTTTAAGTCTTGAATCTCAGTGTCAGTGGTATAAATGTAAACAGATATGTATTATTTTTACAGTAGAGCTGAAAGATTTTTTCCAGTAAATAAACAGTAGTATGATTGCAGTATCTCTTTCTCTGTGGGCACTGTCTTTGGGTACTTTAAGATTTCCTGAGATATCCTTTGACACTTCAGAAATTCCTCTGGTATTCAAAGCCATTCATTGATGTGTTTCCATGAATGATTCTTCACCCCTGTTCTTCAAAGGCCAACGCAGGCACTTGACTCTATGTATTGTTAAAACATCAAGCTACAACCAAGTCTTTGCAGAGTCATGACTCATGCATCATTCATACAAATTATTCCTCTCTGTAACCTATAAGGGATTATAGTGACTTCCTTGACATTCTGCAGTGTTCAGAGTAATCCATGTGCATGTGTTTTTCAAGACTTAGACCTTAGTCTGGAGATTGTTCATCAGCAACTTGCTGCAAATGTTCTGTATTCAACATGTGAAATCATAGCTACAAAGGTTAGTTTTGACAAAATTCTCAACACCTATGGTGTTTCCTGGCTGTCTACACATAATGCAAACACAATTCCAAAGTCCAGCACCAGAGTACTCCAGCATTCATAAGAAATCACTGTTTTTAAGAAACATTTTTGTCAATAAACTCATTTTGTAATTACATGAAATGCAAAGAGGCAGAAGACCTGCCAAGCTTACACAGATTTGCTATTCAAATCAGTATCCCAAAGAAAATATGAATCTAGCTCATCATTTAAAAATATTCCTTTGGACTCTGACATCTGATGGCATTCAGGTAGGGGAAGGGGACAGAAAAACTGGCTGCTTCCAGAACAACAGCTGCTGCTCCACAGAGGTTCCAGGGCTCCTACAGCGGTTGGAAATATCTGCCAGCCCAAGTCGGCACCCTAGGTCAGTGAGGAAGGCACAAAGCTCGTAGAGACATGTCCTCAGGTGGAGGAGAGCTATCTTAATTGACTTCTTAATGATGTCAAGTGGAGATTTACTTCATAATGTGTATAAAATTTCTCATTGTGTTTATACATCTACAGAAAATTTAAACTGACGGGAGCAAGCTGCTGCCTACCACATGCATACTACTTGCAGCAAGCTCTAGCGTATCCCTCTGCCATTCCTCAGGGTTGTGCTCACTTAGAATTACCCAGTCTGATTCAGTGTGAGTTACGGTGGTGTGACAGCATTCAGTTCACACCAGTGTAAAGTCAATCCCATAGATGAAAAAAGAGAATTGTTGAGGGATAAAATTACAATTGAACCAGAAAGTTAATAAAAAAGAGCTTGCTCATTAGTTAACCTTCAATGCTTTGGCTATGATGTCATTGCTATGGACGAAAATAATCAACTAGAAACCCAAAATATTAAAAAGGAGATTATCTCCTTAGAAAGATAAGTGCCCATGTAGCCTATAAGTAGCTCTGGAATGAAGACGTCCCACGCAACATCTGGAAAGGGAAGAATTCACTCCTTGATCTCCAGCATCCCTGTATCTCACTGGCAGGATTAAGTACAGTTGATCCTTACCAGGATACAGACACAATGGCTGGCTGGCGGATGGGCCAAGGAAGAGACAGGCATGGCCAGAGGCAAGGGAAGGGCAAACCAAGGTAATGTAAAAGTGCCAAGGAACGTTCTCACTGTGAAGGATCTCTGAGACAAGTCTCTCTCTTGCTGAACGAAGTGTTTTGGCTTTGCTTGGGCCTTTGAAAGACAGAAAAGTGCTTTCTGTCACTCCAGTAAAAATGGGAGGACATCATCCATGTGTTTGAATGCAGCATCAGTTTTCAAAAAAATCACGCTGCCCCAGCTAACCTGTTACCTAATGAGATGCACTGGACATTTATAAGTACAACTTAAGGTATAGCACCTGTAACACCACCTTATACCAACAGTTTCCCCTGAAACCAGTACAGGTGCAGGGAGAAGGAGTCACTGCCCAGCTTGATGGATGCTCCACAAAACTTCTGCTTCTGATTAAATGGTCATTTCCATGACTCTTACTTGCAGGCTGTCCAGATTAGTAAACGTGTTATATTTTGTAGTCCTCACTCTTTTCAGAAGAGGAATACTGTAATTTAAAATGAATGGTTTCAATGTCTCTCATCCTGCTCCTGTAACCTGTAACCGTCACTTCATTTGTAGCAGAAAATGAGCTTTTAATTCTTGTACTGTTTTACAACTTGTGAGCAATTTACATTGAATATGCCAGTAGGGACTTTTTTAAAGCTTTTTTAAAATAAAAAATACATTGCTAACAAAAATTGTAAGTGAATTATAGTTTATTTTGATCATTGTCTGGTTTAGTGGTAATCATATAAGATCACTGCAAGCATTCATGCAGAATCATGTAACCTGTCTGGAAAGCAAGCTGAATGAGGATCAATGGTATTGGTAAATATGTGGGTCATAAACACTAGTAACATATGTAAAGTAGCAGAGAAAACTTCAAAGCAAAATACAATTAATTCTCAAGAGGCTAGTTTTCTTTCACATTTTTTATGTTGCAAGCTTGCCCATGCTTGGAGATGCATGTGTGTATTTTACCTTGATTTCCTGCTGCGTGTATCTATGATAAGGCTCAAATTAATATTGTGTGTAATACTGCTTTATCTGTACCAGGAGCTTGATGTATCTGAGGCATTGCTTTCCCCTGCAACTCCACTGAAGGTTGGAGCAGGTCATAGCTTCTGGTGGTGGGGATGGCTTACTTGCCCAGTTCCCTCAAGCACCAGCCATGCTTTACCCAGCACGCATTGGGAGGGTGTATGGGAGGGCGTTCAGGCTGCATGCTGCAGCCTTGGAGGCGTTCCCAGAGGATCCCAGGAGATGAGCTCTCCTCCCAGCCTGATGCTGTGCCACTCTCATCTCCCAGTTGCCCTGGGTCTTGGAGGCAAAACATGGACCAACAAAGGCAGGGGTCTGTGCAGTGAACATGAGGCTCTGGCCAGAATTTGGCTTAGCTCTGCAGAATAAACTTTTCTCCTGAACAAGCAGTGTTAACAAAGGATAATTTAGGCTGAACTGGTTTCCTCACACACAAATCATTAACGAGTAGCTAGTTCTCACTCCCACTTGCACTACATAGCTTGTGACTTCAGTACGAGAAAGGCTTTTCCACCCACACCATACTCAATGATCCATGCCTAACAGGGTTTGGCTGTTCGTTGGTTGGGCTTGTGTTTTCCAGATGGAATGTTCTTATTTCAGCAAATCACAAGGGCACCCAAGCCTGGCTCTGATTTGCTTTGCAGGAAGTGAATGAACTTATGTCACAGAGTTGCTCTCTTACATTCTCATCACTCAGCTCACAGCAGAAGTGAGGTAGGTAATACGCCATTCACTATGCTTGTGGTGATTTACAAGCCACTCAGAAAGCCGATAAAGATCTTTATAGCTGTTTCAAACTAAAAGGAACTGCTGCTGCTCATTTACAGTATCTCAAGGACACGTCAGTTCCCTCCACTACACTGTAAATGCATTAATTCTGAATCACACGCTCAAGAAAAATTACACTGAAACAGGCACACACGCAGAGAGAAAGAGGCGAGGCCAAGTGCGGGAACGCTGGCCTGCAAAATTTCAGGAGAAGCAAACAACTCTCTAGAACTGCTCCAAGAAAATGAGAAAGTAGGTCTGTGACCCATGAACAAAGACTTCTGGTTCTTCAGCCCCCAGCCTTGGTAGAAGTGGCCTGACCAGTGAAGCCACCAAACGGCTGGGCTTTCCACTCAATTTGGTGGAGAACAGACACTTTAGGAAATTAAGATGCTCAGATTTAGCTGTTGGCATGCTGGTCGAGTAGCCTAGTCTGAGGTTTCCAGACTTGAGACACTGCATCCTTCTTTCTATAGCTGCTTACAGTCTGCTTTTTCAGGTTGTTGTTATTAAACATGCCATCATGTTTGTCTTAGACGGGTTTCACATGGGACTGAATAGTGTGACCCCCCTCCCCTTTTATTGCTCTTTTCACAATGCAAGACCAGTCTCCTCCGACGGTACTCTCCTGGCCAAGAGTGTGTCTGTTCAGAGAGCTCTGTGGATAAGGCAATGGTATTTCTGCAGACAAGTCAAAAGTGTGGACAGGAGGAGGAGGTTGTACTTTCTCTTCTGTTAGGGCTGTCCAGCCAGCTGGTAAAGCACACTGTGCTGTTGGGGAGATGGGGTTTGGCTGGGCCCTAAGATTGATGTCCTGCAGGGATTTAACCTCCTGCTGCACTTACTTAAGGGTGAGCTATGAATCGTGTTTCCTTGAGAATTCCCATGGGCTGTGTTTTGTGTGCCAGAACCCCTGCCTTCTCCTCCCCTCTCTGTTTTTGGTGGCACCGGTTACTCCTTGGGCCCGCAGGTGCTGCTGTATGCTGTTAAACTGTCCTCCGTGTCAGCCTGCACATAGCCACATCAGTGATGGAAAAAATGAGCCCTACATGGTTTTTCCAGGAAGCCAGACAGCAGCTCCCTGTCTCATGCAGGTGAACATTTTTTCACACCAGTAACTCATTAGGACAGCATGTGTGAACTCAGCTCGTTCACACTGGTGCAAGGGTTAATAGTCTCTGCCACTGTTCATAAGGACTGTCCCAAATGGCAGCTGATTGCTGATCTTTAATGGCACTTCTGCATTACCACTTTCTCTCTTTCTAGCCTATGTTATTTCTCCTTTCCTGGGCTCTTGCACAGTTCAGTCACTATGCCATTACAGAATGATCGCCAAGGCCCCCTAAAATCCAGTACCAAAACACAGCCTCCATGCGCCTGCTAAAGAAAATCCTTGTCAGTCATGGGATCATCACATCAGTTTAACTGCGGGAGCAGCCAGTGCATTGGCTGAGAATTGTTCAGCTGGATTTCCTAGGATCTTGAAGAACTAGTTCAATAAATCCTTGCTTTCTTGAATGAGTGCACCTTCCATCTCCCACCACATTTTTCATTACGTCATTTGGATACAAATGCATGTGTTTTTAATGTGAAGTTAATCCCTGAGCTGCAGTGAAATCATTAACCCTTCACCCTTGAATTCCTTGCTACCATATGATTTAGTTCTTATGGAGCTAAGAGTTAAAGCAATAGTGACATCTGAATGTAATACTTGAGGCGAGTGTGTATTTGCTCACCATGGAAGGCCAGCCTTAGTCATACACATGTAAACTTTTTGGCTTGGGAAGCACACGTAAATAACATGGCAAAGCTACTGTGTCCTGCAAACAAGTATTTGTACTTACAGTTATTACTGCTGGCATGAGATTCTTGAAAATAATCTGTCAAGAATATACTGTTGAGAATAAACATCTTGCAGTTCACAGCTGTTAAACGTGCTGTTAAAACACAGGTTCGTAGCATCTGCGCCATTCAGTTTGGGTGTATGATCAAGTTGTACCAAGAAGGCAACCCACTTCAGTCTGTTCAGCGCAGCGGTCTCTGAAGAGCTGCATGTTCTCCCCTCTCTGGATGTTTATGCATATAACCAAACATGAGTTAAATACACGTGGTCCCCTGCCTTGGGGTGAGAGTGCATCCTTTTTCCTGCCCTAAAATCTCTGGTGATATCAGCCAGGGTTGTGGCTGACGCATGTTTGCTTCCCAGTGATTCTGGGCGCACTGGTGAGGAGCAGCCGATGCTGCTGGCATGCTGGCAAAGTGGAGGCTGGGAGGGTGGGCAGCAGGTTGGCTGTATATCGGTCTCCTTGCCTAGGAACAGGGCCAAACACCCTGCAGCTGGATTAAAGAACAAAAATTAGGATAGAGTGGGATGGTAACCTCTGTTTCTAGTTACGCTATTTCTTCTTAAGTGGTTTTAAGTACGAAGCCAGACTGGCCTGTTTCTGCCCCCTTGCCTTTTCCCGAGGGACAAGGCCAAAGCTTTAGCTAGAACATCAGTGTTTGCTCTCATTTTGAACCGAGCAATTTTAGATTGAAAAACAGCGTTCCAGCCTCTGTGGGCGACCGGTCACTGGCCTCCATGGATGTTCTTCCCGACTCCCTCATGTCCACGGGGCCGGCCAGCTTTAAAATGTTCTGATTTCTGGGATGACTTTTTGCCCTCGTCTCCTTTGAGCAAGGTAATGAAGTTTGCTTTCACCTGAAAATGGAAAAGAAAAAAATAAAAAGAGAATTGTATAACTCTGAACAATAAATAATTTTTGTGCTTCACCAGCTGGTCCTGTTTTTTGACTCCGTTCCCTTCGGGAAGGATGTTTTGTGTGCTGCCCTTGCTCCGTGCGCGGGTGACACCTGGCTGGCCCCTGCGTCCCAGGGCGAGGAACATCTGCTCGTCCCCGGGCAGGCCTATGTCTTTTTTTGGGAGAGAAGCCAGCTCTGAGGCCCTGAGCAGCCCCCAGAGAGACGATGGCATGAAAAGACAGGGCAGGGCAGCGGCACCCAGCCCCGAGGTCCCAAAAAAGGGAGTGGAGGGAAGGGGCTGGGCAGGCACGTGGGCATCTCCTGTCCCTGGGTCAGCTGCCTGCTCTGCCCTTCGCCTGGGCGGGCAGGTACTCAGGCCCCGAGGAGACTGGGAGGACCTGGAAAGCTGCCTCTTACCACCCCTTCCGCGTTGAAAGAGGTATTTCTGGGCAGCGTCACAGGCAAGCAAGCATCCCCCGGGTACTGAGAAAGGGCTGCTCTGATGGGGTTTTTGCTGGCCTGGGGAAGAGAGGGAAGAGAGGGGTAAACTAGAGGGGTGATGGTGTCCAGCTCCCCACAGCTCTCGTGTCCTGCCCAGCCCTGGCCCAGCCCGGGCCCGAGGTGGCTGACGCCCAGGGCTGGGGCTGCCCGGCTGCCCTGCTCCCTGGCTGGGGGTCCACAGGGGTGGCCTGGCTTCCCCCTTAGCCCCCAGCTTCCCCAGCTACCGAGGCTCCCTGCCAGCTCCCTCCTCACTCCGTAGAGCGGGGGCCTAGGAAAACACAGACATGCATTTAAGCGATCGCCTGCATTTGGACCTCTCGTTCCAGCCCATTTCTGACATGCTTAAACCCCACAGATTCGCACTGCTAGCCGGTCACAGCTATCATTCCTTGATGTGCTTTTGAACCAGATGAACTAAAATAGTTCTGTGAGATCTATTATGTCTCTGGCTTGTAAAAGACAACAATTTCTTACTAGGTTACACTAATATTTCGTAATTCATTCTTAATATTATTCTTCAACGAAGCTCTGCGCAAACAATCTATCCCACAGGAGGAACTTCTGCCAGATTCCAGATGTCAAACACATTTTTCAAATACAGGAGTTCATGACCTTTTATGTTTGTTAATGTGACGCCATGGAAATTATTTACAATAAATAGGCCTATTTCAGAGTCAGGTGCTCCACGGGGCCTTTTTCAGTGATACAACAGCCCTTCCTGAAACAGGTCTTTCCTGTTTTGTTTTTTTTTTCCCCCCTAACAATGACGGTTTGGGAACAATTTGAAACCCTGTTATTGAACTGAGTCCAACTACTGCACTGAAAGGTAGACAGGAACTCAAAGATATCTCAGATTTCAAATCTTTCCTGAAATCAGCAACAGATAAGGCTCTTCCTTTCTCTTTTATCCTTTACCCTGAAAATGCAGTTTTCAAACAGCAGACATTATGGATCCAGACAAACACTAAATATATTGGCTTAAAGCACTGAATCAAACAGGGGATTTGTTTGAATGACAAATTAGATATGCCAAATTATTTTTGCATGTAGCATGCTCATTTTAAAGCTAGTGTAGCGCCAGCTACCCACAATCTTGCAGGTATAAGAGCTCTGGAAAATATCTGAAGGTGTCAGTATGTTGATAACATTTAATCTTCTTATCTTTTTTCAGCAGGTGTGACAATGTCCTCCCAAACCTGTGCCAGGATTAAGAGCATCAGGCTCTTAGTGAAGCTAGGCAAGAAAAGGATGCAATTGGAAAACACTGGAAGGAGCATGCCTTGGCTCTCTTTCACCCTTCTGCCGACTGTACATGAAGGTTTATAATGCCTCCTGAGTTTACTGGATTCATCATCTTCGATTCCTAGACAGTAGCAGCAGCAGCAAGAAATTCCTTCTGAGGAGGAAACTGAACTGTTTGCTCCTGCATAAATACACACCCACTGCCGCTCCAGGCTGAAGCGGCCTGAAAACCGCAGCCCGGGCCCAGCACAGCACCCCTGTGCCTCTGCAGTTATCCACCCAGGAACCTCACCTTGCCTTGGGATAGTTTGGGGCTGTCATCCATTTACGAGGTTGAAGACCGCTGCGTAGCTCAGAAGCAAAGGCTGCAGCGCGCACAGATGTGGGACTGGCTGTGGAGAGACAGGACCAAAGTGTTCTGGTGCAGAAAGGATGAGGCCTTCTCGGTTTTATTATCAGCATGCATTAATGATGTGTGTGTGTACAAAGAAAATCTGCCTTATAACATAAGGCAAGTCATAACAAGCCAGCAAATCTCTTTACAAATTCACAGTATATCAAATCTAAAGGAGATAAATAGAGGGTCTAATCTGGACAACTTTGTATCTCCATGCAATTGCTCTTCTAGGCATCCTAGCAACATTTTCAAAAGATGCTGGACATCATTGCACAATAAAGCTGTTCTTCTGCAGCACTGTAGGAGGAGCAACTGGCTGCAGTCTCAGATGGTGGACAGAATTACAACGGGTTGTGTCAGGAAAACATGACATTAAACATGCATTTTGAAAAAAAGAAGAAACCAAAAAAATAATAGTCACAGACTGAATTATAGCTGCTTTCTGTAATGAAGTGTGTGGACCCCACCCAGCATCTGTGGTAGAGGAGGGAAGGTGCCTGCTAAACCCAAAGGTTATGATAGGAATGGAAAAAGCTGGGCTCCAGCTGAGAGCAGGACAGGGAGGATGAGGAAACAGTTTCATGTTTCTCCCAGCAAAACCTCAGGGGATAAAGATTAGTGCTGCAAAAACTTTAATGGTAGTAAAAGCCTCTGGCTGCAGAAGTTGTTTATAACATAGGTATATTAACTGCTTAGACTTCAGCTGAAAAGGACTCCAATTTACTGAAATCTGAGTTGCAAAATACTTTTTTCTCTCTCAAAAAAGCCTCTGGTTCAGAAAACTTAATTTAGTGGCTACACAAGGAGTTTGGCTGAGATATTTTATGCTGTGTGCTGGACTTGTCCTGATAACGCCCTGCTTTTAGGTCCCGACAGCTGAGCTCATCACTTGGCTATTGCAGTATACACTGGATTTTAACTCTGAACAGAAGTACACCACTTCATCTTAGTTTCAGAAACTAAAATATTGCACAAGCAGTAATGTTAGACGCTTGCTCTGAAGGATTCTCAGCAGAGCTGAGGAAGCTATTTGGAATCATCAACTGCTTAATTGCATTTAATCTTTTGCAAACTAGGCAGCAACTACTAAGCAATGATTTTTTTCCACTTTTTTGCTTGAAAGATTTCACCGTGCTCTGTACAAACATGATTCAACCTCTGAACCGCTTGATTGTTAACATGGAAGTTGGCATGATTCAGGAAGCATGCCCAAGTGGTGGGATCAGGTTTCTTACACAAAGGATCATGAGAGAGAATTCAGGCTTGATTTATGCAAAGCTGCAGCCTCCATCAGCATTCTTGTTTCAAACCTAGTTCACTGGAGTATTTGTACAAAGTGAAGAAAAAGGGTCTCAGTCTGCTTGAAAGCTTTTGCAGATATAAAGAATTACTCAAGAACATTTGTGTCAGCATTTATACATGCGGGTTTCTTGTTTCAGGTCTACTTCCTAAAGGTTTGAGGCCCAAAGATGCTAATATGCACTCCTGCATGTAGCTATTTTCTACAGCCTTCTCTTCTGGCTACTGAGAAAAACACTGGGAAGTAAAACACTGGGAAGTTGTAATCCAATAGCATAAACAACCTCAGCCACAAGTGAAAAAGTGCGCTGTGCAGAGGTTCAAAACAGATGAGGCAGGCCTCTCTGGGGGATACGAGAGGTGAAGCAAAGCCCAGACTAATAAATCCTCCTTTGTTGGCTCTGCCTGGGGCTGCTCAGGTGTCTCAGCCCCGCGTTTCTGGAGCTGAGAGCGCCGTGGTTTGGCACAGCCAGCCAAAACCAGCCCGGTCCATTGGCTTGGTCTTAGCACTGGGGGTGCCCTAGGTGGAGGCCGCGTGAGGAGGCGAGAGCAGCTGCAGAGCACCAGGATCAGGGAGGACGGGTGGTTGCAGTGACAGTCTGGGGGGGACACAGAAGGGACGGGCCGAGAGCAGGCCTCACTGGGGCATGGGAGCATCACCAGGTTTCTCAAGCGATGTTTAGTTACAGGAAGGTTAGCAAGCGCTAGAGCAGAGCGTGGGGCACTCTCTATGCTGCCAGGAGGCTGGCAGGGAAGGAAGGTCGTATTTGCAGCTGCCAGAGAGGTCTAGGGAGCAAAGAACAGAGGTAAATTGGTTTCACTGCTGATCTTCACACTAGATTTGTTTGGGACAAAAATATTCTAAGGGAGGGGGAAGGTTTGTTTCCCATCCCAGTTAAAAAAAGCACAGTCATGTTCTTCCCCTCCGTACAAAATCATGTTGGCCACATCCCTTACTATGCACAGCTGAATTTTATGCTTATTGAAACAAAATTCCCAATTTTCAAGCTGCTGAAAGAAGAATGTGTATTCCAAACCATTGAAAGAGCCGTGGGCATGTGAAAGAGGCCCCCTCACATTACAGAGGACAGCCTTGCCTTGAGAAAGAAGGAAGGTAGTCTTGCAAACTGTTTTTTGCCTTTAACTGCCTTGTCAAAAATGCCATTTTTCATGTCCTTTCCTTCATCAGAGAGGCAACCTGCAGTCCCAAAGGCTGGCTGCTACCGCACAGCCGACTCCAGCAGCTGGAGAGCTGCTCAGGCAGGGCTTGGAAGTCACTGAAGAGCCTGAAAATCGCTAGAGCATGAAAATGCTGACGTAACCTGATAACCCAATAGCTGCAAGCTGCATACAGCGACCTTATCAGTAGTTAAACAATGCACTTCTACGAACAGTGCAAATAAAGCTGTTTGATCACGTAAATTAATTCAGTGAGATGGTGTGAAATTTGTGCTTAATGCGCACCTCAGGAGGACTCAGAGGATTTTGGAAGCATATGAGGTTACTGGTATTTCTTTAACATAGTGACCGCACATAATCTCATGAGCTCCATTAAATGGAATCAGAGCTGTTCCGCTATGTGATACCCCGGTACTGTGGGCCTGGCTCCGTGCAGAGATGAACAGAGACACTTTGTTAGCTCAAATATTACAAGACTGTGCTTTTCGCAAAGGGTCTCCCCTTACAGTGGCTCTGGAGCTCGAAGTAGTGGTGTTACCCTGCATGATGACAGGCATGAAATTCTTAGCTAGCAGCAGGTCCGTGGTGCTATTAATTTAAAATTAAAAATATTGTCATAGAAAATCTATAGTCTTGGTGGATGGGGAATACACCAAAGGCTGCAATTCCAGAGATGTTAGGGTGGCTGTGCGAAACTTCACTGACTGGAAATTTTAATGTTCTTAGCATGTAAACAGCATTTCCTTGAGGAAATACTCTTTTTTTCCTACTAACACAGCTCCACTTCTCACTCATATTTGCCTCCTGGGGTATTTTAGCACTTCTCGTTCTTTACCTGAAATCAGAATTGAGGAGAGGAGAGGAGAGGAGAGGAGAGGAGAGGAGAGGAG
>Ga0065711_1048159_pt1 | contig 11956 bp, 8 predicted proteins | sample Hoacrofraction12_FD_59098 | JGI IMG/M metagenome (GOLD analysis project Ga0065711, IMG submission 59098) | Hoatzin crop microbial communities from Cojedes, Venezuela - Epithelial fraction 12 v2 (version 2) | ecosystem: Host-associated > Birds > Digestive system > Esophagus > Crop | place... | reverse complement strand
CCCCCCCCCTTTTTTTTTTTTAAACTATGCTTTCCAAGATCTGAATGGTTCATGACTTCTGTGCAGAGAGACTTCACGTGGTGACTTTTCTTTTGGCTAAGCGCATATGTTGTGCTTAAATTTCTGTAAAGCACAAGTTTTTGTTTAATCAAGCCTGCAAATCTGATGTGAATTGAATAATCTTTAATCTGTAAAAGTTAAAGCTGAGCATTTTGTGGAATTATTTGGTTTTGACCTGGAAAAAAAGCCCAAAAAAAGCTTCAAGTTAACTTCAGGTTCTCAAAGTTATTTACGGGAGTGTTGTTCAGCCAGAATAAGCCAAAACAGCAAGGTCTCTGGCTCCATTCCCTCTGTGTATTTTCACAAAAAAGAATATAAACAAACTAGTTTTCCTCTGACTCGGTTCCTATTCTTACTTAGCTTTGCCCACTTATTTTATATTTTGTACGAATGTAGACAGATGGAGTTTCATTTGATGGAGTTTCTCCCAGCTAGAATTCTAAAATTCATCTTCAGAATTTAATGTGTACAAAACATACCTTTCTTTCAATTTGCAAGGTGTCCTTTCAGGGTAGGTAGGCAGGGATATGGAGGAAGTTGAAGTCATCTTCTCACTCTTGGATGTGTCACCTTCAGTAATAAAGACGTTGTCATTGCTTTGGGCGGTTTGTTTTTTTGGTAGAGCTGTGATTTGCAACATCATAGTTATATCTAAAACTTGTACTGTAGGTGTCAATAGCAGTTCAAGAGTTCAGGGTGTGTGAATAAATATGGGGTCATTTTGTGCGGTTCATGGTATAGTTAAATCAGAACTATTGGTGTCTAAGCTAGATAGACTGATGTTAGCACTCAACATGCTGCATTTCTGCTCTAATCTGGGCTACAAACCGAACTCCTAGGAAAAAAGATAAGTAAAACTTCAGTAATTCTGCTGTTAAAGGCAAGATTTAACAGGCTATCCAGTTATTAGATGTTGCAGGAGAGTGGCTAGTGTATCTTAAAGTCTGGGAAAAGAAGCTGTAGTTTAATGGGAGAGGGAAGATGGATCATTGCAATAGATCATGAAGCAGATAGACTGCAAAGAAAAAATTTTTAGACCAGGACATCAGAATGAACATAATTGATTTTGTTTCTTTTACTGCTTTTACCTGACATTATACTTGGGCTTTGTAAAACTTAAAAATCTGGCAGGAAATCAGTCTCATAACTAAGCTTAGCATCACGAGCATGTCTAGCTTCATAGGAAATTTTTTATCAAAAATTGATGTGACTAGAAGGCTGGGGGTTTTTTCCTTGTTTTCATTTAATTTTTTGAGTTGCTACTGTCACCACAGAGAATCTATGTTACTTTAAAGAGATGAAAAGTGATTGTACAACTTCAAAAGAAGGGTCCATAAGCACAGGATCTTACCTCCAACACTGGCAATAAATACATGCCTTGTAAGAACAGAGAAAATGTTTGATATATCTCCTGAGTGCTGTCTCAATCTCTAATTTCAGTTCAAGGTATTTTCTGAATACAGAGTTCTACCTGTTTTTCCTGGGAAACTTTTTTAAAGAATGTGTCCTTGTGCCTTTTGTTATGATTTTATTTCTTCCATTATTCTTCTATGTGTTATCAACTGGTGTTCAAAGGCGAAAATAACTGTGTGTGGACAAGTAAGAGGGGAGGGAATCAGTTAAAAAAACACTATAAATTTAAGCTAGAAATAAAATAGACTACCACACTGAAGAGGCTGAAGAAAATAAACAGAAAGAGAATGAAACTGAAGACCAAAGATAATGGGTAATAATGAAGTCCTTGTATATATGTGATGTTAAACAGAAGATAAATGATTGCTTGGTGAGGTGAATCTTGATTATGATCAACTTAGTTGGTCTGGATGGTAGGCTCATGTTCTGAGAAGGCTAGAGAATTGATTATAAGGTTTCCAAACAGCATGCACCTTCAAAAAGCTTTTGGGAAGAGATGCATTATGATGTAGGAGAGCTGAGTGGTTCTTGTAATGTCATGGGTTTTTTTATTTGCCCAAACTCAGCAATGGTAAAACAGTCTTTCACTTAATGCTTTGTGTAGGTGCTGGGCAAAATTATTAATGTTTAAACTCAAGGGGTTTATTTCATCTCTCACTAAATCTCCATTACAGTAGTCAAGACACTTTCTGTCTCAATGCAGGGGTTTTTTTGTCATGTCTGAGATAAGATCTGTCATCCCCTAGCTAATTTGTTTAACCTGGTTAATAGTCATAGTTCATAGTGCCTCATGACTAGCGATTCCTATCTTTGTACCTCCGTATAGCTTTTGCCTCTACTCACCACGCATTACATTTGCAAAATGAGCAGTGCACTCCTAACACTTGCATCTTTCCATTCTTGCTATGAGACTATACTCTTGTTATAAGCTTTAAGTCATTTGATTTTACTAATTTTGAACAGCAGTGTTCAGGGCACTGCTTGCAACCCCTGAGTGGAAAGATGCACTTATAAATGGCCAGTGGAATTCATGGAATTCACAGAATCACAGATTTGTAACTGTTTCTTCTCATTCACCAGGTCTGGGTAAATCAAGGCGCACTGTCACAAGAGCCTCGGTCCCTGTAGCCTTTTTTTGGATGCAAGATCTTTGGGTTTTCTTGTGATTTTTCAAGAACTGATTTTTACATACTCAGGATAATGCAGTCTACCTGGCAGCCTGTTATATTTCAATTTTTATAGAATATGTGGATCTTGCATAGCTGAGGGAGCAAGACGTGGTGTAGTTCTCCCAATACTGGCTATTGGAGCATCATCAGTACAACTATAACTGCTAATCACAAGAGTTTCACTGGGGGGAGACCTGGTAGTTCTAATCAAAAAGTGATCCCAAATGCAGTTTATCATACATGCAGTGTAGATGGTTCAAGGTACAGAACCACAAAATGAAATAAAGCCTAAATATGGTTTAGGTGCACTTGCAAAATGCTGTCTTATCCTTCTGTAAAGCCCCTATATCAGTTGGATTAGACTATTTATATTATGTCAAACTGCATGGACATTTCATAATTAGGCTACTAAATTCTTTTCTGTAGGCATTTTTTCTAGCTGATGAAAAAAGATTAATAGTGTGTGCCTTTATGGCAAACAGTAATTAGACTAGATGAACATCACTATCTATTTAAATAAAATTGAAAGCAGATTGATATTCTGAAGCACTTTCACAAAGCACAAATGACTCAAATCTAATAGGCTGTTAAATTGGAATGCGTGTTCCAGTGAAACGTTTTGTGTAGACTTAACGGCTTATGAGTGAAACAGTAACTGTAGGTTTAAAGAAAGTACTTTTCTTTGAACTTTTATGGAGAAGTTAGTTTTGTGTTGCAGCTCAGAGTATTACTAAATGCTGAATTCATTACCTTATAATTTTTTTTAAGCAAACTATTATGTTGGACAATACTTCTACACTGCTGTTTGATTTAAAAGATCAAAGCTGTTCTCTGAAGAGTTTTGATTAACTGTGGAGACTGGCTATGTTCAACACTAATAGGTGTACTAAAGTGCTGCCAAGATTAATGTGGAGATGACCCTGTGCCTATTTTCAGAATTGCAGGGGGGCGAATTATGTCAACAGTGAAGATGCATTTGATAAAAGGCCGAAGCAATGGGGATCCTTTCTGTCAGGCAGTAGAGGAAGTTGTACAAGATTTGGATTTGAAGATTAAAAATATTGTCGATTCACAACATGAAGTCTTGACTGACAGCACTACTGGAGTGAGTCCAGCACGGGTAATGGGACTTCTTTTGTTCTTTTTACTATTTAGCTTTACAAGAAAGTAAATGTCTCTTGTTTTCTTTCTTTTTTATTTTTTAAAGGACTTTATGTAGAGTATTATCTTTTCCTAACAGTACAGAGCAGTGTCATTTCCTCTACAATGTGGTTTTAAACTTGTTTAAAGACTTACTCTTGAGGATTATGGTGTGGATTTCAAAAAGCTGATTTACTTAAAATAAACTGCTTATCTCAAAATTGTAAAGAAAATACTCTTCAAAACTTAATTTGTTTGTCCAGTTGTTAAAGATGTGGATACTTGTAAGTGTGAGGTTTCCCATTCATTTCAAGGTAGTAGAGCTATAAAAAATTTCCAAATAAACTCATGAAAGTGGAACTAAAATTTGAGAACATGTATAAGTAATTTTGATCAAAATACACAGGTTTTAATTAGCTTAGTGTCAAGTATTTCTAAGGGTAAAGCATTCAGAATAATGGAATAAAGTCCAAAGCATGGTAAAATGTGGAGGGGGGCAATAAAAATATAACCCCGATCAACATCTAAGTTTTTCTCTTTTAGTGTTTCAAGACACTAATGAATCTATTAATGATTTTAGTTTCATGGATGGAATCAGATTATTTCAAGTTCTGTAAGTCAGGTGTGGAGAGCAGGCTCTCTATTTGTGGTTTCTGTGCTTTGAATCTACTCAGGTTTCTATTGTGATCTTTTTAGTGATGAAAACATCAACCAGCTTTAATTATTTGATTTTTACATTGATATATAAAATGTCTAATGTCATGTATTTTTGTCTAGAAAATGTTTTAAAACTTAGACTGTTTGAACGTGTATACATTGTTAAAATGCTTTGTTTTGTGAAATTGCTGGAGGTACCCCATGGTAACATAAGATTTCTAACAAATTTTAATCAGACTTCCAATATACTTTTTCTTTTCTAAGACTTAAAACCAGACAGACCCTAGTGGCTAATTAAATTGGTTTAAATGTGTGTTTCCACTGAGAAACTGGAATATATTTCATCTTCATTTTCCTGTTTCCCCTGAATCTTTCATCATTGTATTTCCCTGTTTCCCTTTCGTATCCTCCTATTTTTGTCTCTTCCCCATCTGAAAAAATAGATCACTGTTATCAGTTCTGTCTTTGTTTAGCTACTTGTATTACTGATAATTTTTTTTAAATTTAGATCATTATAAGCCAGGTAAAACTATTTTAATAAAACTTCGTTACTGAGAGAAATTCACAAAAAAAATTGCTTTTCCAAAATGGTTTGTGTTTCTTATTGTTCTGTATAGGTCAAGTTCATAGTCTCATGACTGTGTAGAAATGTTTACCAGTATCCTTGTTAAGGCAGAAGATAGTAAAGATGGCTATATCCTGAGGTTGTTAGGTAGTGTGGTCAAACACTTAATCCCATTGAGAGCAGTGTGAAGTTAATATTTTCCTCAAAATGGACACCTGAGGGCAGCTTATGAACTCAAATATATTACTGTGAGTCTGTGGTTCTATGTTGAAGTTTTTGCCAATTCTTGAGTTAAAGTTAATTGATTCCTGGAATATCCCATTTACTCATGGACAGGCAGATTCTACTACAGTTTTTTGTCAGTGAGGAAACTTCAGTATGTAGCAGAGGACGATGGCCTTTAAGCTAATCCTTTTCACCATACTCACCACAGTATGGATGTAACTGAGAGCCATCGGAGATGACTGTGGTCTGGATGTGACTGATGTGCCACTTGGCTTGACAAATCTAGTGCTGTATTTGGTTAATGTGGCAAGGTTTTGGTATCAGGGAGGACTGCAGGGGTGGCTTATGTGAAGAGACACCAGAAGCTGCCCCTGTGTCAGAGCCAGTTGCACCTGGGTCCAAAACAGACCTGCCGCTGGCCAAAGCTGAGCCAATAGGCAGTGGTCATAGTGCCTCTGTGATAACATTTAAGAAAGGGTAAAAGCTGCTGCACAGCAGCAGCTGGAAGAGAAGAATGAGGATATGTGAGAGAGAACTCTGCGGACACCAAGCTCAGTGAGAAGGAGGGGGAGGAGGTGCTGCGGCCACCAGAGCAGAGATTCCCCTGCAGCTTCTGATGAAGACCATGGTGATGGCAGGTTGTCCCTCTGCAGCCCATGGAATTCCACAGTGGAGCAGATATCCACCCTGCAGCCTGTGGGGGACCCCACACTGTAGCAGGTGGATGTGCACTGAAGGAAGCTGTGACCCTGTGGAGAGCCCACACTGGAGCAGGTTCCTGGCAGAAACTGTAGCCCATGGAGAAGAGCCCACGCAGAAGGTGGTTTGCTGGCGGGATCTGTGACCTCATGGGGGACCCACGCTGGAGCAGTCTGAGCAGTCTGTTCTTGAAGGACTGCGCCCTGTGGAAAGGACCCATGCTGGAGCAGTTCTTGAAGAACTACAGCCTGTGGGAGGGACCCACGCTGGAGCAGTTTGCAAAGGACTGTATCCCGTGGGAGGCACCCCACACAGGATCAGAGGAGGAGATGAGAAAGAAGGAGCAGCAGAGATGAAGTGTTAGGAACGGACCATAACACTCATTCCCCATCCCTCTGTGCCACTCGGAGGAAGGCGATAGAAGAGTTGGGAGTGAAGTTGGGTCTGGGTAGAAGGGAGTGATTCTATTCTGATTAATTGGGAATGAATTACATTAATTTCCTGAAGTCAAGTCTGTTTTGCCCATGAGGGCAATCAATAAGTGAATTCCCTGCCCTCTTCTCAACCCCACGAGCTTTTCATGATATTTTCTCACCATGTCCTGTTGAGGAGGCAGAGTGATAGAACAGCTCAGTGGGCACCTGGCAGATAGCCAAGATTGACCCACCGCATTCCTTTGTGAGGCCTGAGGAATTAGAGAGAAGGACAGTAGTTGAGAGAGGTAAGGGGCAAAATGTGGACTGAACATTGCTAGAGAGTGGAATAAGTGGGGAGAATTTTTGGTTTTGTAATTATAGTGAAGGGACAAGGTGTGGAGTGTGTGTAAATTGTCTGCCTTTGTTAGTGTTGTGACGATACTATTTTGGTATGGGGAATTCTTTTTGATGTAAATGAAGCTTGTGAAGATTGGTGGGTCAATGTGTATTTTAACGATAATTCCTAAATATGTGATTCACAGAGTTGAGAAGGTAGTAAAGGGAGCTTAGACAAATGGTAAGAGACTGATACCTAATTGCATATTTTAGTGGAGCTTGACAAGGAAGAACATTTTGCTAAGCCTATAGAGAGATAGGTTACCACTGGTAATTAAAAAATAAAACAACCCCCCAAAAAAACCCTACTAGTTTTCCAAATGAATTTGAGCTGGGAAAAAAAATGGAGCATCAGATTGTCCTATTAAGATCTCAAGACAGCAAAGATTAATTCTCTGGGCTGAGTTTCTTGTATAGCTTGGGTTTTTTATTCTGTTTTGGTTTTTACTTTATGAAGAAACCCCCAAACCTTGATGCAAATAATTTTTCAGAAAAATTCTATGTTCAGAATAACTTCTGGTTTGATAGTATGTTGTATTTTTTAGTGTGTAAGACATTGAATCACTTCTTTGAGTGCAAATTTAAAATACCATCTTAGCAATAGAGCTGAAAATGATGCCTGCACTAGCTCCTGGGAAGGCTGCTTACTCATAAAATGTACCTGAAAAGAGTTACATTGTTAGAAAAATTTGCTTTTCTCCTGGCAGTGGCAGTTTTCTTCCATCATTGCACAGTTTTCCTGCAAATACCTGTTTTATAAGAATTTAGAGCTCCAGGAAAAGTTATTACTTTATGCAGCAGGAAGCACTACTTTGTGTTGAAGCCTGCATGAGTGACTAATAGGAATTATGATTAATTTCTTCCTGAGAAAATTACTACTGTAAATGGAATCTGGCTGGTGTTTCTGGAACTAACCAGAATAGTCTGGAGTAGTCACAACCCTTGAATGGAATGACTGATCAACTGTTTTCTTGAAAAAGTAATGTGAATAATGATTTTAAGTTTACTAATGAACAAGATTTTTGTGGCAGGGATTATTGTATTGCCAAAAGTTCTTATTGTGCCTTGAACAATAAGATTTTAGTTCATGGTTAGTACACAAAGTTGCTGCTGTTGTGCCACATGAGATTTCTGAAGGTGATCTTTTAGCTGTTAGGAGGGCATGTTGTATTCTAAAGATTTTTTTTTTTCCTTTGTTTATGATCAGTCAAGATGATGCCAAATTTGTACTTTTCTCAGTAAGACAAATTTACCGTGACATACATGACATTTAATAAAAATCTGTTATGTGGTGATGTAGTGACTGAAGAGGTTCAGAATAAAATTTGAGGAAATTAAATGGTACTGAAATAGGCCAATTCTGTAAAGCCAAGTAATAACCATTTCTGTAATTGCTATTTCTAGCTATTGATTATAACTTATAGTAGCTGACTGACACGTGTTGCTATGGTTTCTTGAAAGCTACATACACTAATTAATGTAATCAAATAGAGAGAGAAATAGAACTTTATCATTTCAAGACTGTGTTTAAAAGCAGTTAACTGATTAGATAAATGCAGTTCATTGTATGTCCTGTCATTCTGAACAAAGTCAGGCTAGTCAGTGTTTCTGTGTATTGGTAAATAAGAAAGCCTATAGTTTTGAACATCTACTACTGTGTATTAAGCACTAAATTTCTCTGTGGATCTCCTAGTAATTTTAAAGAGAAATACAGCAAACTTGCAATTCTTGCAGTCCCTTAGTGGCTATGGAGTTCTGCATTTGTACTGCTGACTGTAGCACTGAGCACTTCCAGATGTGCATTATTATTTTCTTTAAGGAATTCTTTATTCTTGTGGAAAATCGTGTTGAGTTCATCCTGTTCCAAACACCAGGAGACTGTGCCAAGTGCCCCTTTTGTCAAATCTTGATGGAAATCTCACTTTTAATCAACTGCTTTAGCAGATTCAGTTAGTCAGAGGAGTTGGATTTCACCAGAATGTATTTGTGTACCCCAAAGCACTCAAATTGGTTGTGAGAAAATAATGTTAATTTCTGCTGTGTGGTTTCAACACAGATTTGTATATTTGTGTGACTTGCTCATCAGTGTATACCTCCAGCTGGCAGCGATCTAAATGCTACTAATGGTTTGGGATGAGGAAGAAGCTTTACCATGGGTGGGTTCCCCATAAATCCTTACTGGGAAAGGGATGAAGGGGATGCTCACACCTTGTGCTGGTATGGTTTGCTTTTGGAGATGAGCTATTGGTATGGCTTGCTGACCCTTTCTGTTATATGTTCTTTTAAATTGTATTTACTTTCAGCCAAAATTGCATTCCATAAATCGTGGCACCGCGTATTGTGGCAGAGATACTGTAAAGGTCTTACTAGTTCTTCTGGATGACGAAGCTGTCAATCCTCCTACTCAGAACAAAGCAGAACTATTATATGACGATGAAAGCTTAAATTTGTTTGGAATCACCTCTGTTATGACTCTCTTCAGGTGAGTACTAGAAGTTTTTTTTGTATTTGTGTTGGGTTTGTTGTTTCGTGTTTTGGTTTTTTTTACAGCTGTTATACTGAGTGGCTAACAAAGCATTGATATTACTTACACAAAGCAAATGACCAAAGTGCAGTCTGTTGTGAGGTTAAGTGTAAAGGGAAAGCATTCTTAGAACAGTCTCAAATTTTCAAAAGTATTCTACCTCATCATTCAAATTTTCTGTATCATCAGGATGCTTTTGTAATAGGGGCTGTTCAAGCTAGTACATTTCTGGGCTGCACAAAACCTATGAAGATTTCAGAAAACCTTCTGAGTACTCACCTCTTCAGATGAGTTTGAACTCCCAAGTGCATATACTGTCTGTTCAGTAGCTAATTAGGTTACTGTTCAATTTGAAGATGCCCCCTTTATCTAGCTGTGACACAAGAGATTTTTGGATTATGTCCTATTTTCTTCCTACGTAGTAATTATTTTGTGGAGACAATCTGAAATAGTTAAATATTTTTTCAAATCATGATCCACCAGTCAGAGTAGTGTTGTACTAAGGATGTTGAAACAAATTCCCACGGATGAAGATTTATTAGTAGGATCTGTAGCTGATGGTGTCCATTGGCTTTAATGGTGAAAGTTGCTTTTGGAGAAGAATAAAATCAGAGGAGGGGGAGGAGAAGGAAAAAACTCTCCCTGGCGGTCAGCTGGAAAGTAAAGCACCCAGGGTTCCCAGACAAGCATCCCCAATAGTACAGTGGTCGTTTCCCCAACAGAACTATCTTGTCTTCATAAGGACTTGCTCAAACCCCTTATTTGTTGTCCCTGCTTTTGGTACTGCTTGTGGTGATTGGAGCATCTGTTCGTCAGGACAATGGCTGCGTGGCCAGTTGCTTATTAAGCTCTGTGCATTGCACATTTTTGGGTTCCCTAACATAATAGAAGAGCTACAATGAAAAGGGTAGGAAAAGTGGGGAAGAGGAGGGTGTTTCTTGTGCTGGTGGCAGTCATTTCCAATGAGAGCCCCCCATAGCAACACTATCAGAGTGTGCAGTTGCAAGGCTGTGAGAATAACAACAAGGAAAGAAAAAGTGATAGGTTGTAAATTGGAAGATGGAGGATCCTAAATGTTGAAGAATTTAAGGGATCCACTAGATTTATCATTTGACCTCTTCTATGAAACAAAAGCAACAAGCACATTCTAACAAAACTTAAACATTAGTTTCATTAATAAGAATTCTAAATAAACCCATAATTTTAATATAAAAGGCATCTTGTAACAGTATATTGTGGAATATTCTTTCACCTCTCAAATATCTGTGGATAGCTATACATTCCTATTTCATTATGTGACAAGTTTAAAATAACCCTCATTTCAGTCTCTTATTTTTCCATTACTTCAGATTCAGGAAAATAGACCCACAGTACTTTTAAAATTATTTCATTAATTTAATAAAGCTCACTGTGGTTATATTTTTAGCAGAATGAAAAGGAGCTTAATTAGATCTAGATTAATTCTGTGTGAATGGAATTGAGGCCTGCCTGAATTCTTCTGAGTTACATTGCCATTATTCAGAGCTTTAGAGATTCTTTTTTTTAAATAACTCTTTAATTTAAAAATGGGTTTTAAACCACTTATTTCTGAATAAGAGTGGCCACTGAGTATTCCCAAAAGGATAAGACATTTGTTTGACTTAAAATCTTCTTGGTGTTGGTATAAGCAGGTACTGCTGTCTGGGAATTTATATTGTAATCTAGACAATTCTTGTGTTTTCCTTAGTAATTCTTAGTGGTCAGTTCGGTTTAGATTTTATTTTCTAGGATACAATTTTTTTATATTATCTGTGTACTTCAGTTTAAAAGTTTGATTTCAAAGTATTGAATTTATGACCCTAAATTACTGTTTTAGGAATAAAAAAACTGCAAAAACTGAAATGAAACTTGCAAGCAATGCCTCTCAGTTTTTATCAAATCTTTGTGTTCTGCGTTTCTCTAGAATCTTAACTGTAAGACTCCAATTGCTTTATGAAAACTGAACACCGTAACACTGCACAAGATAGTAGCTGATGTGTCACTCTGATTTATGTCAATGTACAGGCACCTCTATAGTACAACAGTTTTTTGTTAATGCTTATGTCTCAAATACTTGATCTGGAGTGTTTGCGGTCTCTTTGCCAATCTGTTGTTGTTAATAAATCTGGAACAGTTTACAGGACAGATGACAGCACCTTTAGCAATGAATGTCATTGCAGTTTTCAGATTCTTTTTGCTAATCTGATTCTATGTATCAGATAGTTGGTCACCTCATATGACAGTTATTGTTGTATAGTTTTTGATCACGTGGTAGTTACTGTTTTGAGTTTTTCACAATGCTTTTTGTTACTTCTATAGATTTCACTACTGAAGAATTCCCAAAATACATTTAAAGTTTGTGAATAGTTTTGTCTGAGCTCTGGTTAGGGGAGGAAAGGAAGGTTATCAGGAGTAATCAGCATGGATTCACCAAGGGGAAATCATGCCTGACCAATCTGATAGCTTTTTACGATGGCATGACTGGTTGGGTAGATGAGGGGAGAGCCATGGATGTTGTCTACCTAGACTTCAGCAAGGCTTTCAACACAGTCTTCCATAACATCCTCCTAGGGAAGCTCAGGAAGTGTGGGCTGGATGAGTGGTCAGTGAGGTGGATTGAGAACTGGCTGAATGGCAGAACTCAGAGGGTTGTCATCAGCGGCGCTGAGTCTAG
>Ga0065711_1048158_pt1 | contig 11956 bp, 10 predicted proteins | sample Hoacrofraction12_FD_59098 | JGI IMG/M metagenome (GOLD analysis project Ga0065711, IMG submission 59098) | Hoatzin crop microbial communities from Cojedes, Venezuela - Epithelial fraction 12 v2 (version 2) | ecosystem: Host-associated > Birds > Digestive system > Esophagus > Crop | place... | reverse complement strand
AAAAAAAAAAAAAAAAAAAAAAAAAAAAGCAAGCCTTGGAGAGAAAAGGATGAAGCCAAAATTAATCAAAGCTTAATAAATGCCTTCACTGGAACCTGGTCTGTGTCTGGTGAGACACCCACACAAAGTGAGAAGATACATTGCACTGTTTAGATAAGAGAAGTGAGGGAAGATGAGAGCTACCTGAGATAAAAATAGATGGCTTTAAAGACAGTTGGGTGAGGAGGAAAAGGATTTTGTTCTTTTATTTGGATCCCATATAGAAAGTGCATGCAAAGTGAGAGTTGCCAGTCATCAGCAATGAAAAGTCAAGTAAGAGGCGATGACACCTGAGTTCCCTTAAGACCAAAGTCAGAACAGATTTATGAACTAGATTAGGACTCTGGTGCAATTTAGGCAGCAAAGTCTGATGCTGAGATCCTGAGAACTCATTACGCATGACTTTGGGGCTGTATAAACCCCAGTGAAGATGAAGTTCTGCTTTGTGCTTAACCAGAGTGGCTCAAGAAGAAGCACAGCTCAGGACTTAGCTCCTGCCTGCGTAGAAGCAGACACAAACAGTTGAATCTTTTGTAATACCAAAGGTACTATCAAGAAAGCCAGTGTTACTACTTTGAAGGGATTAGCGGGATTCATTGTGGCTGGAAGCAAGGATCTATCTCTCCTCACTAGCTTCCTCGCTATCCAGAGGATCTGACCTGGCGTAAGGAGACTGCACCTCCTGGAGTGCACACAGACCACTCTCCCAGAATAAGACTCTTCTTTGGTGACCCTCATCGACCCCATTATCCAGCATCTCGCCCTGCTCCACAAACCAAGGGCTGGAGGAGAAAGTGGATGCAGAGGCAGCTGAAATGTTGTTTGACCCTAGCCAGTGGAAGGGACAAGGTGATTCCGTGAGAAACATGAAGGCAAATGTACACAATGTGGCCAAGCAGTGCAGTTCCAGACTAGGGCATGCCACACAGAACAGCACAGAGTGGGCACTAGTACCACAGTTGTATGATATAGTTAACATCTAACAATTTTGAAATCTTCTGTACTGCAAATCATGTTTCTACCATACGCTGATACCAGTCACTGTGCTCAAGGCTGAAAGGATCTATGAGCAATGAATTCCTAATGGTAAATCTCTCTGAGGGGCTGGATTCAGGAAGATTTCTCAGTGTCACACATGAGCACACACGTGCACACATGTGCACGTGTGTGCAGAAGCCATACTGGATTCTTAACAAAATGAAGTCATAGCTTCTCTTTTCTTTGGAGTTGGATGAATGAGGACAGGTTAGCACTGATGTGAGAGCCCAGCAAGTGTTTCATTCACGGCAGGTACGGAAGGTCAGGTGTCATTTTCTTTCTTGAGGCTCAGGTCCTTTCTTTGCTCCAGAGAATCCAAGCTCAATCTCACTCTCTGGTAGACAGCTTTCTGTGGAGAATGGTTAGGAGAATAAATGTGATGAGCTACAACAACAAAAATTACTTCCTTATGGGCTTAAGAGGAAAGACTAAATTTCCTTGCTTCTTCAGAAGGAGAGTCAGCTCCCACTTTGACAAGATTTGTTCAAGTATCTCAAGTCCACATCTCAGCCTAGCAACACCCAAGTCCCCTGCACAGCTCTGAATGCCCTTGTACAGGTCCAGGTGCCTCCTATTCCTCAACAGGTTTTGTGCAGATGTGCACAGCTTCTTCATCTTTATGTGCCAAACCACTGAGTTTATAAAGCCAGAAACTGAAAGTAATTTATAAATCTGATTTCAGATCCCAGAGGCATAATGCAAGGCAGAATGGAGAGTTTATGTACCTCCCCTTATTGTACATTCGCTGGGTAGGATGTAACCTACTTTTAAGTAAAACACACAATTTAAGATAGTGAGTCTCCTTTGTTTAAGAGAGCTTGTAAAAGACTCCATTTCTCCTGTTTTCCTTCTGTTTTTTTTTTCTTTCCTCCTCCTCTTTGAGTATTACAGGTCTTACTTCTGACTTACAGGTATGGTCATTCCCTCATCTCATTCTCCTGTGGTCTCCCTTGATAGAAGAAAAATGATGAACCTTGCATTCCTTCACTATCTTGGTCCCCAGGGAAATAATTGTAGCCATAGATATAGAGCAGAAAAAATGAGTGAGCTGGGCTTTTCCACCATCCTTTATTTACACTTTTCATGGTTTCTTTTTTTCAATATTTCTTATGTATTTATGTTCAGCTAGCAGCCCAGCAGGGATCAAAGTCTTTACTCTCCCTAGTGGAGTTTCTTATCACAGTAAGAAAAGCGTAGAAGAGCCCAGATAAAACAACTACATAGCAACCAATTTTTTGTAACTTGCAACACTGCTTGGAACTTCTAAAATTATGATACCAAACAATTGTTTGGATCAATCTAGAGTAATTCCATCAGTCTCAGAGCAAATCTGAATGCACAGAGCTCTTGGTGCCCACTAGTAGCAAAGCTCCCTTCATAAAGTAGCTCACCCAAAATGAAGAAGGATATGTTACAGTGCTGTACAAATTTTGTACATAGCACTAATGGAGTTATATGAAGGGAGTGTGTGTGGGGAGGAATTAGTGTGCAGTATTTTCGTAGCATAAATGGTGATAAAAACATTGGCAGATCAGTAACATTTGCCTGGTTTCAGGTTTCTTTACAAAGTCAGAAATTAGATGAGATTAATCAGGATCTTTTTACCCAAAGGCAAACGAATTTTTTAATAACTCTTGTGAGCAGCAGGGAAAACAGATCTTTTCCTGCTGTTCATTTGCCTTTTATAATTCTTTTGGATTCCATGAGACAAGACCATGCACCCAGAAACACACAATTGCTATAAGGAGGAAAATAGTCGGGTGAATGTGGAAGGAGAGGGAGAAGCAGAGGATGTTTTAGCTGGCTTCATGGAGTCGAAGAGCCACCAGCCAGCCCAGTGTGACCATTACAAAACACACAGCTAGGATGCAGCAGGTGAACAGGGAACTATTGCAAGATAACACTGCACAGGATTCAAGAAGGGTGGAAAAATTACAACTTGGTTTCTAGCATGAGGGAGCTCTTTCACTTCTGTTTTACAAACAGGATTTTTCAAAAGAGGTTTTCTTTACTAAAGATGCTGGACTGATGAGCCTAGCAGAGGCTGAGCTGGAATATCATTACATTGCACAGTTTTTACAGGTAGGTAAATGCAGGGGAGAAAGAAGAGCCCATGGGCAGTGTGGGCACTGTGTCTGCACAAAAAGTAGCAAGAGGACTCATCCCTCTTCTCACCTTTCACTCAGTAGCCTGGGGTTTGTGCTTTCACCTGGCATCAGGGAAAACCAATTTCAAATTTCCTCTCTGTTGGAGGGAACCTGAACCCGTATTATCTCCTTCACCAATCTGTCCTTGTGCTTTCACTCACTCTGAATTTAGACCCATTCCAGAGAACACGGAGTACCAATGTCTCTCTTCAGGTGACTGTTGTAACCACTGTGTTCCTGAGTAAATAAATTCGTCATCTCTTGTTCCACTTACGCATCCAATCTGAGAACTCTCACAGGGTGGGATACTATGGTAAAATACCAGTTCATGGGTCCTGGCACCACAGGTTTCAGCTCAGCATCCAGTTGTTATAATGCCCACAGCACTCCAGTTAGTGGCTTCTGCTTGCAGGAAGAAATGTATGAAACTGTACCTGAAAGAAACTGTTGCTCCTCCATGCACAAAGGGTCTCGGTTAAACTGTTTGGTGAAGAATTCCATTGAGGCAAAGTCTTTGATGAGGCAGTTACCTCACCTCCTACAAAAACTGGTAGACAATTTGTGACTTTGCAGGAGAGACAAAACTTCTCAACAACCACTTGTGGTGGTACTCAGAGGAGTCTGTAGCTGTTGTTTCTTCCAGATGAGTTCATGGCCCTGTGGGAGCAGAACTGAGCACAGGTGTGCCTATGGGTCTGTATTATCATAAGTCCGTCCTGTAAAGAGATGAAAGAAAAAGTGATGGGGTAACTTCAAAGGCACTTGCTTAAATCTAGTCAAGATTTCACTTAGCTTCTGTTTTTAATAAGAAGCAAAAATACTGAAGGAGTTCCATAGAGATGAAAAAATCAGGGGCATCATAATGGACTTCACTGCCATGCGTACCAGGGGCTAATGTGACAGGCTGCAGTATAGGAGTGTATTGTGGGGAATTACTGCATCTCTAAGTCATTATTTCCAGCAGAAAAAACATGTAGTACCATGAGCCACTGATGTATCTCATGGGGAATTTGCAGGAGATCTCCTTTAATTAACCTGAGTCACTAGTGAATGTAAGTAAATAAATCAATGTAATCTTGATCTTCTTAGAACTGAAGGTTCCTTCATTGCCTCAGGAGTCTCTCACATGTATTGTTTCCTGATTATTCAAATTGAATGGGCTATTCAGTGTGGAGGTGCAAGATCACATCCTCATGCCTGTGTCAGCAAGCAGAAGAAAGGAGGAGAGGGACTTCCTCAGAGCTAGCGCCGGGTTTCAGTGGTTATCTGAACTGACAGTGCAGTTACCACAAGTTCGTGACACCTGCTCCTTGAAGTCTGCTCTTTTTCCCTTTCTGCATGCATGGATCAACACGCCAAAGGAAAGTTAGTACCAGGATCTCCAGGTCTGCTAAGGCAAATGAATGAGTGTCAGAACAAAGGTTCCTAGCTGTGCTCCAGTTCCCAAGATGGGTTTTCAGTCATGTTAATGGCATTAGCTGACTATGGAGGGACAGAGGAAAAGAGATCAGAAGGAACTAGTAGCAAGTACTGAGTGTATGTAGGCCCATACTCACCATTGTCTGCTTGTGACTGATCAGGTAAATCATATTTCACACTATTGTTTGGAGTTCCCTGACTGAGCAAACGCTGCCTGATCCAAAGCCCACTCAAAATTTAAGGCAGAAGACTGACTGGCTCATTTTCAGTCCTTTTACAATGAATGACTAGGCTGAATTTGAAGCTATTTCCATACCAGGCACAGTCGAAACAAATGCAAGGACTGAGAAGAAATTCTATAGCTTTATGCTTCAAATTCACATTCTCTGCTGAGGTCAAACATTTGCTGGCTAGTGACAGCAAAATCATCTTATATTACATGTCAAGTGTTAGCATAGCTTAAAAGACAAACCAATTTCAAACATCAGAGAACAGAATAAATTTTAAACCGTAGAAGCAGTAATTTCTTACTCTGGAAATCAATAACATTGCATTGAGGAGAGCTGCAAAACCTCGCCAGTTTCTATTGCCATAAGCTGAGACTCTGATTCCCACTCTAAGCATTACTCAGTTTCAACAGGCTTTGATCCTCACTGGAAGGAAACAAGGATCCGACCTCTGCCTGAACTTGGGTCCTGTGGAGAAAAAGATTCCCCGGTTAGAAAAATATAGGTTTCCAAGCTTCTTATACATCTGTTAGCTTCCCACTGGGCAGCGTGTGCAGGCGCCTGGGTAGCGTTCCTGAGCAGTCTCATCTAATTAACCTCTTAGAGAAGGTTGCCAGCTAATTTGCTGACCAACCCCAAAGAACAAAAAAAAGAGAAAGAAATATAAAAAAATACCAGGCAGTGGTTTTAAGCATGATTCTTGAATTAACTTTGCCAGCTGGAGCAAACAAAGAGCCCTGGCTGCTGTGCAATAACCTCATTCCTTGGTCTGCTTCTAACACCAGTCCCTCCTCACCCCCAACCTTTCTCACTGAGAAGTTTCCTGATGTGATTAAGTCATTATTGGTTTCCTTGGGTAGATATAATGGAAATCTCCCAGGTGGAAGGAGCTGTAAGCATAGACCAAAATTCAGCTCACTGCAGCACCTAAAAAAAACTTATAGGTAAAGCACTGATCTATTGTGCTGGTTTTAGCTGTGGTAGAGTTAAATTTCTTCATAGTAACTAGCATGGGGCTACGTTTTGGGTTTGTGACGAAAACAGTGTTGATAACACAGGGGTGTTTTAGCTATTGCTGAGCAGTGCTTGCACAGCTTCAAGGCCTTTTCTGCTTCTCCTGCTGCCCTGCCAGCGAGCAGGCTGAGGGTGCCCCAGAAGCTGGGAAGGGGCACAGACAGGGCAGCTGACCCCAGCTGACCAAAGGGACATCCCATAACATATGATGTCATACACATTAATAAAATGGGGCAGGGGAAGAAGGTTGGCCAGGGCTGCCATTGCTCAGGGACTGGCTGGGCACCTGTTAGTTGATAGTGAGTAATTTCTGCATCACTTGTTTTCTGGGGGCTGGGGTGGTTTTCTTTCTTCTGTTGTTTTCTCTTTTTCATTCTTTTTTTTTCAATTATTTAGCTGTCTTTATCTCAACTCACGAATTTTTTGACTTTTATCCTTCTGATTCTCTCCCCAGTCCCACTAAGTGGGGGAGTGGGCCAGTGGCTGTGTGGTGCTTAGATGCCTGCTGGAATCAAACCGTGACTGTTATGCTTGAAAGTCTTCCAGGGATTTGCTGAAACCCACACATTAGGCTGCATGAGTTTCTTGCAACTTCCATGCAGTAGTAAACCTTTATACACCGTCCCATCTGGCCTAATTTTTCATCTCTGATTCCTCCCAGTTCCTGAGTCTTCCAAATACATACCTCCACTTTCTCTTGCTGGATTTGGGTTTCCCTCTCTTTCTCCTAACACCTCCTCACACCCACCAGGCACAAATCAAACTTCAACCTCCTGTCTACCACCTCTACCTCCACCTGCTTTCTGTCCTCTGCTTGCATTTCTTACTCCTTGCTGATCCTGTGGGCAAGTCTCAACACGGGGTCAAGGGCTGAAAGCACACCAAGTCTGCCAGTGCTTTCACCTTGCTGCAACCCCATTGCTCCCTGCAAGCTGCCCCGGTCACAGCATAACCTGCTGTGGCACAGCTGTGTAGGACACATTGGGAGGAAGCCTCCCTCTTCCTAGCTCGCCTCACTGACCTCAGGCTGAGGTTTGACTCTCTTTTGCCCCTGTCCTGCCTTCTTCCACTCTTCCTCACTTTTTCTTTTTTGCCAGTCACTTCAGGATCAGTTCTGTCTCCTACAAAAGAAAGAGGGTCAAATATCAAAAAATAAGGACAGCTGTAGTTGGACTGGCTGTTCTTCTGCTTGCTCTCCACATAGGGAGCGGGTGAGATTACCTGACACGTAGGGTGGAGCAAGGCGGATGCAAATCTGAGGGGTGCTACCCAGCATATGGGGATTCCTCTTCATGGGCTTAAATGCTGTTCACTATGGGACTTTGAGTGCATTGGAGTTGATTGGTTCATGAAGACAGTTATATGACATGGCTTGCCTGTGGTGATTAGAGTTTTTTTTCATTGAACCGGTTCTTTTCATCTCTCTGTTTCTTTAATTTGGTTTCCTGGAGAAAGGGATAGGGTGAAGGTATAACAGTTGTTTTAGGTAAGTAGATTTTTGATGTTTAACATAGTCTGGCATCCTAAGTACTATCAAATTATCCATGGCTGACACTAATATGTTGGACTGTAAGTTGCAGTGTCCCAAAATGCCGATGTATTCCCTTCAGGATACGCACATCTTTTCTGTTAAAGTGGGTCAAAATGCTGGTAGGATTGCTTTAAAGTGTTCGCATCTTGATGGTGACCTGAACACTGTACTGCAGGAGTGAGAAATAGCTAGTGGCTGTATAACATTTCAAGTCATGGGTGTTAATAATAGCAAATGATAAGAGCGCAGTTTGTGATGTGGAGCTGGACCACATCCACAGCACCATGGAAGAGACTTCTGGCAGAGACAGTGACTCCTCATCTTCACTGCACTTTGTTCATGATTGAAGGAGCTGAACACCTGCCTTAACCAGCAAGTTATTGCTAAGAACACTGCAACTTTCTGTCTTTTGGTGGGAGGGGGGTTCCTCAGTGCTTCTACCAGGCCACTTAACCTACAGTACAAGGAAAAGATATATGTATCCACTGTTCTCCAAAAGTTGTGAGTCCCTGAATAAGTGGTGCAGTATCGAACCTCTCAGGGCAAACACAGCAGCTGGGAAGCTGAGGAGCAGCCCTTTCTTGGGCAGTTAGGAGTGGAGTACACACTGCAGAAAGTAATACCCTTGATTTTCAGGACAGCAGAATGTGATATAAAGTTCCTGTCCCCAGAACAGCAATCTGGCATGAATGAATTACTCAGCAAACAAGAAGTTTTCACTGGTCTTGTTAGATCTGGGACCTGATTACCCTCAATCCATTTGTGGATACTGGTCCATCTTTCCCTAGAGATGGCTGTTAGAATGATAGACATGCATCTTTATAAGACAGAGTGGTTTTGATAGCTTAATGACTTTCTACCTTTCTGGGATAAGTCAGGCTGTATCAGAGGAGATTGCTATCTATTCTGGTTACTTGCTTAGAGCTCCTAGCCGTAATCAAGTTCATTCCTCTGCCTCCTTGCTTGAGGGCAGATTTTCTTTTGTACCCCCAAAATACTGTGTTTCAGTTATTTATAAATGTTCGTCAGATCATTGCCTGTACAAATTACAGCCTGAGTATTATCTGTGAACTGTGTATTTCCATTATTCATGCCAGTCTCTGCTCCTGATTGGATGCCTGAAACTTTATGAATAGAGAAAAAAGTGAATGGTGAATAGTGAATCATGAATAATAAGCAGAAGATGAGTACACTTTTTCAAAATTCTATTCCTTCTTGAATATGTGTACCCCTCTATATCAGTTGCCTTCACCAACATTCATATGCAGAGAAAATAGATTGAAACAAGACTAACAAAAAAAGAGCAGGAATGCAGCTGAATCAAATCAGAAACTGTCTTTCTGTGCATAGTTGTAAATGCACTACTCAGCAGTTATTCAGCTCCCATAAAATCTAACTGTTCTGGAAACAAAGTTAGCTGGAGAGGAAAGAGTAGTTTTTTTCTCCAAAACTCCCTCACTAACTTCTCCAGGAAGGTGGACATGTCACAGTGCTTCTGCTTCCTTCTTCTTCCCCAGAAGCAAAATAGAAATAATGATGACCTTCCTTCCCTCTGTAGCACCCTCAGACCACTGAATAAATTGTGCTAAGTGAGAAAGCAGCATTTTTAAAGACTCATCAGTAACTGGCATAGATCATGTCAGCTTTTAGTTTCTTAGCTTTTTAGGCAGCTTACAGGTATGTTCAATACAGATGTTGCTTAAAGATTATTCATAAATTGTATTTTTCCCACGACAGCTAATTAATAGGTTCTGTGTGTCTGACTTGCCAAATCATGTTATACTTCAAAAACCTATTTTTGTTCGTTTAAACAAAATTTTCTTTTGCGATGTCCAAAACTTAATAATTATTGTTTTCCTACATGGCAACAATTTGCCCTCCTAAGCCTGTAAAAAAGTCTTCTAATTTAAACCAATAGAGGCATCTTGGCAGTGAATGTGGGCAATTACAATCATTCTTGCTCTAATTTGTACAGTTATAGGAATGTATTTTGTCTTAGCTGTGGGCTCCAGCTGTCTAAAGATGCTGACCAGAATGGAAGCTGTAAACATACTTTTTTTGAAAGGAAGAAGATTTTGTTTAGATTGTGAGATTTGTATTTCTCTTTTTCACTTTTTAAAGAATGATTCTGAATTAATTACATGTGCATTTCTCTCTTCTTTCTAATTAGGAAATCTACAGAACTCTTGCAGCTTTATACTAAAAGGCAGCAGGATTTTCCCCTTTAGGAGGTACGGTCCAAATCTCTAGGGTCTTACCTGTAAATGAAAAAAATAAATAAGCCTAGACCTTCTGTTAGTGATCTAACAGTTATTATCAAGCTGTTTTAAGCATTTTGAAATTCAGAAAAAAAATGTTCCTAGCTTGAATAAAAACAGCCAAGCCTTTCAGGAACTGCTGGAGGGTACTCAGCCAAAAGCATCTATTAGTCACCCAGAATTACCCCTCTAAATCAGACAGAAGAGGGACTTCAATCTGCTTTTCTTGTAGAGTGAATGTCTCAACCTAGTTTCAAAGACCCTTTTTCCAGCTGGGACCCAAGATGGTTGTGCCGAAACCAATCCTCTTAAAATAGTTTTGGTTTTGACTTTGGCTTTCTCCGTGACAAAAGTCAATTTCATCAAAAAATTCCCACTCCGCTTTAACCACGGTAACCAGTATTGCATAGGGTGAAATACCTTACATATACTCATTAAACAGACCGGTATAGATCTGCTTTTTAACACTTACTGGAGAGAAATGCCAGAAATTTCTGCATTTATGGAATGCCAGGATTTGAAGATTTTTCTGGAAGAGCTTTTAAAATAAAAAATGTTTTAAACAGTATTTTATACTATTAAAGTACATAAGCATTTTTATAAGTACTAGATATACTTTCTTCAATCACAGAAATAAGTGGTGTGTCTGTTTAGATTTTAGTCCTGACTCTAAAAAACTATAATCAGGAACTCCAAAGTACCAGTCTAGCCTAAAACTCAGTTAATGGAAGTTTTGTGACCATAATTCTGCCACTTTAAAAAAATAATAATACAGCTTTGCTGATGTTTTCTTTGGTGCTCCAATGAACTGTAAATTAGGGTCGCCCTTTTAGTGTCCTTTTGAATCATCAAATTATAAATGCATTTCATCTGTCTCATGATATCACAGCAAAAATTACAAGATGACCTTTAAAAATGGCTAGTAAAGCACTGTTTCTTGCTTTGTTCTAGATCTCATCTCAAACAATCTCTTGTCTCTGTCACTTTCACAGGTAAATTACTATTTCCACTATGCCTCTACCTGTAATAGCATCTGCCTTTTCACCACCTGTCACTCACTTTTCTAACCCCTCCCCATTCCCGCTTTTACTTCTTTCTGCCTACACTGCAATTCTCTGTTTCTCTCAAGAAAAAATTATGTATTTAATATATAAATACAAAATACAAAATACACCCTGGCCTTCCTTTCCTATTCCCCTTGCCTGTCATAATGCAGGCCGTTGCTCTATGCCTCTTACTCCTTCAGTTGTTCCATTTCATCCCATTCCCTTCCTTAGTCTTCTCCTTAGCCTCTCAGTATCCTCTGGCTCTTATTTCATCACCACACACAGGCAGGTTTACTCTTGCTCAGCTCACACCAGTCCACGCCTTCAGCCCCTGTCCATTCTCTCTCCGTTCCCTTATGAGCTACAGCTGCAGTGTGGTGTTGCGCTCCTTCCCCTGTCGGTCTGGCTGCCTTGCACTTGAACACAAATGAGCACATACTTTTGGAGAACTCATCATTTCTTTTGGCTTCAGTGACGTTTTTCTTCTTTCCACTTTCTTCCTGCCTCCCTAACTTATTGTTCAGAAAGTCCTCTGGAGGATTTTCTCATCCTCCTCCCCGATTACCAGGAACAGAAGAGTGGTGCTCAGTAAGGCCATATATTTTATAGTTACAGAATCACAGAATCGCAGAATGGTAGGGGTTGGAAGGCACTTCTGGGGATCATCTAGTCCAACCCCCCTGCTGAAGCAGGGTCACCTACAGCAGGCTGCAGAGGACCTTGTCCAGGCGGGTCTTAAATATCTCCAGAGAAGGAGAATTCACAACCTCCCTGGGCAACCTGTTCCAGGGCTCCGTCACCCTCAGAATGAAGTTCTTCCTCATGTTCAGATGGAACTTCCTGTGCTTCAATTTGTGCCCATTGCCCCTTTTCCTGTCACTGGACACCACTGAAAAGAGTCTGGCCCCATCCTCCTGACACCCACCCTTAAGATCTATAAGCATTTAGAAGATCCCCTCTCAGCCTTCTCTTCTTCAGGCTGAACAAGCCCAGCTCCCTCAGTCTTTCCTCGTAGGAGAGATGCTCCAGTCCCCTCACCATCCTCGTAGCCCTCTGCTGGACTCTCTCCTGTCGTTCCTCATCTTTCTGCCAGAACGGGACAGTACTCCAGATGGGGGCCTCACTTGGGCAGAGTAGAGGGGAAGGAGAACCTCCCTCCACCTGCTGGCCACACTCTTCTTAATGCACCCCAGGATCCCATTGGCTTTCTTGGCAGCCAGGGCACACTGCTGGCTCA
>Ga0065711_1048156_pt1 | contig 11957 bp, 12 predicted proteins | sample Hoacrofraction12_FD_59098 | JGI IMG/M metagenome (GOLD analysis project Ga0065711, IMG submission 59098) | Hoatzin crop microbial communities from Cojedes, Venezuela - Epithelial fraction 12 v2 (version 2) | ecosystem: Host-associated > Birds > Digestive system > Esophagus > Crop | place... | reverse complement strand
CCGCCGGCCCCGCTGCGGACACCCTGCTCTGGCCACGGTGGCTCCAGCCAGCGGCATCCTCCCCTGGCTCTGGTGCTGGTCCCCAGGCAAGCGGATCAGGCTCACGCTGCACTGTGCACCCAGGGGCTTTGCTTCCCGTGGCCAGCCCTCTGCGGCCCTCTCCCGCCCCTGGACACTGGGTGCCACGGGCTGTGCCGGCCACCCGGGACCCTGCGGCAGCGTCCAGCCCTGCGCCCAGCCCACTGGAGCGGCAAAGTCCCCTTCTCCCCAACACCTCGCTGGCACCCCGTGGCCGGAGGCTGCTGGATGGGGACCCTGCACCTGTCCTCACGTCTGCCCATCTCGTGCCAATGGGTCCTGGGCACAGCATGGCCTGCCACTCACGGAGCTGTGCAGGGTCCAGACCGGGGTGAGCACGGCCTGCGGCGTGCTGGCCCCTGCTCCGCAGAGGGGACCTGCACGGTCACACTGTGCTGAGGGGTGCGCTGGGAGGGAGTCACGGGGTGCAGCACCAGCCACGGACTCCCAGGGCGGGACATCCATTTTAATGTGGTAAGAAATTGATGGATGATTCTGAGCGAGCGAATGTTCAGTGTAAATTACCCATGTTAGGCTCCAATCCGTGGCTAATTCATTAGACACACATTTCTACACAAAAATAAAAAGCCTTCTGCATTCATTGTTCACCAAATGCTCTAAAGAAAAGATGTGGGGAGGCGAGGCAGGCTCTTGACCTACTCTTCTGGTTAAATCCTAATTCCCAGCCTCTCTGCTCCTGCCGCGATGAGCAGGAACGGCTCCAGCCCAGCTACGCAGCCTGCCAGGGAAGATGCCAGCGCCTGCCCAGCCCTGGAGCCCCGCCAGCCGCAGGGCTTGGCACCTCCCGGAGACCAGAGCGGCTGGGGAGGAGCACGCGGCACGGCATGGGGAGCACCGACCACCCGCTCTGGCAGGAGAACAAACCCTGGGCATCACAGGCGCCGGGACGGCTGTGAAGGCCCGTTCCCATGATCTAGCACCATTTAGAGACTTATTAATGGAGTGCAAAAGCTAATTGTGATTAAAGTAACGATGGCACTAAACAGATAATTCTGCACTGAAAGGCAAGGTAGATTTTTAAAAAGTGAGTAAGAAAGCAAAAGACAGAGTAACCAGTCTTTAAAAATACAGTGATCAGTAAGTGAGGATTCACTTTTTTATTAACACAGGGATCCCGGGGGAGGCATGTGTCTGCATCCCCAGTGCCTGAGACTGCACAGCTCATAATAAATGGCACGCCAGCAATGCTGGGCCTGCCTGCTTCATTACCATGACTACTGCACTCTGCTTTTACAGAAAACTAAATATTGAACAGATAGCAGGTGTGCGGAGGATCCCAGCCCTCCCAAGCCATCAGCGCTGTCTCTGCAGGCAGCCACGTCCCCCGGGGGGAGCGCGTGACTGCGGGGCAGCGGGCCAGGCGAGGCAGTGAGCGTCCCCGTCCTGCACGCCCAGCCACGGAGCCTTCGCACCTGAGCCAGGGGAGCAAGTCCTGGGCACCGGGATCAGCAGAGGACCCTTCCCCAGGGAGCTTAAAATTACTGCCTGAGTGGAGCAGAGCTTCTCTCCCTGCCAGCAGCGGCAGGGAGAGCCCAGCCGGGATGTCACTGCGCACCAACCAGCCCTACAGAGCTGCAGGAGCGGGATCGATCCCGGCGCCGGGATCCTCCTCCCCCGTGCTGGCTGTTTCTCCATGGCTGCCTGTGGCATGGAAGCTGCAGGGCACTCAGTGCACCAGCCCGAAGCAGATGCACCCCAGGGACAGAGGAGACGTGGTAGAGACATCCCATGTCCAGCTTCCCTGTGGGGTTGGCTGCTGATTTCAGCAGACCCCAGCATCTAGAAACTCAGCAAATGTCCCGTGGCTGCATCTTCCCGCAACAGCTAGCTCAGGAGGCAGCGGGGAAGCAGTTTGCATATCAGGGCTGTTGGAGGTTACTGCTTTCATAAATAGACGGCAAGGAAGCGCTCGAGGTAAGCAAGACAGGAGGGCCCGGGTCTCAGCATGGCTCCTGCCTGCAAACAGCCTTCACCTCATCTCGCGTTTCGAGGGCTCCCCAAGGCCCAGCTCTGCCCAGTGGCTACCCGACTGCCGCTCCCTGAGTGCCCCGGGGCGTTCTGCTCCTCAGTGCTCTCCCACCCTTGCTGTGCATTTCTATTCGCCCCTCTAAATGTTCTAATACTGTAAAAGATCCATCAGTAACCTTCCACTCCAGAGGGATATATATTATCTAAATTTGATAAGACAACTTAATTTCTCTCTGTGTCTGTTACTGGCGATAAAACTGGGAGACTTTTATGACCCGGAGTCCTCTGTAAGATTGTCAGGAACTTATTATACAAGGTATAACTGGATTTCTCTCCGCAGATGGCTAGCAGCCATGAGCTGTAACGCAATTCTGCAGCACATTTGGTAGAATAAATGCAAAGAGCTTGTTACAGTGAGTTAGATAAGAGAGACGGGAACACGGGTCTCGCAGGCTAATTCAGCATCTGATCTGCCTTTTCCCTCGCTGTGAAGGACGTCTTGGAAAAGTGCATTTCACGGTGAGGAAGGAGCCAATCCCTTCCCAGAGCCGCCTGGGACCAGCATGGCAGCCAGTGCGGCGCACCCAGGGGGACAGGACCTGGCGTGCTGCAGCAGAGCTGCCCGCCCCAGCCCTTCGTGCACGCAGCAGCCGTTTTCCTGGCAAACCAGCGCTGGCAGGTGCCTTCCCGCACGGCGGTGAGGGACGGCAGGTCTCTCTCTGAGGTCCCTACGGCAGGCTCATCCGTTATAGTTATCACACAGCCCATTCAGGCTCTGACCAGATAAAGACTGGTGATTTTTTATTTACTGATTTTTTATTTCAGCATCCTGTGGGCAGGATGCCACGCAGCACACTCATTTATCTCAATTTGCTCCCTCCCACCTCCCATCCCTAATTTTTCAGCAGAGCCTTGGAGGTGAAAGCCTTATCTATGTGGTTCTCCTGCATGCGGAAAGCAATCGTGGCCTCTCCTTGTAGGGGCCCTGACGGGGCTATTTACTGTTGGAGCAGTGGCTACATGGACTGGAGATGCAATCAGTCCCTTGGTGGCTGCATGCGGCCCTGGGCCAAGCCAGACCCTGCACTGCTGCGCTGAAGGCTGCAGTGGGGATCGCGTGTGGGGCTGCAAAGGCTCCCGGTCATGCAGTGGCTCTCCAGTGACCGTCCCTGAACAGCAAATACCCCGTCAAATTCAGACCATGTTAGAGCAAATGGGAACCGCTGGAAGCGATCAGCTGGTGACTGCATCTTCCTCTCGCAGTGGTTCTGGCCACCCGCTCTCATGCAGCCCCACTGGGCTGCAACCCCTGGTGTGGGCAGTCAGCCCTGGTCACCCTCCCCGTGGCTGCTGGCAGCACCCCCGTGTGCACGCTGTCCTGCAGACTGGGTGCTCCCCGGGCCCCAGCACGGCCGAGCACAGGCAGGGCCAGGCTGCTTCCTGCAACACACCTGCACCCGTGCACCGCTGCGGGCAGCCCCTGCGGCTGCTGGGGAGAGCGGCGCTGGTCCCTGGTCCTCGGACCCTGTGGGGTGCAGCAGGGCCGGGAGTCTGGCTCAGGTCGGAGGCTTCTGCACAAAGTGGCCAAATTAATGCTGGGCGAAAGATGTTGTTATGTGCATCAGGTTTTGTAATGGAACATGTTTAAAATTCAATAGAAAGAAAGATTAAAAAATAAGTTTCTTATCTAAAGCAGCCATAGAACCAGTGAGGAAATTATGAATGTCTCGTTGTCCAAGGTTAAAGAGTGAGAGCTGAGGCATGAAAAGGCAGGAGATAAGATGAAATGTTTTCTGTTCAAATGAATGGGCTCCACTCTGCTCCGTAATAAACGATCAGTGTCAATATGACAAATTAATTCTGCACTGAGCTCCATTCAGCGTGTGCAGGGAGGGGAGGTGCCGGTGGAGCGGCAGAGTCCCAGCCACAGCCTCCGCCACTGGATCCGCGCTGTGGGGCAACGCCGGGACTTCGCAGCCGGTTGCTCCGGGAGCATCTCCTGGAGGGCGGCGCAGGAGAGGCCTCACCTACCCGGCAGCCGCTCTCGGCCGGGAGGTGCAGGCCAGTTCTGCAGACCCTCTCTGTAGCTGCCGGGATCCCCTGGCCAGCAGTGGGGCTCCTAAAACCGTGAGCACCCAAATAGCGACAGCTCCACCGCCCCAGAGCTGCCCGCTGAGCTGGCTGGGGCCGGGCCTGGGACAGGGGCTGCTGCTGCACGGGGGTCTGCTCGTGGTCCCACGGGCTGGACTGTGCTGGCACCACAAGCCCCCCACAGTGCAGGGGTGCCTCGGGCCCCAGCCACGGGCTGCAGGGCTCCGTGGGGGCTGCAGCCACCCCTGGGCACCCCCCGCACCCCACTCTGTGGGCTTCTCTGCCCATGGGGAGAGGGGGACTGTGGCAGGACCCCAAGGACGAGGGGACAGGGATGACGTGTCCCGGGCTGGCAGCTGCTGTGGCTGCAGCAGAGCCGTGCCAGCAGAAGGAGCTGCTGGCAGAGCAGCCAGGTGACCCCGCGGAAGAGATTGGACCTTTTAAAAAAGACAGTGACAAATGAAGCTCCCTTCCAGCTCGAGGCACAGAGGAAGGGGGCAGGGAGGCACTTCCAGGAGCTGTGAGCTGAAGGTCACCCAGGAGCCCGACGATGCTGCCATGGGTTGAGGGGGGCCTGGGAGGGGATGGTGCAAGACAGGAGGGTGCAGGCAGGGTGGGAGGTGGGTGCAGGACCCAGATAGGCAGTGCTGGAGGTGCAGGCAGCAGTGTGTGTGTGGGGGGGGGAGCAGGAGCTGTCCCCGCCCCGGGGAGAGGACATGCAGGGAGCAGGAGGCCCACGGGTGATGCCTCGAGCACTGTGGCGAGTGCCAGCCCTGCCCTTTCGGGGCACCTTTCCCGCTGGGCAGCAGCCTCCGGCCAAGCCCAGCGCTGCAGCCGCCCGGCAGAGCGGGAGCGGTGCGAAGGGCTGTGCTGCACAAGGCAGGGAGAGGACGGCTGTGCCAGCCCACTGGATCCCAGTGGATCCCAGTGGAGGCAAGGCTGCAAAGGCAGGTTCTTATTCATGGGAGATCCTTAGCGCAAGACACACTCGCGCAGAAGACAAATCGCAGCTGACACACAACACTGTTGCTCCGTGTTTATCTCCATCTGCCTGAGGGCAAGAGCAGTTGAAGTTACAGGAGACATGGGATGGCTGGAGCCGAGAGCTGCCACAGCCCCAGGCAGATCCACGGCCCCGTCCTGCCCCAGCACCAGGCTGGTTCACCAGCAGCCTCTCTCCAACCAGCCGGCTGCAGGCAGGGACAGAGCAGAGGTTGTCCTTTGTGCTGGGCGGGCAGGCATCTCCATCACTACCGTGGGGCAGGGCTGGCTGCTGCTAGCAAACCAGGGGGGCTGCCTCCCAGGAGTGCCCAGGGATGCAGCCGCACATGCGGGACAGCATTTGTGAGGATGGCCTTGCTCTGCAGGTCCCAAGCAGAGCATGGCGCACCTGGCTGCTGTGCTGGTCCCACACAGCCATGCTGCTGCTGGCTGCACCAGTGCAAAACTGAGCTGTACCCACCAGTGCTGTGGTGGTCGGCAGAGCTGGGTGGCAAAGCTTCCTTCGGAGGTGCAGCGAGCGCTCCCGCATCAGCACCCAAGGAGGGGATGGGCAGGGCTGCCTGTGCCGTAGCTCAGCACTGCCGGCCAGTGTGGGAGCCTGGGGAGCTGTGGTAGCCGGGCTGCAGGGCCTGCTCCTGGAAGAGTTAACAGCCTTCCCCATCTTGTTCTCAAAACACGGACACTGGAGCTGAAATGGAAACAGCATCTCAACAGCTGAGATTAAAACAAGAAAATGAGTATAGAAATGATGTTTGTTAAAGCGAAATAGCTAATATAATCCTCAAAGGATTTTTCCTTTTGACTTAAAAAAAAAATCTAATATCTTCATTTCCATACCTTTTTTAAGCTAATTTGTGGAAAATTAAAATGGTGAGCCCACAAAGGCTGCAGTTTAATTGAATCTTGCATCAGCCCTTGGTGAGCAGTCTCTCTTGGATTCCTTGATTAGTTCCCTCCATTAAATCATTTTTGCATCGTTTAGCTGAGATACTGTCTTCTGGCGGGTCTGGGACTCAGGGACCTGGATAACTCAGTCTCCATCTGAGCAGATGTAGAACGACACGCCATGCTCTAGAGAACTGTTTTATTCGGCCTCCCATGTCCACAGGACTCACTCCCGCGCCTTGTTGGCCCGGGCAGGCAGTGCCATGCAGGGCTGCCCGCAGCGCTGGGCACGGCTGGGGCTCAGCACATGCCCAGGCACTGGGCGCTGCAGGGCTCGTGTGGGGCAGCTGGAGTGAGCCCAGAGGTGGCAGGATGGAGGGCAGTGGGAGTAGTGGGAGCAGCAGGAGCAGTTTGAGCAGTGGTCAGCACGAGACCGCTCAGCGAGGGTGTGCTGGCCTGGCCATGGAGGATGCAGGGTGCAGCAAGGACCACAGCGTGACATCCCGGCAGGGGAAGTCCTTCCGCTCTGCCTGCCTGGCAGTGCCCTGTGCATGGAGCTGCAGGCACTGGGCCCTGGCGGAGTGCCAGTCCTCAGCACAGGGCACGCATGCAGGATGCAACCTCAGAGCTGGAGCCATGTGTTCACCTTCTGTCTCCCCCTGCCCAACATCCCCTCTGTCTGAGCAAGCCATGTCCCAGCCCTGCTGTCCCAACGCTGCTCCACTGCACTACGGAGATGTGGGCACTTGATGAGCCAACTTGCCCTTGTGCATCCTCCAAGCAACCTGGGCATCTCTCCTTGACCCAGCCCATGGCACACAAGTTTTCTGATGGCCTTGTCAGGCTATCATGTCCTGTAGATTGAAACAGATTTATATAAAGTCCTTTTCACCCCATTAGATTACTCTGGATTAACCTTGATCTCAGTAATAGATGCTATAAATGTAAGTCCCGCTCAGGGGGATTTTATCCATATGTTCTTGGAAGGCAGAAAGTAGATAAATTCTTAGAGAAGGTCTTACTGAGTGATTAGAAAGATTTAACCTCTTCAGAGCCAGCTGGGACCGCATGCCCCTCTGTGGGGTGAGTGCTCAACCCCACTGCCTTGGGCAGCACCTCCTGGCCCTGGCCCCACCACCCCCGGCCCCGGGACGGGGGCACATCCTGCGCTGCTGCTTAGGGAGGGGGAACACAGTGTGTAGTGGGATGCTGGCCTGACCCTCTCCTGCTGCCAGCAAGGTCAGCCTGCCCAAAGCACGCTCATGCAGCAGCCATGCCCTCTCCTGAGGGATTCTGGTACCTGTGTGGGCAGGGCATGCTGCTGGCCAGCCATTCTGGCTCTGTGGTAAAGCCTTGGCTTTGCACCCGAGTGAGAGTCCCACAGCAATTTCCTCCTGTATCCCTCGGGACTGCGAGTGCCCAGAGTGGATGGTTACCAGTAAGCACCTGAGCTCTGCTAGCAAGTCCTGTGCTGCCTCTTCAGAGCCGAGTGCTGCCTGATGCTGCTACTGCCCTTGATTTAGAGCCTGTGGTTTCCTCGAGAGCTTCATGCTTTTTTCATCACCAGAAGAGAAAAGCCTGTTGGGCAGAGCAAACTGCAGTCCTTTCGGTGTTTGAAGGCTGAGAAACAGTTAATTCAAGGACTGATGAAGGCAGGGCGAGGAAATTCAGGCAGCTGTGAGAGCAGAGTAAGGAGGGAGCCAGCACATTGCTGTGCATGGCACTGTGCACGCACCTGCAGGTGTGGCCTGAAGGGGTGGCAGCAACCAAAATGAATTCCCCATCCGCTCCTGCTGCTGATATTAAATTGCTCTAACCACAGGCTAGAGCCAGAGCCAAGCTCAGCTCTTCCAGGAGCGTCTGGCCAGCAAGTTGCCTTTTGCTTGCTGATCAGAGAAGCACCCAATGGAGGAAGTTTGGCACTGGGCTGGGCTGCAGAGAACTGACCCTGCAGGAAGCTGCTGAGAGCATGCAGACCGTGCAGAACAGAGGCGCAAGCTGTTGACAGCAAACAACAGTGATGAAGAGGAGTCAGCTCTGCAAAGCCACGCGGTGCTGCAGACAGCTGGGGTGCATGTGGGGTGGTCTGTGAACATGCTGGCTCCCGGGGAGTCATTGGTTTAGGCTGCAGTGCTGCTGCAGAGGGTTCTGAAGGTTGGAGCTGGTGGGAAGGGCTAGTACCACTGGCTCTGGATTTACTTTAGCATTAATCACTGACTGTCTGCCATGGTCCTGGCAGGGGAGAGGCAGTGGCAGGAAGGGGCTGCAGTTCTGCCCCTGGCAGCAGAGCTGGGTCTGGCAGGGTTGGCAGTGTGCTGCCCATCCCACCTCCCGACCCGAGGTGCTCCCACGGGGCCTGGCTCACCCTGGGCCGGGCTGGGGAAGGCTGGCTGGGTTGTTGGCATTGCCATGCCGCAGCGGGGTGCTGCACTGAGCATGGGGCAACAGCCCTGAAAGATGGAGCAGTGCCCACCCAGCACTGCCCACCCCACCCCAGGGGATCGTGCAGGCAGCCCAGCCGGCAGCGGGCGCAGGGGCTGCCTGCTTAGCAAGGTCTCCTTGCAGCGTGCCACGGGCAGGGGCTGGTGGAGGTCAGCTGCCACAGTCACACAGAGAACGCAGCCAGACTCAGGGGAAGGCTGCTGAGCACCGAGCAGCAGACGAGGCTTGAACCCAGCCTGCTGAGGATGAGGACAGTCCTGTGTCCTGCCCAGACCGAGGAGGCACCCAGGGAGCGCCTGCCAGGGCTGGCCAGGCTGTCTCACATCCAGTGCTGCCCATGGGTGCGGACTGGCCTGTGCCCTGCACTGGCCACACCAGCAAGTGCCACCCTGCCTGCCTGGGGACTCTGGTTACACCAGACATCGGCCACCACAGCACTGGCAGTGTGTTCCCGGGGCTGCGGTGTGTCCCCGGGGCTGCGCAGGCTCCACGCACCACCAACCTGCTGGCAGCAGAGGAGGGCCAGGACGGCCCAGTTTAACCTCGCAGCCGGCAACTGGCACCACGCAGCCGCTCACTCGCTCCCCCGCCCTCAGTGGGATGGGGAGGAGAATGGACAAAAACTAAAACTTGTGGGCTGCGATAAAGACAGTTTAATAAGACAACAAAGAAAGGAATAATAATAAAAACAATAAAGAATATGCAACACAAGCTATACACAATACAATTTTTCTCACTGCCCGATGACTGATTGCGTAGCTGGTCCCCGAGCAGTGATCATGGAAGCCGCAGATTTCCCGGAGCTCACAGATTTCGCCAAACTTGCAAATTTCACAGAACTCACGGAACTCAAGGAAAAAGACAGAACTCTCAGAGAAAAATGGAACTCATGGAAAAAAATCGAACTCATGGAAAAAAATCAAACTCATGGAAAAGGGGAGTTCCTGTCTCTGGGCAACCCCCATAAGCTGAGCATGACGTCCATGGCATGGAATATTTCCATTGGCCAGCTTGGGCCGGCTGCCTGGCTGTGCTCCCTCCCAGCTCTTGTACTCCTGCTCATTAGCTGAATATCGGAAACGGAAAAGAGGTCTTTGATTTCTTAGCAACAACTAAAAACATCAGTGCATTATCAACATACTTCTACTAAATCCAAAACACTGTAGCTACTGGGAAGAAAATTCACTCTACCCCAGCCAAAACCAGGAGAGCCTGCCCCCGTGCATCTCCCCCAGCCAAGCCGTGCTGCACAGGCACCTCTCTGAACGCGGCAAACGTGAGCACCGGAGGAGGACTCACACCGTTAGCAAAGTTTGATGAAAATGTGCACGGTCGGCAGTGCCCTGCAATCAGGGCCTCCACCTGATGAGCTGCGGCACGAGGACAGCTGAGCCAATCAGGCCAGCATGAGCAAGAGCTCTCTGCTAGGCAGCAGGCACATGGGATGCAGAGCAAATAATACATCGCCTGCCCTCAAAACCCAGCGTTTTCATTAGTACATTGACCTCACTGCCTCCCTTCCCTGATGGCATCTATAGAGCAGTTATAGCCACGCATGTGCCCAGGGAGGGGAAGCCCCACGTCCCTTGCATCAACCAGGGCCCACACTCTGTCCTGGCTCTTCTCCTGCAACAGGAGACGTTTCCCACGCTGGCTTGTGTGTCCTCCTGCAGTGCTGTGTCCTTACCCACACCCTCAAGGACCCTGGATGGCCAGAAAGCAGCATTTGCATGACCGTGTGTGCTGCTGGGCTCTCCTAAGCTCGATGGAGAAGCGGCTGGTGACTGCTCTCCTGTAACGGTCAGCTGGGTCAGCGCTGCTGCCAGCAGCCCTGGAACGAGAATCTCTCTTGACAGCCTGATCCTCGCTGGCCCCGAGCAGCCCTGCCGACTGCTGCACAGCACCGTGGCAGTGCCAGCTCCTGCCTTAATGCTGCTGCCACTGCGGATTTGCAGAGCACCCGCACGTGCCCTGTCAGCCCGCCAGGTTCCCTGTCCGGGGATGCCTCTCCGGCGGGCAGCTCTGCAGGCTGCCGTGCCGCACCTCTTCCCTGCTGACTGAGCTGCTCTGTGCGCCCAGCTGAGCCTGCGGCTGGCTCTGCCCACGGCCCCGGCACTGCAGGCCCCCCTGTGCTCCCCGCTCCTCTGGGCCCAGGAGCCTCGGCTCACTAGACCTGTCCTCAGAACGCGGCTGCCGCATCCATCTCCAAGGGGCTGGGCTGTGCCCACCCCCTGCAGGGAGCTGGTGAGGGTTCCCAGTGCCCACAAGGCACAGCGGGCTCAGCCGGTTCTCACAAAGCGCAGCGGCACGGGCAGTGTGGGGTGCTGCACGGATGCTGTAGCCCCTGGGCTGGCAGGGAGCAGCCGGGACAGGCCAGGCACACCCACCAGGTCACCAGCAACAGGGGCACAGAGAGTCCTGGCCAAGCGTGGCACGGTCCCTGGCTGTGCTGTCCCCAGCCAGTGCCCCGAGGTGCCAGGGTTTTGTCCTGCTGTGCTCCCCCTCCCAGGGGGCCAGAAGGGCTTACTGAGACATACAGAAATTGTGCCTGCTGCCATGAGCTGTCACCTCCGATTCTGCTGAATATTTAAAAACCGCCTGAATCTGAAGTGACAAATCCATCATTGACCATCTGCCACTCTGCGCGGTCACCCTGCAGCAGTCCCTGACATTTCCAGCTCTGCCCTGACACGAGCCAGTAACTCGGAGATGAAAGGCATCAGCCTCAGCAGGTTGACAGGCGCTGCACCCCGCCAGCCCCAGGCCCCTCTGCATCCCACGCAGAAGGGACAACCGGAGCACTGGGGCCCCTGCCCAGCACAGACTTGTGACCGTCTGCTGACGCCGGCTGAGCATGCAGCTCCATGCACGCCGGCCACACCACCACTACAATCTGCAGGACAGAGCCCATGGGACACCCCAACGAGGACACGGCCGTCCCCAGCGCCGGCGGGGAGCAGCAGCCCAGCCCTCCCTGGAAGGGGTGCCATCCCCAGGGACGGAGGCTGCCACAAGGCCCTGGGGCAGCACTGTGCCCTCCTCCACTGTGGGTCCCCCCCAGCAGAGCCGAGCGCGTGGGGCTCCAGCCCAGGGTCCCCAGAAGCCTGTCCTCCCCAGGGCTGCAGATGCTCTGTGCAAGGACTCGGGTGGATGCCTGCTTGTGCACGAAGGACAACCCACCGCGGCCTCCCCCCGCTCTGTCAGGAGGCAGTGGCTGTCCTGTTTACTCAGCACTGGCACCCTGCAGACCCACAGCTCCATGGAACAGGCTGCTTTGAGGCAGGGTCATCCCCAGGAAAAGAGCAAGCGTTAATTGCCACTCGTCCCCTTGGCAGCAAAACACTCACGCTCCTCTGCTCGGCTGCGGCAGCTCCTACAAATCAAGGCCACGCTCAGCCCAGTTCCTCCCTGCCACCACAGGGATAGGGCAGAGGGGGTCCCCTTGCTCGGAGGCGCCCCCCCCCCCCCCC
>Ga0065711_1048155_pt1 | contig 11957 bp, 7 predicted proteins | sample Hoacrofraction12_FD_59098 | JGI IMG/M metagenome (GOLD analysis project Ga0065711, IMG submission 59098) | Hoatzin crop microbial communities from Cojedes, Venezuela - Epithelial fraction 12 v2 (version 2) | ecosystem: Host-associated > Birds > Digestive system > Esophagus > Crop | place... | reverse complement strand
GGGGGGGGGGGGGGGTTGGTTGTTTTTTTTTTTTTGGCAAGCTGGCATTACTCATCAGTCTCATGGTAGTTTTGTTTGAAAAATGCTTGTGTTAGAAAAAGTGGATTTATCAGCTCAGCACTGTATGGTGCTAGCATGCAGCACAACAAAAGACAAGCGCTCATTTCAGTAACGCTTGCAGCATTTCATGGGGCCCCCAAATAGGCTGAACAAGGCTTCTCTGGCAACTAACCCCAAGTACAGTGGTGAACTGTTAAAGCGGCAGTGTTACTGCCTGGAAAAGGGATTCCATTTTCTTCCATCATTTATCACCTTTTTTTTTTTTTTAATAAAGTCTATCAACTGCATTAGGAATGTCACTGAATATTGTAGAAAAAAGAGGCCTAACTGAAGATGTTGTGCTCTCTCTTAGAAGTAATTTTTTTCTCATGGTTTTTCAGAGCATAGACCAAACTGTCAGTCTGTCCTTCCCAAAGTGGGCCTGTCAATATGGAGAAAAACAAGATACTTGCAGGTTTTTCAAGTAATACTACAAAGTCAGTTGTGCTGCAGCCTTTCAGGGAGAACTCCTTCTCTCTTTAAATCAGTTTATTTTCAGAACGATCTGCTACACTTACACTTTCTTTTGTATCTGCTCTTACAGAATGCAAATACAGTCTGGAGAGTTTTCTGCATTTAGTTGAATGTGTCAGGTGGTTAGAATCATGTTTTAAAAACAGTATTACATACTGCAAATGTGTCAAACCCTTTGTTCACATGTGTTTAAAACAAATGTTGTTTTCAGTATTTATTTATTTATTCTCTCTGTTTACACTCCATACAGATGGTGAAGACAAACCAGAGAGTTTCATTTTTGCTGAAAAAATGTCTTTTGCATTTTCAGGTTCTCACACATGGGCAAGATGCTACAAATGCCATGGGACAAAGATCAGAGGGAAATACTTATTTGAAGAAATCTTTGTCATTAGCTGTATTGTAAGTTTCATAAATCATTCAATTTTATAAAATGCAAATTCTGGACGAATTGTTCCTCTGCAAGCCTTTACGGTCTCTGTAGCTGTGTAGTTAATCTACTGCCCGCCTCTCCTCAGGTATCCAACAGAAGTCAGAGCTGGGTAAAACCTGTCTTCACAGATCAGTTACATCTATTTTTAACTTTTATTTGCTAAAATGTGATTGTTTGCCATAGCTTGGATCCAGACAAACGTATTTAAACATGCACACTTATATCAGCTGTTCAACAGGCAAATGCATCCCCTGTGGTGGGGCACAAACACACACACACAGACACACACACACGTGTTTCCGTGTGTTCTCCTCCCACACGTAGCTGTGCTCCAGATGCCGACGTGGCTGGGTGGGAGGAATGGGTGCTGGCAGCCCCCATCTCACCCACCCCTTCACCGTGGAGAGAGGTGGCTACAGCGAACTGTCAGCTCTCTGCAAGGACAGAGGTTTGCAGTTATCGGCTGCTGGAAAGCTTGCAACACCTCAGACAGTGATGAAGAGGCCAGAGACAGAAATGTGCTCCGACATCACGCCATGCCCGCACGCACAACGTGCAGCCCCTCCAGCCTCCACACCCCTGCCCGCCGTGTCCTGCAGAATCCCGGGGGGGGAAAACATGGGGCAGCTGCCTCTGGATACCAAGAGCTCGCTGTGATTAACCCATCGGCTTTCAAACCTGCCCGGAGACAGCACTGCAGTAGCTGGTAAGACGTTTGCATTTTGGCTCGGTACCCAGAAAACTGGGTACTTTCTAGAGTGTTTCTGAAGTAGTGTGGACAAATTGGCGGCCCTTGGTCCTTAGCCAGACCAGGCACAGCCAAAATGATGCTTCAGGGAAGCAGGGAAGATGCTCAGGACTTCTTTCTCCCTTGACTGGAGTAAATGTGAAAGCTATGGAGAGGCACCAAGAACAGGCTGGGGAACTAGGCTTTGAGGTCACGGAAACTGTTGCAGACCCTTCCATCACTGACACTCCAATGTCCTCTGTCTCATTCCCACCCAGGGCAAAGCTGTGTGGAGACAGCTCACTGCCCCGCGGGGCTGCTAGTGGATGGTGTTTCCTTCATTACTCACGTCTGTAGCTCATCCTCCAGCGCCTGGCAGAGCGCTTGGGGCCAGGCACGCCGCAGCACCCTGGTGTAAGAGTGTAACTAAGAAGTGCAGTTGGGAAGGTGGAGGAAAGGTTCTGTCAGTAACTGTATAACGGTGGGGGTGGCTGTTTCAGCATGGAGAGCAGGGACCAAAACATTTCTCCCACACCTACCGCAGCAAAGTCGTGCTTGTTGACTTGAGTGTCAGGGGAATGGGCGGACTGGGATGTCTCAGCCCAAACTCCCTTAAGCCTTGGCTTGATGGGTGAGATCTCGAACATAGCCAGAGACTATGACATTAAAGGATTTATAAAAGCAACAGTGCCAGTTTAAAGTCAACCTCCCACATTACTAGCAGCCCCAGCAGGTGTAATGTGATCCGGGCAGCCCAAGCCAGCGAGTAAACAAGCTGCTGCTTTCTGAACGAGTTGCACCAGAGAAACACTCCTAACTGTAAGTCACAGTGGCTATTTGTGCTAAGTGAGCTGTGCTGCTATTGAAAGATCTGTGAAAATGGACAGGCTCCTGTGACTGTTAATTCTCCTTATTCCACACAGGTTTTTCCCTCTGCACCCAGAACGAGGTAGGGGTAAAATTGTAGGGAATTGGGCCTGATCTAGCTGCTTGAACTTCCCTGGTGTCTGTTGCTGGGTTTCCCTAAGCCAGAGCGAAAGGTCCTACTGCTTCAAAACTACGCATTTAATATTGTCCCCGAGGAAGCTGCTTCCCTGCTCTGCCATTGAATTCCCAGTCCCATCTCCGGTGAGCAATATTAACTTAAGGGCTTCTTACATGGGCACTTTTTCCTGCTTCAATGCCGATGCTTAAGCCTCCCCGCTATGGTGAATTCATCCTCCTAAGATAGCCTTACTGTACCCAGATCTTCTCTGGCTGTTCCCTTGGGTCCAGCTGAACAGAGGTTGACTGCACCCTTTTAGATCATCTTGGTGTTACTGCCTGGCTCCCAAGCTGGGAGAGGTGCATAAAAGTAAAAACGGTGCATCTGTCCAAGTAGAGTCTGGACCTTGAAAAGTATTATGGGCTTGGCAGGCTCTAAGACTCACCGCAGAGTCCTTGGAGTATGTGAACTGTGGGCACGCTACACCGAGGTACCGGCAGTCCAGCTCTGCTCCAGGGTTTCTGCCTCCCAGCCTGGGTCCCATCCTGCCCCAGAGAGCCTCTCCCCCCTCCTCGTGCCCACGCTCCGGTTACTCATGAGTTATGATAACATATAAGCAGCTTAGAGAATTCTTATCGGAGTAAGTTGAACACAAAGCAACATTTAACTCCTAGTGACAGCCACCTCTGACTGTGAGTGACGTGTTATAAAGTATGTTTGAACTGGATTTTTTTTTTTTCAGAGGCAGATATTCCCTCTACCACCCAGTCAGCCCCTGTATCGTTGCACTTGTGGCCTTAATCCCACTTGGATGTGTGCCCTGCTGCCTCCACTTTCCATCACTTGGTACTTTAGTATTCTTGAACAAGTGAACAATCTTTGTTTCTGTACCTTATTAGGCCAAAGACCATAGCAGCTAGCGATGGCATCAGCAGGCCCTGCAGGCAGGATTCTCTGCAGACACAGCCAACCTCCAACAAACCCCTTTTTATCCTCCTGTTTCTAGGAAGAATTATGATGGTGGTGCCCTGCTGTTGATCAGTCAAATCTGTGGTAGGCCTAGAGATAAGTCCTGTAAGTGTGGTGTACTGTAAAACAGCGGCTCCCATTCATTAGTGGCTTGTGTGTAATAAACCACCAAGGGGGGGGGTGGGGAGGGAGAGGGACAAGCAGCTGCAATATGCAGGAACAAACAACACAACTCATTCTTGGGAGCCAAAACTTTCTAATTTGCTGCTGGGCTGCTGGGAGCACTCAAATTCTTTCTGATAATACACTCGTGTCCTCCGTGCCTCTCCCTGCGTTTCCCGAGTCCTGCTCTCTCGAGGTCCCCCAGTCTGGGGTAGTTTCACTTTGAACCCAAAACACAGAGGGTGGTTGAACGGGAAGGAGGGGAACACATCGGCCGCCCAATGTTTGCAGACTCCAGGGTAAGAAAGCGGTGGACTCAGAGACAAGTCATTCTGCCGGGGAATGGCTGTTGCACGTATCTGCTTGTGCAGTGAGTAAACAAAGCATCACATGGGCTGTAGAGCAAGCACCAGACGCGGAGCAAACCCCACCGTATCTGAGGCACGCAGGAGGAACAGAGTATCTCAAATGTTGTTATTGATTTAGAGCCTGGTGGAAAATTTAGAAACTTGTGTCTCCCAAGAGGCAAAAAGACCCAAACAAACCTCAGATCAGTAACAGTTTAAAAATTATTTCGCTTAATTTCTACTGTTTTTTCACAAGTTCCTGTAAATATTTATGTGAGTATAATATTCCCCCACTGAAACTGCCTATGGGCATGTGACTGTAAGTGGAATCTGCTAAGTATAATGTAAGATGTTGCATATGTTGAGATGTCAGGAGTTCCTAATGCTTGCACAGCTGTGAAACATGTTGGTGAGTTAGGATCTCAGCCTTGGACTCTCCAACTGCTTGTGGAACATTTCACACAGGGAATTGAAATTATTGCGTGTTGCACGACTGCTCTCATAGACCAGACCTTTGTGCTAACTTTTGTATTGTTGCAGGAAAATGAAATTATTTTCAGATAGATGCTGCTCTGGAGGACTGCTGTACCCTTGCAGGAGACGACAGTGACTGCTTTTTCACAGTGATGTGCCAGGCTGTGATGGTGCTTGGACTGTCTCCTAGCATTTCTATAGACAAGGGCTGCTTAAACGGCAGTTCCAGACTTGGGCCAAACTGCAAGTACTGTTTATGCAGACAAGGCGAAGTCTCAGATTTGAGGTTTTCCACTTTTCTGCAGGAGATCCATCTTTCTTTCTCCTCCCCTGACCTCCTGGGGAGCTGTGCTGTGAGTTACCGAGTCTCTGAAACGAGAGGTGCTTCTACCAGACTGCTGCCTGGTACAGTTACCCAGTGGACTGAGGTAGAAGCATCCCGAAGAGCCATGGTGTGCATCCACAAAATGGTGTTAGCTAAGCCTGGGCGCAAAATGGTTTTCTCATCTTCTGAAAGTTTTGGTAGATAAGGTTAGATAGCTTGCCACTAGGAGTTCTGATTGTGGCATTTTGACGTTTTTGACAAAGTCAAAGTAACGTGGCATTTTGATTTTCCTTCCCCAAACTTGGTAGGTAGGTAAGTAAATACCTTTGTAATCAAAATTCTCTGGTCAGTGCCCATTTCCAGCATGGAGCCTGATTTCACTATGCTGTTTCCAGGAGTGCCAGCTAGATTTGCAACGAGGAGGATTTTATGGGAATCTCTCCATTACTTTTGAGAAGAAAATGACAAAGGTAACAGCTCTGGTAATTGCTGCCTCTCTTCCCTGTATGAGTAGATGGGTCTGTGGCAGAGAACCATCAACTGGAACACCCAACACTGGTCAGATGGACCTGCTCCCCTGGCAGCAGGCAGTGCACAGCAGTTACTGATCCATGATCGTGTTGTCAGCAGAAGGTTTGAAGTTATAGATGAGACCAGCACGTCGAGTGAATGTGCTGGGTAGGTGTGAAACCAGGGGAGGGAGTTTTTTTCTGAAGGTTTGAGCCCCATCTCCAGCACCAGCAAAGCCATGTAATACTTCCCTTTGCAATTAGAGCTGCAAAATAACCCGTGGGCCAGAGCACTCATGCAAGGAGCAATTAGGCAAGCTAGACAGTGGGAAAAGCTAAAAATAGTAAATAACCTGCCTCCACAAAAATACCTTGAATCATTAGAAAGGGACATTTTATGAATTTCCTGGGATGCAGTTACTGGTTTTATATTTTCACAGTGTTCTTCCAGAAGGGCTGTATTCTAACTGTTGTTTGACAGAGGTAAACATGAGTAACCTGACTCTCTTCTTACACTACAGACACTGAAAGAAGCAAAGTCCTGAGATTTTCATATCTAACCAACTGAAATTTGGGGAAATTAATTGGTTCGTATTGAACTGAGGCAAAATATGCCTTAATGTTCTTTTAAGAAAAGTGGTCTAATAATTTGGGTGTAAAAAATGACTTATTTTTGGTTATTTAATGACTCAGCCCAGTTTTCTTTAAAAAAGGATGTATGAATCAATGATACTCATCCATTAGCTGAATCCAAACTATTGTAAAAACTCTCCTTTTAGAAAGTATACTATTTATGAACGGATGACAACTGCTGACTTCTTTTGCAGCACTCCTGAGCTGGATGAAATGTAAAAACAAAAAGGCTAATCAGAGCAGGATATTTTTAGTCTTTTGCAGGGAACTATATACGATGCTATTTAATTAAGAATGACATTTAAAAAATGTAATAAAACTCAAACCTGAGGATGGCAAGCAAAAAAAGTATGTTCAGAATTAGCTGTTTACTGATACAGGTCAAAAAGGTGTTACAGGGTGCTGTGGTTTTTTTGTTGGTAACTTGTGTAATACTATATGAAAAATGTTGTGAATGGTAAATTAGATTCTGTTCTGTCTTTTCTATCTACAGGAGATAATTCAAGAGGAAAAAGAAACTATATAAAATTAAGCAGCAAACACTGTGTGTATCTGTGCAAACACGTGTGCCTCTGCGTGTGCTGTTGGTGCCGTGCTTGTTTTCAAGCGGACGCTTCAGTGACGGGTGACTTAACATCAACTTTAAGTGTACGGCAGGCTGTTTTCGTGTGGTGCCTGCTGCTGATTTCACGAGCTGCTCTTTCCCATCCCAAGTGAGCATAACGCGTCGTGGCGCTGTCAGCACCCCACCAGCCCCGTGACGGGGATGTGATACTGAAATTCCAGCAGCTCCTTTCCCACTACCGACTTGGAGCAGCGACAGCTTTGGTGGCGAAGGGGCTGCGTGGGGGCTCTCGGGGTGCTATGCGGCTGTGGGAGGCACTGGTGGCCCTGGAGTTCCCCTGGTGTTGGACATCTGAGGGGTCTCTGGCAGCGTTGCACACGTGTCTGTCGTCCATCAGGGTAACAGGTGTTTGCTCGTCCGGCTGCTGGACACGTGGTGACCGGAGCCAGGGAGGGCAGCTTTGGGGCTGCTCTGGGCGCTGGAGTGCCCGAGGTCTGCTCCATCCCTACAGCTCTGCGCAGTGCCCTGGTCTGTGCGAAACTGTGCACAAAGTTTCTTCTAAAAATGAATTTAATGTGCTTTCAGACTTAACAACCTCCTTTTACATGAAAACATTGATGTTGAGCAAAAGGCATGTTTGCCTCTCCGAATAAATGGAATTACTGTTCCAAGATCTGACTTAATCCTGAAGCTCTTACACTGTACAATGAGAAGAAAAGAAAGGGGATTGCTCAGAGGAGCTGGAGTTACCAGGATCAAGCTCCATTTTATATCATCTTGCTTGTTTTCCTGCTGGTATTTAATGCACCTTTTTTCAGAATTTGCACTGGCTGTTTATTACAAAGTCAAAGTAACTTCACATCTGTTAGCTAATGGCAATCAAACTAGTAATTGAAAATAATGAGGGATGGTACAGAGCGTGCCCATCCAGCTTTCCTGGTAGGAAAATTTGAGGATTGTTAAACGAACTAAAAATGCAGATTTTCCCAGATGTATTTTTATCATAAAGTCATGCCCTTTTAAAATTCTTTTCAGCACTTTTCTCAAATGCATTTTACTTGTTATAACTATTTGTTCTTTTTGTACATTGTTCTCTTTGTGAAACTGTATTTAAAATCTGCATTGGCATTTCAAAAGATTTGAAGGAATATGTTTACAAAATAATGGTGCCATTTGTATTTGTTGTATTTCTAAAAATGGAATTTCTGATCAGATAGCATTAAAATATTTATGCATTAATTTTTGTGTGTTTTCATGATATTTATTTATTTCTAGTTATGATTTTGGTACCTGATCCTGGCTGATTAAGGAAAGTGGGAGCAAAATTTTTGTTGTTCCTACATGTCAATCTGTTCTACAACCCCACTGCTGGTCTCGATACTCTCTGAACTGAATGAGTTGGATTTTGAGTTAGTTTTTTTCTGCTAAAGCCCTGAAGTACCTGCATTCCAGTCAGTAGATTGCATATTCAGGACATTTAAAGTTGAAAGAAGCCTGGGCAAGAAGAGTAGTTTGCTTAGCAGATGTATTTAAATGAGTCTCCAGCAAAGACTAAAATGAAGACTGAATGATATTTATTGTGACAAAGTTTTATCTGTGGGCTGCAAAAGAATATGTACAGAGAATTAGACAAAGAAAGTTTTGCAAGCTTCACTTCAAAGCTGAACCCCCCCCAAAAAAATATGCCCCTGAAAGATGAGACTGAGTTTGTTCTGTGCAAAGAGGATACCTGGCTGTTACTTTGTACACTGCTGTATCATGACCCTGTAAGGGGATTTGGTACATCGTCAAAAATTGGGTACTGCAAATCACGTAGTCAGCGTTAGAGGCCAAGGTGAAGCTTGGTTTCTTCCTTCTGCCTAGGCTGAGTTTTGTGGGAGCCCAACTTGATGTAATGGGGGGTTTCTGCAGTCCCGATCCTCCTGCCCGCTCATCCCTCACGGCACCTTCCCATCCCTTCTTCCATCACCCCTCACGGCACCTTCCCATCCCTCTTTCCATCATCCCTCCTGGTACCTTCCCATTCCTTCTTCCATCACCCCTCACAGCACCTTCCCATCCCTCCTTCCATCACCCTTCACGGCACCTTCCCGCCCCTCCCTCCATGCGACAGAACAGGGGAATGGCTTTCTGCAGCTCAGCCCGCAGACCTGGCTTGATGCAGGGTCAGGGCGGCGGGGTGCTGGCTGGGGCTGCCACCTGCCGAAGCCCTGTGGGGACCCGGGGACACCCTGCGGGGTCGTCGGGGCAGACCGGAGCTGGTGAAACCCCTCATTGCCACTGAGATTGGGTGGGTGGTGGTGGCCCAACACCAGATCACGTGTTGCCTGCACCGTCCTACCTGCACACGTGGGGTGGCCTTGGGCAAACCTCGCTTTCTTGCAAAAAATTTACTGGCTGTGGTGCCTGGGTTTTGTGCACAGGGCCCAACTGAGCCACAGATAGAGAGGATTTCCAGGCAGCATCTCAACCCCATTGTTGGCTCTTGCTGCTGTAATTTTGGAGTGAAATGAACAGCCCATGGTAAGAAAATACAGCAGTGTTTTAACCTTCTGCGGTTTAAAATGATCAAAAGCAACATTAGATTTAAAAGAAACTGTCTTTTTCCTGACAGAGAGGTTACATCAAACATTTTAGCCAGTTCCAGGTTGAAACCAGCTCACTTTTTCTTTTTAGATTCAAATTTAAACTAGTTTGTATTCAAAGTTTTTAAAGGGCCATACACAGCGTCATTCTTCAGCATGACATCTGAGTCTCACCCGCTACCAGGAAGGATACCTTCATCTCCCAGCTGCTGAAGAGACTAGAGAGAAAAATAGCTTGTTTTTTGTACATTGCTTCACATGGTCACTTGGTACTACTTGGAGTAAAGTGAGGTCATTGTAACTCCTCTGCTTTGTGTTTCACCTTTCAGTTTGTGTGGGACTTTCTGTAGCTGTACAGAGATAGAAAGAGAAAAAAAAAGAAAAGGCAAGCAAAAGCCTGCCCTCGGAAAAATCACCATGTGGATTATATGGGCTAGACACAGATGGACTATGTGAAAAGAAGATTGTTTTGTAGATGATTCTGGGGACGATCAAGTTTTTGATGTCTCCCTAAAAAAAAATTTAAAAAAAAATCAAGCTGCGCCATCCCTATGTGCCAGTGTAACCGTACTACAAACTGGCTTTGCAGAAACTGCGTTAAACACAGCTGTGAAATCGATGTGTGCAAACCTGTGAATATTTTTCTTCTAAGTTTTCTGTTAGCTAGAAATCAAGGAAGTTTTTTTTCTTGTTTGTTTGTTTTGTGACGGGGAAACCACAGTTAGGCAGAACAAATATTATTAAAGTATTCCCTACGTATCTCCCCATCTTTCTCAAGCCATTCCAACCAAAACTTTTGTAAGCGTGTGGGGGCAGCACTGACCTTGTAGTTCTGTTTATATGAAGTCTAGAAAAAATAAATCCCTGGCCGAGGAGGACCTGGACTTGTAGGAGTTGCCTCAAGACATTTTAAGCAACTATAACTTGAGGCGTTTCTGCAGGCAGCCAGCCCTGCTCCAGCGCTCCCGGCTGGCAGCAGGCACTTGTGGGGTTGTCACTGGTTTAAGGGAGACACAAGGGCACAAGAAGTTGTCCCAGCAGGCGCAAGAGATGGACAGTACTGAGATCCTGTGCCTGTGAGCGCTTACACATGGCTCGACATCTTCTCAGACACTGTTTTGCTTGTGCCAGAGCCCAGCGCCAAGGCTGGTGGTCAGGCCATGGTTCCTCTGTTGCTCTTCGCAGCAGGCTGAGGTGCTTGGTGCGCACTCACCGGCTCCAGAGCAAGCTATGGGCCTGCCCCATGCTTAAGGCAGGTCGTGCCTGGCAGCGTGACTCAAGGCTCGCAGCATGAAGCTTCTCAGGCTGGCTGTTTTGGAAGCACCCTCTGCCACACCAGCCACCCTCCCTGCTGCCACCCTTCTCCCTGCTGCACCATGCAGGTGACCAGCACCCAGAGAAGAAGCCGTGCACGCAGGGTGGGCCTTGCACCACCGGCAGGGACACGGCTCGGAAGCCCAGAGCTGAGCACCGCTCTGCAAAACACTGGGGGGTGTTCAGTGGCGTGTCTGTGGCTTGACTGGTCGCAGAGCTTCCCTTGCCCTGGGACGGTCGCTCACCCAGCGCCACGACTCGCACTGCTCTTTGAGTTCGCTTTCAGCTGGTTTTTGTCCCCAAGGAAGAGCTTGTGGGATCCTGTCCTCCAAGGGACAGCTGTGTTGCAAAAACACATCCATGGAGGGTGAGGGTGCAGAGTTAATGCACAGCAGCAAAAAGAGAGAGGGAACTCTAATGTTCTGCCTGTGAGATGGGGGATTGCAAGGCAGCCCATGGGTAAGCAGGAATGGAGGCCATGTCAGTAGTCTGTGTCCCTTGGACTCAAAACAGCAGCTTTCAGCACATACATCCTTTTTCTTCCCTTTTTTCATTTTGAATTTTTTTTTTTTTCTCAGCCACTTGCTTCAACATCACTGCATGAAGATACGGAGGCGAAACCAGTGCAAAACTGCAGCCACTACCCAGGGCTGCCATCCTGTGTGGTGCTGAGCCCCAGCGCGGAGCCAGCCAGTGCCCGCTGTGGCCATCAGCGCTGGGGGAATTAAGGGCATTTCACAGCTTTCAGGCGCAGGAACAAATTGTAAACTGTAGTGTTGCATCCATGTGTGAACACACACACACAGACACAGAGAGAAAGCCGCCAGCAGCTGATGCTTCACACTAATCACTCTTATAAATGCCTCTAATTAGACTTATAAATACCTCTAACTTTCCTACAGGGAACAAAATGCCCAACAGGCTTAATGTAAACTCGGGGAAAAAAAAGAGTTAAAAAGATGAGTAAAAGCTATTTTTAAACCTGGCAACTCCTAGACCAGCGCTTTGGAAAATGCAGCCAGTGCTGCAGAAACCCTCCGCCGCGGTGCCCTGCAACCCCCGGAGCCCTGCAGGCGGCTGGGCCAGGCGCAGCGTGGGCAGATTGGGGGTGAGCAGCCGGGGGAGGGGCTGCAGCCCTCAGCCTTTGTAGCCGGAGGGCGAAACATTGGGACCCTGCAGAGAGGGAACACAGAAACCCTCAAGGCAGAGAGAAATAGGCCTAGACAAAAGCCCGTTACATGGTTGCAAATCACCCCACTGCTATTTTATTTACCGCTGTCCTCAGGAGGATTGTTTTCTCTTGCAAAATTTTAAGCTTTTTTTTTTCCCCCTTCCTTCTGCTTCCCCCCCCCCCCC
>Ga0065711_1048147_pt1 | contig 11957 bp, 5 predicted proteins | sample Hoacrofraction12_FD_59098 | JGI IMG/M metagenome (GOLD analysis project Ga0065711, IMG submission 59098) | Hoatzin crop microbial communities from Cojedes, Venezuela - Epithelial fraction 12 v2 (version 2) | ecosystem: Host-associated > Birds > Digestive system > Esophagus > Crop | place... | reverse complement strand
TCTTCTTCTCAGGGTCAGGATGGCTGGGCACTAACTCCCTTCTTCCCAGGGTTTATGGCCCACAAGTTCCAACACATCCTCCCTCATCAATTGCACCGCGCTGGGGGCCCCGCTGAGGCCCACAGATTAGTGGTCATGTCACTGTTACCGTGCCATCTGCTACAGATGGGTGATTTCTGCTGAACCGGGTGACTGGGGGTCTGAGAGAACTTTTGAAAGCGGACAGTCCTGCCTAGTGCCACAGACACTGGAAATCACCTGTTTTTCAATTTATACTACATATACAATTTTCTCTACATATATATTTTTAACGTGGGTCTTGCTTTCCAGAGTCTTACCTGGTGAGAGTCTCAAGCAAAACACAACTTTTTGACAAGATGCTTGCTGACATGGTGAAAGAGAATGAAGTCTGCTCGTACTCTACATAGTCATCCTTGCTGGTGATTTAATCTCTTACGGCCTCAGCTGTGAGCCTATTACAATAATGACACGAATTCTGATTCTAATCTGTTAGTCACCTTGCCTGCCTGAAAGGTAAAATGATCAGGACAGGAACTGCCTCTTCATGGATGTAAACCCTGAGTTCTTCCAGAATGGGTCCCAGTTTCAGCTACAATAAGAAAAGTGTTGATAGGTGTTCAAATAAAACACATTTTAAGTGTTTTATGGCTGTTTTCTTTTCCAATAATGGTAACTTGAAGGCACAAGCTATTTGCTACTTCTGGACTTGGGAGAAAGGAGTTAAAATTCTAACAGTGTGGAAAACTGACAACACCAGATTCCCAAGCTGCAGAAAATGTTATCCCTGCTGCAGTTTTACTACAGTAAAGGGGGAGGGGAAGATCAATCCAGAAAAACAATCCTTTTTACTTCCAAGTATTTTGCAAAGAAGAGTTTGAGTGTGAAATGATGACAAATTGATCGAGCTTGTATAGCTGGTGCAGTATTTCATTCCACAGTATGTTGTTCTGCTCTGAGCTGAGCCATTTAGAGTAAAAGTGTTTGATACTGTTTGCCCACAATGCTAGCAGAATCTGTACCGAGAAACAGAAAATGCACTAGGGAGCTGTGTGTTTTCCAGCTGGGGTATGAATCATACTTTCAGGACCTGTGTTTCTAAAAAGAGTTCAAAAACAAGCTATGGCAAAGGAAGTGAGAAACCATAATATGAGCCTGTAGTGCCTGGATCTTGTGAATTTTGGGTTCTGAGCAGATTCTTGCATCAATACAAAGATTATCAGCATTTAGCTGTAGTTGATTCGTTTATCACTTGCTTCAGTTTCTGCTTTTATATTCATGAATCAGAATATGCGGTGTTCCTAGCTGAACTTCTATGCTTCTGTACTTCACAGCAATTAACATCCCTGACATTGTATCTCAAGATGTTCATCTTGGAAGACTGTTAGGAAGTGAAATGCGATCTGTCATATTTAAGCCAGCTCTTTGAAAATGACCCATTCTAATAAGGGTAAAGTAAGTTCATTTCTTTCTAGTTCCTAACCTCATGTCTTTGTAATTTACATTATAACCGGTGTGTTATCAGCAATATCACCTCAGTATCTCTGGAATTCATAGGCTTTTGGAGAGCTAATTAGCTAGAGACAACTACTCCAAGTCAACTTGGAAGAAAGGGATGCAGCTGCAGTACGCACACATTCTTAATGTGCAGAATGTTCTTTTTTAGTTAGGCTTTGTATGTGAGGCATTTAATGATTGACAGAGAAGGGGAAGGTCTGGGAAGGTCTGCAAGTTTCTCATGAGCATAGCTTAACATGTTATTCATGCTCTGTGCCAAAACCTGTGTTAGCAGTTGCATGAGTTTTTTGTCCCATTATTCACAACGTGGTTTCATTTGTTCAGTGACTCTGGGTTTAGGATTTCTGTCACTACTTTCATGCTATCTTCTCGAGAGCAGAAACAAAGAAAGACTCGAAAGGAACTTTACGTTTTGACAAGCAATCTAAGCTATTATCCAGCCTGAAAAGTGATGGGAAGATGGATGTGGGAAACTTGTTTTCCCATTAAGTAAGTGTGAATGTCAGGAATGCTCTTGATAGTTGACAAATGACATTCAGTTAAAGCAATGGCTGGAGCTGCTAAAAGTCATCTTAAATTGGTGAGTAGAGCTGCCTTTTTTTCAGTCGTGAACATAATGTAAAGCTCTCATTGTCTTTAGAAGGTAAAGGCTAGCTAGAGGATGTGCTGCTGTTTTCTGCTATATGGACTGTTTGCGTAAATAAACATTTCCAAAGAACGTTAAAATTCAGATAAATAAAAGATGAGCAATATGTTCTGAATTCTGGTAGTGTCAGTGCAGGTGGGGGTGACTGTAATATGCCACAGGTGGAAAAAAAAAACATGTTTAAGGATACTCTGAAGTCTGAGTTTAATCAGTATAATTTATTGAGCACTCTATTTTTTACAAAGCAGAAGGTATAATCAAATCCTCTACAATGTGTAGATTAACTAAAAACATTGTAAAGGCTTCTGTTCATTTGGGAATATTTTTCTTTCGGTGAGTATTGATTTCATGGAAAATCCTACTGAAATTAAACTACTTCTTAAAAAGTTAGGGAAAAAAAAAGGGAAAAAAGAAAAGAGAATAATATTTTTTATTGGCCCAAATACTTGGATTGACCTAAAAATTCCCTATTAAGTTGCCAGGAAATACACCTCCCTCCCTCCCTTTTTTCTCAATGGTTCTGTCACCAGCAGCAATGAATAACTGTTCTGTTAATTCTGTAGAACATTTCTACAGAGGTCGTTTCCCTTGTTATGAAAGAGTATAGATTATCCTTTTATAAAATCTGTTTGTGTGATAATGGGGAAACAAAAACATTGTTTTTACTTCATTTCTTATGTGTATGATACAGCTAGGGGAGCTATTTTCTATGCAACATTAGTCTTTTACATTTCTAAGGTCTGGTGGTCTGAGGATGATCATATTTTGCATCATGCTTTTTTTCTATTAAAAAAGTAAAGTGAGAATTTACCAATAATATTGAAGGGTAAAATGTATTGTATCCATTAAGAGGTGTTTCTGTATTGCAACAACTACAATTGCAGAATTTATTTCTGTTGAAAAGATACTTTTTTTTTTATCAGAATGCTAACTATTTTGTAAAGATTGCATTTTTCTTCTTTCGTAGAGGGTTGGCTTTTTTCCTATGTACATTTAAACCATGCAGGGATGTCAGCTGATCACATACGCAAAGTAAATAATAAGAATATTTTGTTTCTTCAGTTACCGTGAATACTGCATTTCCTGCTTTATTGGTACTTCAGTTTCCTTTTCTTCGTCAACTTTTGGTTGATTTTCTATTACTTTCTACAGTTTTCTAGTGGAAACTTTAACTGCACACAGAAGCTTGTTTCGGAGGAGTTGATTAACGCAGGTATAGAAGATTTAGAGGATCCAGTTCCAATTAAACAAGGTGAAGTGATTTTCATACAATGTTATCAACCAGAGAGCTATAAGACAGCTTCATATATAGCTCTGGGGGTATGAAACCTTTCTCATTCATATTTATTGGATGCATCTGGCACTTCCTTATAATTTATATGCAGTAAATTTCTATAATAAATACTAAATATACATACCACATATTTACTATCCTGCTATTACATCTTTTTGATAATTTAGTAGTAGATATGCTTTGCATTTAAAATATTTCCTTATCCTGACTTTGTATAACCATGAGTGGAGCTGTGTCTTAGTACGATTACTAATTGCTTAGGAAAACATTTCTCTTGGCATTCATGAAATCAAAAAGAGCCTTTTGGTTTTGCTATGCATGTTACAAGCTGCATAATGATGTGATAAAAAACATAAGAAAAACAAAATAATAAACAGTAAGGTATAAACTTTTTTAAAATTTATTGGAACTGAGGGAAGAGTTAAGCTTTAGTACTAGAGAAACCTATTATAGAGCGTTTGCCAGCCAGATTTTATTAGTGTGGCTTATTATACCACAGATTCCCTGCATGACCTTGTTTGAGATGCTCATTGCTGGAGCTTGCTGGCTTTAGCCATTGTGTACCCTGTTTACTTATAGAAGAGACTGGTTCTGCCTCCGCTTGCTTGACACCCAGCCTGCTGCGAAGAGATGGATTCCTGCATCCAGGCGCTGGTTTCTCTGAGGAGTGGTCTCACCGAGTCTCCCTCCTGTGGTGTTCTTGCAGAGAAGTCATTGCACAGGAATACATTTCAAAAGCTGCGGTTTACTCCACTGTTGAGAGAAGTGTCTCTGTTGTAGTTTCTTTGGTTCAACTAAAAGGACTGCTATGTATGGCATCGTCACTGTCAGCGCAGCCTCCACTCTGTGGACTTGTCATCAGTACCCTTCAGAAGAGATTGTGGTCTAGCAGAAAGGTCCTCTGTTTTTCCCATTGGGAAGACTCGTTAGCAAAGAAATTGAAATATAGGGTTCATGCTGGTCCTGCTGACGTGGCCAAGCAGCAAGAACTGTTGAGAAAAAGGAGCAAGTGGCTCCTGTGTACTGGACATCTCCAGCTGCTCCTGGGCACAGCCTTGGTATGGCCCTGCTGCAGGAGGGGGAAGGCTTCTACTTCTTCCTGAACATGCTGTGGACAATGAGGGAATTGGTCCCTGACAATGCATGTGAAGTAGATAGCACTGGACAAATGAAATTAAACTGCTGCTGGAAAATGAGAGAGGGAAGGAAGAAAGAGTATTGCTTTGAGCAGTGTTGAAAACAAGCTAGCTCTCCCCTTTCTTCTTCAACAATTGAAATATTGGTGCTAGTCATAGCAGCAAATTCACGTTCTGAGTGCTTTTCTGTTATATAATGTCTGCAAAATATCTGGTTAAGACTAGCAGGTGGAATCTGCTTGCTGTTGTATGAGCCTGTCCCTGATATCAATTCATCACCCTTTTATTTTTGTTCTGCATGCATCAGTAACTCTGGCAGTAATAAGAAAATATTACACAAAAGCATAGTATTGTTAATGCTGTTATCATCCTGATCTCCAGTGAATTGGAATCCCAGTGTCATGTTGGTCTTCCTTCTCCTCTGAAACAGTTATTCTAGAAGTTGATGCTGATGGCATGTTCAGGTTAAGCACAGCCATCTATCAGGAGCTCGCCCTTTGCCAGAATGAGCTGGAACTTAATTTGAAAACAAGTGGAACAGGAGACATAGAGTAGCTGTTAAAAGACAACAGAATAGCTGAAATCTGTATGCAACATGTCTAGGGAAGTGCAACAGAGGAAAAAAATTGAAATCATAAATGTACTGGGTGCAAACACTGATTACTCAAAGGAAGATATTGAAAACAAAGCATCAGATTGAATTCTTAGATTCATGTTGCCAAAGTATAGAAAGCTGTGGGTGGGGCTGCTGCAAATTAGTATTTTATCACCCTTTTTGATACTGAAATGTATGTTACTTGAGTTATTAAAATGAAACTTTACAAAGGCTTTCCCCAAGAGCCTTTGCTTGCAGTAATGAGATGGCTGTTCTGTGGGCCAGACCTGGGGAAGAACAACCCCAGGAACCAGTACAGGCTCAAGGCTGACCTGCTGGAGAGCAGCTCTGTGGAGAGGGACCTGGGTGTCCTGGTGGACGACAAGTTGACCATGAGCCAGAAGTGTGCCCTGGTTGCCAAGAAGGCCAATAGGATCCCGGGGTTCATCAAGAGGAGTGTGGCCAGTAGGTCAAGGGAGGTTCTCCTTCCCCTCTACTCAGCCCTGGTGAGGCCTCATCTGGAGTACTGTGTCCAGTTCTGGGCTCCCCAGCTCAAGAAAGATGAGGAGCTACTGGAGAGACTCCAGCGGAGGGCTACAAGGATGATGAGGGGACTGGAGCATCTCTCCTGTGAGGAAAGGCTGAGGGAGCTGGGCCTGTTTAGCCTGAAGAAGAGAAGGCTGCGAGGGGACCGTATAAATGCCTATAAATATGCTCAGGGTGGGTGTCAAGAGGATGGGGCCAGACTCTTTTCAGTGGTGCCTGGGGATAGGACAAGGGGAACGGGCACAAACTTAGGCACAGGAAGTTCCATCTGAACATGAGGAAGAACTTCTTCCCTTTGAGGGTGATGGAGCAGTGGAGCATGTTGCTCAGAGAGGCTGTGGAGTCTCCTTCTTTGGAGATATTCGAGACCTGCCTGGATAAGGTCCTGTGCAGCCTGCTGTAGGTTACCCTGCTTTGACAGTGGTTTTGGACTAGATGATCCCCAGAGGTCCCTTCCAACCCCTAGCGTTCTGTGATTCTATGAAATTAAAATGCTGTCATTGAAAGGAACCTTTTCAGTATGTTCTTCTGTACTAAATCACTGAAATTCTGCTCTGGTGCAAGGTTGGATGCATTCGAAAGGAGAACTGATTAAGCCTCTCAAGTAAATTGCTTTCAGCTGAGTTGCTTATGGGAGAAGAATTCTTGCCCCAGCCTCAAAGCATTCTCATCCAGAAATGTGAGGTCTGTGCAAGACATTAAAAAATCTTGAATCCTGTATAATTTCAAATGCCTTCTTCAGCTACATTTTTAGGAAACACTTAAAGCTCAGTGTCTGCATTATCATTTATATTTCATTAGCACCTAAAGGTCTCAGGTGAAGTCAGGCCTGGAAGCATTTGGGAATAGAAATACAGAATAATATACTATCCTAGTTCCAAACATCTGTCACAGTTAAGGTGAAAGACGTAGAAAGGGAAACAGTGGCACTCTGACTTGTGAAGGGATGGTGCGACAGATCCCTGCCAGCAGAGTACAGGTTCCCTGAATCTCAGTGCAATGCCCTGTTTGCTAGGACATGTTAATGCTGACGTATCCCAGACATTCAAGAAACAGAGTTTGGGTAAGATGGAACCCCGGTGCCATAAAAATTTTCCTTGCAGATGATTGTCATTATTTTGTGCTACTGGGAAAGAAATTTCATAATGTTGCATAGTGATTGCAAAGATTGATCACACAAGAAGTTTCATAGCTATTGTAATTTTAGGTAATTGGATCAACTGAACAGTTATAAGCCATAACTAGTTCCCTATTCTGTCATTCAGGGTACAGCATCGTGACCATTTTACACCTCCTTTCTTGAGGAAAAGCTGAACACTTTTTTTGCACAATGCTGTATTATATGTAAGCAGTAAGAACATGTAAATATCTTCATTATAAATAGATCTTTCTTCATTGGCCAGCTACCCACAAAATCTGAAGTGTACTTCATTTGAAACTGTTGAAATCTGGAGAAATAACTACATACTTGTGGAACCGTATGGTGCAGAGCATGTATAAAATTCTGGTAATGGGGAAGCTTCATTTGATTCCTTGTCTTTGCCACTTTGAGAATTAGAAAAAAATATTCATTTTTGTCCCATTCTGCTTTTCTTAGAGCCATTGGAAAAAAAAGGAACAAAACCTTTCTTTGTGCTTCAGCATCTCACATTTGCTTTGTAGATGTTTTGTTTAATGCAGTCATGCATCATGTTTCTGAAGCAGTGTTCCCTTGAGCAAATCAGAGGAAGAATCTTCACCATCTGTATGAGAAGAAGGTAAAAGGAACAGGGTGAAATTGGATGCTGTGAAATTTACATTCTCCTTGGGGCCGTCAGGAGTGCAAGGAGTCGTACTCATGCCTGTCAGACAAGTGAGAAGACCCATAAGGAAGTTGCTATAGAAATTAGCTACCTGTTTTCTGAGAATATTTTTGCATTTGTTGAAGTTGTAACAGATATTAGGGAAAATTATTCCTAAAACATGATAAGATTAGAAAATGTCAAACTAAATAACAAGGTTAATGATGTTAAATAGTGATAATTTTGAGGGCCCTTGCCCCCTTGAAAATACTAATCCCTTATTTAGGGACTTCAGTGCTATTCTATTAGTCATTTCTAATCTTCCTTTGAAGAAATGACAGTGTTGTCCTATTCATAACAGGAAACAGTATTTCTTAGGCAACTTCAAAGCTATTTGTTGAATGACACTTTGGGGAAAAATCACAAAATTAAAAAGTGCATGACCTGCACAGCTCATTGGAATTTGTGTTTATCAAAGCTGTTTCTTTATGCTCTGAAATAACAGGCAGCTCAAATCACATTTTTGCTTTAAACCATGCTGTACATGACGTAGATGTTTTACTTGCATATCAATTTCAAGTACAGAAATTTTTCAGATATCACTTAGAAAATTGAAAGGATTAGTAATATCCATTAAAAACACACTACGAATAGTTGATAGAATTTGCTAAGCCAGGTGTTATGCAACTTTATACCACGGTTAAAGTGAATTTCCTTTAAAAAGTGTAACTGGGGACTTAGTTTTATTCTAATTTCTGCATAATCTTTTAGCTCCCTGTTCACGTGCAAGCTTACACTGACTAGCTGATACTGAGAATCTTAAGAATAATTCTTTTTAAATGTCAGAGGAAATGCTTCCTCACATCCTCGTCTACCTAAAACTAAATGTGCTTGGGAGGAGGGGTGATAAATTTTATGTTTTCTTGTTTCTCTCTTTTGTATCTTTAGATAAATTGTTGAGGTCTGTGATGAGTGCTTCACTGAACCCACAGTCTGACTGTTAAATAGGACATTATATTTTGGTGATAATATTAGGGTTGTGTTACTGTATTTCATAGTATGAGTAACTTGGTTAGTAAGTCATTGTTTTAAAGACTCACGGTACTCTGGAGAGCATTGCAGATGCATGAATAGATTGCTCAATTTTGTATCTACATCTCTAACTATGCTGGAGGATATGTAAAATAAGTATTAGGCAAACCATGGCCAATTCATTAGTTACATGATGAGAAGGCTTTGCTGAACCATATAGAGAGACAAGAAATGCGTGGCTTCTTGTCCTTAGAAAAGGTAATACAGGTAGCAGCAGCCATATCCCTCACCTGAATGGAGGTTAGGAAGGTGAAGCTTATCCTCTGTTGCGTGGCAAGGTGTGTGTGCATGTACAGTGAGTGATTTACATGATGGAAGGAGGGGAAGGAGCTACTGCCCCTGTAGTCTGTCTAGTAGATCCGCAGTCTCTGCGTGCATTGAAGATCTTGATAAAATGCCACCATATGAAGGAGGGCAATTAGATGCTGTGGCATTTAATATAACTACTGTAATAGTCTTGGGGGAAAAAGCTCATTAACATCAACCTTGTGCCACTGCAAATGTCTTCTCGTGATGAGTCAAGTGTAAATATTGAAGTCAGCACGAGAAATGTTTTGTTTTTACACCAAGGTGAGAAGATCTAAAAGGACAGCAGTCACAAGAAATCACCAAGGACCTTTTTTGATATGAAATGCAGTTTTAAACTAATCAAACTTTTTTTTATTATAGCAGCATTGGAAATCATGATACATCACAAGAAATAAGTTTGTGTGGTATCTGAACCACAAAATAGAGTCATCGTGAGAGTCAATAGAGCTACATATTTCCCACAAAAGTTTTGGGTTTTTTTCTGAGAGTGAAAGATTTGAGGTTGTTATGTTTTGGTTCTTGTTTTCTCAAGAAAAAATATACTTGGTTTCCAAAACAACCTGTTTTCTGTAAACTCTTGTGCAGGGATAGGCAGTCTGTCAGTCGTGATGTGCTCCTATCTTACAAGCAGTCTGGAGATGCTACATCATGTGAGTCGCAATAGGGCTGTCCTGCCTCTGTGGCTGTGGGTGACCTGTCTGCGAGAGGTAGGGAAGAAATAACATCCGTTACAGATCTCATCACTGGATTTTGCATGGAATCAGCTGTGCAGGAAACCTACCTACATCATGCTGTGAGGTTGAACTCAGCGTCATCTGTAGCTGTGCACCCGCCCAGATCTCATTGCCTCTAAGCTCTCTGAAACATGTAACATGTCTTGCAGCTCTGGGGACATAGAAAGCAGGGCTAGGAATAATGGCTGTAGCTGCTTTAGGTCTAAAATATCCCCTGTTGTACAATGTTTATTTTAGTTAAGTCATGTAGATTTTGTTCTGAGTAAGCTTGTGTCTGAATGCACCTGTGTAAGTGAAGGCGAGCAAAAATATATGTGATTATCCCAGTTGGGATGAAGCTGCCTGAGATACCATTAGAAGGTGCTAATAAAAATGGTTTTGTATTACTTATGAACTACAAGTTCCCAAAATCTTTGAGCAAGTTTTTACAACCAAGATGTATACGTCTCTATATTCCTTTTCTATTCCTGTTTTCATATTTTGAGAATTTTTTCCTTTAGAGCTTTTACTTAAATCCTTTGAGCACAGCGCACACTATTTTTACTGCACAATGTAGCTTCATAGGCTATTTAACACAGCAGGCCACGTTTCACAGCTGGCTGGATCTCAGGAAGTTAACCAAATTCTGCTCTCATTTAGAGGAACAATAACATTTACAATGATTAAAGTGGGACTCAGAGTTTGCAGTTGGTAAATTTGGTTGTATGAGCCCTTACTGATAAGAGTATATTCTGTCTATATCTCCTCTGTGCCTGTCACTAAGGGAGCTAATCACTGGCAACCACCAATTACCAAATTAGGAACTTAGCTTCAGCTTGTGCTTATTGGCATGAAGATACATTTTTATGTAATATTTGCAGAAAATAAATTTTGAAGAATGAGCTTGTTTGTAAAATACAGACACAATGACATACTCTAATAAAAATGCCAGTAGACATGAAATACTGAATTAGTTCTGTAACTCTTTGTCTCTGTTTTCTTGAAAGTTCCCATTTTTGATCTCTGTAATGCTGTATAAACTTGCAGAAAATAGCAACTTTTTTGGTTCAGGAAACACTGAAGTCCTTTTTGTCTGCTGTCCCATATTTTTAATCCTGTTGGGTTTCAGGTGGAAACCACAAATGCATTATTGCTACTTGGTAATATCTGAACATCTATGTAACTTAACATGTATTAAACTACCTTTATGTCACTTTCATAGCATTCTGTAGAGCTATACATAAAGAACTTCTGAATAACCAAAGGTATGAAGGCATATTTAATAGTTTGGGAACCCTCCTATATAATGCAGAATAGAGACAATATTAAGTGTTCAAATAACTACATAAATATTTTATGAAGAATAGAAAGAGCGAAAGTTTGTTTTATTTCATTAAGGTTGCTCCAAGAAAACCAAAACTGATAGCAGCACCTGCTGAAGAGCAATTCTAGGATTCTGGTTTACCACTGTACATCTAAGTGATCAGTCCTTTTAGAACTGTTGATTGCACAGTGGAGGGTATTATATATGTTGCTTTGTTAATTTGTAAACTGGCTCAAGAATTGAGCCTTTTTATAATTTTTTTTTTCCACATTAAATCAACAGTTTCATAAGACACTATTTAGTCCAGGTGAATACCCGTGTCCTAGGAAGAAAGAAGGTTACACACATTAGTTAGAAAATAAAAGCTATTTAGACAGTTTTCGACCTGCGTGGTGGCTTCCCTGTGGTTGCTATATATATTTGTTTCTCTTTTGATTTTGTGAGAATATTGATAAAACAAGAGAAAAACTGCCTCTTTTTTTTGAGTAGCATATCTTTAAAGTCTGGTCTTCTCACAGTTTCATAGATATTGTTGCTTATTGTTGTGGATTTGTGTGGCAAGGTTTTGGTAGCAGGGGGGCTATAAGGATGGCTTCTGTAAGAAGCTGAGAGAAGCTTCCCCCGTGTCTGATAAAGACAGTGCCAGTTGGCTCTAAGACGGACCCGCCGCTGGCCAAGGCCAAGCCAATCAGTGATGGTGGTAGCACCTCTAGGACAACATATTTAAGAAGAGGAAGAAAAAAATTAATTGCAGTGAGATGGCAGTTGGGAGACACGAGTGAGGCGATGTGAAAGAAACAACTCTGCAGACACCAAGGTCAGTGAAGAAGGAGGGAGGAGGAGGTTGTCACTCTGCAGCCCATGGAGGTCTACAGTGGATCAGATCTCCACCTGTAGTCCATGGAAGGAACCTCATGCCAGAGCAGGTGGATGCCTGAAGGAAGCTGTGACCCCTTGGGGAGCCTGAGCTGGAGCAGGCTCCTGC
>Ga0065711_1048154_pt1 | contig 11958 bp, 9 predicted proteins | sample Hoacrofraction12_FD_59098 | JGI IMG/M metagenome (GOLD analysis project Ga0065711, IMG submission 59098) | Hoatzin crop microbial communities from Cojedes, Venezuela - Epithelial fraction 12 v2 (version 2) | ecosystem: Host-associated > Birds > Digestive system > Esophagus > Crop | place... | reverse complement strand
ACATTCATTTCCATATCGTGCAGACGCCAAGCAAGCACCCAGTAACCCAGGACCAATTCTGCAGTGCCGGACTGCCAGGAAATTATAAGACTTACAGCAGCACTTTAATTATAGAAAGAGGAAAACCCACCAAATTTAGTTCTAGCGACTGCAGATGCAGTAGGCACTCCTCTGTCCAGCAAAGCAGTTGGAAAGCCATAGCACATTTTTACCAGGAGAAATTTAGCATTTGACAAATATTTTACTGGCATCCAGGGAAATCTCAGGCATACTATGCCTCCTTTCTCAAAGTCTTGTAAAGATCTAGGTGTTTTCAGTTGCTTATGCACGTTACGACCTGAAATTTGCCCCCCCTGTGCTGCTCCACAACTCCCCCCATGTCCCCGTAGAGCTTGGATAAGAATTCATTCAGTATATCGAGTCACACACCTGGTGTTTTTTAACTTTATAAAACATCTAGGCTTTGCGATACATTTTCCTTGACATTAGGACAGTAATCTAAGCTGTCATCTGTACAGAAGTACAGCCTACCATAAAAGTCACCCCTACAACTACGGTGAACAATACCAATATTTAGTTCAGATACACATTTTTCGAAGCCAACACAAGCCGTCACGAGGGCTACGGTGCTAACTCCTCCAGGCGAGACCTCCATTCTCACACTCAGCGCTTTGCAAGTGTTGCTAAATGACTAAAACCGTCTACACCAAGAACCAAAGCTGCTGTCATACCCAAACAGGGGACCTGTTCCTGACCACCGCTGCCAGAAACAAATCTATTCAACAGCCAGGACTATCAAGACCTCGTAACTCCAAAGCTGTTGGTATTCAGAACAAACCACCAAAAATGTTTTGTTTGGGACAACGTATCCTTGAATAAAATACAGATTGGGGTTTTGGCCGAGGTTCAAGTTCCCAACACAAATTAAAAGCACAGCTCTGAGATTAAAGGTGAGCTGCAGATACTGGCCAGAGAACAGCCTTTTCTAATAAAAAAGGTAACGATGTTAGACAAGCTTAGATTCAGCTCTATGTTGTTTGCACGCTCTCACAACTCTGCTGAAAGGACAGTATTACACATGGAAAAACAAGGACTCGGCAGTCACAAAATGCCCTCAGCTTTTGGTCAGGTCTCTACGCGCACACTCACTGTCTGTGATTTCACAAAATACGATTTTTTTTTTCCTCCCTTGCAACCCTACATCACGCTAGGCAGGCTAAATGGCATTAATGAATAATCACCTATTTCACATATAGTTAATCCCTTCGTACTGCAGCGCCAGCCCTTCGTTCTCACACACGACTCAAATCTCAGATTAAAACCAAAGCTACTTTTGTCTCACAAGCTCTTCTGCAGTCCTGCAACAGGAACTAAGTAAAAATGTTGCACGGTCACAGATCTATTTTCATAGTGCTTGCATAAGTTACTTATTATTACCATGAAAATTTTAAAGATGGGGAATAGGGACAAAAATTTTAAAAATTCATTACCAGGTGAACATGGAGGCAACTAAATCTTCTTTTTTTTCCCCAGACTCCTTGCTGCTCAGCTCCGTATCTAAATTGCAGGTCTGAGTGTTGAGCACTTCCATTAAGTCAAACTACTCAGTTTCACTTCAGGTGCCCAGAAAACGAGAATGACAATTAATAACCACCTGTGAAAAGCTGTTTTAATTGATTTTCACACACAATTTCTTGGACAGGGAACTTCCTTACCAGAGCTGGCTTTACACCAACCAGGAGAGACTCCCTTCTCCTTCTGCATTCCTACCTCCTTCGTTACCCATACACTGGGTTCAGGGAGAAAAGAGCTTGGAGCCCTACACAAGTAATCTTTCTAATGATCAAGCACAGTCATTCTGTGCACTGAATGAGGTAAGCATCCTGTGAAATATAAGCACTATATTTTGAAGAAAATTACATGGAGAATTATTTATCTGAAAATCTTGAGTCAGTTTTTCAGGGAGAGAGATCTCATCTCAAGATGCAGGCTCTGACGTATTGAAAACCCACAATTCCTTGGAGGGGACAGTGTGTTCCACATGCAGCAAGAAACATGAGTATTTCTGACAATCCCTGCCACCAAAGACAGATATTTCTTCTGTAAGAACACAAACTTTTCAAATCTTTCTTTTTAATGGAGATGTCTGAAGCACCCATCTCCTCCACGTAAGAGCAGAAGACCCCCAGACTGCTCAAACCGCGGTTTTAAAGACTTCCTGAAAACGCTGCAGCTTGGACCAGGTTCCACGAACCTTGCCTCAACATGCCAAAATCCAACAGGATTTGTTGAAACAATGGCCCTTCATGAACACTACTAAAACATAGATCGCTAAATCCCAAAGGGCCACAGGCCTTTATTTGACTCAGAAAATCATAGGACTGCAGGGAAAGCTTGAGATAAGAAAAAACAAAACAGGATTGAGCTTTAATTTTTACTTTCTGGATAAGAACGTGTAGCTACAGCTCCCTTTGTAATTTTTCTTCACGTTATGCTCCCCAATGATCTCCCCTCTCTCCCTCTCACACAGGCAGTTTAGTCCGTTCCTATATTCAGGTATAATTCATCTCAAGCACGACAGGAGGAAGTAATGATTTGCGAAATGCTCCTCTTCAGGCAGAGCACAGCACGCCGTCCATCTCAAAACAAATGAATCCCAGCTGCATCCCTCGTCCTAACAGATTCTGTAATCTCCTGTTATAGGGTTGACTTCCATAAATCACGAGCCAGCACGTGACCACAATTAGCACTCAACACTCTTCCACAGACACACAAAAGGCCTTTAGCACAAGCACACACAGGTAAAACTCTGGCTGTTCAACAATGCCTGTAAACTAACCGAACCCCCAGCAGGCTACAGGGTATCTCTGACACGCAAGAGCCGTACCTGAACCAACCTGCACAACCACAGCAGATGTCATGAACTTGAACATTCACGCTCTCCCGGCAGCACAAAGAGGTCTCTGAATGTCATCCTCCGTGCAAAGAACACGCGTGGCCTCCTTCCTGCCCCTGCACCCTGTTGTTCTAGAGCTTCCAATTTAGTATTTCCCATTACACAATTGTTTCTGGGAAGTCAGAGCAAGTCCAGTGCTACCACGTGGCAACCATCTACCCATGAGCCTGGCCTGGGATGGGCTACAGCAGCATGACAAGTATTACACCTGTTTCTAATAAAGTTAGTCTTATTCAGTATACTCTAATTATTAAAAATACATAACTGAAGTATGAAAGGCAGGGATAAACAGCCAGATAACAGACAAATAATGAAAATGCACCTGTAGTGTCATGGGGGGGTAGGTGGTGGCAGGGGACAGCCCATGAAGACCGAAATGTCCAAAGTGAAGGACACAGGGCACACCCAGGGCCTGCTGGGGACTGGAGCTCCCGGGTACACTTAGCATAAAACAACTGATAGACCAAAACGTGCAAGACTGAGGCTATCCAGAGGAAAATTCCCGTAGGATACAGCGATGCCAGTCTAGAGCTGGGCTGACAGACAGCTGGGTCCCACCGCACACCACGGGGAACACAGCAGGCAGTCTGTCATGCCATGCGCTGTCCTCACCCACGGCCCCGACAGCGAGAGGAAGCCGGCACGACAAATGCTTAGAAAATCCCGTCCAGTCTCTGGGAGAGACGGGATTAGAGCAAAATCCAAAACAGCCAGTTGTCGCTGGCTGGGGAGCAGCTGAGCGCCAGACAGCCAGCAGGCCCTGCCGTGCCGGCACCGCCCGATGAAGTGCTGGTCTTGGGGGCTGAAAAAATACAGAGAAAGCAAAAAATCCAACCCCTTGTATATTTGTATCCTCGTCCCAAGACCTGCTCAGCTGCTCCAAACTTAAGGCTAGGTCAATCTGTTTCTTGAACAGAAGCTGAAACCTCTTGTGTTGCTTTACTCGAACCAACGCACTACACAAAGCGAGTAAACCAAAGCCAAGCTTCGTCCGAGGTTCGCTGCCGCACAGCCTGTTGATTTACACGCTGTTTATACATTTCAGGCAACTCCGAATAAACACTTTCACAGCTGATGTCACACCAGAACACGCACCCTCTCAAAACAAATACACAGGGAGCCCAATTAAATAAGAAGTACTAAAATCCTGCTCCATGTCTGAAAAAGTACTCTTCCAAATGACACAAAAGATTGGAAAGGGTAAGAGCAGAAGGAAGGACGGACTGATATCCTTCACCAGCCGACAGCAGTGAGCACTGAGCAGGGTTCTCATCCTCACACTGACCATTATTTAAAGCTGCAGTAGGGAAGAGGAAGAAAAATCAGTCCAGAAGTGAGACTACAATCAAGTGCCTTAGGGAATCCAGAACTGAGAGTGAGGAGAAAAAGTCTTTGAAAGCAGCAGCAACATAATTTCCGTAGGACACAGAACCCTCACTGCTTCTGCCCTCATTGAAAAATGGTTTTCAAGCAACTTAATGGGGGGGGGAGGGGAAGGGAATTAGAAAAAAAAAAAGTATGTCTTGAATAATACACTTGAAAGCTTTTTTGTTTCCTTTGGTTTAGGTCCCAGTGAGAAAATATGTAAAGGTATTTATACTAAGTTCTTCAGGATGGGGACGGAGGAGGTTCAGCATTGCCAGAATACTGTGGAGAAGACGGCTTTCTCTGAATACAGAACATACACACACGTGCACCCACACAGGCACACTTTTAGTGTAGCACCTGTAAAACCCAGAAACACTCTCATCATAACACTGGCTTTGTTGCAGATTTGTGAACAGTGTATTATCCTCCTACAACTGTTCCAACCCTTTTCTTGCCAAGCATAGTGATCTTGGAGCTTGTTAAATCTGACCAGCGAATAAACCTATATATATACAACCATTCTATGATACAAAGATTAAAATGACATCATTGTTTTTGGCAAAAATACACACACACAAAAAGAGACTTAAATTCTAGACAAGTTTCATATTGCTACACAAGGAGATTAAACAAGGCTAAGAATCACTGTTAAAATATGAAAGAATACCTAAAAATAAACATGTAGTAAAGTTCTCTCTGAAACAACTTAGCTAGGGGTAGTTCCACTCATCTGGAACTTCAGACTTTGGCATTAAAGAGGGATAACACCACAAAAGTGTCCCAGCCGTCCTCTCTGGGAGGAAGGTCTAAGAGCCACGAGTCTGATGGCAAATGCCCACAGCCCTCTGTGGCAGACTGAAAAGTCAGCTCTGGGACAGCCCAGCCCTGCAAACACGCAAACACCAGAGGCAAGGACATACTAGTTGGACGGTTAGGAGGAGAATATCTAAGAACCAGAGATATCTGAATGCTTATTTTACCCACCAAAACAAATTCCAAAACTTCAGTATTCTGTGGCGTGCAACAGGTCTTCAGGTAATTCCAGACGTGCAAACATGGTGAAACAGCAACTCCCCAAAATGTAATCCTGAAAGAAAACCATCATGTTTCATCAGACAGTGATGCAAAGTGACAAAAATACTGAATATAACACAGTGAACACCTTGATTTTTAATAAGCAGTTTGGCACCAAATCCAACTCTCTCCTTAGCAATATAAAAAGCACGTGTTACTATAGCCAACTATTAACAGCAGAACTGAGGATCTACAAAAATCAACCTTTCACTTGAGGCAAAAAAGGGAATACTCCCTTCAGCTGGAAATAACATTATATTCTTCTAAGCAGGACAAGTCTCATCTAGAATAATGTATTTAAGTCTTAAGACAAACTCATCTAGATTAAATTAATCTTCAGAAAAGAGAAACTGGCACAGCTAGGATGCACTTGAGCTCACCCTAAGCAGGCACCCAAACTGGCTGAGGGTAAGCTCGTTCCAGAAACGCATTACGAGCCCACCCAACCACCTCAGGGGGACGTTTTTATTGCAGGTGGCCATGAAAGCGAGGTGAATCCGTCCCCAGAACCCACTCCTGTTCACGGTCTCACCAAGCTGCACTCCAGCTTCTCAGGGTACTGAAAACGCAGCAGTAAAGCCAATGTGTTCAGTGAAAACAACACACCTCCCCTCAAACCAAGATGGTTTCTACTAACATCCCAGTGCTGTTGTTCAAGCAAATTTTCTGCTTACATGCCTGCCTGCTCATCAGTGGGGAAGGGCACCAGCCAAAAACAAACTGGGGAAGCAGAAGAGGGAAGAAGACTCTGAAAGACACAGCAGAAATTTGCTAGTAAAATCGCTTTGAAAGCCTTAGTATTGTGCCATAGCCCTTGCACTGCTGCCAGTCCAGCAACTTGAAGGGAAGGAGAGAGTACTCACATTAAATCAGATCATATATGCTTTGCAGCACTTCTCATAGTCATCTAACGCTTTTCAACCTCTGGTATCTTCTTGTATTTCTAAATCAGTGTTGTAATTCAAGCAGTAGCAGGGTACCAAGTAGAAGACCTGAGTGGCTAAAACATAAGCAGTAACTTTGCTGCTCCCAGCTATATGCAAACCTGCCTGAATCCCACGACCAGACACCAAGCTGACAAGCAAAACCAAAGCCTGAAATTTAAACATAAGCCAACACGAAAAAAACTTCCCAGGTTCTACAGCAGAAACTGCCTTAGTTCTGTTTTATTCACCCTTTTTATACAGGGATGTTCCACTGACTACTTCAGACGGCCTAGAATTGAGTCACGTAACAAACTGGCCGGTTGCCTCCCGAGCCGTGCTGAGAGTCCACGCGAGAGGACAGTCCTCACTCGCCCAGCCAACGCTGGCTTCCAGGCAGCCTCAGAACCGCCACAGGGCAGCCCCCACTCACTCTGTCCGTGCTTCAGCGAGCCAGGGCTAAGGGTCGACGTTTGGCTAGAGGGTGGTGAACTGGAGGGAAAATCAGGGAAAATCATCTGAACTCCCTGGTGCAGGGAACAGAAGGGCTTTTTGTGCCTCCAGTTCTGCCTTCTGAGGGGAAGGGCAACCCTCCCTCATCACGGGTGGAGGGTACGAGGTGGGCTGCGGACACCCAGCTGCTCCAGCAGAGAAAGGACTGGGAAAGACGGGCTGCCCTAGCAAGCTCCAGTAAGAAACCGAGGAGGGTCAGCCCGAGCTATGGGAAGAGGAGCAATTCACTGCTGCTGCCTCCATTCCCATTGTACACATCAGATGATACCATATTTGGTTAAGGAAACCAACTAATCAACATTAGCTCATTAACGTCAACCTTCATTACAGTACGTTATCTGACAGAGACCTTGGCAATGCCCAGAGACTGAACATGTACCTCGCGGACACCAAGGAATCCATCAAAACAGCCCTGCGGCGCGTTCCACCTACAGAAGGAGTTTTGTTTAGAGCTTATGCTGTCCCAAACATCAGGCAAACAAACCACTCGAGTCTACAGGAAGGCAGGCTCCATTCACTCCTTCCGATACAGAACTCCTCGCCGCTGTCCATTCTGCTCCGCGGTGCTCCCACATCTCAGCTGAGCCATTAATTTTTATTTCAACAGAATTTGACTGACGAGATCATCAGGTTTGCTTTAAAAAGCCAGCTGATAACTCCAGAGTGAGTTTTACCCACAGCTAAGTTAGCCATGCAGAAACTCCCACTTTCGGCAGCTGAGGTACCAAGGCAAGAGGGCTGCCAGTCTTCTCCCTAAGTCTCAAGTTAACTCGGAATCAGCAATTTTCTCAGAAGCTGTAATATTTGATCAATCAATTCCCATTAGCTGAATTATTAATTTCACATGTTAAGAATATTTTCATTTGGAAGAAATACACCATAGCTTGTAACTGATGAATACTACAACAGAGCTTTGCAGTAGGTAACTTCCGGCAAAGATCCACCAGCGCAACCAGAAAACCAGTAAAATGAGACGCTATTTGAAGTCAGACACATCTTGACAAGACACTGTATTCTGTCTGGCCTTCCCAAGGCTATGAGACAGCTCCTTTTCAAGCAGCAATCTATTCATTGTTTCTCTTGCGGACAAGCTTTCCATTTAAAGTTGAATTTAACTGCTACCAAACCTTTCCGGGCTCACACACCCCACAGCCACTCCTTTATCACCAAATTCTCACTAAGCTTCACAAATGCTGATACAACCAGCCCAGGTATTCTGGTGACTACTGATCCCGAGCTCAGGTTTGACCGAAAAGGGCACCTCGTGTTTACTGAAGAATATTCTTCATTCTTACATGTAATGAAAGCCTAGGGAACTTCATTCAAGTTTTTAAATTCTGAAATGTTATAAAATAGGAGGAGAAGATTTAAGTTAAAACAATAACAAGGAGACTGTTTTACCTGACCAAAAAATGCCTTCATACAACAGAGGTAGGTACAGCTTCTGTCAAAACCAAGATTGTTCTGAGAGTTTCCTGACTGTATAAAAGCTTCCAGCATATTTTATGCTGCTCTGGGCTTGTGGAAAAATCAGATTTCAATAGTGTTATTTATTGTCACTACTGCTATTAAGAACCAGGTAATCACCGCTCAACCTTGCACCTTCTGGTAAAACCAGGGTGCAAAAGAACTAGACAGTAAAGCATTCCAGCAGGGACGGGCAGAGCAGCCCAAAAAACCCGAAGCAGGAACACTGCCCCATGCTGCACCCAGAAGACAAGGCACTATTTCTTGTCCAGTATTATTCTTGACTGAGCCTCACTAAAAAAACCTGGCAATGCTTCTGCCTTGGGAGGTTCAGCTCCTACAGCCACAGTCCTGAGACTGCAGCTGCTAACTCCTCAGCTTCTCTGGGCAAGAGACCCATGAGAATTGCCAACACGAGCCGTGCATCTCAGCTCTCACATGCTCCCCACTCACTGCCAGGAAAAACGACGTTATTAGACGTGAAAACTTGCAATTCGTCAGGAAGCAAGGCAGAAATAACTCCTCACATTTTCCTCTTACCATCCAGGAAGGAGGGCGGCTTGCGAGAGCGTGCCTGCACACATGTACACAGAGCACAGAGCCTTACATCCAGTTCGGTCTCTGAAGCGCTACCCAGCAACGTGCTCTCATACCAGCTGTGCAGTCTCAGTAGGTACTCCCAGTTTTGAAAGAGTAAAAATTATAAAATTAAAATGAATGCATAGGACCTGGAGAACTTTATAGCATGCATCTTTTGGTGGGAATAACAAGAGCTTCCCCTTTCATACATCAAACCTAACACTCAGGCTCTCAGAAATGCAACTTGGTAGCAGCAACTTCCAGTCCCAAGTTACCAGTTCACATGAAGACAAATGCATTCAGACACGGCATCATTCATCTCCTGTATTTTTCAATCTCCGTACAAATCCAGTCCAAACCCCTGCACGGGACTATGCTTCAAGACTGCTCTCATTCAAGCTGGAGAAGCGGGCAACAGTCCTCTCAGTTCCAAAAAGACGATGGCTCTCAGGAGCGGTGGAGACCACCGCGCCTCCCTCCTTCACCCCAGCTCCCCAACAGCTGCACTGGGACGTGCACTGCTCGCCTTTCTATAAAGCAAGGTTACTTTTCTGTGACACAACCTCAAGGCCGCAGTATACACAGGACAGAGTTCACTTCTTGTTTCCCTTTTTAATGACGACAACAGCAATTGTTGGTGTGCTATTGAGAGCGCAGGTGGGATGCTGTGAACAGCACCAACTGACAACAGAGGACACACTGGATGAAAACTGACCCCCAGTGCCCAAGGGACTGAGAAAAATCCCAGGCTCCTGGACCGCTAGAAAACTTCCACGACTATCCTTCCATGTAAGGCAAAGCTTAGATGAATTCTCAGCTCCAGCAGCATCACTGAGAAGACTTTTCTCCTCCCTTCTCATCAGTCAGCACCCTGGACCACCTGAGTTTCATACACCACCTTGAGCCAAACCTTCAACTATCAATGCGTATGGACTACGGAACATGCTGACTACGCAGCTGAAACGCTCAGCTCCCCGCAGCAGGTAGTTACTGCTGAAAAACACCACTGATCCGCTCTGGAGGGGACAGCAGAGCACGCAAGAGCGTCAGGACAAAACACAAAACATCCCTGGCTTCCCTGAAGCCCAGGTGAGCTGCTCACCTGGCTAACAGATGGGAGCCATCTCACCAGGGGGCTGGCGAGGCCTCACTCCTGTTAGAGGTCTGGGCCATCGAGGGTTATTTCTCCTCCCGCTTCTGCCCCTCAACTCTTCCCAAAGCTACACGTTCTCTCCCATCACTCCTGCTCTAGCCCAGTGTTAAGGAACCAGTTTATTTCTGCCTGAGCACAGCCTTTGCAAAGCACAGCGTCTGCCTTGCTGTTCGGCGGCTACACACCAACGGCGTTCCGCTCACACGCATTCTCTCTGCGCCGCAGCGTCCGTGTTTCTCAACAGAGACCACACGATTTTGAAACAGACGCCGTCATCACGCCTTCTGCCCTTCGGAGGTACGCTACCGACCTATAAAATGTCACCATTTCCAACACAATCGAACTGTTACAGCCACATTAACTCTTCAGTATCTTCAGCAGCAAACCCTTTGCCACTGCAAATCTGTTACATTTAGTATGTCTGTGTAACTCAGCTGTAACTCCAGCTTCCATCCAAAGGCAATCAATAGGGTATTAGAAAATAAACAATCTGCTGTAAATCTGTTCAGTGGTTATCAGTTTGAAATATTTAACGTCTACTACAAAGGCACGCAACCCTTGACAGCATCATACTTTAACAGAACAAAGAGCGGCATTACGATTGTTCAGCAGAATCTACCCCTACACCCCCAGATTTTCAGGTATTTAAGCCACTGAAAAATTAAAAGACCCACACTTAGTTTGGAGATGCACGGGATGGGGGGGCTGGATTTCTCAGGTGTCCACACACGGAGATGTTTTTTAGTTTAAGGAAGCAGCTATTTTGTCACTAGAATAGTGTAAAGTCGCTGCATCTGTTGGAAGCCTGTTGGAAACAACTCCTCCGGCAAGTCCTACAGAAGGACAGGCCTCCTGGAGAGCGCTGCAGTGAGTGCTCCCAGCCGAACCCCGCAGCCTAACAGAATACCTTTCTGGAGGCTTAAGAGGTTTAAGAAGCGTAATTTCTCAGCAGAAGTGCAGGTCTACGTGCAGCCTCCCCTCATTTTCATTTTATTTTCTCTCACAGGAGAGTCAGGATACAGCATCCCTGTGAAAAATCTCCTGGTAAAGCCAGCGAACTTCCAGCGGAAGCCCCGCAGCTCAGGGAGCGTTTGAAGAGCAGACGAATTTCCAGCGAACACCCCGACGTCTCGCTGCAGGCAGCGCGTTCAGCTTGGTGGCTCGGTAGCTCGCAGCCCCGGCCATTCCGGATACAGGCCTTGAGACCTTCGTTTCTGTCTCCATGAGACGCACAGGAAAGCTGGGAACGCTTGCTACAATTGGGACAGAGCTGCTAAAGCCAAGAGCTGTGGTTATTGCGCTCGCTGACCTTTTTTGAAAACGCCGGATTTGTTCTCTGTGGTTGTTTTGTCATATGGGAAATACTGAAAGTGGCTTTAGCTAAAGGACCAGCCAGAAAGACCACAACGGATAAGAAAGATGAATACCAACAAGAGGCACTGCCCTTCCTCTGCTAAAATTCACTGTTTACCACACGAGAAAGGTTTTACTTTAGCTTTCAGTCGGGGGAATGACCTCAAAGGTGCGCGTTGGAAGCAGCGGGGTTATAAAACGACCAAGCTCACAAAGCCAGGACTCAGAGCCAGCTTTCAGAACCGCGCCGAGGCGAGCGACAGAGCAGCTCCCCGCCGCCCGCTCCCCAACGCGGCCGGGAGCAACCAGCACCCCCGAGTTCTCCGAGCCGCCCGAAAAGCGGGTGAAACACAGCGAAGCTCAGAACCCAGACCGCGGGAGTCCGAAGCCACAGGGCCAGCGAGGCTCTCAGACAAAAGCCTGGGCTCACAGCAGCGCCCGCGCAGCCCTGCCGACACCCCCGGCGCGGCCCGCGCCCGCAGGAGGTCGGGCAGCCCGAAGCCCCGTCCCGAGTCGGGCCTGACAGCACCCGGCCGGCCCGGGCGCGGCGGGGCAGAGCCCAGCGACCCCCG
>Ga0065711_1048152_pt1 | contig 11958 bp, 8 predicted proteins | sample Hoacrofraction12_FD_59098 | JGI IMG/M metagenome (GOLD analysis project Ga0065711, IMG submission 59098) | Hoatzin crop microbial communities from Cojedes, Venezuela - Epithelial fraction 12 v2 (version 2) | ecosystem: Host-associated > Birds > Digestive system > Esophagus > Crop | place... | reverse complement strand
GCTGTAGGTGACCCTTCTTCGGCAGGGGGGTTGGACTAGATGACCCACAGAGGTCCCTTCCAACCCCTACTATTCTGTGATTCTGTGATTCTGTGAACTGCAGCTCACGTGTTGCAGATGGGTAGGTAGACACCAGGGTGTGTGGACTACATTGTACCCAGACGTGCGGGGTGACTGTTGGAAACACAGCTACTTCATCCTCTGAGACAGAAATGTCAGAAGTAAGCAAAAGTGAACTATAATTTAGTCAAACTAGTCAAGGCACATGAGGTAAAATTAGGCCTACATGGGAAACATGACCAGCAAAGGCAGAATGTTGGTGTAAAAGGCAGCAAAAACTTTGGGTCTAAATATAGCAGCAGAACACCATTTTCTTTAAATGAGTAGGTCACATATTGCATTACTGTATTACTTATAATATAAGTAGAATAGAATGAGAAAATGTAAAATAAAGATGCAGTTAATAATGTGACTAAGAAAAGACCAGTCATTGCAGCTGCAGAATTTTGCGGGAAAGAGCCTAGTGATATATAGAAACCAGTTTGACTTTGATTCCTCTACAGTGTTTACAAGGATTAAATTGAGTGGGAAATATTTTATGACTTGGGAGGAAACACCTTAATACAAAATGCTATAATTGTGAAGTGCGATCACAGCTGAGGTCTGAAGAGGCATCATGCAGATGATTCCCCCTAACATTCAGGCCAGTGATGTCATGAACAGGAAGCCACTCCTCCTCCTTCAGATTACACAGATATTTGGGTTTTTTTTTCTCTGTTTCTGACAATAAATCAGAGTATCTGTAAGGCTGGAATAGTCTAGGGTGTTACAGCTCTTTGTCTATCCACACGGCAATAGTGTAACAAGGATCGAGAAATAAAACTCCAACAAAGCAAAAACCATAGAATCATTAAGATTGGAAAAGACCTCTAAAATCATCAAGTCCAACCGTCAACCCATCACCACCATGCCTGGCAAACCGTGTCCCGAAGTGTAATATCCACATGTTTTTTTGAACACCTCCCGGGATGGTGGTTCCACCACTTCCCTGGGCAGCCTGGTCCAATGCCTGACCACTCTTTCAGTAGAGAAATTTTTCTTAATACCCAATCTAAACCTCCCCTGACACAACTTGAGGCCATTTTCTCTCATTCTAATGCTAGTTACATGGGAGAAGAGACCAACATCCGCCTCACTACAACCTCCTTTCAGGTAGTTGTAGAGGGCAACAAGGTCCCCCCTCAGCCTCCTCTTCTCCAGACTAGACAACCCCAACTCCCCCAGCCATTCCTCATAAGACTTTTTCTCTAGACCCTTCACCAACCTCGTTGCTCTACACTGCTGGCTCATATTAAGCTGGCTGCAGATAAATCAACTTGTGCTGATAATTTCTTAGCTCTCAAAACTTCTGCAACTTGTCAATACTCTGATGCTTGATGCTAAAATAAGATTATCTTACCACTGTATTCTGTGACATTTGAGGTTTTTATTTTGAGCTCATATTCTTCAAATCTCTGCTATGCTGCAGGCCATCCAGCCTTATATAGATTTGGAAGAATGAGATTCTAATTCGTTTTAGTGGGATAATACATTCAATATCTTTAATGAGAAAGGTAATTAGTGATAGTGATGATCAGAGTACATGCAGGATTTGGGAGCTTAAGTCTGAAGTCTTTGTGGCTAAGAACCCAAGACTCATGCTTGTCTGTATTTGTCACACATCTACATTTATATCCAGCTATATTTTTATAAGTTTTTTAACCACTTGAATAGCTCATAAAAAAGAAAGATGAAGAAGAGGTGTGGGGAAGTGAAGAGACAAAACTGCCTTAATCAACACCTTTAGGAAAAAAAGAAATTAGAAGTCCTTTTCTGGTAGAAACTTGTTTCAAAATAGGCTCGGCAGCCAGGGCCTGACACAGCTGAAGATTTCTTACATTCTGATTTTTCATAGCGCAAATTGCTTTCTAAAGGTCTGCCAAAAGAATTGTGAAGGAAATTTAAGTACTTTAAGTGAGGATTTCCCATCTCGGAAAGACTTCTAAAGTATGAGTACTACCTTATCTAAGGTGCCTATATTAGTCACAGAAAATTTAGATTGGTAAAACAGTTTTTGAAATAGTTTGGTGTTATTCTGAAATTGAGGTGCCTATGTGAGGAGGAAGAATTAGGCAGTAAGAAATAAAAACCCCTTACAAGACAAAAAAGCATGGCTCTGCACTAAAAAACCCATAACTTTAATTCATATAAAAAAAAAAGCTTAATCCTCTGAAGTTCATGAGAGAAAAAAAAGAATGCCAAATTTCCACACTCAGTGCAATTAAAAGCGCCAAAAGTTTTTCTTGCTTTTAAATTACAAAAATAAAGAGAGTGATAACACATAGAACCTGTTATGAAAAAGACAGGGAAAAAAAAAGGCATGAAAAATCATGAATAGATATTATTTTCCTGATCTAGGGCAATGTTTCCCAAACCATGAGGTATGAGCCCAATACGTGAACACAACCCAATCTCGTAAATTCTCCTGATGTACACTCGCTCAGTGGGATCTGTTCTGGCTGGTATGAAATTTGGCTTATAAAAATTGGGAATTATTGAACCAGAACATTACGTGTGCAACATCCCCATATTACTGAGAAAGCTGTACTTAGTTTTGGTATAGCCTCAATATTCTCTGGCAAAAAGAAATTAGAAGTTAAGTTGCTAAGAAACTTCTGAGAGCATAAGGCTTTTATCACAGTAATTTGATACAGAAAAGACAGAGGGCATCTGGAATGTAGGGGAGGTTTTATTTTGATCCTCTTCTGTTCATGGCTTTCTTGGTGTTTTCCAGCAGATTGCTGTCAACTGTCTTGGGACACTTTCTTGGGAGAGTGTTTGGCAGCAAAGACTTGGATCGTTCCCTGAACAAAATTAACATTGTAAGAAGCAGTTTTTACTCAGCCAACCAAACTAATACAACCAACAACAATTTATGCTCCTAGGTCTCTGCTTTGGCTCAAGGCACGGCACTGCCAGTGGCTCATAGAAAGGCAGCAGAGAATTCTCTTTTCATTTTAATTTAGGGCTTGCTGATCTTCAAAGTATTTCTGCAGGGAAGGAGGTCTTGGCTGTAAAAGCACACACACAAAAGTGAATTTAATAATAGAGCAAGAGTGCATCAGCAGTGCCAAACAAAAAAATATAACTCAGGAACTGTCCAACTTGGAATTTAACGGCTTATGTAGCATAAATGAAAATAGGAAGCAAGCAAGAACTGAAAGCTGCAACCACAGAAAAAAATAGGAAACAAGGAGTATTTACAGTGAAAATATGAGAAAATGACTGCAGTTAGTTCTATGAGAGAGGCATAATTTTTTTGTTTACTTTATTCTCTAGGATGCTTGTAACTGCCAAATGACAGCAGTAAAATATTCCAGCAAAGAGGCAGCAGCGATGCTAACTCCAAATCTAAAAGGCAACATTACAGAAGTACAATTTACATTAGGAAAAAGATGATGGGAGATGTTCAAGAAATAGAGAGTTCAGATAGCTAACCATGGTCGTTTAGCATCCTGCAAGTGGCTGTCTCTTTTAATCATAGAATCATCACAGAACATAGAAACACTTTGTTTTACATTCCTTTAACATCATGTTTTTTGCTAACATTTATTGCTCTTGCAATAACCATCTATTCTGCCATGAAACAGCACGGTGCCACCATGCCATCTCTTTGATCTGGTGCCATCTCTTTGATCTGGTGTCCTTTTCCAGCAGAACATGTCAGGTTTTGCATGATACATTCTGTTTTCACTGTTACTTGATATTTCCTTGTTCTAGGAGCACATTAAGAAGCCCAGGCTATTAAAATTGAGCTCTTGGTGATACTGGACATTCATGAGATTTGAGAACTCCTTGGACTTGAGAATTTATAATGACACACTTGTTCTTTTTTTTTTTTTTCAAAGATTCATTCTTGAAAAGATAAAAGTTTCTACTGACATACAGGTGTGCTGTGTAAGATGCTGATTCATTAGAACTAGCTGTAAAAGTACTGTGGATTTGATTTAGATGTCTTTTACAAACCACTTGTAATTCCATTCTTCTGTTTTATATTGAAAGGTAATTAGAATTGCCTACTTTATTATAACTTAATTCAGATTATGTGAAATAAACTTCTTGTCCTAATATTTTATAAAGAATAAAATGTTCATTTTATTCTATCCTCTGAAGCATTTGCAATAAATGGATAGAGTGATGGACAGTGCAAACATTTAGGTGAACCTGAATAATATATCTTCTGTATACAGCTAGGTGTTTTGAGAACTTATATGAAAAACTTAGCTGAACGACATTTACTTTTTCTTTTTAATCTAATAAAAAAAGGTGAAAGGGATCTAGACAGAAGTATTTAGACTTCACTTCCGTTGAAATAGATGTAAGACAGTAAATCGCTGTCTTGTTTTATCAGAAGACTTGAGATTCTGTGAACTTTATGACAGACACAATTTTCTTTCCTGTCTCTTAAAAGACAGACAGTCCTATTGGTTAGTGTTTTGTTGTAGCGTACAACGTAGTGTCAGTTCATGACTGTGGCCTCTGAGGCATGAAATAATTAATAGCTGCGTACAGTGTTGAACAGCTAGACTCCAACTTGCTATAAGACAAATTCAGAAATATCTTTAGTTCCTGCATTTCTGTCTAAGCTAGTTTTGCTTTAGTCTGATTTTACATGACTACAAGTAGATCCAGAAAGGAACTTTATGAAGAATCACTCACTATAAAGAAAGAAGACGGCTGGTCTCTACTTTCACCTTTTATATCATTATTTGACACAAACTACAACTTGAGTCCTGTCAGTAGAGCCAAAAATCCAGCCATCACCCCTTTGTATGCCATTCAGGCATGATTTTCACTGACAGTTTAATGTTCTCTCCCATCCCAGAGTAGCCTGCTTCCCCGGACGTACACCAGCCTGGAAAAAGAGTGTGTACTGAAATCGTCTTAATAATTTTTTCAAAGCTAGGGTGTTTTCTTGAGAAGCCTAAGTCCAGTCTCCCTTGGATGGTGAAGAGCCCAGAAGGCAAGCCTCCTCTCTCCTAGTCAAGTGCAGTGCTATTACATGAAAGGTAAGTATTGTCTCTGACTACCTGCCTCGGCCAAACTGGTAATGGTGACAGTTTTTTGGGGGGATCTATCCTGTAACTGTTAGGTTTTCTATGGTACGTTCCCTGATTAAACCTGTGAGGGGATTGAGACACATGACTGTTTAGCTTGCAAATCCCCTTTTGGGCACGGAATATCGCGACTGTGTTCACATCTGTGGAAGTGGAACAATATGCCCTTGAGAAGCCCAAAGGTGTGGACACAGGCTTCTCCCACCTGTCGGGTCAGTGCTCAGGCAGAGTACGGCAGACAGCAAGGTGAGCAGCAAGTGCCTGACTCTGCTTGTGACTCCCTGAGACCTGAAGGACTTTGGTCGTTTTGAAGTCACAGGAACCATTGTGCAATAGGACAAGACCAGAACAGAGGCAATGAAGAGAATATTGGTTGCCATCTGTATAGAGATAGGGACAATTATAACTTAAGACCCTGTTCACTCTGATACTGGGCTTCTGTATGCTAGTCTGCTGCATACACAGCTTAATTAATGGATTTAATCAAATCCGATAGGATTCCTTCTGTGAGAAGTGGTCTGTAATCAGCATAAAACCATCACACCAACTCTGTTCTGTCTTCCATTTTGGCCATACGGGGGAATACAGTGAGCAATAAAAACACAAAAATGAGATCAACTACTGCAAGAAACCGAATACATTATTAAGTAAGCAGCTATGCCTGGGGAGCGAGAATAGAGCTGAAACCACTGCTCAGGCTGGAGCTCGTCAACCACAAAATTCAAAGAGATAGTATGATCTGAAGTCCTTGTAGTCAGTTCAACTTCACTTAACATTTCTGAAAACTGCCATATGAAGCATGCTCATCGTTACTAGGGTTTAACTCAGCTAATTCTCAAACACAACGAACCCTGGGTTTACAACTCTGTGCAGCTTATCAGGAATATCATTAATTTTACTGTTGAAGATTTCACCTCAGATGTGAATGAGGCTGTGACACTCACCAGACCTGTGAAATATAGTAGCAGGTAAACGCCTGTTGTAAGACAGACAAAATTACTTCCATAAAATCTACAATTTGTACTCAGATTTCTTTAGTCTTCTGTGTACAGCAACATGACATAGCAACTTAAGATCCCACCCCAATTCAATTACTGGACTTGCAGTCTCAGGCGGAAAGCACGGTGTTCGGGCTGTAAAGTAAACAGTGTTTTTAAGGAACGTCCCATTTTCTGTAGGCACTGACTACAATGCCTGGGCAGACACTCGAAAATGAGTGGTGACAGCGTAAGTTGCTGGAAGCACTAGAGTAAGGATAGTGTCACAAGTTTATAGTTACAAAAAGAACATCAGGATGAGAAAAGAGCAATGCTGATTCCAATCAGTGTCACATATTTCCAGAATAGCCCATTCCGAAATAAGGCTGCTTAAGTTGCTACTACAAATGAAACAACAAGAGCTAAAATGGAGAGCAGAAAATGCAAGGTATGTACAAGACATCCCTTTCAAGGAGAATTCCAGGACAGATGGTCGAGGGAGGGGATTCTGCCCCTCTGCTCTGCTCTGCTCTGGTGAGACCCCACCTGGAGTCCTGCATCCAGCTTTGAAGCGCCCAGCACAAGAAGGACATGGAGCTGTTGGAGCAGGGCCGGAGGAGGCTGCAGAAGTGATCAGAGAGCTGGAACATCTCTGCTGTGAGGAAAGACTGAAAGAGTTGGGGCTGTTCAGCCTGGAAAAGAGAAGGCTCTGGGAACACCTTATAGCGGCCTTTCAGTACTGAAAGGGGGCTTGTGAGAAAGATGGGGACAGACATTTTAGCAGGGCCTGTTGCAACAGGATAAGCAGTAACGGGAGGGTAGATTTAGCTTAGATATAAGCAAGCAGCTTTTTACAAGGAGGATGGTGAAACACTGGCAGAGGTTGCCCAGAGAGGTGGTAGATGCTCCATCCCTGGGACCATCCAAGGCCAGGTTGGATGGGGCTCTGAGCAACCTGATCTCGTGGTAGATGTCCCTCGTCACTGCAGGGGGTTTGGACTAGATGACTTTTAAAGCTCCCTTCCAACCCAAAGCATTCTATGATTCTATGATTCTGTGATTCTATGATTCTGTGATTCTATGATTCTACGATTCTACGAACTCACCATCTAGTGAGTATGCTAAGGACTACATTGAGATGGACTAGATGATCCACAGAGGTCCCTTCCAACCCCTACCATTCCATGATTCTGTAAGATGGAGACATGCCATTCATGCTTTTTGGGGAGGGTACTTTCTTGGGATTTTGAAAAAAGAAAATAAAAGAAATATGTCCCAGCTCTAAGAAAGTAATGGAATAACATTTAGTTGTGTTGCTCAGCAGGCGCACGAGGAGCACCTTCAGAGTCATAAAGCAGTCATTGGGCTAAACCAGTAATTCTGTCTACTGATAGGAGGAGACACTGCTGGCCAAAGTGCAGTCCCCAAATCCTTGTTACTTGCTTGGTGGCAGTGCACAAGAACCTCAGCAATGGATCAGGACTGTGGTATACTAAGTACTGCACAACTGGTGAATAAAATAAAGCCTCTCAAACCCCCAGAGACAGGAGGAGGGAAGATTTTTTAAAAGATGAGAAAGTAGTTACAGAGACTCTTTGATATGCTGGGTCAGAATGAATAGTAATGCAGGGTTGCCACTGTGTATGAAATCCCTTCTCAGATATGGGTGTTTCATGTACCCAACTTAGTGACACTTTTAACGAAGCTGCTAAGTGGCCTCATAGAAAGAACAGTAAGTCTGTGAAAAGAAGTAGAAATTATGAAGATGGATGAACACAGATGTGTCTGGAAAATGTCCTTTATGTAGCTCAGCTACATGCCAGTGGCCATTCTGGTGTGTTGCAAATCACTAAAAGACCACAGAGTAGTCCCCACTATTTTTGAAAAATCACCTGCTTGGGAGCTGTAATTTTTATTTCACTTAAGAACACCACATCAGTCGGCTGTCTCCTTTTTTATGAGTCAGGAATCAGACATGATTTATTTGAGGTATAGATCTGTTAAGGTACCATTGGATTAGCTAGGAGGGTAGGGAAGCAATTAGTCCTTCAGGTAGCTGTAATAAGTTAGAAGATAACCTATAGCTTAGCTTTCTACATTTTAATGTAGAAAAAAATGAAGAGAGCAACCAAAGAGACTAAATTTGCTTTCACATCAGTCTCCTGATGCAATATATCAACTTCCACTCAAAAAATTTTGAAACCAAACATTTTATTTAAAAATAAAATCCTGATAAACCGTTTTCAAATCACGAGCTTATAAAGGATATCCCCATTTGAAGCACTAACATGACAGTTTGAGTAGGTACCAAGTAGCTTTGCTCCAAATTCTGTTTGCATTCAGCTGAGCTTGATTCCTCTTCTAGTTATCTGATATTTGATGAAACAGTTTAAAATTTTTCTAACATATGAGAAAGAATAGTTTGAAACCAAGTTGTAAAATAGAGAATACTGCAAACTATGAAAATGGAGTTACTATCAATGAACTTATTCTTTATTCCCCGGGATAAAACTGCAGCAGCTGAAAGTTTTGCTCAGTAAAGGAAAAAAACAAATATAAACAAAACAAAACATAGCAAAGCCACAACCCAAAACTAATTACATGAAAGGATTTATTTGTCCATAAAATGTAGATATCATACTTGTAAAACAGCTAACTGGAATTACACTGCAGTAAACTCTTCAGTCTATTAAGTGCGTTGAAGGCCGTCTGGAGAGTTTGTGTGTGTAAGTTTAGGGGTTAACAAGAGCTGTCCTGAGTAAAATATTTACCAATCTATTTAAATGCAGCCTGGAAGAGGACCAAAATACTTCTAACTTCACGCTAGATAACCTGCATCTGGGAATCGGAGGATTGAGAACAAGACACCCAACCTCTAGTCTCTCTGGCTCTCTGAGAGCAATATAATGGTTGATTTATGGATTTTATATGAAAATAAGAAAAAAAGATCACTTTTCTAAATAAACATAAACATTTTTCTCTACAGACTAACAGCACCATAAACTGGTCACTGCTACTGGTGGGTTGGAAATCCCTTTGCAATACCGTGATGGTATCTGGCTGTATCTAGCCTCCAAAGGCTAGTCCCTACTTGAAAATATTCAGTTTAGGCACACTGTCTAGTTAAGTTACTAGGAATACAAAACTTCAAGGACACATTTTTACTTCTAAAACATTCTGGGGCCATTCCCTGGCACTACTGACAAATGACACTGTGAAATTTGCCTGTGACTAAAAGTTTTCTTTCTCTTCCTCCTCTCTGCAAGATGATCTGACACCTATGGCCTGCTGAGAAGAATTTATATCATGTGTTAGTTCCCAAACCATGCTCTTGTCCAGGAAAGTACTGCTGGTTTCAGGCTAAAATCATGCCTGGCAGTGTGCTAATCATACAGCAGTCAGGACAACGAAGGATGAGAGTTAAATTTTCTGTCCTTAACCAGTTTCTTAACTAGTGCAAATACACAAAAAAAGCACCTTCTGAGTTATCATACTGAACTGTCTTTTTTCATGGTTAACAGCTTCTTGTAGTGCTGGACACAGGCTCCATCCTTAAATTACCTGTTTTTCTCATTACTTATCTCTGGAAGACTGTCCCAGAACCTTAGAATTTTCACCCTTAGAAAAAAAAATCAAGATTCTAGTTCTTCTTTACTCATAGATAATTGATACTAATTTCTTTTCTTTTCTCTGAAGCTTATTCAAATCCAGCTGAAGTCAATAGAAAGACTGCATTTAGCTTCAAAAGTGTCTACTATTTAGTCTTCTGTAAATTTTCAGCCTTTTCAGCACTGGTGCTTTAAAACTGGTGGCAATCTAAAATTCATTATTTCACAACTTATTTCATCACACAATAAATTGTTCTAAATTTTCATTGTGGGAAAGTGAATTCCTGTGTAATGAATTGTTTATGACAAACTGTGCAAGTGATCCTTGTGACAATACAAACATTATATCTTGCTCAGTGTTAGCTAGCTTGGGCTGTACCTAGGTGTGGCAGAGCTATGTTGAGGATCTCATTTCATTGAACACCTTGTTTTGCTCACCACCATTCATCGTGTCTGCAAGGCACTACAGGGATGGATTTAAAGGGTATGAGATGTATTTGCAGTCAGGAATACTGCCACAGCTTCTTTGGATGGAAGACAAGGAGGCTTGTTCACACACTCCTTCTTACCATATGGTCCCATCAGTTTGACTCACTCCCTGTGTCAACAAGCTTTCATGGATTTGGAGCTGACACTACTTTTATTGTGTTGTATAATGTCACTTCTTGTAATTGAGTTTCTTCTGGATTGGATGAAAGGATTCAGCAGTTCCATTCTGAATGGATTCCAAGTGAGAATTTCTCTCTGATGCGTTCCTGCTACCCTCAAATTGGTGTCAGCTGAGTCGCACACCCAGGTTTCATATATCACTTTCTTCCCTTACTAAGCCAGCAAGTTCATTGTAAATTAAACATGATATATATGCTAAAAATAGCAACTTTATGCATTCTGCTCTATGCCAGTTATTGGAAACAGCACTTATACTGAAAGACCTATCTTGAATTGTCCTTGTGTAGTGAATTCATACTTTAAAAAAAAAAGTTTTTATTTATTGTTCAGATTGATTGACATTCTACAAAATAAGAAAATGTGGGTTTTTTTAATAGCTTCCCATTGTCATCTTATTTCCTTGACAGATTAAATTTAACTGGAGAAAGAACTCAGTCAAAAACAAGCTCAAAGCAAAAACTCTCTTTCCTCAGCTACTTCACAGTCATAGTGGAGTTTCAGAAGCAGTATATCTCCCTTCTGATCAGCATATTAGCCAAGATATTTTTGTCCCTTCTTGACATCTGAATTTACCTAGGCTCAAAACCATTTTGCTGACAATGGGGCAAATTCTGGGCCTTTATTGTTTTGTGACTCTGACTGAAACAGATATGACTGTAGCTGTAAGTGCTTGAAAATTTACCCATCAGTAAAATGAGATACAGGAAAACAATAAAAAATTATGCAATGATGTTTGGATTTGTATTTGTTTGTTAAAAATAACAACCTCAAACCAGGATAATTCTTGATCCTCGTGTTATAGATATTAAATCTCATCTTTACGGTGTTATTTATACATGACGTAGTTTTTATGTTTTAATGTTGTTTCTAAGGATACCTTCCTTTAGAAGCAGCTTTTTTCTGTTTACGGAAAAATATCACATACTTCAGTTTTACACATTGGGAACATAATCTAATCATCTATCTTTGGCAGTTCTATATTTTTTTAATCTAGTTTCTATGTTTTAACTAGACAAACACACTGAAACTGCAGGGACTTGAACACCTGTGAGTTACCAAATTTGAAGTGTTCCTTCATGTAACACATCATACTACAGGCTTCCAGTGACTCAAGAAGAGTTACAGAAGTATTGATTTTAAATTTTGCCACTACAAAATGCTGATTATTATTTTAAAATATAGCATTAGCTCTAACTGAACGCTTCAGACTTTCTCCAGTAATACTGTCAGTAGTGGCTGAATCATAGAAATAATTGTGGCAGTCATATTAGCAAGAAATATGTCGGTAAAGCACATTTAGGAGGCCTGTGACTTCATAAGCTAAGAGGAATGAAGAATTTTATTAGAAAGTTCCAATCAACACTTATGGGAGATCGTACTGGACCTGCTGGAGAGCAGCTGGACCTGCTGGAGAGCAGCTCTGTGGAGAGGGACCTGGGTGTCCTGGTGGATGACAGGTTAACCATGATCCAGCAGTGTGCCCTGGCTGCCAAGAAAGCCAATGGGATCCTGGGGTGCATCAAGAAGAGCGTGGCCAGCAGGTCGAGG
>Ga0065711_1048151_pt1 | contig 11958 bp, 4 predicted proteins | sample Hoacrofraction12_FD_59098 | JGI IMG/M metagenome (GOLD analysis project Ga0065711, IMG submission 59098) | Hoatzin crop microbial communities from Cojedes, Venezuela - Epithelial fraction 12 v2 (version 2) | ecosystem: Host-associated > Birds > Digestive system > Esophagus > Crop | place... | reverse complement strand
AAGAAGAGAAGGCTGCGAGGGGACCTAATAAATGCTTATAAATATCTGAAGGGTGGGTGTCAGGAGGATGGGGCCAAGCTCTTTTCAGTGGTGCCCAGTGACAGGACAAGGGGCAACAGGCACAAACTGAAGCATAGGGAGTTCTGTCTGAACATGAGGAAGAACTTCTTCACTCTGAGGGTGACGGAGCACTGGAAAAGGCTGCCCAGGGAGGTTGTGAAGTCTCCTTCTCTGGAGATATTCAAGACCCGGCTGAACAAAGTCCTCTGCAGCCTGCTATAGGAGACCCTGCTTCGGCAGGAGGGTTGGACTAGATGACCCACAGAGTTCCCTTCCAACCCCTACCATTTTGTGATTTGGTGATTCTGTGATTCTGTGATTTCACAAACTTTCAACTGTGTTTGAAATGGTTATCTTTTAATTTTTCTTTTGTAACTAATTTAATAATTATAGATGCATTTTTTGATTGCAGCTTTGTCTTTTATTTTAAAAGAGACTTGCTTTCTATTCACTTCCTTAAGAAAAGCACACATGGCTGTACGAGCATCTTGCAATGTTCTCATGAAGCAAACTTCCAGTTCACTCGTATTTCCCCTTACTCTGTGGAGAAATAAGCTGCATTAGCCTTCTTCTGTCTCAGCTAACTTCATTTTCTAATTTTTCCTCACTCAGCTCGCATACAGGCAGAACAGTCTCAAATTCACCCTGCTTACTGCTCACCTGATCAGAATGCTAGTTAGCAACGAGCATCTACTTGTCCTTCAGTTTCCCTGGCCAGCAATGGGAGTCCAGCTGCAGGAAGTTTTTGGGCAGTGTTTTGTGCCGAACTTCTTTCCGTAGACTTTCAGACTGTAACACAGTTGAGACCAAAGTCCAGAAGTTCCTCTGTGTGCTTTCTTTATCTGTTAAGGTCGTTGTCTGCTTTCATGTAACAAAAAAAAAAGCTGGTAGCTGAACTTTTGTTCATTACCCTTGATAGTTATTTCCACAAGTAGCATACCTTTCCCAATAGTTACACTAATAATAATGAAGCTTGAATGGACATATGGATGAAATCACAGTGGAATAGGCAAGAAAACTCAACTGAATGCTTTATTGGCCCCTGACACTCACTTTTGCTTCATCTGCATGGAGTATGCTGATGCATATGACCGTGAAATTTCAGCTTCTACTGACTGTTTTGGACATAAAGTTGTCTAGTTGCTGGACTTCGATCTGTCACAAGTGTTCGGATGCATTTTTTCATGTGTCTCAGAAACAGTAAAACATAAGTCAGAGCTATCCACACAATCAATGAACAAAACCATACAAAATTATTTGTGGTAGAAATACCATCGGTTAATGTGTAGTATCTTGATAAAAAGAGGATGATTTTCTTTTCTCTAGATAGGAGAATGATAGCTACAAAAGAGGCTTCATACTTTATAATCCAAACAATTGTGTGTAACAACTGGTGTTACAGCATATCAAACCAAGATGGGGTGATCCTTCTTCCCTTGGTTTGATATACTTTCGGCTTCTTTAAAGGCTCTTGAGATCAGGACCCCTACAGAGTCTTTGAAGCTTGTGTTTTTCTTTCACTGGAAAGTGAAGCCTTGGCTTTTAATGGCAGCTCAGCAAATATCTCATCAATATTTTAAGTGTCAAGTGTACCTCTGTTAGAGGTACCAATCGCAGATCAAAGATACTAGCACTGAGGTGCAGCATTTCCTTCAAAGGTCTTCGCAGTTGAGCTTTTCCTTTTGTTGGAAAAGAACTTCTCTTTTTGACATTCATTGCTTGCATCAGTCTTAAACACTTTGACAGCTGTGATGAATTAAATGTTTTGTTACCATAGCCAATGAGGCTGGTGAAGTACTTTTGAACAGTCCTTCATGCTTGTGTAAGAAAGGAGAATGCTTGGAAAAGGCTTTTGCTGACCATTTCCACCTTTCTTCGGCTGACCAAAGTCTGTTACATTTAATGGTAGCAATGACATACTGTTTGAGGAGGTCAAGAATTCAAGATGGATGAAAGCTTAGTGGCAGGTACAAATTAGCTGTAGCATGATGGGGTTTTTTTGCCTTTTCTCTCTCAGTGAGGATTTAGGATGTTTCTTTTCTCTTTTTTTTGTATCCTCTGTTGCTTTCCTTCCTCTTGTTATGTAAGGCTTATTAATATGGCTGTGAAATCTAATCCCTTTATTACTCTTCCAGCTCTTACTGTGTTTTTCTTTTTTAACATCTGTTAAAACATTTACAACAATAATTACAGTAATAAGGATTCTGAGTATTTTGTACTTGTGGTTTATCTATTCCCATGTTGTAATTTTGGTTGGCACATACCCATAGGCACTGTCTAATGTCAAGGTGTTAAATGAGTTTGAATGGTGAATGGCTGAAGTGATGGCTCAAAAAAGAAGGAAATTTGGGTTAGACATGCTTCATGATTATGTGAAAAATAGAAAATTAGAATTAAGAAGCTTATGAGATGACTCTTCTAAAACAGAACATGTTGGTTCCGTGAGCTGCTATCTGATTGTGTTCAGAGTGCACTGCGAGTAACAGGTCTAGAAAGTGTGTCACTAGGAAGCGTTTTTACCCTGAAGGCTGACTTTTACTGAACAATATTTACCTCCTCGTAAAACAAACAGAAAATTGTGTTCCTCAATCAGTTTATAAACTTTCCAGTTGTATGTCTCAAAATGCACTTAAGCATTACAGTGGGGTAGATATCCATTTGTACTTTTGAAATCTACGTGCAGAGCAAAGAGTCTAATACTGCTGTTGTACAGTGGAAAAGGGCAGCTGCTGTCCCACCACACACGAGGTCATTCATTTGTCACTCCAATGAATGTATCACGATGCAGATTTTACTATGTTTAGATATTTATATGTTTTCTACTGAATAGCTTATAAGTCATGTGGATTTCAGATGGCGAGACCTATTACCAAGTAACAAATTTGCTTTGAAAAAAACTCTGTGCACATTAAGATAGTAATGCGTTTCCAAATTCTTGTTTCCTTCACACATGGGTCCTGAATCTGCAACAATCCTTATTCACATCTGTCTGCCCTTCTGGTACACTGATGGGGCTTGTGTCAGTTTGTGTTCTGGGTGACTGCGTAAGAACTACTGGCTCTCATTTGTCTTCAGAGACATCTTATCTGGGACCCCTGTTTCAATGAAGAGCAAGCAGCAATGGCAGATTTTTGCCCTTGACTAGCAGTATCGTATGCAACATTGCAAAGGTTTGAAAATAAACTTTCAGAATGATATCGGCTAACGTTTAATTCTTCTGTCCCTTTTCCTTGTACCAGCGATGTTCTCTGACTTAGTTTAATGAATGTGGCAAGGCTAGAAATAAAACTGGCAGTGGAAGTGCTGGCCCAGTGCTTTGAGCTGCACATCATTTATATCCTATCAAGACCATTGAATTGGCTGTATGCCCAGGAATAGGAAGGAGCATTCCTGCTCATGGTCGCACCTTGCATTTGGACTAGGATTATATGTAAATTGACAGCACAGCATAAGTGTTCTCTAAATTCATTTTTGTTGTGAATAAACTCTATGCCTTGAAGAGAAATGTCCAGCCGTGATTTGGCTAGTTCTAGCAATGGAGAATGCACCACCTCTAGTGGCAGGCTGCTACCCTATTTCCTTTTACCTGGCAGTTGAAATCTGCACTTCATTTTGAATTCGAGTTTGCCTCTCGGCTTCCAGCTGTGGATGGTGTTGTACCTCTGTCTGCTCAACAGAAGTAGGCAGAGGTATCCTGTAATTATTTGTTCCTAGATTTATTACTCTACGTTTGGTCGTGTTGAAATTAATATAATTGCTTTGTGCCCCATTCACTACAGTGATCTGCTCTGTGTCAGTGAACTGTTCTCTTCATTATTAACTTGTGCCACAATCCTCTTTGCATGTCAGCTTTATACGTACGGATTCTGTGTTTTCCTACAAGAGAATCATAAAAGTGCTAAATAATAATGCGACCAAAATTTGGTCTCTGTAGGAACTCAGTCGGAGCACACATACAATGAAGACTCTCCCCTTGCAATTGTATTTTGAGATTTATCAATTAATAAATCTTGAATTTTCCACTGAACTTTTCTAAATCTTTTTGAAGTGACACACAAGCAGCTCTGGCATTAGTTGTGACTGTGACTGATGTCATAACTGCTCACTCATTTAGGTCATACCACATAACTTCTACAAATACAGCATTAGTTTTTGTAATTTTCTCTGTGAAGTTCCCTGAATTTCATGAGCTATGAACAATAAAATGAGCTTTTCTCCAGCTTTTGAATAACAGTTTTCTATCTGTGCTGATCTTAAGAAAAGTCTTAGTGTGGTAGCTACTCAGTATTACTTCCTTAAATCACTTTTGAATCGTAGTATATTTTCTTGACAGTATTGACTCGTATTGGAATTCTCCCAAATTCAGAATGAAACTAGTTTCTAAGCCTTTCCACGTTGCTTGGATTTTAATGACCATTCTACTACATTAATCTATTACTGTACGAATACTGCTGTTAGAATGCATTTTGTTGCTAATGTACTTTGAAAAATCCTTATTGTCCTTGATTGTGTTGGCCATTGATTTCTCATTGATGTTAGCCTCAAGCATTCTAGCAATCTCCTGGCTCTTAATTTATATTAATTGCTATCAGTGTTTGCTTTTTTGACTTTCATTATTTATTTTTACACGTGCTTTTATTTTCCCTGTAAATCTTTTTCCTCTAAGGTTGATTAATTTTTCCTTGATAGTGGATTTTGTGGCATTTAATAAAATGTGCTTAACTCTTAGCAGTTATCATGGATCTGATCTCATAGATCTTCAGATTTAAAAAGTGTTTTCAACCACAGTATATTCCACTGTCATTTGAATTTCGGTCTCAAGATAATTTGCACTTACAGCATTCAGCTCTTGGTCAATGTTACAATATGCATTGTTGTATAATAAGGAAAAATTTTAGAATGAGCAGTCTGTATATCATTTGTATAGAGGTCTATAGATGTGAAGAACAGTGTTTTGAAATGACTGTAGTTTAAGTCAGATGTGAATGAATGGCAGTCTTCAGAAAAGCATTATACTTTCAAGTGATTTGAACTTCCATTTTTCAGATTTTCAAACTCAAATATGTAAACGGTTCTTTTGGCTAAAAGCTGAACAAAATTTGCATTTTAAACCCTCCTGATGGGGAGAAGTTTAAATTCTTTGAAGAATTAGGCTGTCATAAAGAAAGACTACTCCAGTAAGGACAGGTCAGTTTGCCAAAGGTAGTGACAAAGACAGGACCAAATTTAGCTGATTCTCACAATAATTGTGGCTCCAGGACTGAATTTGCATCAGTATACGAATATTTATGATGATCTTACAGAGGATTAGATTAGATGTTAGACATGAATGAGCTCCTTTGAGGTGTCTCTGTGAAACTGATTGTCTGACTGAGGGTACATTATTGGAAAGGAGTTGAGGGTATAGAATGGGAATTTTATGTAATGGATAAGTATTGTGAATAGAAAGGTCTGGTAAAAAAGTAACAATTTTCTAATACTGAAAGAAAAAACAACTTTTCATTGTGAAAATGTAGAAATGGGACCACTTGTCCAAAAAATTTTTATAGTACTAAATTTCTTAAAACTAACTATATTTTAGGTTCGATTAATCAATATTCCATGATGGGAAACCCTTCAACATTTAATTAGAAAATTCCAAGCCAACACTATTGTAAAGTTTGTTGAATAAACAGGGTTCTTACCAAAGGCTTATATGCTAGCAATTTATTCACCAAACTCAATTTCCTGTAAGCCATTTTTATGCTTTTACCCTTGGTGGTATTTCATAGAGTGAAGTCAGAAATTCTACTGTAGTACTAACCTCGAGCTGTTTTTACTGTTGAAGTAATAAAGCGTCCTTAACTCCTGGTTCCTTTTGTTCTTCACTCTACATATCAAATATCCATAAGCAGAACATTTTATTAACACCAAGGTCACCGCCTATTTTAACTTATAAAAGGATAAAGTAGAACTATTGAGAAATCTTTGCAATGACGTCTTCTTACTGTCAATCTGTAGAAAGACATAATTTTTCTCAGAAAGCTAAAAAAAGTTTCTGCATCTACCACTTTGATATTTATTAAAAAATAATTTTTGTTCACAATGAAACAGTACCGATTTCTTTTTTTTTTAATTAAGAGGAAGTAAGGAAAGTACAAATCCAAGAACCGTTATTAAGGAAGATGCATTTGAGGGAAGGAAGGCTTCTCCCCTCCTTGAAAGCTATTATTTTAGGTGTAAGTTATTTCTATACTAGAGTAAAGTTGCATTACCTTAATAACCAGTAATTCAGCAGGAGGTCTTAATAGGAAGAGGTTGCTTGAAGCTGACCTCCAGCTGCAGTGGCAGAAGACCACTGATGGTCTACAGACTGTAGAGTACTGTAAAACTAGAAGGTAAAGGGTGGCAGAATGTATTAGCAGTAAAATGCTACATTGTAAATAGTAAGTCAGGATTCTAGGGGAGTGACACTCATTCAGGAACAAGTAAAATGTTATGTTAAAGAATAAATTTACATACAGAATCCCTAAAGCTTTAGGAGTGGTGAAGGTTAGCATGGTGATGGAAAAAGAGGTGCATACAAATCTGCACAGCTTTTAAAATACCTTTCTTTTCCCTCCCCCTGCTCTTTTTTTCAGTTCATCCTTTCCCCAGTCTGCCTTTAGCAAAGAATATAAGAGAATTAAACACGAGAAACTAACGAAAAAAAAACTTTCATGCAAAGAAACAGTGCATCCGTCTTTACATTATTTCTATTCATGGCTGGCTAGTTTTACATTATCTGATCAGCGACTGGGACTGCGACCAGTAAACCAGTTACTTCTAAGAGTAGCAGTGATCTGTCCAGAGGTCCTGCATTATTGATTTTCTCCTTGTACATTCCAGTTGCTCTGTCAATCTGTGGGCTGAAATGCAAGATGATGGTCAATAAGAAAAAGGACTGAGCTCCCATAGATAACAATAAAGTAATTCGGAAGCTTCAGATGCATGCCGAATACACCGAAATCCTTAAGAAGCAGCAAATCTGGTAACCTCTCTACAGGAACAACATAAACTTACATTTTCCGTAACACATCTTTTGTTACCTTTCATTGAGTCTGCTGGTTACAAGATGCATATGAAATTATGCCAAATCCTGTATGGCAAGCATATGAAGTGAACAAAAAACAGAGAGAAGTATTTGGAAAAAAGTTATCCAGGGGTGAGATATTGGGGTTCATTGTCAAAAACAGATTCTGTACAAAGTAGTTACATGGCTGAATTTTTCCCTAGCATCTCCCTTCACTGCTGACTTTCATTCAAGTGGATCATTACCCAAGTTAGGCTGCTGCAAGGTATTTCTTCTTCTGTTGTATCATCTTCTCCTTCCACAGGTAACAAGACACACTGGTAAGGGTATCTGCTGCCTATGGATTACATTAATGCAGACCAAAATTAATTCCTAATGTTACAAACTGAAATAAAAAAACTGTGACTATTATTAAGTAGGTTACTGAGAACCTGTGATGTAAAAGTTAAATCTCTCATTACATTGATAACAGTTGAACTATATTATCTGTTCATCTTGCTACATGGCACAATTTAGTATAGAGATATCCAAGTTAATTTTAAACAAGCCAGGTTGGATACCAGAAGCGGTCTGTCTGTGACACCACTCAGCTTAGCATAGTCTAATCGATTTTTATAAGAAATAGAATACTTAACTTATATGGAACTTACACTGTCATGTTTAGACTACTTTTGATGCCCAAGCTAATTCCCACAGATATCTGATACCGGGTCAGGTATCCTTCTGTTACACTGAAGTGCATTGTGCATGTAGCCCTGTTGGCTAATATCATTCCTGCAGGGATAGAATGTAGATGAGGATTACTGAGAGAAAAGTGAGATGAAATAGTAGTCATGTTAGGAATTTGGTAGCTTCTGCTCTTTTCTCTTAGTAAGTAATCCTGTGCTTGGGTTAAAAGCTGCTTGCAGACCATATGGAGTTTCCCTTTGATATTTGTTAATGAGAATCCCCACTTGATGTGCTTAAGGGCATTCTTCAACAAAATCCCAATTCATTTTTAAAAAATTGTGAAAAACAGCAGGGAATCTTCACTAGGAGGAACTTGAGCTGGCTGTTGGCACAGGCAGAGGAGCTGCCCTAAGGATAGAAATGAGAGTTGATATCATATAACTTTATGACCAGTAGTAATATTTATACTTTGCATGATAAACGCAGGGGCAATCAAGTAACCTGCTTTAGACTGTGTGCTGATCACCACAGTGACTAAGAGAATATCTCTTCCCCCAGCATAAACTATGCTTCTTTGGAGTCTTTTTCTACTTTCAGGCAGTAAGCTCTCTTATTCAGGGTAGTGGGGTCTAGGGTACACTGGACAATACAAGAATCCAGAGAGTACCAGTGCTGGAAAATAATTCCTAAGGGGCTTCATATGAACCAGGTCTCCTTCTGGCATGCCTGTCACTGATTTCGCCCGCTACCTACATAGCCATTTAGAAATTTCTTCAGAAAGGTTTGTAAGCTGGACCTTAGCTGAACCTGAGCTGAATCAGGGTGCTGGGCTGGCAATTGCCCCCAAACAAAGACAACAGCATGCTTCTGGGCAGCTCAACTTGTGTCACATTGAGTCGGGGCTATTTAACTGCAACTCAGTTCTGATTCCAGTTCTGGTTGTTCACACTAGTGCTAACTTGGTTCAGCTTGGGTAGACATTGTAATTTCTGAACAAAGTTGGTGGTGAGACGACAGTGGTTGAGCTATATATAAAAAAACAGTGCTTGCAGTCTGGCATGGATGTATATGTGGAGTATCTGTGTTACTCTAAGCAGAGATTTTAAGATTTTTTAGACAGATTCCCTGAATTCATGACATGAGAGTATCTGTTAATTGGCAGAGATTTCCAATGATGGATTGCAACTCCTGTATGAAACAGAGAGGCTCTAGCAGAAATAGAATTCTAATTTCAACCTAACCTTGCCTTTTTATTTGCAACTATTTTTCACTACTTATTTAAAATTTGTAGAGAAAATTAAACCGTATCTGGACTACCTGATGTTTAGGTAGCTGAGTGTTTCAGTTCAGTCCACTGCTGAAGAGACAAAGTAAAGTACAAGTTTCGTGTCCAAACTGCTGAAACCTTGGATTTTTTTTTCAACTCAGTTCTTTTTAAGTGACAGTAGAGATTTCCATTATATTGTTGAAACACAACTCAGTATTGAGGTTGGAATAGTTTGCCAATAGCACGATAAATATTTTCTTTGTGTTAGAATAATTTTCATGTTAAAAATATAGAAACCAAATCTCAGTTAGTTCATTGCCTTCACTTTGAGTCTCCAGATGAGTAAGAACAGCATGTCTGGAGCTGGAGAATCACAGTTAAAGCTAGTAAGCAATAAATCTTTTTCAGCAACTTCTCTGTGGTTACAGAAGGTGCAACATAGTTTGTGGACTTCTACTGTTGCATACACCATTGCTTCTAAATCTCTTACAGTAAAACTTAGCATCTGTTTTGTGATTTGATGAATGGCTTTGATCTATTATTTTAATTGCTTCCTAGTAAGACACTAATGACCTTTTTTTATCCAATAAACATGTTTTGCTTAGCTGTAAATTAAATTTAACTAAACACTTGGAGCTTTATTACTTGCTTCTGTCTGATGACTTGTCAGGCAGTGTGTTAACTCCATATGCAAGGACTTTTGGAATCGTTATATCTTTGGCTACATTGGGGAACAAGAATCCTGATGATATCCTAATTAAATAATATATAATATGGACAGACTTCACTTTCACAGAATTACCAGGTACATAACTGGGATCCAGTTACTGAATAAAGCATATATATCCATAGATATATCCATATTCTCTCCTTAAAGAATTCCTTTAAAAATAGACAATGTGAACCTTTCTTATAAACTTGATGAAGAGTTTAGGGAAGTAGTAATCCAAAAACTTTCATGTTATCTTTGTCTGACTAGATCCCAAGTAGCAAATAGACTGAAGCTTTTTTACTGCATTGACTTAGTTTCATGGTAAAATAAGGAAAAAAAAAAAGATATGAAGCAAAAGAAGAGGGCATGTCTGAATGAATAAAGAAACCTACAAAACAGATTCTGAACAGCTGAACTTTTGAGTACCATTTGTTGTGATTTGTAGTATGTATACTGTAGGCAGAGATTCTATCAGGGCTGTCATGGAAGTGAGATTCTTAAAACATTTTGCATACTGACCGAAGAAACATGTAACGAAAGCCAGTTCTGCACTGTCAGCTCATAATACTACCATTTTGCTCAAAGCTGCTATGAAATCATTAAGGATCCTTTGGGGATGAAGATGCACAGATTTTACTGTTTATAATATGTTTTGTTCCATCTCATGTTAATAATCCACCCAGATGTCCAGTGTTAGGGTGCTGTTTGATGGGAAGTTCAAGCAGATCCAAGTCTGGGCTGCATGTGCTGATCTATTGCCAGCTGTACGTTTCTGCCTCTTCTCTAGTGCCATTCTGTTTGTTGTCATGCCATGACTTGGACTGGGAAATGATCTGACTGAAAACTATCCCAGCAAATAGGAGATGCTCAGTTATGCTAACTCATTGCATAGCCTGATAGCCACAGTTACAGCATTGTCTATCTGGCAGTGGTCCACAGTTAGATCAATTTAAATTGATCATTAAACCACACCCTTAGAGCCTGAAAGACGGAGAGTAATGTGAGCTACTCTGGCAGAGTGTCGGCTGTTTGAGATTTCAAGCTGATAATAGGTTTCTTGAAAGAGTGCATTAACAGAATTTGTTGCCCTTGAGGTACAAGTGCTGACTGCAGTTTTGCTCAAAGAAGATTAATCAGAGGTACAGAAGGCATTAGCAGCAGCTAAGAAATGCAGTTCATCCAAGGACTGAAGCTTTGTCTTCAGCCTACCAGGTTCTTGCAGAGTGAAGCGGGATCCCTACCAACGTATCCAGGAACATAAAAGCCTACCCTGCTTACAGAGAAGAATGGAACAAGCTGCAAGACTATAAAAGGTGCCGTGTTAGCAGGCATGAGGATGTCCTGTGGTTTCCTCAGTGATGGTGGAGAAAAAGGAGATCTTCAGCAGTACCTTTAGCATTCACCTACCACGGCTGCTTTACATAGTAAATCTTGGGTGAAACTGCCCAGTTTTGCCATTTTCGTTAGTCTCAAGCAGAGCAGACTTTTTCGGTAGATTAACTGCTGTTGCAGCATTTCTCTGACAGGACTGCTGTATTGTAGCTTGCTTACTTTAAAACTTTCTTCTTCTATATTATAAACTCTGGTACCAGTTTGTTGCCACTCTTGAATCTTTGATTATTCATATTGTCACCGAAAATCCGGGAATAAAACCTCGTAACACCAATGTAGTGTTAAAAGGCAGGCATTCTTTACTGCAGCGCTGGATGCATGGGGGATAATTCCACCGAACGTGCATACCTCATACCTTTTCCGTGCAGTTTATGTAGATCAAAAATATACATATTCTTTAGGTTTCCCAATCCACCTATACATATGCATAACCTATCCCTTTCATATTAAAATCAATTCCAAGAAGTAATTTCCATATTAAAATCAGTTCCAAGAAGTCATTTCCATAGACTCCTCTCAGCTGTGCTTGCGCAGTGCCTCCTAGTTGTGGTTGTCGGGGGTCTCAAGATGAAGGCTCATTCTCTTCATCACAGTTTCTGCGCAAACTCAGTTCTCTTCTGGCTCCCATCCACACAGTGGGGTTGTCTTGACTGGTTCTAGGCGACTTCCAGCCCCTATCAAAAACTAACCCCTTTGTATGGAGATGCAAGACTCTCTGCTTCAGTTAATTTACACAATAGATAGGTACTATAAATGCACCTGCAACTTTTAGGTAATGCTATTTCTATTAAAAATCCCCTTCACTAC
>Ga0065711_1048150_pt1 | contig 11959 bp, 13 predicted proteins | sample Hoacrofraction12_FD_59098 | JGI IMG/M metagenome (GOLD analysis project Ga0065711, IMG submission 59098) | Hoatzin crop microbial communities from Cojedes, Venezuela - Epithelial fraction 12 v2 (version 2) | ecosystem: Host-associated > Birds > Digestive system > Esophagus > Crop | place... | reverse complement strand
TTTTTTTTTTTTTTTTTTTTTTTTTTTAATTTAGGTTGTGGTGGACACCAGCCTGGAAAGTCCAGCTGGACTGGCAATTGACTGGGTCACCAACAAGCTATACTGGACTGACGCAGGTACTGGGATCCTCTGCTTTACCTAGGCTTCTGTCTTCCTTATTAATCATGAAAACTGAAAAACAGCAGAGTAGTCCTATCTGTTTCATTGCAAATTTGCCTGTTTGTGTCTAGCAAAAGATGGAGTTTCACCTTTTGTGCTTCTGACAAAGTGGGAGTTGAGGTGGAATCCTTAGTTTAATTCTCTTTACAGTGTCCCCAGTACTAATTCTGCAGAAAGGTCTTTAGTAGGAGTCAAGCACCACTATTGTGTTGCTGCAGAGCTTGTGATTTCGTGTGTTTTATGTGTCTTCCAACAGTGTATCTTGGGGTGCAGCAGGTAGTATTTGGAGGATATTCCCTGCTGGAGAGTCATAGTTCAGAGAGATGTAAGGAAGGTGATTCTTTTCTAGCTGTTCTCTCATGCCTGCGTAGATACCTCGGGGGCTTAGGAAAGAGCTGGTTTACATCCATACAGGACTCCGCATCAGTGACAGCCACAGAGGTGATTTGAGGGATCTAATGGAAGGTGACACGTTGAGCCACAATTCTTATCTGCCTTCTAACTATGGCTGGAGTGGAAGAATGCATTGTTGTATGGATGTTTTTTGTCTTAGCTCTTGCAATTCCAGAAGTCTTTGATCTCTCTTGTTCTCTCCCTTCACTTTTGTAGGAACAGATCGGATAGAGGTCTCCAACACAGATGGGACCATGAGAACTGTTCTAATCTGGGAGAACCTAGACAGACCTAGAGATATTGTGGTGGACCCTGTTGCAGGGTGAGAGATTCTTTCTTCTGAGATGACATGGCAATTATTGCATATCTAAAGATGTTTAGATTCTTTGGTTGTTTGCAATTGTCTTTCTCTCTGGTGCTGTTGTTCTACATCCTGCAAAAGACTGAAAGTAGAGACCTAATTTTGGGTGCTAGTGGAAAAAGATAAGCAGGGATAATTGCCTGTTGTATTGTAGAGCTTGCAGGACTTGGCTGGTGTTTTCATTTGTTTATCCTGGGGACATAATAACTAAAAATATGGTCCAAAAAATGTTGAGAATGAGGCCGTCTAGTTCTTTTCTATTTCTTTATTTCACATCTAAGTTAAATTTGTATTCAAGCTCTCTGCTTATCAACCAGAGTTCAGTCAGAATTACTGCTGATCTCAAGCAAGCTGTAACATTAGTGGCCTCTTGGCTTGAAAGCACTGTGTCATAGAGCATTGGGGCATCAACTGTGCCATGGAAAGCAAATCTGAGTAGAGTAACAGAAACAGATGGTTTCAATAAAGGATTTTGCTTCTGAATCATAAGATGATGTGGAGCTAGGGATAAGGTGGATAGGAAAAAGCTTGCCAGACATTGCTTTAGAAGCATTGAAGGACTTGAATAAAAGTGTGCTATTCTTTCCTTGAGTGGATTACTGGAAGACCAGTGCAGCAAGAGTGTAAAGGGTCGATGGTGGAGACGGGTAAATAAGTGGTTTATTTTTCTACCTAGAACTATTATCTTGAAATTTTTCTCTGTTTTAATTAGGCCAACCCATGGGCAGTGGAAGGTATATAAATTTGAATATAATCTTGGGTACATTACAAGAACCCAAGGCTGGGCATGAGTAAAATATTAGTATACTGCTACTTCCTGCTAGGGCCTGAAGGCACCAGGCTCTCTTGCTTCTCTGTAACACTGCCTATCCGTAGTGGCAGTGAAGGAGTGCGGGGATTCACTGTTGTCTGGGCTTGTGTTCAGGTTCATGTACTGGACTGACTGGGGAGCCAGCCCTAAAATTGAGCGTGCTGGTATGGATGCCTCAAACCGCTTGGTGATCATTTCCTCCAACCTGACATGGCCTAATGGCTTGGCCATTGACTATGAGTCACAGTGCTTGTACTGGGCAGACGCAGGCATGAAGACCATCGAGTATGCCAGTCTGGATGGAAGCAACAGGAAGGTAAGGAAGCCATCTTTGAGGAGGGAATCTGGGAGCCAGAGGTGTAAGTCCTAGAGCACAGAGTGCTGATGGCCCCTGCCTCTCTTTCCAGTTGAAAGTGAAATCTCCAAATCAAGACATGCTGAGCTCCTTTCACTGGGAGAGAAGAGCTCCCTTTCAGTTGTAAACTGTGTGTGAGGGAACCTCCTTTTGATGTTGCTCCATGACTCTCCTTTTGCTGTGGCTGTACATTATGATGTTGAGAGGGGGCAAGGGAAGCCTCTTTCCCTTAGTGACTTCTTAGTAATGTTTTTTTGGGGGGCTGGGGGTAATCTGACCAGGTGCTGATTGGGAGCAATCTGCCTCACCCCTTTGGACTTACTCTTTATGGAGAGAGAATCTACTGGACAGACTGGCAGGCCAAAAGCATCCAGAGCGCAGATAGAAGGACTGGGCAGGCTCGGGAAACGCTGCAGGACAATCTGGAGAATCTTATGGATATTCATGTTTTCCACCGGCACAGGCCACCAGGTACAGAGCTCGCCCCAATCCACACTGAGCTGAGAGCTTACTCAGGCTCTGGTATGTGGCACAGCTCTCCTGCAAGGAGCTGACCTGTCTGTCAGCCCTCAATCCCGTAAGACTCTGGGTGGAATATAAGACCATGAGAATAACTCTTGGCTTGGTATTGAAGGGCATTCTAGAGTCCATTTCTATAGCTGTTGCACCCCTTTCTTGTGCCTGTGCTTTTGGCTTATGGGTTTCTCATCCTCTTTCCCGTAGTACGTACGGCGTGTGAAGTGAACAATGGAGGCTGCAGTCACCTGTGCCTTTTGGCGCCTCTTCCAAAAGGTTACAGCTGTACCTGCCCTACTGGGATCAACCTGCAATCTGATGGCAAGACCTGCTCTGCTGGTGAGTCCCCTCTGTAGGATCCTCACTGCAGTTTTGTATTGCAGCCACATTTCGTTCCTACCTTGTTGGAGAACAAAATTCACTTTTATGTTATTAGCTGCTTTACCCATTAAAAAAACCCATTTAATGCTTGTACCTTCAGTTTGAGTGGGAATTACTATGAAAAAACTTACTGATAACTGGGCTGATGCAGAAGAAACTTTACTTGAAATTATGTTGGGCAGCTAAACCACATGTCATATTTTCCCCCATACTTTTGCCCTAATCTTGAGGTGGATTCTTTTTTAAGTACAAGGTGCTATATTCTATAATAGGTCTGTACACTCTCCTCCCATGGACCCTCTTTTTGAGGACTGTGGAAGGCACTTGGCTTCAGGCTGTAGTACATCCAATTTTTCGCCTTAGCAGGGAAAACCTGACTTCTGTTAATATGTGTGGGAAACAGAAATTAGAAGTAACTCTTCTATGAGTGCAATCCTTTTCAACTTGGATGTAAGGAAACATTCAGTAATGCTCAGTAAAGCTTTTGTACCCAGACTCCCCATAAGCTGAGATTTGCCTGAGACTTTTTCTTTTCCACTGAAGTGGATGTCACCTCCAGAATGTTTGATAAACAGTTGGCTGAATTTGCTCCTTGCTGATATCTCTCCATTTTCAACTCTGCAGGAATGACCAGCTTTCTGATCTTTGCCAGAAGGACTGACATCCGGATGGTCTCTCTAGATATTCCCTACTTTGCAGATGTTGTCGTCTCAGTCAATGTCACCATGAAGAACACCATTGCAATTGGAGTGGATCCTCGTGAAGGTCTGAACTTCTTAGCGTGTCCAACTGTCTGTTTGAAAGGCAACAAGTGACTTCATATCTAAATGTCAGAGTAAAGATCCAGGTGCCGATCTTACTGCAGGCTGTGAATTTGTGTACAGTTTTTTTCTAGTATGTGCTGCAAATATTCCTTTCCAATCATGAAAAGAATGTCCTAAGAGGAAAACAGAGAAACCCAACTATGTGGAAAAAACTGCCTGCTATATTGATTGAGTGAGGTTCCTGTGCATTTTTGATTTAAGAAAGCTTTTCTCCTGCTGAGGCCTTTTACAGCAGCAGTAGAACTGAGACTCTGGCTGTTTGTGTATATTAAACATCTGATGCTGTGCTGGATGTAAACCTATTGTTGTACAGTAAGGTAGATGATCTGATTGCTGTCTTCTGGGACATTTTGATAAATCAGATGTGGGACTCTATGCTACTATCTGGTAATGTGTTATGTGTTCTCTGGCCTTGTGTAAAGGTCAGAGTGCCTCTCCTCCTACATGTTTTGAGGAGGATTGGAACAACATCATTTGTGCTGTTTTATCACTGTAGCTTAACAGTCTTGTGATGCTGTTATTCCTGTGCAGTCAGATCTGTTTTGAATGGCGTAGCTGGTAGTCAGAGACCTGGATCTGTTTTTTAAGGATTTTACTGCTTGATTGTTGGGGTTTGGTTTGGTTTTGTTGTGGACTTTTTTTTTTTTTAGTTTCTCTTTCTTCTTCCACCCAGGAAAGGTTTATTGGTCGGACAGCACGCTGCGGAAAATCAGCCGGGCTGCCCTCGATGGCTCACAATTTGAGGACATCATCACAACAGGTAAGAGAGATTTTGGTCTGGAAGCCTCTCGCCACCTCCATGTAGCATGAAAAGAGAGATTCTCTGATACCCTGGTAGAATAATCTTTTAATTTTCGGTGGAAGGATAAGCAAAGCCTAAACCAACTGCCTGATGAGGTGCACAAGGGGAATACCAGAAGCTCTGGACTAAGCTGGGAGGATGACCAGTGACCCATACACCTTTCTGTTTTCTCAGGACTGTTGACTACAGATGGGCTAGCTGTGGATGCTATTGGCAGGAAGATATATTGGACAGATACAGGAACAAACCGGATTGAAGTGGGCAACCTTGATGGCTCTATGAGGAAAGTCTTGGTCTGGCAGAACCTGGACAGCCCTCGGGCAATAGCTTTATACCATGAGATGGGGTTAGTGTTGTCAAGAGGCTATTTAGGGCTTAGAACAGGACTTCTGACCTCTGTTTCCATAATACTTGCTGGCTTTTCCCCAGGTATATGTACTGGACGGACTGGGGTGAGAATGCCAAGCTGGAACGCTCTGGGATGGATGGCACTGGACGTGCGGTGTTAATCAGCAACAACCTGGGCTGGCCTAATGGACTGGCAGTGGATAAGACTGGGTCTCAGCTGCTCTGGGCTGATGCACATACTGAGGTCTGATTCTGTTCTTCAGCGTTGTTTGTTACTGGATCTTTGGTAGCCTGGAGACTGTTTTGAAGCTCTTGAGCAAGCTGTCAAAAGAGCAAGGGGAACATAAGCTTTTCTGAGAGTATGGGCTATAGGGAGAGTGTGCTTGAATAACATCACTTGCTTAGACTCTGTTTTCCACTTAATACAGTAATTGCTAGCAAGAGGCTCAGTGTTTTGAGTATGAGGCTGATGTTTACTTCTTTCTTTAGCGGATTGAGGCTGCAGATCTCAACGGTGCTAACCGCCGCACCCTGCTGTCTCCAGTGCAACATCCCTATGGCCTCACTTTGCTGGACTCTTACATCTACTGGACTGACTGGCAAACTCGCAGCATTCACAGGGCTGACAAGGACACTGGTGCCAACGTCATCTTGGTGAGGGCAAACCTGCCTGGTCTCATGGACATTCAAGCTGTTGACAGGGCACGGCCCCTGGGTGAGTTTCTAGGCTGCTCCCTAATCAGCGGGTGTCTGTGGTGAGTAGGGGAGCCCTGCAGAGCTGTCTTGGAAAGAGTCCTATGGTGTAAAGCGTGAGTGATAGAGTAACTTCTCAAAAATCACCTTTTCTTTTTTTTTTCCCCTCTTGTTTAACTATTTTTGCACTTCTCCCTGTTTACCCAGCTCCGTAGGTCTGGTTGTGTATTACTGCATGCCTTTTGACCTCCTTCATCGCATTTCCTTCACTGGGTTGCACTTACAACCTCATTCTCACACACAGCAGAGCCATTTTCTTAGGAGGGCTGAATGAGTCATGCCCAATTAGGCTTCACCAGAGTCTACTGACATTGTACAGTTTCCCTCTTTTAACTCCGAAAAGCACTAACTCCTCTTAAGCTAGTTGCTGAAACCTTATATCAAGTTCTAGTCATTTTTTCTCCCAACCATTGCAGGCTTTATCTTCCTATCTGCCACTTTGGTCTACAAAATCTTGGATTCTTTAATTGCTTTGAATATATCATGGTCTCCAACTATTGTGTTCCAGAGTCAGATTCCTTGTGTTACTCTTTGGGGATCCTATACAACCCCATCTTGCCTCCTTGCCCTTCAGCAGGAGTTGTTGCTTGGTGCTGTGGCTTTATTTCGGTGGAATTTCCCCAATACATACTTCTACAGAAAACTCTGTGCTGCGTCTCCTGTGACTACTAACAGCAGAACATGACTCTTGACAGTATAATTTTAAAATGTAGCTTAAAGCTGACCAAAACTCTAGCTGTCACATCACTGTTGTCTTCTTCCTACTCCCTGCACCTGTCTTCTGGGCTTATCCCCTCCTAGTAAATGTATTCTGGGTTTTTTCAATTTAAAAAATATATGACCCTAATATGTCAGGCAGTTTCAGCAGGCTTCTCTGATGCCTTTGTTTACTTGCCACTGTGTGCAGCTAAGTTGAAACAGAAGCTTCTTTGTCAGCCTGGCCTCTGGTGCATTGTCACGCTGCTTCCCCACAGGGTTGGATCTTTCTGTGGGCATTACCATTTGCAGCAATAATAAATCTAAACTGCAGTTGTGTGAATCTATCAGCGTTTGGCTCTTCCTTTTTCCATGGGAAAACTATGATTAGCAAGGAATGCAGGTCAAGATTTTGCTCCTAATGCTCGTCCTTCTTCTGTGCCTTCTTGTTCTCCATGCCTGACTGTGCCCTTACCCACCATGGATCTTGGAGGGGAGGGGGAGGCAGTCTCAGAATGAAGGGCTGTAGATTCCCAGCAAGGCTGGGATGGTGAGGATGAACTCAGCTGCTAGCAAGTTGTGCATGTATGTAGCCTTCAAGATAAAGGTTTGATCTGTGGGACCACACTGATCCTTAAACTATATTTTCCCCATTTCTAAAGGCTTCAATAAATGTGGAGTTCGTAATGGTGGCTGCTCCCACCTTTGCTTGCCTCACCCCACTGGCTTCTCCTGTGCCTGCCCCACTGGCATCCAGCTGAAGAGAGATGAGCAGACGTGTGACTCTTCTCCAGAGACCTATCTACTTTTCTCTAGCCGTGCTTCCATCCGTCGTATCTCACTGGACACCAGTGACCACACAGATGTGCACATACCTGTCCCTGAACTGAACAACGTCATTTCTCTGGACTATGATAGTGTGGATGGCAAGATTTACTACACAGATGTATTTCTTGATGTTATCAGGTGAGTGCCAGTGCCCCGGTCACCCAGCTACTTGTGCTGGTTGTGCCACAGTGAGCTGTAGAGTGTGCCAATAAGCTGGGGAAACTGAGATGCTGGCAATACACTGCTACTTACACCTTGTCTTTGGTACACAACGTCATGTGTATCGCTGAACTAAATGCTGAAGGTGTGTTTAACCTGTTTGAGACTATGTGGAAAGAGGTATTAGGGAGGTAGCAGTATGAAGTGGCGTTGTGGTTGATGGGGATCACACATGGAGGTGTGAAGGCTTTCCAGGAGCTCCCCGTTCCTCACTGCAATTTGTCATTGATGTCCATTTAGGCGGTCTGATCTGAATGGCAGCAATATGGAAACTGTTATTGGTCAGGGTCTGAAGACTACAGATGGCCTAGCAGTGGACTGGGTTGCCAGGAACCTCTACTGGACAGACACAGGACGCAATACCATAGAAGTAGCTAGACTGGATGGAAGCTCCAGGAAGGTGCTGATCAATAACAGCTTGGATGAGCCCCGAGCCATTGCTGTCTTTCCCAAAAAGGGGTAGGTATGGGGTATTAGTGGGCCAGGGAGAAGGGCTGTATAGAGGCAGATTGGAAGAGGAGGTTGTGGGAGGAAGAAGAGATGTGCCATGTGAATCTGCACGTACCAGTAAGGGGCTGACTCTGAGTGACAGGCGTAATCAGGCAGACAGTGAATTTGGGGGTTGGGCAGATATCGGGGAGAAGCAAGCTACAGATACCACGTGATCTTTTCTGAACTTGAAGAATCTGGCAGTTTAATTCATAACTAAAACTTTCATTAGGCTAAAGGAAATGTTCTTTTCTTCTTACACTTGCCTTTTATTTGTTCAGGTACCTCTTCTGGACGGATTGGGGTCACATTGCTAAAATTGAAAGGGCAAACTTGGATGGCTCTGAACGTAAAATCCTGATTAACACTGATCTAGGCTGGCCCAATGGATTGACTTTGGATTATGACACCAGGAGGTCAGTGAAAGATTTTCCTATACTTGCATAGGGTTAAGGGATATAATGACTCTTTTTTTTTTAGCCTTCTTAGCTTGATTTATTGGAGTAGTGCGGTGGGTTTGGGGTTTTTTTTTGTGTGTGTGTGATCCATCTTGGCTAGCAAATGACTAGAAAGTAAAGAGTGATTGTGTAGATGGAAGCTCAACCCTTTCCCTGTTCCTCCAGGATTTATTGGGTGGATGCGCATCTTGATCGCATAGAGAGTTGTGATCTCAACGGGAAGCTACGGCAAGTGTTGGTCAGCCAGGTGTCACATCCCTTTGCTCTGACACAGGTATGAGGATTTTCCTGCTGCAGCCGTTCTCCCTGGTGTGTTGATGAGTTCAGACAGTAGAGCTTGGGGACAGGGAATTATTACAGTCTGGGGACACCACGATGGCTGAGGGGGATAGTACTTGACTCTTCTGCGGAGCCAACAAAGGAAGTTTGTCTCAACTCGTGTGAGGTGTAGACAGTCATCTTCCTTATTATAAGAGGGGAAGAGGTTGAAAAGGCCTTTGTTTTGGGCTTTCTGCCACTGGGATGTGTTTTTTATGGGTGTCCTGTGTCTAAGTGGCTAAACATGCTGATGGATGTGATTTTTCTTTGCTGTCTCCCTGAGCAGCAGGATAGGTGGATATACTGGACTGACTGGCAAACTAAATCTATCCAGAGAGTGGACAAATACTCTGGGCGGAACAAAGAGACAGTCCTAGCCAACGTTGAAGGACTGATGGATATCATTGTGGTTTCCCCTCAAAGACAAACAGGTAAATAGGAGGACCTTGATTCAGGCAAATGCTAACTGTAGACAAGAAGAACTCTAGAACCACTGTGCTACTGTAGATGTCACGCGAGACTGGCATCCTTTCTTATACTCAAACTGTTAATGCATTTTCCCTGCATATGTTCCTAGTTTACCTGTGACATTTCCGTCAAGTACATCTTAACAGCGTTCTGTTACAGGTTTGATTAGCAAATATCACTTTCTGTGTTGTTCATCTGACTTTGTGTTAAAACAGAAGAATGTAAGCTTTGTGGTTTTTAATCTGTGCAGCTGTGTTGACTAGGCTCCTGTTTAATGATTTCCAGTGTCTTCCTTTCAAGACTGCCCTAATGCCACCAGTGTCTAGGTATTGTTATCACTTTCTTAGCAGTCAGATGAAGGGTATGTGCCATAGCAGGGTAATTTGCTGGCTTTCTAGCAAGTATCACTGGCTGAGCAGGAAAAAAGGTTGTTGCTCTGAGCTCCTACATGGTCATCTCCCACATATTTAGAAAATTGCTTGTTCCTTCCAGGTGCTAATGCTTGCGGAGTGAACAATGGAGGCTGCACTCACCTCTGCTTTGCCAGGGCTTCTGACTTTGTCTGCGCGTGTCCAGATGAACCAGATGGGCGGCCCTGTTCTACTAGTGAGTTTACTGAGTGTCACTTGGGAAGCAGCTTCCATAAGTGAGCCACTGTCACTACTTATGCAGTGGCACTGGCAAACAGAGCATCTGAAGCTCTTCGGTGTATAAAAGCTTATGCCGAGTCGTATACTGGAAGTAAGGCAATTGTAAGCAATAGAGCCTTCTTCTGTCCTCTCTGCTGACAGGCTGGGTTTGAGATGGGAAAGCTGCTTGTATAGGCCATTTCAGAAACTGCCTGTCACTTACCAGACTTCTTCACCTGTCCCACAAAGTTGGGGTCCTGCTTACTTTTCTCTGTTATTCTAGTTCCTGGTGTTGTGCCTCCTGGTCCTGAACCCACCAGCGTACATGAGAGAAGTCAGACACCACCTGGCAGAGTAGGTATCTCAACAACTAAACCTCTCACATCTCTGGAAGCAGTGGAAGGAAAGTAAGTGCTCTTATTCTCTTGGAATTGGGGTGTGAAAGTCACAGCTTGTGCAAGGTGTAACATGCAAGCCCCCTTTGGTTGTCATCATCCAAACATACCTCTCCCTAGCCAAAAGAGACTGTACCAGCTCCAGACTTCATGTTCATAATGGGGAAAACCATTTTGACAAAGAATGTGGCACACTGTTGAGCTGGCGAGAAAGAGGTGCAGAGATCTTTCTCTTGAAATATGTGTCTAGGCTGATTCTGCTGAAGTGTTAAAATCCTCCTAAGACCCTGTCATTCGATTGATTTTTGTACTCCTAATTTTAAGAACTGATTTCTGAGAGGAGAAGAGTAGAGTCTGTTGCTTCAATTCGCTGAGGCGTCTCAGACCTCAGCCAGACATCTGAGGAAGTGGTTTTGCCCTGATCACAAAGGAATAGCTTCTTTGGGGTAGAACAGAACCTTTGCAGCTCTATCATTTAAGTTACGAAGCAGGTAGTTAAGAGACTTTGTTCTGCTAATTCCCCACAGCCTGCTGTTCCTACTGCCCAGCAAAAAAATATGTTCTGTAATATACGGCTGGGTTATTTACAAGGCAAAACTTCTGTTTTGTTGAGTATGATGTATCGGATGGGAAGATCTTTGTGCTGACTCTAGAATGTTCTGATTTTTGCATCAGCACTGATGCTGACATTTGTGTTCTGATTGATAGATGTATGTATGCGCCTATGTACCCAAGAGGTGAACGTAGAATGACTCGGATATAAAGCTATTGCAGACCTGTAATTGGGATATACACGCACGCACCCCTTTATATAGATGTATGTGATCCTCTCTGTATATAGAAGGATACTGAAGAAGAGAAAGGAAGGCTTCTGTTGTTGAAATGGAAATGAAAGGGTTACCAGCACTAGCCTGTCCCATCATGTCTTTTGATACCTCTGATACTCTTGATACTACTTTCAGTAACTAACTGTCCTTCTGTCACTCAGCTGCTCTGACAAAGATGCTAGGCGAGGCTTGTGTACTCATGCCAACGAGGCAGTGTTGGCAACCATGGGTGAGTTCCTTTTCTTTAACTCTTCTCCACCAGGGTTGTTCCTCCAAATGTACCCAGGGCATTCCAGTTCGTAGTGTTTGAAATTCAAATTTCTGAAACTCAGGATTGAATTACTCGAATGCCCTCTGAGCAGAGCAGAGTGTGTCTAAGGATGAACATCAGTCATACACGTTCATTAGCCTATATGGGGACATTTCCAAGTGACACTTTTGTCTGAAGAATAGTTCTGTTTTCTTTCATCCTGCACCTCATCCATTGGGCTCTTCCCATTAATGATATTCTTCTTCACCGTCCCCTTTGTGTTTAGTTGAGGATGATTGACTAGGGTAATTGTTTCCCACTGCAGGAGTAACCTGTCGGCAAGGGGGTCTAACTCATCCTTATCCAACCCCCATTACAGAGATCTTGATGCTCCTTGGTTTGCTGGGGCCTGGGTAGGAGGAAGTGCTATTGTATATTTGGTTTCATATGAAGCAAAACAAAACCTTCTGCTAAACCTTGGTGTGCTGACATTTTACTTTACATACTTCTGTATGGTGCAGAACCTCTGTATTGGGCGTTACACTGAGGTCACTATTATCCAGTGGAATCACAGAATCACAGAATGGTAGGGGTTGGAAGGGACCTCTGTGGGTCATCTAGTCCAACCCCCCTGCCAAAGCAGGGTCACCTACAGCAGGCTGCACAGGACCTTGTCCAG
>Ga0065711_1048149_pt1 | contig 11959 bp, 10 predicted proteins | sample Hoacrofraction12_FD_59098 | JGI IMG/M metagenome (GOLD analysis project Ga0065711, IMG submission 59098) | Hoatzin crop microbial communities from Cojedes, Venezuela - Epithelial fraction 12 v2 (version 2) | ecosystem: Host-associated > Birds > Digestive system > Esophagus > Crop | place... | reverse complement strand
CGGGGGCTTGGGCACCTCTGTGCCCCCAGCGATGCCTTCCAGCCGGCCCCGAGGCAGGATCGGGTTAGGTCGCGGCAGCACCTGCGTGTCCCCTGCCCCCCGGGTCCCCCCCTCGCATGCCGAGAATCAAGGGGACATTCCGTTTTCCACCCCGCCATCACCTCGCTGGCTGAATCCTGCCGGGGGCTGAGCCCCTTCCGAGGGTGCCTGGACCAGGACCGGAGAGAGCTCGGCACCTCCTGGGGTTCCATCCATCGCCGGGGCATTTCCACGCGGAGTCGGGCTGGGTGGGAAGGAGCTTGCGTGTGTCCCCCCCCGGCACCCCATCCCCTGGCACCCCGCAAGCCCCCGCAGCGTTCGCAGCCCGGCAGAAAGGCAGCGCAGCCTCCTGCCCTGCTCCACAGGTTGGCCCCACGCCCCGGCTCCGGGTGCTGGAGCCCGGTGCCAGCCCGGTGCCAGCCGGGTGCCCAGGCACTGGGCGAGGCGGCGAGCGGAGCCGTGGGGCTGGCGGATCGCGGCTCTCTCCCAGGGCCGCCGGCTCGTCGCGCTTCTCCGGCAGCGGCGATGAAAGGCCCCGCGCACAACGGGTTTTCAAGTTTCTTTTTTCCCCTTACCTTTTTTTTTTTTTTCACAATTCCTAGCCCTTGCTGGTGAGTTTAATGGCTGGACCGGGGAAGGAACATGTTGTCAGCAGATTGTTGCCCCCAGGGCTCGAGGGAAGAGGGATTTTACTGGCTGAAGCTAATTGTAAGAATAAGCTGCCTTAAAGCCGATCAAATCCCATTACAAATGCAGTCGGGGACGGGGGGGGGCATGAATCCTGCTACGAATGGTCTGCTCTGCCGACCTCAGGTGCGAGCAGAAAGTCCGTCCCTGCCACGGTCCCCCGAGGTCTGGCTTTCCCAGGGTCCAGGCAGCGAGAGCTGCCCCACGGCCCATGCCCTGACACCCAGCCTCTCGCCAGCATGCTGCTGCTGGGGGGCATTTGAGGGCTGAGAGGGGGGTCCGTGGTGGTCCCGGTTCCTGTGTCCTACCATCCCTGCAGCACACTGCCACAAGCACTGCATTTTGAGAGGGTGAGCCGTAAGCTGCAGGATCACATGGAGGAGCAGTGATGTGGTGTATTCTCATGCCCTTGAGTGGGAAGATTTACCCTGTAGCTGGCCCAGCTTCCCTTCTGCCTGGTCTCTCATGACTGCCTCTTCCCTGAGCGCTGCCTCCCCAGGAACAGTGGCTGTGCATGTTGGGGGGGTGATGGAGTGGGAGAGGAAGCCTGTGGGAGAAGGAGAAAAGGAGCAAGTTATACCAGGGTCTTACTCTGTATTCACTGCATTTTCCCGGCTCCAGCTTGTGGGGGGTGAATCTCACCTGCCCTGCGCCTGATGCTGGGTGCCGGGGTGAGAAGCCTAGTTCAGGTGCCACATGTGTGCAAGCTCTTCTTGTGGCACAAGCTGCAAGACCCATCCGCTGGTGCTGGAGGGGGCTGGGTGCTTTGTGCTGGGTGACTCAGCACTCCCCAGATGGTTCCCCCCCCACTGCAGAGCCTAATTCACCAGCGTATCCCAGGGCACTGCCTCAGCTGGGACCAAGGCACCCAACTCCGAGCCCTGAAGGCAGGATCCCTGCACAGCATCACACCACCAGAAAGCTGGGCCTGGCAGGTGGTTGGAACTGTGCAGACTTGACCATTGGGGCTTCATGGAGTGTGCTGTGAAACAACAGGTACAAAGACATGTGAAACAGGTAGGGTACAGTTTAGCGAGCTCCTGGTCTTTACATCTTCTGCCTGCTTCTAATTTAGAGTAATCTGCTGGAACGTCCCTGTGCCTACAGCCCTGGCAGGCACAGGTTGGGTGGCCAGAAGGACACATTAGCATGTGATAATCAGGACTGCCCAAAGTGCTTTTCAACCAAAGGGCAGTGTTGTTCTGGTGTTTTGTTGCTATCTGCTCCTCGGGAGCAGGAGAGGCTTTGAATAGCCTTTGGAGAGGGGCTGGACAATCACAGCCCCAGTACCTGCATTTGCTCCCGCACGTTCCTGCCTCAGGGCTAGGGATGGCTGAGAGTGCATGTGTCACCTCCCCAGAGCGTGCAGCTCTCAGTACAAAATTTACCAGTCTCAGTCTTCATTAACACACCAGGTTGCAAACAGTAGTGGGTATGCATCCCGGACAAGCACCATCGGCTGTCCTACAAGGCAAAAGGTGTCTTTGAGGTCTCATGGCACATGTTGCTTTTGCCCTCCTCCTGCCAAGGGAAACCCTGTCAGACAGGTTGGGCACTGGGAGAGAGAGTCAGCCACCAGCTCTGTGAGTGGCTTTTTACTTTGCCCATCCATGTGCTTGGAAACCTCAGCGAGAACAAGTGTCTTCCCGAGTAAAACAGAATTAGGGAGGCAAGGCAGAGCACTGTGCTGCCGTAATGCCAGGGGCTACCCAAGGAGGGTTGTCCAACCCCATCCATATAGGTGAGCACATCCGAAAGGACATCTCCCTGCCGTGCAGGCCTCCTGCTCTGGGCACCAGCGGGAGCTGCTATGGCCCCCACGGCGGCTGTCAGACCAGGGGTTTCCTCACAACGTCCCCAGCTCTGCCCTGCCGTCACACCCCTGCCTACGCTCGCTGCTGCGTCCCAGGCCCGTGGCCAGGCGCAGGAGTGCTGTGAGGCAGATGTTTTGACATTTCAACAAGCAGAGGTGAGGAAACGTGGCTCTGCCTTTCCTTCTGGCTGCACGGGGACATATGGGAACTGGCTGTCCCCTGTCATCGAGCGAGGCACTTTGCGCGAGGAGACGGAGCCACCAGGCCGGCAAGTGTTCATGGCACATTGGGGATCGCGGCAGGTTTGCAGTGTGACATTTCCATTAGCAGCTGGCAGGGGACATGCACACGTCACCTTAATTCCTCTCCTCTGCAACACCTCTTGTCTTCCCTTCTTGATTTGAAGTGGGGCCACTGGGAAGAGAGACTGGGGAGGAGGCAGGGGCTTGTATAGGGTGGCACGAGAGTCACACTCCTGACCAGCAAGAGCTAGTGTGTGTCTGTGTGTGCACAGACACCCAGCAAAAGCATATTTTCTCCAGCTTGCTTATGCTAAGATGGCTTAGTATGGTTTAGTAGTCCAGGATTAGCTGCATTAGCAAAAAGCATATTTTTGGTAGCATCACTGCATCTGTAATAGGGATGTGACTCCCTGAAAATGCTACCCCAAGCCCTGGAGTGTTAATCAGCACCACTAAACAGGGGGAAGCCAGAAGGCTGAGGTCAGAGTAACCAGCCTGGTTCTGTCCGGCCCCAGAGGTGTGTTTCAGACTCTGCCGTGTCCTTAGGGCTTGCAGGAACTGGATTTGGCAGGGCAGTGGGGCACGTGGAGTTGAGTGCCGGGAGGTGACCTGTCTTGGGCTGACTTCAAGTAAGGTCAAGGGAACACTGAGATAAGGTTTTGGTGTAGCTGTTCCCACTGTGCTAGAGGCAGCCTGCGTCATCCAAAACACTGGCAGCAAGGGAAGGCAGTTAGGATTCCTTTCCCCTGCCCTGAGCTGGGCTGTGGGCAGCGACACGTGTACCTCTTCATGCTCCACAGGAGCGGGGCCAGACCCAGATTTCGGCTGTGGCCAGCTTTCAGGTGGGCGCAGCAGCGGTCCCCTCTGCCTCCTGCAGCTGCTGGATGCTGCGGAGCCGCTGCTCGGCTGCATGTCGAAGGCACGCCACGGCATGACAGCCAAGCGAGCCCGCGCTGCCGCTGCTCAGTCAGGGAAGAGCATCCTGACAGCGTTGCTTAAGGCTCCGTGAGCATCGTTAGAAAGCGCAGCGCAATCAGACAGGAAACAAGAAGCCGATGTGCCAGCACCTAAGCTGCGGCGCAGGCAGCCAGCTGCACGCAGCCAGCCCTTGTCGGGGGACCCATCCCAGCACCGGAAAGCTGGGCAGGTGCAGCGTTTTAAAGTGATTGTGAAAGCAAGTTTTATCTGGGGTTTTAAAAGAGAAGCATCTGATAAACTGACTGCAATGTGTCAATTTAATGCTTTCCCCCCCCCTTCAAGGACCTTTGCCAGGCTCTGCCTCCCTCGGTGCTGAAGGGAGACAAGTGCCGGCGGTGCCTGATTGCACCTCCGAGCTGCGAGGCTCCAGCTAGGAAGTGTCAACACAGCAGCAGCTCCCGCTGCGAGACCCTTTCTGGCGCTGGAGCAGGTGACACAGTGACATGGCAGACATCGAGGGTGCTGTGCCAGGTGTGGGACTGCTCGGCATCCTCTCCTGCAGATGGCTGTGTCATTCTGGGGACCTTCTTGTGAATGAGCTGCCCAGAGCAGCAGCAGGTGGTTAGAATTTCCCAGCTGACCATGTTGACCTAATTTAATTAGAGGGTTTAGGAACTCCTAACTCCTTTAGGAAAAGGGAGGGGCATGAAAGATTTAGAGAGGGCAGATTTGAAAGGCAGCGAGAGAAGCTGTTGCTTAGCGGATCATGTCCAAAGGACGATGCAAGCTTTCCTCGTGTGGCTTAGATCAGGAAGATGGAGCAACTTTAAATGGGAGCTCACACCAAGGGCTAGGGAGGAAGGGTAGGCGAGTACAGGGAATGGATTGTGGCAGGTCTTGGCCTGAGGGCCACGGAGTTTGCATAAGGCTTTAATTTCCCAGGATCTGCGCAGGGCAGATGGCTGGTTCCCTGGCAAGCCAGACGTGCATGCTGCCCGCTTCATAGGTTTAGAACCTCTTTTCTCTGAAATGTTTTTACTGTAAATGCCTTGCTCCCTAAAAATGCTGTTTGGTCACTGTGCTGTTTCTCAGAGGAAGCCCGTTTCAGGTGCAAGCAGCAGGCAGAGCAGCTGAGGTACCTGGGGTTAACAGGCAGCTCCAGGAGCAGAGGCTGCTGGCAGCAGAGGGCCAGGAGTGGGATGGGCAGGAACAGGGCAGGGACTGGCTCCCATGCTTTGGGGATGAGCTGTGTGTCTCCAAAGGGAGCTGGGGAGGATGTGGAGCACCCCATGCCTGCTAGTCCTGACTGCTGGTGGCAAGGCCCCTGCATATCTGGGGACCCTGAAAGAGCAAAGGCGCCAGGTGACTTGTGTCTTCTTAGCAGTGTGGCTGAGATCCCTGAGCTCCTTATCATCTGCCTTTTAGCAGTGCTGCATCCTCCTCCTTTAGTATCACTGAAACCCACCTACGCCCCTACTCCCACAGAGCACCAGAGAGATGCCACAGCGATGTCTCCTCTTCTTTTGTCTCTGGTCCAGGTGTGAGAGCACAGAGGAATATGATTACGATTACCTCAGCATCAATAAAACCTGGGTCCTTACCCCCAAGGCACAGGAGACTGATGCCACGCAGATCCTCAACTCGCTGCTGAAGAACTATGACAACAAGCTGAGGCCTGACATTGGCAGTAAGTGTCCCCTATGAAGCTCCCTGTGGTCATGAGTGGTGACCTGGTTTGGCTGTGTCCTTTGTTCTCCATGCTTTGTGGCTGATGTAGTTGGTATTTTTGGTGAGATGAAGCCATGCTGATCCCAGATGCTCCCCTGGTCCTCACCCCTTCACAAACGATCCTAACCCCAGCTCATCCGTACCTATTTTCTTTTCTTTACAGTCAAACCCACATTTATTGATGTGGATATCTACGTGAACAGCATTGGGCCGGTGTCTGTCATCCAGATGGTGAGTGATGATGTTGCTGCGGGGTTGTGGTATCACTGCAACAGAGAGCGTGGGAGGTAGCTGGCCCAGCGCTGCTGGCAGGTTGTGTCACGCTGGCTAGATATGGTGTGAAGGTGGTGTTGTCATGAGAAGAGGTGGATTTGTCTCCCTTCCCTTGGGAAGAGGTGCTCTGACCTGCTGATAGCTGGAGCTAGAAAGGCTGGACAGCCGTCCCTGGTTAGGAGCAAGGTCCTCAAGTGCCCTTGGTGAGCTCAGCAACCCTACCATGCTCATAAGCTCAGGGAGGAGGATAATGATGCTCTTCAGTCTCCACTGGCAATGTGTTGGCAGACTCCTCTGTCTGGTGGCTTTGCCCTCTCATGCCTGGGAAGCATGCAGGCACCAGGATGCTTGGGGCAAGTTGCACCACCCTGGCTGAGCCAGTGCGGTGGTGGCTGGGAGGAGGAGCAGTGTGCTTCCCAGGAGGACTGAAATAGGTACCTGGAGATAGTTTCCATGGCAATGGTCTGATGGTGTGAAACCTGGGGGCCCAGGCCTGGCCTGTGGTGCTGCGGAGGGGCAGGCAGGGTGCCTCAGGTCTGAGGGCTCTTCTTCAGTATGTAGCCCCTTAGATTGATGCCTCCCCAACTACAACAGTTTCTGCTCATGGCTCAGGATCCCACTGTACCTGGAGCTGCAGAAACACTCAGCAGAGATGCTCTTTGGTCTGAAGAGCCTCCAGGACACGCACTGGAGAGCAACTGTTAATTATCTATTTTTCACAGGAAACTTCCATTATTATTTTCCTTGTGAAGTCATTTTTACCTCTTTTCTAGCAAGAAACAAACCTGACTCCTGTCAGGTTTTGAAAGACTTCTTTAGTGCACTGGGAAGTGGAGTGGAGAGGACAAAGAAGAGGCACAGCCAGGACAGTTTGGCTTTTCCTGTCCCCCTCAATGCAAAACGGAGCAGAAACAAAACCAGCCCCCTGAAACTGAAAAAAGAAAGTTCTCAGGATGAGTGTTTTATTTTTAGTTTCTCAAGTAGAAAATTTCCACTGAACAAACCCCTCTGGGCACAGAGGATTGGCACTGTAGTTATAGTATCACTTTCACACCAAAAAGCCCTTCTGACTGGCCACTGCCGAGCGCGTGCCTCTGAGCAGTGCCTGCTGACGAGCCACAGATGGGCACCTGACCAGGCACTTGCTTGCACTTTCATTCATCCACTCCTTCCGTGGGCACAGTCTCCAGGAGGAGAACCACAGCCCAAGCCACGTGGATGTCATCCCTGGTGGCCAGCAGATACTGCAAGGTCCTCCATCCCATGTGCGTGTGTGGACATGAAGCCACAGTGATGCAGGAGCAGCAGCGCAGGGGAAAGAGTGCAAGGGCTGGGCATGCTCACCTCCCCAGCCACTCCTGTGCTTGGAGGTAGAGCGTAAGGATCATCTTCTAGGTGGCTGTCCCATCTGCTTTGCACTGCCAAAGGGTATGCCAAGAAAACCACAGTGCACATCCTCATCCCTCTCTTTCCCTCTCATCCATTTAGTTTACCCCTTTCCACCCCTGTTGGAAGCTCTGCTCTACTCGCCGTTGCAGGAGCACTGCGTAGCCATGCAGGTGGTAGCAGTAAAGAGGGGCTTATAAAATCCAGTCTTGCATCTAGAGTTCAGCTCTACTCCTAAACGCAGATACCAGGCACTGCTGCTAGTCTGGTTTCCTAAGAAACACAGCTTATGCCATGGTGATGGGTATGTGAGAATATACACGCATCTATCCCAGTCTTTCAGTATTTTAGATCCACTGGGCTAATACCAACCGTATGTGGCTGCAGGTGTAGGAGCTTCACGCATATTCAGCATCTCCAGTATTTTTGTGAAAACAGGATACAAGGCAGTGAAAACAGGATACAAGGCAGTGACAACAGCCATCCCCACTGAGGGGAAAAACTGTTGTGTGAACTCAACCTTTACTAGACATTGGAGAATCATATGGGGGAGTGCTGCTGAAGACAGCCCTGACTGTTCCTAGAGTGCTCTTTGTAAGAGTCAGCAGAAGCTTTGATGCTTCCTGAAGTGGGGCTCTACAACTGCACAGCATCCCAGAGGGTCCCAGCACACTTAATGTGGGGCAGGAGTGTGAAGGTGAAACTGGCCCTTGGAATTTCCTACATCTGCTGCGGAAGCTGCTGCCACAGGGCTAACCTACCCATCTGCAGCCTTCCCATCTGAGGAAGGTAGTGCCGTTTGTGGGAGTCGCATGGTGAGGAGCTATGCAGGCAGAGGAGGAAACCACTTCGCGCAGAGACAGTTGAGGGGTTTTGGCTGGCTGCACTGTCTCTCCAAAGTGCCCAGATGCTGCAAGTCCAGGGGTCCCTGCTGGGTCCTGACAGTCACCAGTGATCTGAAGACACCTCTGTATGACTCCCCAAGTAGACTCTCTATGGACATCTCCCCTTTCCCATCCTCTTAGGTAACTTCCTAGGCTTGAATCTGTGATGCACTTGAGCTTTAAAACCTTTCTCCCCAAGACACTGGGCTGGTATTAAAGGTACTGAGGACAGCTAGACCCAGCTCTTGTAGCCTTGGAGAGCAGCATTCTGCCATCTGTACTCTGGGTACCTCCCTCTGCTCATGAGAGAGGCTGTATCCTGCTATAGCATCTCCTGAAGCAAGAGAAAAGGGCTGTGACAAAGCTGCCACAGTGTCACCTCTGGACTTGGCTGCTTCACCCACTTGTTTTGTGTTTGTTTGCTTTTCTGTGCTGATGCAATGAATTAAGTCATTTTGTGGGTTGTGCCAGCCGCTGGCAGGCTGGCATCAAACATATGATATAGATTGTCTTTTCTGGGGACATGTCATTCCCACTTTGTCCCTTTGTATCTAGCTTCTCCCAACCTGAGAAGCTCTGCCTTCTCCCAGCTGTCAGGCCTGTCCCAAGTGCCTGATCTATCCCTTTTCCCATACACAGCCCAAGGAAATGCACATTTCCAAGGGAAGGGAACCAGAATTTGACTCGGAGCTAGATCTCTCCTGAGCCCATGGTGAGATTTCTCTCTGCCGCAGATACAGAGGTTCGTGTAGGCTGGAAGGTCTACTAGAGGGGAAATGTCCCATTGATCTCTTTTAGCTGCATTGCAATGACAGCGTCTTATGTAAATGTTTCTATTTCACATAGCAAGACTATGAAGAAGATAAAAACCTAGTTCTGCTCTTAAGAAATAGAGCAGCATTACTGGGGCTGTTAGCTTGGACCAGCATGATCTGTGCCTCTGAAGCTGAAGGCTGTAGAATGGCCTGACATGATGGTGGAATAGAAGGCTCCAACTTAAACGATGTAGTTTGAATACTGGTGTCCTGTGATCTTCTGCTCACCCCTCAAAGGGTTAACTACTCACCGCTGCCTTCAGCCTGGTGATGCTCTGTCAGGGCTTGGAAGCTGGCCCTGCATAGCCACGGCTCAACCTCCAAATGATAAATCATGTCAGGATACAAAACTGATTCTGGTCCTTAAAAATGAATAGGTGATTTGAAAATGCCCTGCGCTCGGTGTGAATTGTGCATCCCCCTCATCGATCACTTGTCATAAATAACATTAACATTCAGGAGTCAGCAGAAGGTGGGCAGGTTTAGAGGGGGAAGAAATATAAAGTGATTTCCTGGTATCTTTTGTAGACCAGAATGGCAGTCTTGTTTCCCATTTAGGTAGCTGAGCAAATCTTACATTCTCTCCTCCCTGGGGAAAGGACACTCTGTGCTCTGCCAGCCAAAATGTGGCAGTAACCAGAAATAAAGCTAGGAGGTGGTTAAATGATAGGAAGTGGGGTGGGGCTTGGTTGAAAGAGGATGGGCTGAGAGGGAAGAGGGTGCAGAAAAGTGGGACCACCAGGTCCCACAGCTGTTTGCTCCAGTCGCTGCACGGACTGGAGTTTCCCCCCCATGCCCATGAACCTGTTCTCTTTGGGTGGGATTGGGGCACTTGGTGCTTCTCAGTGTGGTGCAAAGCTGCGTTTACACCATCAGGGAAAGGATGTGCTCGGCCGTGAGCCCTTCCAGAGCCACCCGCTGCCACCGAGTGCCAGCCAGCAGCACCTCAAGCCAAATGAGTTATCACCCATAGTGCCGCAGCTTTCCAAGCTGTGTCGTGGATCTGGATGCCCAGTTAGATTCCTATCAACACAGACAGTGTTTAGGTGTCCTTGGCATATCACTAAGCTGAACCTGGTGCAAAGACCCACCTTGGTTCTCCAATCAAGTTTGCAGGAAGAGGTGCCAGGGAGGGCTGTGGCAGCAGAGGCTGACAGAGGAGACTTTGGGTTCAAATTTTTCACTGACTGGTTGTTTGCTGGAGGGATTTGCTCCTGGTTTTGTTTTGTAATGGCTTTATTGCTATAGATTATAGCTTCTACTGGTGTCAAAGGCACCTAGAGTTCTGGATCACCTTCCTTTAGGGATGCTTAACTCTCAGGAAATGAAGCGGTAGAAGTAAAGCGGTTGCCAACTATTGGGGCTGAGTGTCTTCCAGTCCTGAGGATGTCCGTGAAGTGTCCATGAGAGTCAGCATGGGTGGGAGTGGAAAAAGTGCTTCTGTTCCAAGCTTGGGGATGAAGCAAGTCCTGCCCAGACCTTCACTGATTCCTCTGAGAGGTCAGAGCTGAACATCCTGTTCTTCCTTTCTTGCACAAAACCAAGTGTGAGGCTCAAGGAGTTGAACACTGAGAACACAGCCCAACATAGCCCAAACACTGTGGTAGGCTCCTGGCCAAAGTGAATGGAGACATGCCACTCATCCAGGGACCTGCCTTGGTTACCTGCTTCAGATGTCTGGGATCAGAGGTGGTGCAGCCAAGGTCAGTTTAGATGCTGGAGAGTCCTCTCTTTGGTATGTGCAAGGAGATGCCCCTGTGTTGCAAATTCTGTAGCAGAACTTGATGACAGCTGTTCTGCTGGGATTGTGCACCACCTCAATCTCATTCCCTAATGATAATAAAGATGGAAAGAGCAAAATTTGCCTCTGTCATCCACCAGGCACCAGATTCTGCTGCCTCTGAAGTGCCTGTGATTTCCAGGGGGTAGAGTTAAGCTCCTGCCTCCATTATTACAGCAAATTATTTTCTTAGGTCTGCCTGTGAGTGGGGGACCGGAACCCGAAGAGCATGATATGTCCAAATACACATCTTGAATATTTCTCCCCTGCCTCTTTAGAAAGGAGATGCTGCACGCTATTAAATTCATAATGCTGTGCCTGGCTGCATTAGTTACCATGCAACACACTAACGAAATTGAGGATGAAGAACATATTTTCCCACGTCTGGAGTACTGCAGAACAGATTTAATAGATTTGCGTGTATGGTGCATTTGTGAAAACACTGTGAAAAAGGGGGAGGGACGGGGGAAATGTTTATTTGTTATCAGCTGATGAATAATTAATTTACAAACGTTGTGATGTTAAATATAAATTAATTCCTCATTTGACACTCTTTATAATTTAGAAGTATAAACCCAGCATGAATGAAGAGAACTCCCCACTGGCTGCTTTCATGTAAATCCCAAGGAGCCAGGGAGGGAGGTGTGGCTCTCAAAGTTAAAGCTGACAAGGGGTAGCGGTGAGGAAGGGGGCTGCTGTGACAAAGCCAGCTCGGGGACTTGGGGCGCTTTGTCTTTGCTTGTGGGTGCTTTCCATGCAAGGATGGCTTAGTGGGGCAGGGTGGTAGTGGCTGTCTGCACAACCCTCTTGCAGTGATTGCTCCCTCCCCCTCAGAGCTGCAGGTGGCCAAGCTACAGAATCCCGTCTTTTTGAGTAAAATCCCCATCAATGCCACGTTATCAGAGTGAGCAGCAAGCTGGCAGCTGCTGGTGAACGGCTGAGCTGTCCCAGCAGCAGGGACGAAGATCTCTCAGAGAGGAGCTAGGCTCTGCAAAAGCCGTACGGGGCTAAGCCACCCTTGCAGAGAGCCCTTAGGCATTTTGAGGCATCTCCACACACAAGTGGAGCTGCATCCCGAGGAACGGTGACTGTGCTTGGTTGGAAGGCAGTTAGTGTGGGAGCCGCAGTGGGAAGCCTTGGGTTACAGCCCTGGTGTCCCGCTGCAAGGCTCTGGTTAATATCTTCGTTTCTTCTTAATAGATGGGGAAACCGAGACCGGCAATAATTGTCTGGCTCTGAGGAACAGTTAAGACTTGATTATACTTAGCTTTGGCTGCTTTGGAATAAGTAGGAAGGAAATGAAATGAAAATGGCACACTTTTTAAGATGCTTCAATGTGTTGCTCTGGAGCACAAGATAAGCCTATAGGTAAAGGAAATTTGTTACCCCCCCC